>Ga0209321_10002717_pt1 | contig 11911 bp, 8 predicted proteins | sample Rifsed16ft4_FD_184012 | JGI IMG/M metagenome (GOLD analysis project Ga0209321, IMG submission 184012) | Soil microbial communities from Rifle, Colorado, USA - sediment 16ft 4 - CSP-I_5_4 (version 2) | ecosystem: Environmental > Terrestrial > Deep subsurface > Rock core/Sediment | place: Rifle... | reverse complement strand
GTTAGCGGCGTGAGCCCGCCAAAAAGACTTAGCGCCATGCCCGGAGGGGACTCCTGTGTCAGAGGGTAGAGCTCCTCGAGTGCATCGCGCTCTTCGAGGACGGCCAGGGCTTCGACTACCATTGGAAGAGCCGAAACCTTCCCTATGTCGTTCACGCGGTCGGGAGAGGGGAGCTCGATCTGGCTCAACTGCTCCAAAGCAAGGTCTCTCCGACCCATGTACGCGTGGATGAGCATGAGGCTCGGGCGCGCGTTCATCGGGAAAGCGGCGACCTCCGCTTCCACCGAACGCTGCGCGCTCCCGAGCGCATCGTCGTAGTTCCCCTGCCAAAGCGACGAGAGCGCCAGCATGCCGTAGGTTTCCGAGACGCCCCAGGGTATCCCGATCTCGAGGCAGGTTCTCACCGTGTCTCTCGCCAAGGCCTCGAGTCGCTCGAGTTCACCCTGCAGAATCGCTAGATGGAGTCGAATGCTGAGTGCCCACAGCCCCCCAAGATTTCCCACCCGTCGAGCCACCACCTCCAGCTCTTCCAGCACCCGAGAGGCCTCGTCCATCTTTCCCATCATGAACAAAACTGCCAGGGTCCAGCCTTGAGCGTCCGCCAAACCCCACAGATCGACGGTCGGACGCAGCAGACGCATGGCCTCGGTGCCGGCGGTGTAGCCTTCGCCGAGACGCACGAAGACGTAACAACCAGCAGCCTGATAGCGGAGGATTTCTGCGCGCAAGCGGGGATCATCGAGCTTCTCCGCGATCTGTAGTGCCTCGTCGAAACGAGACTTTGCTTCCGAATAGCTTCCGGTCAAGCTCCGTGCCGTGCCCTCGGCCGCCAGGAGCCGGCAGCGATCCGAGTCTCGGTGGTTCTCGACGCGGAGTCCGCGACGAGCCACCTCCAGGGACTCCTCGACGCGGCCGGCCCAGTAGAGAAGCGCGCTCATGTCGCAACAGATACGAGCGACGGTGGCGCCGTCCTTTGCCTCTTCGTAGGCCGGAAGCGCCAGGTACCAGTCCTGAACCGCTTTGTCCGGGAGCACCAGCCTTCGGAATGCCTCACCCCGGCCGAGGAGGAGCTTCGCTTCGGTCGTCCGGTCCTCGACGTCGAGCGAGAGGGCGGTGTCGAAGCAGTACCTCGCCTCCTCGGGGGCGTTCGCCTCGAGAGCGCGCTCGCCCGCCGCCCCCAGGTAGTGGATGGTTTTTGGAAGCTCGACCGCGGCCCCCGCTTGATACAGGTGCTGCGCGATCTCGCCGACCGCATCGCTGTCCTTCTTCTCCAGAGCCTCGGCGACATGGAGGTGGAGGCGCTGCAGCCGGGGCAGAGAAAGCGTTCCCAGAAGGGTGTTCCGAACGAGCTCATGGCTGAAGGTGTAAGTGGATTCCCGGCGCGTCGCGCTGGGGAAAACGAGCCCGGCGGTCTCCGCCTCTTCGACCGCTTCAAGGACCTCGTCGGCGTCGAAACCCTTCAAGACTTCGAGCAGACGAACGTCGAACACCCGTCCGATGATCGCCGCCGCCGCGAGGACCTTCGGGGTCGACTCGGACAACCTTTCGAGCCGCCGGCCGATCACGAGCTTCACTCCCTCGGGCACCTCGAGCGCGGCCACGTCCATCTCGCTCTTCCAGGCCCCGGTTTCGTCGAAGAGCTTTCCCTCCTCGCTGAGATGGGCGAAGACCTCCTCGACGAAGAACGGATTGCCTTCCGTCTCCTGGAAGACGAGCCGGACGAGCGTGTCTGGAGCCTCCGCCCCCCCAAGCCTGGAGAGAAGCTCGGCCACCTCCGCTTCCCGAAGTCGCCTCAACGAGATTCGCTGGGCGAGACGTTGACGAACGAGCTGCGCCAGAACCCTTTCGAACGGCTTTCCGACCTCGAGCTCCACGTCTCGGTAGGTCCCGAGAAAGAGAACGGGGACGTTCGCGAGATGAGGTGCCAGGTGCAGCAGCAAGAGAAGGCTCGACTCGTCGGCCCAATGCAAGTCGTCAAGCAGCCAGATGACGGGAGCCGCATCGCTCAATCGAATGATGAAGTCCTGGAAGCTGTTGAACAAATAGCGCCGCTGCTGCTCGGCGGGGAGCGGGATCGGCTCCGGAATGTCGCGGTAGGCCCGTCGCAGCCCGGGCATGAGTTTCGCGATTTCCGGGGCTGCCTCACCGAGCACCTCGCGAAAACCGTCGCTGGGTAAGAGTCGGCTCGCGAGCTCCAGACTGTCCACCCATGGGGTGAAGGGTTGCGCGCTCTCGGTCTCGTGGCAATGCCCTTCGAGAGGGAGGAACCCCATCTCCTCGGCCGCTTTCAGGGTCTCCCGGGAGAGGCGCGTTTTCCCAACCCCCGGCTCTCCTCCGATGAGCAGAAGGCCTCCCTCGCGCGAGGCTAATCTTCCCGTGAGCCTCCGAAGCTCCACGGTCTCGCTCTCCCTCCCGACGAAGGCTCGCCTCGCTGGTCGCTCCGCGTCGAGAAGCTCCGGTCGTTCGAGAAGACGCTGAAGCTCAGCGCGCGCCTCGGTGATTCGCGGCCTTTGGTCGGCGGCCTTGGAGACGAGCTTCTCCACGAGGGACCGAAGGGGGAAAGCCAGCCCCTCGCCTCCCGTCGGAGCTTCTTTGAGAATCGCCGCCATCGTCTCCGGACCGCTGTCTCTCCTGAAGGGGTGCGCTCCGGGGAGCATCTCCTGGAGCACCACACCGAACGCGAAGAGGTCGCTCCGCTCGTCCACGGTGTCCCCGCGAAGCTGCTCCGGCGACATGTACCCCGGCGTCCCCACCAGGCCGCCGCCCCGCGTCGGAGCGCCTTCGCGGGTTTCCCCTTCGCTCTCGGACGAGACGTCGGCACGAATGACCTTGGCGATGCCGAAGTCCATGACTTTCACGTGACCGTCGCGGCCCAGCATGACGTTCGAGGGCTTGAGGTCACGGTGAACGATGCCTCCCGCGTGCGCCCGCTCGAGGGCTTCGGTGATCTCGACCGCCAGGCGCAAGGCCTCGCGCGTAGGCAGTGGCCCTTTCTCCAATCGAGCGCCGAGGGTCTCTCCATCGACGAACTCCATGGAAATGAAGGCCCTCCCCTCCGCCTCTCCCATGTCGTAGACCTTGCAGACGTACGGGTGGTCGAGCGCGGCCGCGGCTTTGGCTTCCCGCTTCAACCGCGCCATGGCGGCCGCGTCCTCACGCAACGCGAGAGCGAGGAACTTCAGCGCGACACGGCGTTCGAGCTCACGATCCTCGGCAAGGAATACTTCTCCCATGCCTCCCTGGCCGATGCGACCGAGCACGCGGTATCGACTCATCTGGAATGCCCCGAACGGCGCCGCATCATATCAGCGCGCCGGGCGTGTAGGGAGCGCGTCTCTGGATCTGCCGCGTTCCACCCAATTGGCGGCAGGATATTGGCGAGCGTAATCAAACCATGCGTACCTTTACGCTCGAGTATTGGCAAGACGAAGGGTGGTTCGTCGGTCGCCTCAAGGAGATCAACACTGTCATGAGCCAGGGCCAAACGCTAGCCTCGGGAGCGTCCGTCGGGAGAAAAGCGGCCGTAGGATTCTTTGAACTCAGATTCGAGGAACGCTCGGAGCACGAGCTCGCCGGAGAGCGAAAGAACCATCACATCGTCGGCGCGGAGGAACTATTTTAACGAAGTGCTCGAGGTGAATGAAGTCGGGTGAGCTAGTCGCCGGAAGCGAAGGGAGCGGGTAGACTAGGGCTATGGAGTTGGAGCAACGGGTCGATGAAGAGGCGGTAAGAAAAGCCGTCCTGCGACAGCAGCAGGAGCCGGAGGAGCACGATCTCGGCCTCATCCACGAGCGCCTCCGGTGGACACCGGAAGAGCGTCTCGAAGCCAACGCCGCATTCGTCCGCTGGTATTTGAGCGTTCGTCCCCAGGGGCCGCTGATTCGCTGATGAGACCGCTGCAGGCAGACGCTATCCTCGCCTGCCTCGAACAAAACGGCGTGCGTTACGTGTTGATCGGGGGCCTCGCCGCCATCCTCCACGGCTCACCGCAGACCACTTTCGACGCGGACATCTGCCCCGCGCGGGATGGCGATAACCTCGAGAAGCTCGCCACCGCTCTCGTTCAAATGCGCGCGCGTATTCGTGCACCGGATGTCAGCGGAGGACTTGCTTTCAACTGCGATGCCCCTTTCCTTCGGGGAATGCAGGTTCTCAACCTCGTGACCGACTACGGAGAGCTGGATCTGTCCTTCGTGCCGGCGGGCACCGAGGGCTACGAGGATCTCGCGAAACGCGCCCTGTCCGTTGCCGTCAAGGGGCACACCGTTCCAATCGCATCGCTCGAGGACATCATCCGCTCCAAGGAAGCGGCCAACCGACCGAAGGACCTGGCGGCGCTCCCAATCCTCAGGCAGCTCCTGGGTGAGATCAAGAAGCGAGGCTAGGGGGACCGTCAGGGTTTGATGAACCTCCGCAGCAGGGTTTGTCCGTCACGCACGATGACGAGCGTCCCGTCCTTCAAATCCTCGTCGAAGAGCTTGAGGAGATTGAAGAGTGTCGAGGTCATGACCTGAGCTTCGACCGTGTCCTGATGGAAGAAGAACTGATCAAACCTCGTCACGGCCCGGGTCCTGCTTCCTCGAGGAGAGTTTCACTCCAGCGTTGGCTGAAGCCAGAGCCTTCCTCTCCACAGGCTTGAAATCCGGTGGAGCTCACCGTACGACCTCGGCCGACAGCAGCTTGATGGCGACGTCGCGCGCGGGCCGCGTGTCGGCGCCCGGTAAACCTCGCCATACCTCCCGCGCCGAGGGGCGCGAGAATCTCGTAGGGACCGAGCCTTGAGCCCAGGGGGAGCGTCATGTGAGTCTCCGAACATCCTAAGTCCGGGCCCCCGTGAATTCACCAACCAAATCACCTAGAATCTCTCTCCGTGCCTTTGTCCACCGGCTTGATTCTCGGTCACTACGTCGTCGCCGATCCGATCGGAAAGGGCGGCATGGGCGAGGTCTATCGGGCGCGCGACACGAAACTCGGTAGAGATGTCGCGATCAAGGTCCTGCCCGAGATCGTCTCCCAGGACATAGAGCGCCTTCGACGTTTCGAGCGCGAGGCCAGGCTCCTGGCGCAACTCAATCACACCAATATCGCCACCATCCACGGACTCGAGGAATCGGAGGGTCGGCGGTTTCTCGTCATGGAGCTCGTGGCGGGGGAGACGATGGCGGAGCGGGTCTCTCGCGGGCCCATCCCCGTGGACGAAGCTCTTCCCCTCTTCATCCAGATCGCCGAGGGCCTGGACGCGGCTCACGAGAAAGGCATCCTCCATCGAGATCTGAAACCGGCGAACGTCAAGATCACCCCCGACGGCAAGGTCAAGATTCTCGACTTCGGCCTCGCCAAGGCTCTCTCGCCGACCGAAGAAGTTTCCGCGGAAATGTCACAGTCGCCCACCTGGACAAGGGGCGCAGACTCCGGAGCGATCGAGGGCACGGCGTCCTATATGAGCCCCGAGCAGGCGCGGGGAAAGGCGGTGGACAGACGGACGGACGTCTGGGCGTTCGGGTGCTGCCTTTACGAGGTGCTCGCCGGGAGGAAGGCCTTCGAAGGCGAGACGGTGACGGATGTCCTCGCGGCCATCGTGCACAAAGAGCCGGATCCCGCGGCACTGCCCGCGGCAACACCGCCGCTCGTTCGGCAATTGATCCTGCGGTGTCTCCGCAAGGAGCCGCGCCGCCGCTTCCGGGACGTGGCTGATATTCGGATCGAACTCGAAGAGGCCGTGGCTTCGCATCCCGGCGATGCGCCCGCTCCAGCGGCGTCGAAGCGCGGCGGGGTTCTCGGGTACCTCGCGGTCGCGGTGGCGGCCGCGCTTCTCGCCATGCTGCTGGCGAGGCTCGTTCCGGTGCCAGAGACGCCGCTGGTTCGTCTCACCCTCGCGACCAGGCACCGTGCCGTGGATTTGGGGCGGACCACGGGAAGCGTCTTCGCGCTCTCGCCCGACGGGCGCAGTCTGGTTTATGCGGGCTCGGATGGTGGCACGTCTCATTTGTACGTTAGGGCACTCGACGATTTCGAGCCCAAGCGCCTTCCCGGCACCGAGGGCGCCCGGTATCCCTTCTTTTCCACGAATGGTCCCTGGGTCGGCTTCGTTTCGGGAGAGCGTCTCGGGAAGATACCGCTCGACGGGAGTGGTCCGACCATGGTCGAGAAGAGCGTCGGCCATGACTGGGGCATGAGCTGGGGCCCGGACGGGGACATCGTTCTGGGCGCGGCCCAAGGCGGTCTTCTGCGCCTGAGTGGAAACGGCGGACAGGCGACTCCTCTGACCCAGCCTCGGTCGGACAGAGGCGAGCTCACGCACGCGAGCCCTCACCATCTTCCCAACGGGCGAGGGCTCGTGTTCACGGTGGCGACGCGCGGAGGGTCCCGCGTGGCGTTTCTCTCTCTGGGGAGCGGCGATTGGCACATCCTCGAGGATGCGGGTATCGGGGGCTCGCCAAAGTACGTCGACCCCGGTTACATCGTCTTTGCCCGCGTCACGGGCCAGGGCGCCGATCTTCTGGGAGCGCGCTTCGACGCGATCGGTGGCAGGCTCGAAAGCGTGCCGACCGTGCTGGTTCGCGGTGTCGAAGGCGCCACCGTGACCGGCCTCGACTATGGTTACTTCGACATCGCAGAATCTGGGACTCTTGCCTACCTCGCCGCCGGTTCGACGCACGAGCGCTCCCTGGTTTGGGTCGACGCCGGGGGGCGCGTCTCGGAGGTGACCGAGCGCCGGCGCAACTACGAGTTCCCGAGAATCTCGCCGCGCGGGGACCGGATCGCGGTGACGGTCCATTCCGAGGAGCACGACGTCTGGGTCCACGAGATCGGACGGGATGCACTCACCCGCATGACGACGGAGGGAAACAACAGCCATCCGATATGGACGCCGGACGGGAACTATATCCTCCACCCCTCCAATCGTGAAGGCGGGAGACAAGAGATTCACCGAAAGAAGTCGGATGGAACCGGTGAATCGGAGGCCTTCCTCCCCGCCGAGAACCGGCGACGGCCGGGCGATTTCACCTCGGACGGACGCGTTCTGGTGTTTTGGGAGAGCGATACGAAGACCCAGGCCGACATCTGGGTCGGCGAGGTCGGAAGCTCGCCGAGGCCGCTCATCCAGACATCCTTCAACGAGTACTGGCCGCGTCTGTCGCCCGACGGACGCTTCCTCTCTTACACCTCCGACGAGTCGGGCCGCGACGAGGTCTATGTTCAGCCATTCCCCGCGGTGGACAGGAGGTGGCTCGTTTCCACGAACGGCGGCCGCGAGGCGCTCTGGTCGCGAGACGGGCGAGAGATCTTCTACCGCGAGGACGACAAGATGATGTCGGTCGCTGTGGATACCCTTCCGGAGTTTGCCGCAAGGAGCCCGCAACTGCTCTTCGAGAACGCCGCGTTCCACCGAAATCTCGCGAGCGGCGAGTTCAACTACGACGTCGCCCCGGACGGGCGGTTTCTCATGATCCGTCGCGACGACGCTCTCGACGAGCTTCAGATCAACGTAGTTCTCAACTGGACCCAGGAGCTGAAGCGCCTCGTCACGGCGGAATGACCGCCGTTCCCTCCGGCGCCCTAATCATAGTATGTTTTTTTATATGTTTTTTAGCGTGCCACAATATCCATGATTATGGAGGATCGTTGCCGGTGAAGAACGTCCAGATCAGCTTCGACGAAGACCTCCTGGAGACCGTCGATGAGCTGGCGGCATCTTCGCAGCAATCGCGGTCGGCCATCGTGCGCGAGGCCCTGAAAACCTGGGTCCGCCAGAGGGAGGTCAAGAACTTCGAGGAAGAGTGGATAGCCAGGCTGAAGGAAAAACCCCAGGACCCGGGTGAGACCGAAGCTTGGGCGGAAGCCGAGAGTTGGGGTGATGAATGAATCGCGGCGACGTATGGTTGATCGATCTCGGGAGGCGAATCGGTCGGCGTCCGGTCGTCGTTCTCACGAGGCAGAACGTATTGCAGTACGTCAATAAGGTCACCGTGGCGGAGATAACCACGAAAGGGAAGGGATTTCCAACCGAGATCGATATCGACCAGAAAGCCAACCTGCCCAAGTCATCGTTCATCCAGGCAGATAACGTTCACACCGTTCCCAAGCAGAGGCTCGACAAATACGTCGGAACGCTCGACCCTGAAACCATGCGGGAAGTCTCGAAGAAGGTGATTCTGGCGCTGGAGCTGGAGAGCTTTATCTACGAAACCTAGCCCGGCTTGGGTCTGCGCTCGGACTGGAAGTCAAAGCACGAACCGCTGGCGGAGATCGCGCACGAGCTTACTCCCGAGAATCGAGCTCTTCTCGCGCTCGGCGGCGTTCTCCGCGAGATAGCTCAGGATGTGAAGGGCGGTCTTGTAGCTTGCGGCCGCTTCCTCGCGCCGGCTCGTCGCCTCGTAGAGCTCGGCCAAGGAAAGGTGGGCTCGCCAGGACGCGAGAGGCGCTTCCCGATCGCGGGTGAGCTCGACGGCCTTCAGCAGATGCTTCTCGGCCTCGGGGATGCGATCCTCCAGAAGAGCGATTCTTCCGAGCTGGCGGTGAGAGAGGGCGAGGTGTTTCGTCGCTCCCACGCGCTCGGCGAGCTCGAGGCCCATCCGCGCTCGGGCCGTGGCTTCCGCGAGATCGCCCCGCCGGAGGTGAAGCTCGGACCACCCACTCTCCAGCCGAAGGCGATACCGCCATTTGTACCAGTCGTCGCGGCGAAAAACGTCCTCCACCTCGAGAAAACAGGCTTCCGCACGGTCGAGCTCTCCGAGCTCGATTGCGGCAAGTCCCACGTTGAGCCGGGAGTTCGCCTCTCCCTCGAGAAAACCCGTTTCGCGGGCGATGCCCACGCCCTCCTCGTTCACCTGGAGAGCTCGCTCGAAGTCGAAAGCCTCGTGGTGCACCCAGCCCATGCAATTCGGAAACCGCCCGAGCCAGAACAGGTCGTGGTTCTTCTCGGCGGTGCGGCTCCCGTACTCGAGGGTCGTCACCCCTTCGTGAAGACGTCCAAAGTTCGCCTGCGCGAGTCCGGTGTAGAAGTAGTTGACGAGGAGGGCGAACGCGTCGTGGTGCTCGATGGCCATCGCTTCGACGCGCTTGCTGTTCGCGAGTACGCGCTCGTACTCGCTTCGAAAGAACCAAACCTGGGTCAGCCACACGCGGGCGCGCACCCGGACGGCGTCGAGCCCCACGGCCTCGGCTTCGCGGTCGGACTTCTCCAGCAGACGATGGCCCTCGTCCACCCGCCCGTAGCAGACGCGCTGAAGCCCCAGAAGCCACCGGGCGTGCGCCGCTCTTCCCGGTAAACGATTCTCGTCGGCGATCTCGAAGACCTGCTCCACGCGTTCTTCGAGCGTGTCATTCTGTTTGGTGAAGAAGGCACCCTCGGCGAGAAGACAGAGCGCGTGCGCCTCCCGATCCGGGTCCTTCAATCGTTCCGCGCACTGGCGCATTTCGTCGAAGTCCGCGGTCGCGTCGGCGAACCGGCTCATGGCGAAGCGCGCGCTCCCTCGAGAAAGGAAGATCGGGAGCAGGAGCGTGTCTCGTTCGGCGTCGGGGAGAGACTTCGCGAGAACGAGCGCCCGGGCGCAGTAGGCCTCTGCCTGCGGGTGGGCGAACCTGGAGGTCGCGTTCTCCGCCGCCTGGAGATAGAACGGCACCGCCCGGCCGGGTCGGCGCGCGCGATCGAAGTGCAGGGCGAGCTCGGCGGCCCCTTGCGCCGTCCGGCCTCCGTACCGGCGCTCGAGTGCCTCTCCGATCCGCTCGTGGAGAAGCATTTTCCTCTTGGCGGTGAGAGCACCGTAAAGGGTCTCCTGGTAGAGTACGTGGACGAACTGGTGCACGACGGCGAGAGCTCCGTCGGGGAACTCCTTCTCGCCCCGGGGAGTCACCAGCCGATGCACCCGGTTCAGGCTATCGAGCTCCTCCTCGAGCCGGAGCTCGTCGACTTCCGCTACCTGCGACAGCGTGAGAGAGTCGAACGTCTCTCCCTGGACCGCGGCCACCGTCAACCAGCGGCGCTCGTCTTCGGAGAGGAGTCCGAAGATCCGCTCGATCAGCGCTCGCACGCTCGCGGGGACCTCCCCCGAGAGGTCCTCGATCGGCCGCACCAGTTCCCAGTGCGTGCCCTTTACCAGAGCTTTTCGTTCGACGAGGTAGCGAAGCAGGTCCACCAGGAAGAGCGGGTTTCCTTCCGTTTTTGCGGCGAGCCAGGGACCGAATTCCCTGGGGAAACGATGTTCCGGGAACTCGAGATCGAGGTAGTCGGAGATGTCCCTCTCGGTGAGAAGCTCGAGAGGCACTTCGAGCGCCACGCCATGCGCCTGCATGTCTAGCAGGATCGATTTCAGAGGATGGTTGGTTGAAGCGAGCTCCGCCGGCCGAAACGTGCCGACGACGAGGAGCCTGAGCTCGTGAAGCCGCCTCGAAAGATAGGCGATGAGCTCCGTGGTCGCGAGGTCCGACCAGTGCAGGTCCTCGAGGGCGAGACAGACGGCATAGCTGCGAGAGATCTCCGCGAGGGCATCGGCGAGCTCCCGCTTCATGCGCTCCTGGCTTCCTCCGGTGAGCTCGCGGCGGATCTGCTCGAACGAGGCGTCGCTCGAGGAAGCGGGGAAGAGCTGAACGAACCACGTGGGGGCCTTGTTCCTCAGAACCGCGCGCACCAGGGCGCCGCGCCCGGAATTCGAGAGATCGGTCAAGGCCTCGAGAAACGGGAGATAGGCTTCTCCGCTCCCGAGTCTCTCGGTGCAGCGGCCCGTGGCAATGAGCGCCGAGCCCGCCGCGGTGAGGCTGCTCGTGAAGCTCTTCAGTAGCGTCGTCTTGCCCGCCCCGGGCTCGGCTTCGATCATCACGAAGCTCCCGGGCCCGGAAGCCGCCATCTGCCAACGCTTCTCGAGTACTTCGAGCTCCCGGGCCCTTCCGACGATGGGCGCCGCCTCGACTTTGCTCCTCGCCTTCGCGGGCTCGGCGGCCGCGCTTCCCAAAGCACTCAGCGCGTCCGACGCGTTTCTCCGATGGGCGCGGTCTTTCGTCAAGAGCCCGAGGATGAGATCGTCCCACCCGGAAGGCAGGTCACAGTACGAGGATGGAGGCGCCGGCTCCTCGTTGAGAATCCGCTGCATCGTCGCCTGCGGGCTCGAGGCGGAGAACGGGTGGCGGCCGGTCACCATTTCGTAGAGCACGATGCCCAGAGCGAAGCAGTCGCATGCGGAATCCAGTGCAATGTCTTGAAACTGCTCCGGTGCCATATAGGAGACCGTGCCCGCGAAGCCCCTCGTCGGAGTCTCCTGTCTCGACGACTCGCCGCCGGAAAAACGCGCGAGGCCGAAGTCCAAAACCTTCGGGATGCCGTCCTCTCTTACGAGGACGTTCTCCGGCTTCAAATCCCGGTGCACGAGGGAGGCGCCGTGAGCGCACGCGAGGGCGGAGGCGATTCCCGCGCCGAGTCTCGCGACGAGGAGAGGATCGTTGGGCTTTCCCGAGAGATGCGCCCGGAGGGACCGCCCCTCGATCCATTCCATGACGAGGAACGGTTGCCCCTCGTGCTCGCCGACGTCGTGGACGGTCACGATCGACGGGTGATTCAACGCCGAGGCGGCCCGGGCCTCCCGGAGCGAGCTCTCGAGTGTCGGCGACCCTTTCTCGGTATCGCGAAGAATCTTGACCGCGACGAATCTCTCGAGAAGCTCGTCGAAGCCTCGGTAGACGGTGCCGAAGCCCCCGCTCCCGATGGCCTCGTCGAGGCGGTAGCGCCCGAGGAGGATTCCCAACGCTCTATGGTTTCCGCGCGATATAGAAGCTGTTGAGGGGATCGCCTTCCGCTTGCTTCACGTCCAGGACCTCGAGCCCGGCGGCTTCGAGCATCTCCTTTGCCTTCTCCTCGCCCCACATCGCCCCGAGCCCCACGCCGTCGTAGGCGAGCGAGACCGTCATGCAGTGCATG
>Ga0209321_10002710_pt1 | contig 11925 bp, 8 predicted proteins | sample Rifsed16ft4_FD_184012 | JGI IMG/M metagenome (GOLD analysis project Ga0209321, IMG submission 184012) | Soil microbial communities from Rifle, Colorado, USA - sediment 16ft 4 - CSP-I_5_4 (version 2) | ecosystem: Environmental > Terrestrial > Deep subsurface > Rock core/Sediment | place: Rifle... | reverse complement strand
CAGACGCCCTGGTCCGACGATGCGGATGCGGCGCCGCTGCGGCTGCTGGCCGCGCTTGCGCTGTCGAGCCTGCTGCATGCCGCACTGGTTTTCCTGCCGTATCTGGGCGAATCGACGAGAGAGACGCGATTCGCGCTTGCCGGGCGCCAGAGACCGCCGACGGTCATCAACGCAACGCTTGCGCCGGCGGGGGAACACAAATACTCCGGCGCAAACGTGCCGGCCAGGACGGAGGCGGTCCCGGATTTTTCGGCTGCGGACCGGCCTGCCGACGCGGCGCAGCCCGCATCGCGACATCGCGCCGCGAGCGTCGATCTGCTGCCGCTTCCGGCGCCCGTGTACTACACCACGGATCAGCTCACGAAACGGCCGCAGCCGCTGGGCATTGCCGACCTGGATGCGCCGGAAATCCGCCCTATCGTCGTCTCCGGAAAAATGGTGCTGAAGTTATGGATCAACGAGTTCGGCGTGGTCGCCGACGTCACCGTGGAAAACAACGAGCTGCCGGAGGTGTTTCCCCGAACGGCAGTCGCCGCTTTCAAGGGCTTGCGCTTCGTGCCGGGGGAACGCAACGGACAGCCGGTGAGCACGGTGATGCGCATCGAGGTGACTTACGATGACGGCCGCGTGCGCAGGTTCTGAACCTGAGCCGGGTGCCCGTTGCGGCGGCGGAACAACGATGCCGGACGGCCGCAGAAAATCCAATTAGACAAAGTCCAGGTTCCAATATATCATGCAAACATGAACTTAGAACCGAGCACCAGAGAAAGCGTGGCAGAAATGCTGCGCACGCATGGCATTACGCCCACGCACCAGCGCATCGAGATCGCGCTGGTCCTGTTGGAGAAACGCTGGCACCCGTCCGCTGACCAGATACTGGCTGCGGTCAACGTGCGCTGCGCCGAGACTTCGAAGGCCACGGTGTATAACACGCTCAAGCTGTTTCTCGACAAGGGACTGGTGCGTGAACTGATCGTCGATCCAAACAAGGTCTTCTACGATTCCAACACCAGCGTCCACCATCATTTCTACGATGTCGCCTCGGGCGAGATCGTCGGCGCGACCGAGGTGCCCGGCGAGCTCGACGCGCGGGTCGTGTCCGAGAGCGGCCGCGCCGTCGCGCTCATGGACCCCCTCCCGAAGGGCTGGGATCCCTTCGTGCCGCTCCCGCGAGCGACCACGACGATCGTCGTCGCCGACCCGACCGGCTCTACCGAACCGCGGACGTTCGACCTCGTGGGCAACTTCGAGCCCGAGGCGTTCTCCGCCGCCGACGACGCGCTCTTCCTGATCCAGCACCTGCCGGCAGAGACCCCGCAGGCCTACCGCGTGACCATGCTCGACCTGGATACCGGGCGCGTGCGCCCGGTGTTCGGCCCGTTCAAGGGCCCGGCCGAGCGCATGCCCGGCATCCGGCTCCAGCAGGTGCTCTCGCCGACAGCGACCCACCTCTACACGCTGTACTCGAGCGCCCATCCCGGCTACGTCCCGCACGACACGCCCGGCTCCGGCGCAGCGATCGTCTCGTTCGTGCACGTGCTGAGCCTGCAGGACGGCTGGGCGCACTGCGTCGGCCTGCCCAAGTCGATGTGGGACCGCCCCTCTGCCGAGCAGGCGATGGCGCCGTCGCCAGACGGCAGGTACCTGTACGTCGTGGACGCCGGCCGCGGGGAGATCGCCGTGCTGAACACCGACACCCTGCTCGTGCGCACCGTCGAAGCGGACCTGGGTCTGAGCGGTGCGATCGGGCGCACCACCGCGCAGATGAGCGCGGACGGCCGGACGCTGTTCATCGCCACCGCCGGGCCCGACGGGTCGACCGTGACGGCAGTGGACGCCGGGACGTTCGAGGCCCTCGATGGCTGGAGCGTGGACGGGCGCATCTCGAGCCTGGGGCTGTCGGGCGACGGCGCGCGGCTGTACGCGGCGACCGGCGACGGGCTGGTCGTGCTCGACGCGACGAACGGCCACGAGGTCGCTGCCGTCCCGGTGGCCGCTCCCGACACCGTCACGCAGGTCCTGGCGATAGCCGCGTAGTTCAACCGCGGCGTCGGTCGCGGCGTCGGCGCTCGGGATGCGAGAAGCTGGCGCCGTGAGCCCGACGAAGGCCGAGGTCTTGGAGGTCGGGGGGCGTGAGATCCGCGTCACGAACCCCGACAAGGTTCTGTTCCCCGCGCTCGGGGTGACCAAGCTCGACGTGGTGCGGTTCTTCGTAGAGGTGGGTCCGGCGGCCCTGTACGGCTGCCGGGACCGGCCGTCGATCCTGCACCGGTTCCCCGACGGGGTCGAGGCCGAGGACTTCTACCAGAAGCGCCTGCCGAAGGGAGCGCCCGAGTGGGTGCGGACGGCGCTCATCACGTTCCCGAGCGGCCGAACGGCGACAATGCCGGTGATGACCGACGAGGCGCATCTCGCGTGGCACGCCACGCTCGGGTGCGTGGACATAAACCCGTGGCCGGTGCGCGGCAGCGATGTCGATCATCCCGACGAGCTACGGATCGACCTCGACCCGATCCCTGGCGTGCCGTTCGGCGATGTGCGCGAGGTGGCCCTCGTCGCGCGCGAGGTGCTCGAGGACCAGGGGATGCGCGGGTTCCCTAAGACGAGCGGCAAGCGCGGCATCCACGTGAACGTGCGGATCGAGCCGCGGTGGACGTTCCCCGAGGTCCGCCGCGCCGGCCTCGCCCTCGCGCGAGAGATCGAGCGGCGGATCCCCGACAAGGCGACGAGCGCCTGGTGGAAGGAGGAGCGCCACGGCGTGTTCGTCGACTACAACCAGAACGCTCGGGACCGGACGGTCGCGAGCGCGTACTCGATCCGACCTGTGTCCGACGCGCGCGTCTCGACACCGCTCGAGTGGGAGGAGGTCGCCGACGTCGAGCCCGCGGACTTCACGATCGCGACCGTGCCGGTGCGACTCCGCGAGCGCGGTGATCCCGGCGCGGCCATCGACGAGGTGGCGTTCGGGCTCGAGCCGCTGCTCGAGCTCGCCGAGCGCGACGAGGGCGAGGGCCTCGGCGACGCTCCGTGGCCCCCGCACTTCCCCAAGGCTGAGGGCGAGCCCCGGCGCGTCCAGCCCTCGAAACGCAAGAAGGAGCCGGTCGCGAAGCCGACCGGCCGTCGCAAGAGCACGAAGCCGCTCGTCGAGATCGCCCGAGCCGAGACCGAAGACGAGGCGCAGCAGGGCCTCGAGCGCTGGAAGGCGCGCCACCCCGACGTCGTCCCGCACCTGGAGCCGCACGACGTGCTGGTCGACTCGATGCGCGGTCGCCACCGCACTTGGACCCGCATCCGTGTGAACCTCCAGCACGTGCCCGTGGAGCTCCGACCCGCGCAGGAGCCGCTCGAGGTCGACTACGACCCGTGGGCCGGCTTGACCTGGGACAAGGAGCGTTAAGCGCGCTTCGGCGCGGCGACCTGCTCGAACGTGCAGGTCCCGGGACGGCGGTCCGGCCGCCGCGGGCGAACGTACTGCCGTGACGCAACCTTGGGCCCTACATCCGGTCGTAGGAGACCTCGCAGACGAGCTCGGGACGGATCGCGACCCACTCCTGCTGCTGGCGACCGGCGCGCGACCGGACGGTGCTGATCACCCACCCTGGGCGGCCTTGCGTTTGGCCTCCGCGCGCCGCTCCGCCTCCAGGCGCTCGAGGTCCACATCGCTGAAGTCGACGTAGCGCATCGTCGCCGCGATCGCCCGGTGCCCCGCGGTCTTGTCGATCAGATCGTGCATCGCCTGCGCGACCCGCCGGTACGTGGGGTGGCCCTGGGGCGAGGAGCGGAGCTCGATCAGGTGCATCGCCTCGCGCGCGGTCATCTGCATCACGAAGCGGATCTTGTACGCCATGGATACGGCGCACTGCGCCACGTCCCGGCCCGCGTGTTCCTCGAGCACCTTCCACGTCGCGGCGGAGTCCGCCATCACGCGGCCCCAATCCTCGGTCATCCGGGCGTCGGCGATCACATCGGGAGTCTCGTATCCGTGTGCGGGCGAGAGCGTCTGCCACTCGAGCGTGAGCGGGCGGTGCCGCTGGAGGTCCCGGAAGGCGCCGTAGTCGCACAGCACGTCGAACCGGTATCCCGTCCGCTCGAACGCTCGGCCCGGCTTGTGGCGCCGGTTCTCGCGGTCGCCTACGTAGGCCCGCATGACCGCCTCGCGCTCATCGGGGCTCATCGTGTGCGCGAGCGACTGCAGGCGATCGTCCGGCAGGTCCGCGTTCGCGTACAGCGCGGCGGCGATCACCTTCTCCTCGCCGAGCGGGTCGAAGTCGGTGAGCGTGACGATGTCGCGCGCGCCGGCCTCGATGCCCTCCGTGTACTTCGCGGCGATCTCGGCGGTGGTCTCGCGGGTGTCGGCCAGGTACCTGGACCATGCGACGCCGCGGTCGGGGAGATCCACCCGCTTGAGGAACGCCGGGATCACCTTGCGGAGCTCGACGAGCATGAGGTCGGCGTACTCGCGCACCTCGTCGAGCGGGTGGGCACGCATCCGCAGCAGCATCTGCTCGTAGGACTGGCCGGTGGCGTACACGCCGAGGTTCGAGCGCGTTCCCGCCGGCAGCAGCACCCTGAGCGCGTCGCACGTCTTCGCGGTGATCGTCGAGCGGTACAGGAAGTCCGAGTCGGCGGGGTCCTTCGGGAACATGGAGGCGAACCGCTCGTACAGCGGCTGGAACAGCCGCCCGTAGGTCTCGAACGTCCGATCCGCGAACGCGAGGTAGGCGTCCTCCGCGGGTGAGCGCTCGATCTCGGGTGGGATCGTCAGGCGCCACCGCCCGCCCGGCCGGTCGTCGTAGCGCATGTACCGCGTCGACTGCTCGAGGTACGCGGCCAGGCGCCCCCACTCGATCGCCTTGGCGAGAAGCTGAGACGCTTGCTCGCAGGCGAGATGCACGCCGCCGAGCTGGGCGACCGAGTCGTCGCCGTACTCGAAGAACACGCGCTCGTAGAGCTGTTCGGCCTTCTCGACCTTGATGCCCTCGAGGCCCGGCACCACGCCGCCCTCGAGCTCCTCGGCGAACTCGTCCAGGAACAGGCGGCGGATCGACTTCGTCGTGCGCGAGTACCGGGCGAACAGAGCGCCCTTGACCACCTCGGGAAGGTTCACGAGCGCGAAGACGGGACCGTCGAGGTTCGTGAAGTGTGGGATGAGGCGTGCGCGCTCCTCGTCCGTGAAGTCCTCGTGGACGAACCAGAGGCTCACGAGGTCCCCGTCGGCCCGGTCGCCCCGGTCGGCGACGGCGGCGCCTCGGCGCCGGCGAACAGCGTCACGATCGCCCCGAACTCGGCGTCGGTGCCCGGCGCCGGATCTTGCGCCGCGACCTTGCGGCCGAGCGGACAGGACGGGTTGAGTGCCACCGTGTCGTCGGAGATCACGCCGCGCAGGCCGTCCTTCTCGAGTTGATTCAGCGCGGAGTTGAACGACCGGCATCGCACCTCGGGCACCTCCACCGTGCCTTTGCCCGTCGATACGAACACCGTCACGGTGGAGCCGAGGTCGACCTCGGTACCCGAGGGCGGCTCGGTCCTGATCACCGACCCTTCGAGGACCGAATCGCTGGACTCCTCCTCGAAGGCCGGGACCAGCCCGAGCTCACCGAGCAGGGCCGTCGCCTGATCCGGGGAGAGGTTCTCGAGCGGCGGGACCACGACGGACTCGGGTTGGGCGACGACGGTGAGGTCCACCGGTGTCCCTTCTTCGACCTGGGTCCCCGCGGCCGGATCCTGGTCGATCACGGTGCCGGGGACCTGGGTTTCATCCTCTGCCGGGACGGGTGTGATCCCGCCAACGGTTAGGCCTGCCTCCACGAGGAGGTCCTCGGCAGCCTTCTGACGCTCGCCGATCACCGGCGGGACCTCGATCAGGACCGAGGTCGCCTGGTCGTCGTCGCCGAGGAGCGTGGCCGCGAGGAACCACAGGACCGCTCCGAGTATCCCGATCAGGATCAGTGTCACCGCCACCGGGATCCAGGGGGAGCGCCGCTCCGGCTCGGGTGGCTGGAGGACCTGCGTCGGCTGGGCCGGCTGGTCGAAAGCCTGCGTCGTGGCGGGAGCAAGCAGCGGTGTCGCCTCGACCGGCAGGCCGCGCGCCACGCGCTCGAGGTCCGCGCGCATCTCCTCAGCGGACCGGTAGCGGTTGGCCGGGTTCTTCGCGAGCGCGCGAAGGACCACGGCATCCAGGTCCTGCTTCACGTCGCCGTTCAGCGTCGAGGGCGCGACCGGCTGCTCGAGCACTTGCTTGGACGCGACCGTGACCGGCGAGTCGCCGAGGAACGGCGGGCGCCCTGTGATCATCTCGTATAGCACGCAGCCGAGCGAGTAGATGTCCGAGCGTCCGTCCACCGGCTGGCCCTGCGCCTGCTCCGGAGACAGGTACGACGCGGTGCCGAGGATCGCGGCCGTCTGCGCGACCGTGTCGGCGGTCGTCGTCATCCGCGCGATGCCGAAATCGGTGACCTTCACCTCCCCGCGCGGGTTGAGCATGATGTTGCCGGGCTTGATGTCGCGGTGGATCACTCCCTGGGCATGAGCGCCGTCGAGCGCCCGACACACGTCCTGGGCGATCGCGATCGCGCGGTCCGGCATGATGCGCCCACCGCCGGTGAGGAACTCGGCGAGGGTCCGGCCCTCGACGAACTCCATCACGATGAAGTGAACGCCGTCGTCCGAGCCGGTGTCGAAGACCGACACGATCGCCGGGTGCGAGATCCGCGCCGCCGCTTGCGCCTCCCGGCGGAACCGCTGGACGAACCCCTCGTCCTCCGCGAACTGCGGGGCCAGGATCTTGATGGCCACCGTGCGGCCGAGAACGGTATCCGTACCCAGGAACACCTTGGCCATGCCGCCGCGCCCGAGCTCGCGCTCCACGCGGTACCGCCCTCCGAGGGTCACCTGCTGGTCGATGTCGTGCCTCCTGGTCCGAGCTCAGATGCCGAGGCCCGCCTCCATGACGGCCTTCGCTATGGGGGCTGCCACCTGACCCCCCGTCGCCTCGCTGCCAAGGCTACCGCCGTCGAGGACGATGACGGCGACAGCGACCCGGGGGGCCTCGGCCGGCGCGAACGAGACGAACCACGCGTGCGGGTCCGCGCCGTCCCCGTGCTGGGCCGTCCCGGTCTTCCCGGCCACCGCGACGCCCGGGATCTGGGCGGCGGTGCCGGTGCCGCTCTCGACGACCGCGACCATCATCTGCGTGAGGATCGCCGCGTTCGCCGGGGTGAGTGGAGTCGAGAAGATCTCTGGGTCGAACGTCGCGATCACGCGGCCGCTCGGATCCCTTGCCTCCGTAACCAGGCGCGGCTGCATCTCCACCCCTCCGTTCCCGATCGCCGCGGCGACGAGCGCCATCTGCAGCGGGTTCGCCGCCACGTCCTGCTGCCCGATCGCCGAGAGCGCCACGGCCGGCTCGCGCTGCTCGAACGTATCGGGCGCGGGGAACACCCCCGAGACCCAAGGGATGTCGAACGGCACGAGGTCCTGCCCCGGCTCGGCCGTGAACCCGTACAGGCGGGCCTGCTCCGCGAGCGCCTCGGCGCCGAGCTCCAGACCGATCTCGCCGAACGTGACGTTGCACGAGATCTTGAGCGCTTCGGCGAGCGTGATCGTGGCCGCCCCGCCCGCGCAGTGCGAGCCGCCGAAGTTCTCGAGCGTCTCGTCGGTGAGCGGCAGGTCGAGCGCGCGCGGGTTCGGCCAGGTGCTGGTCGGCCCGAACCCGTTCTGCAGCGCCGCGGACGCCGTCACGAGCTTGAAGGTCGACCCGGGTGGGAACAGCTCGTCGCTCGCGCGGGAGACGAGCGGCTTGTCGGGGTCCGCGTTCAGCTCGTCCCAGCTCTCGCGCACGACCTTCGGGTCCTGCGAGGCGAGCAGGTTCGGGTCGTAGCTCGGCTCCGCGAAGAGCGCGAGGACGTCCCCGGTCGACGGGTCGATCGCGGCGATCGCCACGTCGCCCGGCTCGGCCAGCGCCGCCTGCGCGGCCGCCTCTTGCACCACCGGGTCCAGGGTCGTCACGATCGTCGCGCCCTGCTTGGGCCGTCCCAGGATCAGGTCGGTGAGCGTCTGCGGCAGGAGCTCCGCCGCGTCGCCGGCTAGGAAGTCGTTGAAGCTCTGCTCGAGCTCGGCCCGTGCGAACACGAACGAGTAGAAGCCGGTCTCGTGCGCGTAGAGCTCGCCGTGCGGGTAGCGCCGCTGGAACCGCAGGTCGCCGGCGCTCGGACGGCTGGAGGCCAGGACCGTGGTGCCGTCCGCGGCCAGGATGCTGCCGCGCTCGACCTTGTACTCGGCGATCAGCTCGCGCTTCCCGTTGGCCGGGTCGTTCTCGATCCGGTCCGCGGCCACCACCTGGATGTAGTTGATCTGGGCGAACGCGATCAGGAACAGGACCAGGAGCGCCACGCCGAGCTGCCGGATCTGGCGCTCCATCTCAGCCTCCGCGCCGGGCCGGGAGCGGCCCACTCGAGATGCGGACGAGGAGCGCGAGCAGCACGAAGTTCGACACCAGGCTCGAGCCGCCGTAGGAGACGAACGGGAGCGTCACGCCCGTGAGCGGGATCACCCGCGTCACCCCGCCCACGATCACGAACGCCTGCAGCGCGATCATCGTCGACAGGCCAACGGCGAGCAGCTTCGAGAACGAGTCGGTGGCCTCGACCGCGATGCGGAGCCCCTTGCCGACGAGCACCACGAACAGCAGCAGGACGCCGGTCGTCCCGAGCAGCCCCAGCTCCTCGCCGATCGCCGCGAAGATGAAGTCGGTCGCCGCGAACGGGATCAGGCCCGGGGACCCCAGGCCTAGCCCGGTGCCGACGATCCCGCCGGTGGCCATCGCGAACTGCGCCTGCGCGAGCTGCCCGAACCCCTGGTCGAACACCCGGTCCGGGTCCAGCGCGTTCAGCCACACGTCCACGCGCAGCTGGACGTGGTCGAAGAGCGTCCATCCAAGATAGGCGCCAGCCGCGAACAGCAGGAAGCCGATCACCAGGTACGCGACCCGTCCCGTCGCTACCCACAGCATCACGACGAAGATCCCGAAGTACAGGAGAGAGGCGCCCAGGTCGCGCTGCACGAACAGGATCGCGAGCGACGCGCCCCACGCGAGCAACACGGGCCCCAGGTGCTTGGCCGGAGGGAGGCGGAGCGGGCCGATCCGCGAGGTTGCCACCTGAAGCAGCTCGCGCTTCTGGTTCAGGTACGAGGCCAGGAAGATCACGATGAGGACCTTGCCGATCTCGGCGGGCTGGAACCCCATCGGCCCGACCTGGACCCATAGGCGCGCCCCGTTGATGGTCCGCCCGATCCCCGGGACCGTCGGCAGCAGCAGGAGGATGAGGCCGAGAAGGCCGATCGTGTACGTGTAGGCGTCGAGCATCCGCACGTCGCGCACGACGATGAGCGTGATCGCGAAAGCGAGTATCCCCACCAGGATCCACGTGGCCTGCTCGGCCGCGAGCCCACCCGAGAGGCGGAAGATCATCGCGAACCCGAGGCCGACCAGCACGCCGGCCAAGGGGAACAGCGCCGGGTCGGCGCGGGGCGCGAACCGCCGGAGCAGGAGGAGCGCGCCGACGTAGCCGCCGACGAACGTTGCGGCGTACGCGCCGAAGGTGGCGGGGAGCTGGCCTCGCTTGCCGTAACCGGCCAGCAAGTAGGCGCCCAACGCCAGGACCAGCGCGAGGACCGTGAACCCGATCTGGGCGCCGAGCGTCGAGCGGCCCCGCGCGGCCGCCGCGCGACTCACGACCCGGCCGGCTGGGCGCTCGTGACGTCGGCGCGGATCTGCTGGACGATCGCGTCTGCCGACTCGCGGTCGGGCGCGGTGATCCCGTCGCCGAGCTCGCGGTAGAACGGGAGCGCCTCCGCTTCCTCTGCGGGGATCGACGTCTCGACGACGACCGAGTGCAGGCCGATCCCGCCCACCTCCGCCGGGATCCCGCGGAAGACCGCGACCCTGCCGTTGGAAACGCCTACGAACCACTGGGAGTCCAGGTACAGGCGGAGTCCGACGAACGCCAGGACGCCGATCGTCACGGCGATCCCCGCGCCGATCCCCACCCGGCGCCCTCGAGCGAACGGCGCGCGCTCGCGCGGGGCTACCAGCCGCTCGACTGCGGACCGGTGAGGCACCCCCGTATCGGTGGTGTCCGCTCGGCCCGGCGGTTCGCCCTCGTCGAAGTCCAGGATCAAGGCCGTGATGTTGTCGACCCCGCCCGCGCTGTTCGCGGCGCGCACCAGGGTGTCCACCGCCTCCTGCGGGTCGGGCGTGGCCGAGAGGATCTCCCGGATCTGGCCGTCGGGCACCATGGCGGTCAGCCCATCCGAGCATAGGAGGATGCGGTCGCCGGCGACCGCTATGACGTCGCCCTCGTCGACCTGTACCGATGCGTCGACACCCAGCGCGCGCGTCAGGATGCTCCGATGGGGGTGAGTCTCGGCCTCGGCCTCGGTGATCTCGCCCTCCAGCACCATCCGGTGCACGAGCGTGTGGTCCTCGGTGAGCATCGAGAGCTCGCCACCGCGGAAGAGGTACGCCCGCGAGTCTCCAACGTGCGCGAGATGCACGCGGTCGCCTTCGACGAGCGCGGCGGTGAGGGTCGTACCCATCCCCGCGACCGACCGGTCCACTTGCGACCGCTCGAAGACCGCGCGGTTGGCCTCGGTCACCTGGTCGGCGAGCGTTCCCTGCTGCGCCTCGAACAGCCGCTGCACGGTCTCGAGCGCCAGGCTGGACGCTACCTCGCCGCCGCGGTGCCCCCCCATGCCGTCGGCTACCACGTATAGCGGAGCGAGCACCAGGAAGGAGTCCTCGTTGCCCTCGCGGACCTGGCCGATGTCGGAGGCGGACCCGACGCGGATGTTCACCGGCGCAGCTCCAACACCGTCTTGCCGACCCTGACGGCGTCGCCGGCGTGGACCTCGGCGGACCCGGTGATGGTGCCGTCGTTCAGGAAGGTCCCGTTCGTCGAACCCAGATCCTCTACGTGCCAGGCCCCATCTCGCTCATATAGGCGCGCGTGCACCTGCGAAACGTAGTGGTCCTGGAGTCGGATAGCACATCTGTCACCCCGGCCGATCTCCACCTGGCCGGCGAGGCGCACCGTCGCAGGCTTGCCGCTCGCCCCGGCGTCGTGCACCACGACCTGGGTCGGTGGCTTGCCACCCTTGGACGTTCTGGCGGGCGAGGCCGCCGAGGGCCGCATGTCGGTCGTCGCGCCGCGCCGCCTGGCGGAGACGTCCACGGCGACGGAGCGGATGGCCCGGAACACGAAGAAGTAGAGCAGGACGATCAGCGAGTACTTCAGGACCGAGAGTGCGAAGGGCGACACTCACCCGCCCCTGAACTGGAGGTCGGTCTCGCCGATCGTGACCGTGTCGCCGTCCGCCAGGTCCTGCTCATGGATCTGGCGGCCGTTCACGAGGGTCCCGTTCGTCGAGCCGAGGTCGGTGATCACGAACCCGGACTCGGTCCGGCGGATCCTGGCGTGTTGCCGTGAGGCGCCCGGGTCATCGAGGACGAGGTCGCATTCCGGGAGCCGCCCGATGGTGAGGGTGGACTTGACCACCTGGAACGCGCGTCCGTCGGAGAGAACCAGCGTCGGGTGCCCCCCGGCCGGCAGTGGGTCGAGCCCCTCCGGGCCCTCGACGAAGGACGCCACGCACCCGAACCGGCCCTTGCCGAGCTCCTCGTCGACCTCGAACTCGATCTCGGGCGGTCCGACCAGACCCCAGCCGTGCTCGGCGGCCGCCTCGCGGACCACCTGTCGCAACTCGGCCACCAGAGCCTGCTCGGCCAGCTCGAACCTCTGGGCGTCCTGCTCGGAGAGCGAGAACACGAACCGGTTCGGAGCCCAGACCTCGCGGACGCCGACCGTCCGGCTGGCGTCCATCTCCCGCATCAGCCGCTTCGCGAGCTCGACCGGCTGAAGGCCCGAG
>Ga0209321_10002701_pt1 | contig 11943 bp, 11 predicted proteins | sample Rifsed16ft4_FD_184012 | JGI IMG/M metagenome (GOLD analysis project Ga0209321, IMG submission 184012) | Soil microbial communities from Rifle, Colorado, USA - sediment 16ft 4 - CSP-I_5_4 (version 2) | ecosystem: Environmental > Terrestrial > Deep subsurface > Rock core/Sediment | place: Rifle... | reverse complement strand
AAGGCTCGCAAGCGTCAGCACAAACCCAAAGGACGCCCGCCCACACTGCCAGAACCCGGACCGCGGGACAAAGATCAATACAACTTCACCGACCCGGAGTCGCGCATCATGAAGAACAGCACGAATCAAGGTGTGGACCAGCACTACAATGTGCAGGTGGCAGTCGATCAGGAGAGCCTCTTGATCCTCGCCCCTGCGTTGTCCAATCATCCCAACGACAAGCAAGAAGCTGAGCCCACACTGGAGGCCATTTCTCCCAAGCTGGGAAAACCTAAGGCGGCCGCACTAGACAATGGCTACTTCAGGGCTGCGTATATCGAAACTTTTGAAGATCACCAGGTGGAGGTTTATATCGCCACCGGTCGTGAGCCGCATCATAAAGATTGGCGCACTTTCTTTCAAGAACAACCTGAGCCACCCGCAGAAAATGCCAGCCCAAAAGTCAAAATGGCCTACAAACTCCAAACCCAGATCGGACAGGCGATTTATCGTTTGCGCAAGTGCACCGTCGAACCCGTGATCGGCATCATCAAAGAAGTGTTAGGGTTCCGCCAATCTTCATTGCGCCTGCCTGCGCAGGCAGGCGGGCTGAAAGCTGCCGCAGGCGAATGGTGTCTGGTCTGCCTGGCTTTCCGCCTTCGGCGTCAAGCGTATGCACACCTTGATGCTCGGGTAATAGGGCATGTTTCAACGCGCCTGCTCTACCCAAGATGGGCAGGCTGGGAACCGTGCCGCACGCCACTTTCAGCACCCTTTGCCGAAATCAGAGGCCCATGTTGTGCCTGGATTCCTCATTCCGTTGTAAAAGTACCTACTTCTCCGACAAACTGCTAGGCGAGCTTTTTTCTGGTCCTGGTGGAATAGCATTGGGCGCGAAATGGGCCAGATATCAATTAAATGGTTCCGTTCATTCGATTGCACATGCTTGGGCAACTGACTACGATAGAGATACATGCGAAACTTACCGCACAAATATTTGTCCTGACGTTCCAGAGACAGTGGTTTGTCGTGATATACGCAAATTAGACTTGGAAGAACTTGCAGAAATTTCGGAGATTGATGGTTTAGCCTTTGGCTTCCCTTGTAATGATTTTAGCGTTGTTGGTGAGCAAAAAGGAATAAATGGAGTTTATAGACCACTTTATACTTGTGGATTAAAAGCACTGAGGATTTTAGATCTAAATGTTTCTTGATGAAAATGTTGGTGGTTTAGGAGATTCTAATCAAGGTAAGGCTTCTAACGCTAGCATGAACGAACTTGAATCAGTAGGCTATGTGATAACATAGCATCATTATTGGATTTCGGGAAAGCTTAGAATTGGCAAGCAGTAATCAAGATTGAGCAACAGGCTTTTATATGAACGGCTCGCCGCTTTCTTGGATCAGTGAGGAAATATGTCTGATAATCGGCATGAAAATTATGAAATTCTTAATTTGATAGGTTATGGCCTGGCAAAATTTGATTTGGATTTTGTGAAGGCATTTGGATTGGAGACAAAAACGGCTTTTTATGAAAGCATGATCTCTAAAGGTGTGGCAGATACTATTGGCACTATTAAGAATAGGCAGGATTTGTTTGATCCCTTTTTTGATAACAAGCGAAAAGGCTGGTGGCAAAAAGGGAATACGTATTTGCACAGAAAAAACATTTATTGACTTGCTTTTTATAGATTACAACGCCAGCCAGTTTGCCAATGTCGTAAAACTTTATATCAAAGATAAATTAGGGATTGTAGACGAAACTTTGCCTAAGATTAGCCCAATAGTAAAAAGCAAGTTCAAACAACTGCAGACAACAGGGCAGGAAGCCGAACTTTATTTTATGCACAATTTTCAAGGATTGGATACATTCAAGAGTGGTGTTTTGGCGGATGCTAGACTTTTTGGTGACGGCTATGATTTTCAAATACAAATTGATTCTCGATTTGTTCTGACTGAAACAAAAGGTATACGCTCCACATATGGAAGTGTCAGACTTACCGAAAATGAATATTCAAAGGCGCAGGAATATAAAGATGATTATGGGCTGGTTGTTGTGAGCAATTTAGGAGTACTACCAAAAAATGACAGCAATCTTTAATCCAATTTCAAGTTTGGTTCTTAAGAAACAAAAAGTAACCCTCGCGCAAATCTCGTATCATTCTATGCCTTTAACTTGGTAGCAAATACTGGAGGCAACATGTGGGTTCATTCTGATTATTTACAAGTAGTAGGTGAAGTAAAAGAGCGCAATCGTTTTTTTAAGGCTCTAAACGAGATAAGGGAAATTGCCTTGCTAAATTGTGATGAAGACATACCGGCAGAACTGAAAGAACAATTCAAGTTAATTGCCCAAAAATGTGGCGAAGTCTTGAAGCCTGTCACCCCTACCAGCAACTAATTTTGTGATGGCTGACTCTACTCCTTGAGTTGTTGTATTTATTGATTCTGCTTCTGGCACAGACACCCTAAAAGATTTATTATGTCAGCTACAAATTATGGTTATTGGAGTCAAAAAATAGCCGGAAACGTAGCGAGAGACAGAAAGGTAACAAAAGAACTTAAGTCACGAGGGTGGAAAGTTATCAGGATCTGGGAATACGATGTAAAGCATAAATTTGAAAAATCAATACAAAGAATTCTAGATGCCATTTGCAAATGATGGCGCTTTCTCTATTATTTAATGGAATTATGCTGAGTAATACTAACTCTCATCAGCTGGTTAGCTCGCGATAGATAAGTTCCGTCTCTTCAGAGGGAGATATGCCAAGCCCTTCCTTTAAAGCCGCTTTGCAGGCCTGATACCGGCGGGCAATGGAGGCGCGGTCACCCAGGGCGGCGTAGGCACGCATCTCCACCTGATAGATCACTTCGTGACAGCGGTCGCGATCTAAGGCCAGCTGACAAATCGAAAGGCATCGCTCCAATTGATTCGTATCCAGATATAACGCCGCCAGTTCCTCCAGCGCCGAAACATGGGCCATCCCCAATCTTTCACGTTCAGGGGCAGCCCAATTGGCGTCGACATCAGCAAGATATGGGCCATGAACGAGATCCACCGCCTTCTGGAGATGCTCGATACGCTCCTTCACCTCTCGTGCCTTTCGAGCACGGTTTAGATGGGAATCGAACGCTTCCACATCATATTCATAGTCCAGGCCGCGGTTGAAGAGATAATATTCATCGTTGAACACGATCACATTTTTTCCTGCAGCGCGCCGCAGGCGATAAATTTCATTCTTGAAACGCGCCTTTAACGCTTGCGGGTCTTCGACCTCCGGCCAGAGCTCTTCGGCCACCTGCTCTTTTGTGACCGCCTCCTGCGTATACAGGAAGTAAAAGAACAGGTCTCGGACAGACTGAGTCCGCCAATCGGACATGGGGATGCTCCGTCCACCGATACTGACTTCTGGGCGGCCAAAAGCACGGATCGTGAGGCTGGCCACCGGCAATTGAATGGACTGTGCATGGCGGCGCAACGCCCTGCGTGTCGAAGGCATTTTCATGCCCAATCGACGGGACTTCTCGAGCAAGCCGCGCAGTTGGCGGCCAATTTCAGGATCATTCTGCAGGTTACTTAACCATGCGTCCACTTGCCGGAGAGTGACCAAAACAGCATGATCTGGGTTTGTCCCTGTTGCCAGCAATTCTTTTATCTCAGCACGGGCATCCTCTCTTAAACCTGCCTCATCATAGGCGGCAGTCAACCAGATCGTACTCCACCGAATCTCCAGGTCCCGTCCATCCTGGGTGAACAAGGACTTGCACTCCTGTAAGAGAGAGATGGCTTTCTTCGGTTTATCATTCAAAAGATGGCTCCGGCCTTCAAGCAAGGCCCACAGGCCGCGCTCATATACAGATGGGTTCGTCTTTAACTTTTTCCTGAATAACTTCAAAATTTTGGACGCAGTTTGGAGATCATCCTGCATAAGGGCCAGGTTCGTCCGCGCAAGTTCCAGATAATTCGATATAAAGGATCCCGCAAGCCTACTGGTGATCACTTCTGCCTGTTGGTAGGCTTGCAGGGCTGAATCAAATTCTTCAACTTCACTGTACAGATCCCCTAAGCCAGTTAAAATCAGACATTCAGCACGCTGATGCCGGCTTTTGCGGGCACAGGCTAGACCGTTTTCAAATGTTTCGGAGGCAAGTTCATATTCACCGATCTGGTGATAGAGAACACCCAAGTTATTCAAGATTTCCGCCTGATAGTACAGGTTTTTTTCTTCCCGCCATAACCCTAATGCCTTTTCATATGAAGTTTTTGCAGAGTCGACATCCCCGATTGCGCTATAAACCATCGCTGTCTCATTCAATAGCATTGGAATACTACCCATCTCTCTTAATTCAGTATATAGTGACAGAGAATGTTCAAGTTGCTCAACTGCGTTTCGGGACTCTCCCAGACGGAATAGATTCAAACCCTTAAGCCGCAAGGCTTCAGCATATAGAGGCTGAAGAGCAGGGTCGGTCTCCGCCAATTGCAAGGCTTCTTCTACATCTTTAATTGAAGCAGAATATTTTCCTAAAAGGCGAAGGGTATTGGCTCGCCGTGTCAGAGCGAGGGCAAGACCAGCCGCGTCATGATTTTTCCGATATACAGGTACAACCATGTGGAGCAGGCGGCTGGCTTCCTGCAAATTACCTTTCATGGCAGCCAGCATGCCTCGCAACGAGATCAACCCGGGGCGGATCCGAACAATGCCGGGAGGCAGGCTGTTGATCCAGCCTTCCAATGTGATCAGGGCAGTCTGTAACATTGCGGTGCCAGCCCGCTCGACCACCCCTGCCTGGGCTTCGGGATCGTTCAATTGTTTGCAGGTGAAGTAGGCTTTTTCCCATTCGCCAGCCTTTTCATAGGCTGTGACCATTCGCTCAAGCATGGGTCGCACTTCATGCGGCCGCTCCTCTTTAAGGCGCGCCTGCAGGAATTCGCGAAAGAGGGGGTGATAACGGAGCCAGCGGCCATCCTCACCCAGCGGGAGGACGAACAGGTTCTTCTCGAGGATCAGCCCCATAAAAGCATACCAGTTCTGGGGCTCGGAATGAAACGGGCCCAGAACGATCTCGCAGAATTCCGCATTGAACTCCTCAGGCAGTGAAGTCCGAATGAGAAACTCGCGCACATGCCCGGGTTGTTGATCAAGTACTTGACGGCCAAGATAAGCAAACGTATCCACGCCTGAGATACGCGGCATCCCCGGCAGGTTGGAAAGCACCATGCCTGTAATCCATCCCCCGGTCTCTTCAACAAATTCATGAGCGGCTTCATCAGATAGGTGCTGGTGATAGTTTTGTGCATATAGCGCCTGAACCTCACGGGGCACAAACGCCAATTCGACATGGTTAAGTCCCGCTACCTGCTCACGTGCCACCATGAGCGTCACATCATCCAGGGATGGCAAGGTACGCGAGGATAGAACAATATGGCAGTTCTCAACCACCAATTCAAGGAATCGATTGACCAGATAAGAAATGACTGGAACATCATCCAGAAGATGATAATCGTCAAGGATCAAAAGGAAATCGTCTTCAATTTGATCGTAAATTTCATTTGTAAGCGTCACCAGAAGCGATTCTGCATCCTGCTCGATTGATTTCAGCCGGTTCAATTGAAGCCGCGAAGTCACGCCGACGTCGGGAAAACGTTCGGCCAGCGACGCAATCAGGTATGCAATGAATCTCTGCGGATCACGATCAAGGAGGTCGAGAGAGAGCCAGCAGACGGGCATCTCAACGTTTTTTGCAAGATCGATCAGAAGTGATGTCTTGCCGTAGCCCGCCGGAGCGGAGAGAAGCACGAGTTTGTTATCGAGCAATGCCTTAAGACCCTCCAGCAGACGGGAGCGGGAAAGCAATTCCGGACGCCGATGCGGGACAATGATCTTGGTTTTACTGATAGGAATGGACTTGGCTGGCATTATTTCAGATGACGTTCTCTTATTGTACCTATTTCCGGGAATATTTCATCTGAATTTCATTACAATTTCGAACTTCAATTCCTTCCTGGCCCAAATTATTTTATTCGTAATTCCTCCAACATGCGGGAATGGATGCCGGGTGTGCAGGCAATCACCGATTGAGGCGCAGAAAGATAATCGGCTCCCCCGTCCACGTTCGTCACGCGCGCGCCCGCTTCTTCACATATCAGGCCGCCTGCGGCAACATCCCAGGGGTTGAGGGCAAGCTCCCAGAAGCCGTCAAAACGACCCGCGGCCACATAGCATAGATCGAGCGCCGCAGAACCAAGCCTGCGGACGCCTTGTGAGAGTTTCCCAAATTTCACAAAGTTGGCAAAATTATCCTGCGGGGTATTCCACGCGTTGTACGGGAAGCCCGTCACAAGCAGACTCTTTTGCAGGTCAGCCGCTGAGGATACTCGCGAAGGTCGTCCATTGAGATACGCGCCCACCCCGCGTTCGGCAGTGAACATCTCGTCGCGCATCGGATCGTAAACGGCGCCCAGGACGAGGGTCCCGCGCGAGGCGTAGGCAATCGAAACGCAAAAGATCGGGATGTGGTGCGCGTAATTGACTGTCCCGTCCAGAGGGTCGATGTACCAGATATGTTGATCGCTGCCCTGGATAATACCGGTCTCTTCAGAAAGGATATGATGGCCGGGAAAGTTCTTCTGCACCTCGCCGAGCAGAAACGCTTCAGACTGATGATCCACTTCGGTGACAAGGTCTATCACACCCTTGTAGCCCACCTGATGTTCCTTGTTGTAGCCCGCGCGCAGGATCCCGCCAGCTTCACGCGCAAGGTTTTCCAGATATGACAATGCAGGTTGCATGAAAAAACTCCCTTAAATACTCAGCGATGGGCTGTGACCCACCGCTGAACGATAAAAGCAAATCATTTATTCAGTTCGTCGATGGTTTTGTAAATATCATGAAGTTCATTCTGGATCGCATCACGGTCACGCACAGACTGTTGAAGCAGGGCTTCAAAGGCAGGTTTTTGGTCTGAGGGAAGTGTGGAAAGTAATCGTTCAGCCCGGGCGATCTGTGTATTCTTATGGCGCAGTTTGTTCTCAAGGCGCGTGCGATACCCGGCATAAAATTTTTCCATGTCGAGTGGGTGCGGCTGTGTGAATGGCTGCTGGGTAACCAGCTCGGCAACAGTGAGCAGGAAATCTTCCGTATCGATCGGCTTTTCCATAAAGCGGGCCGCGCCAAGACTCAATGCAAAATCCTTATCTTCCGGTGTCACATACGTGGCAGAAAGGAAAACCACAGGGATGGCACTCGTTTCGGGGTTAAGGCGCAGTTTCTGCACCAATGCATACCCATCCATTTTGGGCATCAAAATGTCAGAGATGATCAATACCGGCCTCTGTTGCGAGATCGCCTGGAGGGCTTCTTCTCCGTTGCGCGCCGTGATGACCGCATAGCCCTTGAATCGTAATGTGACTTCGAGCAATTCAAGAACATTCGGGACGTCTTCAACGATCAGGATGGGGCCATTTGAACTATTCATGTTGACATTGTAGCCGCGTTCATGTGGATGGACAAGCCCGCTTCCTTCTTTGACATGAAACTGCTACCGTTTAACTGGCATGATCCAATAGGGAGGTTCTTTTATTAACCACTCCAGACGCGTGACCCCAGCGCCGAACGGATGAACTCGACGGCCAGGATCGCTGTTTGATTCTGTAGATCGAGAATTGGGTTGACTTCGACAAGCTCCATGCCAATGAGTTTGCCTGTTTCGGCAACGATCTCACAGACCAGGTGCGCTTCGCGGAATGTAAGGCCGCCTGGGACAGGCGTGCCTACACCCGGCGCATGACGCGGGTCAAGCGCGTCCATGTCAAACGATAGATAGATGCCGTCCACATCGCGGTTCACTTGTTCGATGACTTTTTCCAGCACGGCGAGCATGCCGACGCGATCGATCTGCTCCGTGCTTTGCACCATAATGCCGGCTTCGCGCAGGTTGCGCTTTTCGCCGGGGTCGAGGTCACGCGCCCCGATAACGGCGACCCGTTTCGGGTCCAGAACGGGATGCGTTTCGTCCCATAACGAGACCAGGCGCGGGTCACCGAGTCCGCACAGCACTGCAAGCGGCATCCCGTGGATATTTCCAGAGGGGGTTGTTTCAGCAGTATTGAAGTCCGCGTGGGCATCCACCCAAATGATGCCAAGCCTGCGGTGTTTCGCCGCGCCGCGAATCGAACCGACCGAAAGACTGTGATCTCCGCCGAGCACAAGCGGAAAGCGACCGCCCTGAATGGATGTGGCAACCGATCCTGCCACGCGCCGCGCCATGGGAAGGATGCAATCGATGTATTTGAGTTTGGGGTCGGTAATCTGGCATGTTTCCTGAATGGGCACTTCGATGTTACCTATGTCATCAAGGGTGTATCCCAGCTCTTCCAGTTTCTGGTGAAGATGAGCATACCGGATCGCGCTGGGACCCATATCCACACCGCGGCGGTCCGCACCGAGATCAATGGGCACGCCAATAATGTCTATTTGCATGAATAATACCTCCTAGAATGTCATTGCGAGGAGCTCAAAAGGGCGACGAAGCAATCCCCTCGCGAAGGAGGAGATTGTTTCGCGGAGTTTACACTGAGCCAGTCGAAGTGCTCGCAATGACCTGATTTTAAATGAACTTATGCAGTCCGATAGTATCCCACATCCACTGAATAGACCTGACCTCGCTTGATTACCTGTTTAACAAGATTCGTCCCGTAGCGATAACCGAGATGACGATAATCCGGCACGGACAGGATGAGCATGTCCGCTTGTTTGCCAGCTTCGATGGAGCCGATCGTATCGGACCTGCGGATGGCATGCGCGGAGTTGATCGTCGCGGCGGCGATGGCTTGCGCGGGCGTCAGTCCCATGTAGCGGCAGGACAGGGCAATCGCGATCTGCATGGACTCGTTCCATGAAGTGCCGGGGTTGCAGTCCGTGGCGAGGGCAAGGATGGCGTCAGCTTCGATCAATTTGTGCGCGGGAGTGTATTCTTTCTCGGCAAGTCCAAATGGGGTGCACGGCAAAGCCACAGCGACGGTATCTGATTTACCGAGCGCGGCGATGTCAGCATCGGAAGTCTTGACGAGGTGATCTGCGGAGGCCGCGCCCAACTCCACAGCAAGAGACGCGCCTCCGATGTTGCCGAACTCGTCAGCATGGATCTTGAGCGGGAATCCCAGGGAACGAGCGATGGTCAGGATCTGACGCGATTGCTCAAGGTCAAAGGCTTTATCCTCGCAAAAGACATCCACAAATGGCAGAGGCAATCGCGGCGCGTGATTCCCCCACCATTCTTTGAGAATGGGTAACATCGTTTCGCAGACAAGATCGGTGTAGCCCTGTGGGTCATCTTTGTATTCGGGCGCGATGGCGTGCGCGCCAAGAAAAGTGATGGAGAGATCGAGCGGAGTTTCGTCGTCGAGGGCGAGCAAGGCTTTGAGCAGACGAAGTTCGGTCGCGGTTTGCAGTCCATATCCCGTTTTGGCTTCGACAGTCGTTGTGCCATGCGCGAACATGCGCAGCAGACGCGGACGCGTTTGTGCGATGAGCGTTTCGATGGATGCCGTGCGCGTCTGTCTGACCGTTGAGATGATCCCGCCGCCTTCCGCGAGAATCTCGAGATAAGGTTTGCCTGCCATTTTCATCTCGAATTCATTAGCGCGGTCACCTCCCCAGATGACGTGCGTGTGCGGGTCCACAAAGCCAGGCATGAGGACGCAGTTGCTCGCGTCGAATGTCGGTTCGTCCGGATAGGAGGCTTTGAGTTCAGTCGTCGTGCCCACCGCGACGATCTTTTCATCGCGCACGACAACCGCGCCGTTTTCGATGATGCCGAGTGTGCCAAGGGCTTTGCCCCTTTGGGGACCGCCCAGTAAAGTGAGGAGTTGGGAGGAGGAGTGAATGAGCATGGTTCAGTATCCAGTGGTCAGTAGTCAGTGTTCAGTGATGTAATTTAACCACAGATAAACATGGATGAACATTGATTGGGAGATGAAAAAATCCCCGGCGCAACGGCAAGGACTTGGGTTATGTTTGAGAATCACGGGCATGGTGTCGGAGTTACACGTAAATGTATTACGCTGGAAATCATAAAGCAATTCATTCTTACCCGGATACTGGGTGCAATATTACGTTGCCATCATGAGTACAATGTTCTAGCTGGCATTTCTATATGCGGAAGTTCACCCTCGAACACGCCTCGAACCCGCCCTTGACAAAGCACTCGCTCTGCGTAGAATCACGCGGAATGACCAGCCGCTTCTTTCGAGACCCGCGACCTGCTGCCGTAAAATTAACAGTCTTCCCCGTTCATTAAGAGAGCCGTTATCGGCTCTTTTTTTTTATCCTCACATCGCTTCTCTCTCTTCCGGGAGAGAAACTGAGGGTGAGGGAGCAAACCTGACATCTGGAACCTGACTTATGATAAAACTCCCTGGCTTAATTGACCCTCACGTTCATTTCCGTGAACCAGGTGCCAGCCATAAGGAAGACTGGGATACGGGCACGTCCGCCGCGCTGGCAGGTGGATTCACGATGGTGCTGGCTATGCCCAATACCAAGCCTCCCATTTTTGACGCAGAGACTCTGGATATCGCACTCAACACTGCGAAGGGTAAAGCGCGCTGCGACTATGGACAATACGTCGGCGCAGGGCCTGATAACGCGGATAAAGTTGCGGCCCTCGCAGACAAAGCCGCCGCACTTAAGATGTACCTCGACATGACGTTCGGTCAGCTCCGCCTCGATGACATGACCCTCTGGATACCGCATTTTGAAAAATACCCAAAAGAATATCCGATCGTCGCACATTCAGAGAGCCGCAGTATGGCCGCCGCGATTCTATTCGCCGCGATTCATGATAGACCTGTTCATATAGCCCATATTTCATCGAAGGAAGAAGTTCTGCTCATCAAAGCTGCAAAAGAAAAGGGCATCAAAGTGACATGTGAGGTTTGTCCACATCATTTGTTTCTAACTTCTCCCTCCCCTATTTTCGAAGAAAATGGGGGAGGGCCGGGGAGGGGGCGAATGGAAGTCCGCCCGCGCCTTGCCACGCAAAAAGATGTAGACGCGCTATGGGAAAACTTGGATGTCATTGATTGTTTTGCAACAGATCATGCCCCTCACACCCTCGAGGAAAAAGATTCAGATAATCCACCACCTGGTTTTCCAGGTTTAGAAACTGCGCTCCCGCTTCTTCTCACTGCGGTTGACGCTGGACCCTTCGGCGCGGCTCAGGGCAGGCGTTTAACCTTGGATGATTTGATTCAGAAAATGAATATCAATCCTAAAAAAATATTTCATCTCCCCGACCAACCCGAAACATGGATCGAAGTGGATGAGACCGCGGCTTATGAAATCAAAGCCTCCGAGCAATTCACGCGCTGTGGTTGGACTCCCTTCGAAGGCTGGAAGGTAAAAGGTAGGGTGAGAAAAGTCATATTGCGTGGTAAAACAGCATTTGAAGATGGCAAAATATTGGTGGAACCCGGTTATGGAGTGAATATAAGAAAGTAGGAAAAATGGAAAATATTACGGATGTGAAACTTGAAATTTTTGCGCCTCAGGAATATGCCCTCAAAATTCGAGATGAGCTGGCAAAGATCGGGGTCGGGCGGATCGGGAATTACGATCATTGTCTTGCCATTTCCCCTGTGCTGGGATATTACCGACCCCTGCCAGGAGCCGACCCGTTTAAGGGACAAATCGAAAAGATCAGCGAAGTCAAAGAATATAAGATTGAAGTCAATTGCAGGCGCGAGTTGGTGAACGATGCGATTAAAGTGATAAAAAGCGCTCACCCTTACGAAGAACCCTTGATCAATGTGATCCCGCTTGCGAATCATCTCTTCGAGATCAAGATATGACAGGTTAATGAAAGCAAATAATATCAGCTATATCTTTCAAGCATTACTGGCTGCCATATTTTTCGGTGCAAGTGCTCCCATTTCAAAATTATTATTAGGAGACGCGCCGC
>Ga0209321_10002691_pt1 | contig 11968 bp, 16 predicted proteins | sample Rifsed16ft4_FD_184012 | JGI IMG/M metagenome (GOLD analysis project Ga0209321, IMG submission 184012) | Soil microbial communities from Rifle, Colorado, USA - sediment 16ft 4 - CSP-I_5_4 (version 2) | ecosystem: Environmental > Terrestrial > Deep subsurface > Rock core/Sediment | place: Rifle... | reverse complement strand
TCTATCATGGCGTTAGTAAGGAACGTGTCTATCGCGTAGGAGCGATACTTCTGGACTTGGACGAGCCGACTAAGGTCCTAGCACGTACGAGGGAGCCGATTCTCGAGCCTGAGATGGAGTTTGAGAAACAGGGAGTTGTTCCGAATGTGGTTTTCCCAAATGGAGCAATTATTCAGGACGGAGAATTGTTGACTTATTATGGTGGAGCTGATAGGGTCTGTTGCGTTGCGAGCGCACCGATTGACGAGTTTCTTGACGATCTAGAGAAAGAAACGTAACCATCCACAAAAGTCAGTCTTATTCTCCTCGGAACGTTTCAATGAAAGTTGCCGCGGCTAGAAGGAAGGCGAGCGTTGATTCTGCGCCCTGATTTTCGTTCAATCCCATCTTGTTTATTCCGTCGTAGGATGCACCTGTTGACTCATCGTAGACCGTAACGGACTTTGTGTTCTGGCCAAGGAACCATCCAAAAGCTTGACGTAATGTCGCCTCGTACACTTCGGACCGAGTAAGCTTGTAGGCGAGCGCGGTAGCCTCCACCATCGCTCCAGCCTCGATAGGCTGTTGATCATAGAGAGCCTTTTCTCCACCCTTTGGATACCAACCTGCACTCCCTATTGGGACGTAAGTCTCGCCGATTGTTGTATTGTTCTTCAGAAACCGTAGAGTCTCTTCAGCGACCACAAGATATCTCTTTTCACCCAATGATTGATACGCAGCAAGCAATGCTTGGTTCAGTCGCGGATTATCATAGGTTAGAATATTCTCGAACCACTCCCAATCTGAAGTCCGGTTAAGGTCATACAACTGAATCAGGCTGTCGGCCATCGCCTTAAGATTAGTTCTCAGATTGCCGTCCTCTGCCTCGACATGGAGACGCTCGTGAAGCCCCAAACAAGCATAAGCCTTCGTGCGAGGCGAACTGGATTCCCGTGCCCAAGGCAACGCTCGATCAAACACAAGTCGTGCTGTACCTTTCATTCCGCGGGGCATCCCAGAATTGATCACGCTGCCGGCGGCCCAAATCGCGCGGCCGACATGATCACCGACCGCGGGTTCGTCGATGAGTCTCTGCGAGAAGTCCATGAAGTTATGGAACCGACCGTCTTCTGCCTGCATGAGAAGTAGGAAGCTGATCAGCTTGTGCTGTAGCTCTGAAAGCCTCTTGCTCGGCCATAGAGCGTGCGCCTTCACTGCGAACACTAGTGCACGCGCGTTGTCGTCGACCGTGTATCCTTCCTTCCTGGCTGGAACGGAGAATGTAGCGTGCTGGAGAAGCGCGTTACCGTCCGTTAATGCGAAGAGGTGGTTAAGCTTCACTGACTGTCGCAGTTTCAGTGAGAGTTCCTCGAACCCGCATTGCAGATCTGAAGAGGTCACCATATTGATCAGCGACTCTAGCCCATCCCACTTCCTGCCCATACTTGAATGCGTTCCCCTCTAATTCCTGTCGGAGTTTTGAGTGACCGAGTATGCGATTAACACACTCAGCAATTGAGCGGGCATTAGCGAACTTGCAGAATAGACCTCTTTTCTCGCGGAGGATTTCTTTGGCGAAGATAGTGGGCGTTGCAATCACGGCCTTCCCATGGCCGAGAGCAAGCGTGAGTGTTCCACTTGAAACCTGCTCCTTACCCAAGTAGGGTGCCACGTATACGTCAACAGCTTGGAGGTAGAGTGAGAGCTCTTCCTCGCGCAAGTAGCGATTGACAAAGAGCACGTTCCGATCAATCCCCAGTCGCCTAGCTAGAGATGTCAGTTTCTCGCGATAGGCTTCGCCTTCATGTTTCCGGACTTCAGGATGGGTTTCACCTATCACCAAATAGAGTAGATCAGGTCTCTCTTTCACCAAGTAAGGCAATGATTTGATAGCGTACTCTATCCCTTTTCCAGCGCTGATTAGACCAAAGGTAGCGAGAACTGTATGGTTCCGAAGTCCTAGAGCACGTTTCGCGTAATCTCGGCGCAAGCGATCAGGTAGGGATGCACCGTGATGGATGACAACGATTTTATCGACGTTCACCCCAAAGTGCTTCTCAAGAATCTTAGCAGCGGATTCTATGGTGACTACTACGGCGCTGCTTATCTGGCAGATTTCGCGCACGATTTGGCGTGCTTTCTCTGGTGGGTTTCGGAGTACGGTGTGAAATGTTGTTACTAGGGGTCCCTTGATATTTCTGCAGAAGTCAAGCACGTACTCGCCCCATTCTCCCCCGAATATGCCGAATTCGTGTTGGAGACTTACAACATCGATATCTGATTCGTTTAGGAAATTGGCAGCTGAGACATAGCTTCTACGGCTGTGTTGATCGATCGTGCGACTCGTGTTATTGTTGCGGTTTGCGTCATCCTCTATTGCAACCACAACGTTACGGTCCACGTGACCCCTCATTAGCACGGCTCGCGCTAAATCTCTAGTGAAGGTCGCTAAGCCACACTCCCGTGGGGGGTAGGTGCTGATGTACGCAATCCGTGATTGAGTCTCCATGATGCTCACGATTTGTTGATGTTAACGCTACGGCCTCCACCGGACGCTTAACCCGCAGGCGACCAGCCTAGGGGGTCAAAGTTCAACGAAAGACGCAACCGATACAACTCAGTAGGTTTCCACTACTAATAACCCCTACGCTTACGAAGGAAACAATTGAATAATCATCAGAATCGATGAAACAGGCTAGACTCGGCGATCGGTGGGGGCAGTTTGTGAAGAGTGAGATTTTCAAATTTCGTTGGATGGGCTGGAGAAGATTCGCTTATGATTTCTTGGTGATCCAGTTCGGCTTTGTTCTCTTCGGTTTGTCAATTGACATAATGGTTCGCGCGAATCTTGGGCTTGGTCCATGGGATGTTCTACATATGGCGCTAACATACCATCTTCCGATTACGCTCGGGGAAGCCAGCATCGGGGTGGCGTTCGTCGTTGTGCTTCTTGATGTGATTCTCAGAGAGCCGTTGGGATGGGGGACTATAGCGAACATGATCTTCATCGGTGTATGGATTGACATTTTGAAACCGTTTGTCCCATCAGTCCCCAGCATCTTCTGGATCCAAATCGCATACCTCCTTCTCGGCACGATCGTGATGGGATTTGCCACAGCGATATACATCGGCGTAGATGCCGGAGCCGGTCCACGCGATAGCCTTATGCTGGCTTTGTCTCGATTAAGCAAGACTAGTGTGCGCAGAGCGCGCACAATCATTGAGGTAACCGCGGTCACAGTAGGGTGGCTACTCGGGGGGCCAGCATGGATAGGGACAATCGTCTCTGCACTGGCCATAGGTCCTGCAGTTCAGCTAGCATTCAAGCTGCTGAGAGTCCGACCTTCTAAGAGTCACTGATTACAGACTCTACTCTATGTTTCCTCTTTAGAATGCCTTTGTGAACCATAACAATGATGATTCCATCCGAGAGAGTGACAGAGACTCTACCATCTCAATCCCCGAATAGCGTCAGGTATCTGTCCACAAAATATAAGATGAGACTGCCGTCTGAAAGCCTAAGTTCGTTGGATGAGGCTATGGAGATAAAATGGGATAGTTCTCGGAACGCCGCTGAAGGAATATTCGAAACGATAGGAAGAACACCACTTGTCAATCTCAAGAATATTCCAAGGTCTGAGGGAGTCAAAGCAAGAATCATGGTCAAACTTGAGTACACGAACCCCACAGGCAGCCTGAAGGATCGAATATATCGAGAGATGATTACGAAAGCAATCGAACGAGGTGAGCTCAAGCCAGGCATGGAAATTCTGGAAGCCTCAACCGGGAACGCTGGAATCGCCTGCTCATTCGTGGGAGCAGCACTAGGCTTCAAGGTCACCATTGTGATTCCGATAGGCATGAGCCAAGAACGCATGAAGATAATGCGTGCCTATGGCGCGAACGTGATCAACACTCCGGGCGGAGAGAGTGATGTTGATCTATGTGTGAAGAAAATTGAGGAAATGAAGAAAGCGAATCCGGGTAAGTACTGGGAGCCAGGCCAGTTCGTCAACGAGGACAATGTTGCGGCTCATTACAAGACAACGGGGCCAGAGATTTGGGACCAGAGTGGCAGACAAGTCGATTGCTTCTTGGCCTCACAGGGCACTGGAGGAACTCTAACCGGAGTGGGACGCTTTCTAAAAGGGAAGAACAGCAAAGTGGCACTTTTCGCCGTTGAACCATCAGAAGCACCGATCTTGGCACATCGTCAATGGGGAACTCACAAGATCGAAGGGATCGGTGACGGTTTCGTCCCACGAAACCTGGACCTGAGCCACCTCACTGGAATCGTCACAACCACTTCAGACGAATCAATCCTGATGGCGAAGAGGCTTGCGCGGGAGGAAGGCATCTTTTGCGGAATCTCGTCAGGCTGCAACGTCATAGCAGCCATCAAGGTCGCCAGGAAACATCCTGAATACCAGACAATCATAACAATGGTGAATGACACAGGCCAACGGTACTTCTCAACAGAACTATGCGGCGAAGAGAAACATGTAGAGGTCCCGGAAAGGGAACATCCGCTAGACGACTACACGATCAAGCAGCTTGACATGTATCAGTCGCGATGGGAAATAATCGAAACGGCCATCGAAGCAGGACCGTAGACGGGGAAATTGAGGTCAAGTTTGTCCAGTAGGGAACGGAGTGTACAATTCCACCCAGAGTCTTGAATCCCAATTTGCAAGTACACACAAGCGCCTGCATTCATTGATGGCCTATTACTGGGTGTGGTTTGTATCCCGCTTCCAAGAGTGTCATGTCTTCAGGGTCTAACTTTATTTCCACTGCGCGGGCTGCTTCTTCGATGTGTTCGACCTTTGTCGCACCGATGATTGGCGCGGTCGGTCCCTTGTGCAGTAACCATGCGAGAGCAATCTGCGCAGGAGTCGCATCCTTCTTTTTCGCCAACGCTATTGTGGCTTCCACTATGTCGAAGTCCTCGGCCCTGAAATATCGTTCAGCGAGATACTTGTCGCTCTTGTACCTCGGGGTCTCCTGTGTCTCATCGCGCCTATATTTTCCTGTGAGAAAACCGCGTGCGAGAGGGCTCCACGGGATCAATGCGATGCCCTGTTCCTTGCAGAGTGGTATCATCTCGCGTTCTTCCTCGCGGTACAGGAGGTTGTAGTGGTTCTGCATACTCACAAACTTCTCCAAGCCTAAGCGTTCGCTTGTGTAGAGTGCCTTGAGGAACTGCCACGCAAACATGCTTGAAGCCCCAATGTAATGCGCAAAGCCAAGATGGACAACATCGTTAAAGGCTCGCATAGTTTCTTCGATGGGTGTATTGTAGTCCCAACGATGAATCTGGTAGAGGTCAACATATTCCAACTGCAACCGCTTCAAAGAAGCCTTGATCTGCTTCATGATGTGACGGCGGGAAAGGCCTGAGTCGTTTGGTCTTTCGCTCATTGGGAAATAGACCTTGGTTGCGACAATTACATCGTCCCGATAATCTTTCAGGCATTCGCCTGTTATCTCTTCTGAACGCCCTAATGAGTAGACGTTTGCCGTATCGAAGAAGTTTATTCCAAGATCAATTGCTTTCTTCACCAACTTTCGAGCTTCATCAAGTTCAACCTTCCAGGCAGCATCATTCCCAAACGACATGCACCCGAGGCATATCCGCGACACCCTGACGCCAGCTCTACCAAGATTCACATATTCCATGAACTGCCCTCATTTGTGCTCCGCCGTATTTCCCTTTCCGTCGCTTTATGTTCCGAATGTCTCTGAGTCTTGATCGTGAACCCTGGGTAATCCTATTCCCAAACACACAACGGAGGTTCAAACCCTCTCGTGAAATAAAACCCTGCGGAGAAAAGTGCCCTTAGAACTCTGATATGTTGTGTAAAATCGGCGCAAACTCTGCTTACTCAACCATACGTGGTTGGTGCGGGGGAGGAATTTCAACCCCAATGTGCTGGTAAATACGTGGCTACGCATGTTACTAACTTGGTTCCCATTCGGTGTCAACGTACTTCGAGATCGCATCGTCTCGCGTTATCACAATAGCATTCATTTCCACGGCAAGCGCGGTTATCAACGAGTCGAAGTACGTTAACCCCTTCACCCTCATTCCCGCTGCCATCAAGTGAGAGGACAGAGTCGCGGCCACAAAATTCCGTTCTACTAGGGACGCAAGAGCGGCCCAAGTGTCCGCAATCTCGCCCTCCGTGTACTTGTTATTGCGCATTACGAGATCGAATTCAATTAGGGTTGAGGTTGGGACGCGAGTTGCATCAGAGGTCCGAAGCGCCCGAAGATATGTCATTCCAGTTTTGTGATATTTGTTGATCGGATTCATTGCGCTGACGAGAACCATCGTGTCCAGCAGTTTCACCGGAGTTCTTCCTCGCGGGCAAGTTCATGAGCCAATTTGTCTTCGTAGTGTCTACTTTCACTCCAAGACCGCAACTTCTTCCGTCCAATCCGCTGCGCTTTCTTCAAACTGGCCTCAGCAGACTGTAAAGTAATCTTCCCTGCTCCCTCGACAGTCACTAGCAATTCACCGGGAGCTGATATTCCGCTCTGCTCTCTAACATCTTTAGGGATCACAACGCGACCCTTGGGATCGATCTCAATCGTCTTCATGCTAACATCCCTGACCCAGTTCAGAGAAATCCCACCTAATCAGATTTGTGGTCCTGAAGAGGCAAAAATGGGAATTTGGTGCGGGGGAGGGGATTCTGACCCCAATTTACCAGTACATATAAGCTAGCTAAGTTTCGGAATGATAGTAGTGGTTTACACGGAGCATTTTTTCTTGGGAGACTGCAATGGGACACCGAGGTCAGGCGACTGATTAGCTACCGAACAGGCGTGTCCACAGGTTTTTCTTCCCGAAACCTTTCTTCGCTGGAGTTTTCCTAGGTTTTTGACGTTTTCTTCTACGCTTCAACTTTGTCCTAACACTCAAAGTTCGCGCAGGTTCTCCTTGATATGACAAATTACTCAGGAAGGATATATAATTCACTCGGCAGGATTTTGCCACCCACAAGAATGCGAGTGTCGCCCAACTACTCTGTTCCCCAACGCATGTCTAGGATACTATGTCGGAGTCCGGGCTCACGTCCACCACATTATGACTAATCGAATTCTACTTCCTGGATGAAGGTTCCATGCCAAGAGTGATACCAGACTTGACCTGTGTAGGTGTTGACGCTAAGCATGCCAGCTATTTTTCCGTTGACTGTGAAGTCGAATGTGTAGTAACCGTAGAATTGAGTTGCCATCTCAACCTCAGCGTTCTTGAAGTTCGAGTCCAAGTAGGTTTGAGCGATCTGTGCTGCTTGATCGTTGGCAATGGTGGTTCCTGATGTGTATTGCCTATTCCAGTTGCCCATCATTCCTTGCCCCATTGGATTATACTTCGTATTCCACATCATGTTCGGTCCAGGTTCAGGAACAATAGCACCGATCGTTGCATACGATCCTCCCATCATGCCTCCTGCACCCATTCCCATGCCTCCGCCCATCATTCCAGATGTCGGGGTTTGCTTCCAGATCAGCATCTCAAAGGCGCCTATGCCGGTGTCCTTCTCGTAGTAGATAATGTAGAAACTGTACTGAAACTCCATGATCTCCTTGATAGCCAAGTTAGAGTTGCCTGTTGAAGCAAGATACTGTTGAGCGGTCGTCTTGGCTTGTTCAAGTGTAATCGGCGGGTTGGATTGAGCTTGCGGTCGCTGATACCACTGCCCCATCATTCCGCCCATCATGCCCCAAGAGGAGCCGTAACCAGTGTACGTTTGCTGTTGAGTCGCATACAGAGGAAGAAGAATCACAAAGCCCAGAACGCCGATTGCCACAAGCACCACCCCGATCATTCTTCTGTTCTCCATTCCATCCACCTTCCTATGACTCAAGCTCGTTCTTCATCTTCACATACTGTTCCGAGGTTATCTCGCCTCTAGCATACCGCTCCTTCAAGATTCGAAGAGCATCGCCTTGGCGGGAAGCGCCTAGGGAAACCTGCCCCGAAAGCAAGTAGTAAGCGCCCAGAACTATCAGGACGATAAAGACAAGTGGAAAGAGGAACATGAATGGCCACCCGAACCCGAAACCCATCATCCAAGGTCCCATCATGCCGAACCCACCCATCCAACTGAGAGGCCCGAGAAGAACAACCGCCACTATGACGATTATAACGACTACCAGCCAGTTCTGATCTTTCTTGCTGCTCATCTGATGAACTCTCCTACAAGTCGACCTTCAGTCAAGCCATTAGTGATGGTGTGAGGGCCCGTCGTTTAGGAGAACTCTCCGCATCTCCTCATACTGTTCTCTCGTGATTTCTCCGAGCGCGAATCTTCTTTTCACTATCTCTATAGGCGTTTCTTCATGTGAGTTATCTGTCATCTGATGCGCGTGATTCATTCCCATGCACATAGTGCTAGGTCAGCTCTCTGGAAAGCTAAGTTCTCAAAATATATAAATATATTCGCTGCTAATCATATATCGGACCTTGAATGTCACAGATCCTAGAAAGAAGCGATAAAATCTTCGAACTACACGCCGCGCTATGCCAGACCCTCGCCAATCCTGTTAGGCTCAGAATTCTCGGGTTGCTGAGGGAGGGTGAGATGTCTGTGAACGAGATTGCCCGCCGATTGGGTGTTCCTCAAGCCAACATCTCCCAGCACCTATCCGTCCTGAGGGAGAGGAACATAGTCACCACTCGAAGAGAAGGGGTCACGATTAACTACAAGATCGGCTTCCCGAAAATAATCAAGGCTTGCGATCTCGTCCGCGAGGTCCTGTTCGAGCAGATGGCCCAAAGTGGCCAGCTGATGCAACGATTCGGAAAGGCTGCAAAGTGAAGCATGTGGCGGGAGTTTTCCGTGGGAGCTAACACGTCTCATGAGGATATGGGTTCAATTTGACTTCGCACGTTCTGGTGTTGGGCGGTGGTGTTGGTGGTCTGGCGCTGAGCAACGCCCTCGCAAGAAAGGTGAAAGGGCAAGCGAAGATCACGGTCATTGACCGCAAAAGCAAGTTTGAGTTCGCCCCATCGTTTCCCTGGCTGATGATAGGCGCGAGAAAAACCGAACAGATTCAACGCGATCTCAACTCACTAAGCAAGCGAGGCATCGAATTCGTGCAAGACGAGGTGACTCAAATCCTACCGAAAGATCATCTGGTCAAGACGAAAGCCAATAGTTTTGGTTATGACTACCTGGTTGTTGTCTTGGGCGCCGTATACGATCACCAAACTATCCCCGGTTTCGAGAAGGCGCATCACATCTACGACCTTGAATCAGCCGTCCGCCTCAGAGATGAGTTGCAGAAATTCAGAAGCGGCAGGATCGCCATTGGTGTGGCGAGAACTCCATTTAAGTGCCCAGCGGCACCTTACGAAGCTGCTCTACTCATCGACCATCAGCTGAGGAAACGCAGCATCCGCGATGACAGTTCGATCAGTTTCTTTACGCCTGAACCGCAACCGCTTCCGGCGGCAGGACCCGAAATCGGCGGGAGCGTCTTGCAACTATTCAGAGACCGTGGGATCGAGTGGAATGCTAAGGAGAAGCTGCTGAAGGTTGAGGACGGGAAATGCGCATTCGAGAGCGGAAAGACAATCGAATTTGATCTGTTGTTCTGCGTCCCACCTCACAAAGCCCCTCCGGCAGTGGTTGCCGCGGAGCTAACTGACCAAACCGGATGGATTCCCGTCAATCCTGGAACGTTGGAAACCAAGCAGGGGGACGTTTATGCGATTGGTGACGTGACAGCTCTTCCCACTCCACACGGCTACGTCCCGCTTCTACCAAAGGCCGGGGTATTCGCGCACGGGCAGGCCGAGACCGTTGCAAGGAATCTCTCGATGAAGATAGAGGGTAAGGAGACGTTTGAGAAATGGAATGGTAAAGGAGCCTGCTTCCTGGAGATTGGGTACGGGAAAGCCGCCTACGTATCAGGGAACTTCTTAGCCGATCCGAAGCCTGAGTTGAACTTCAAGACTCCAAGCAGCATATGGCACCTGGGAAAAGTACTCTTCGAAAAGCGCTGGCTCTGGAAATATTTCTAGCGCTCAAGGGCTGGCTGAGTTTGAGACTGATGGTAAACGGACAAGACCTAATGGCGGGGTCCGCTCTCGTCGGTTCCGCATTGGCGATTGCAGCCCTTTTCATCGGAGTTGCACATTCCCTCATGATAATGACGACTGGAAGGCTCACTGGCGTAGAGTTGATAATCCTGCGGGGCAACTGGGTTTTGGTAGCGGCCTCGATCGCAGTATTTCTAGCGTTCCTCGCGCTGATCCCAGTTAGGCTGACGAGGAATTGGAGGTCGCACGGCATCTATGCAGCCTTCATTATCTCGCTCTTTGCGGAGATGTTCGGTTTTCCGCTAAGCGTGTACTTCCTTTCAGGCATCCTTGGGATGCCGCTTCTTGAGCAGGATTTCATGTCCTACATGTATGAGGTCGGAATGCCTGTAGGCTCTGTGGTAACCTTCCTCGGAGTGGTCCTGATTATTCTGGGTTGGAGGGAGATTTATCGAGCCAAGGACCAACTTGTAACACGGGGCGTGTATGGGTATGTGAGACATCCTCAGTATCTAGGACTAATTCTGGTTACGGGTGGATGGCTGATCCACTGGCCGACAATTCCAGGCGTCGCAATGTGGCCTCTTCTGTTAATCCTGTATTTTCGTCTCTCAAAACGGGAGGAGCAATATCTCGCCGAGAGATTCGGGAAACAATACTCTGAATATGCGGAGAGGATTCCGATGCTGATTCCTCGATGGCGGAGGACTACGTGAATCTGGCGCTCAGAGACCTAGCTGAAGAGTCGGAGGTTCGGAAGGGAATTCCACGTGTCGAGGATATTGTTCATCGTGAATGATGCGCCCTACGGGACGGAACGTGCCTACAACGCCCTCCGCCTTGCGCTTAACGTGCTGAAGAAGGAGCCGTCCATTGAGTTGCGCATGTTCCTCGTTGGCGACGGTGCCTCATGCGCGAAGTCCGGACAAAGTGTTCCGCAGGGCTACTACAATGTCGAAACCATGCTGAAGGCTCTTGCAAGACGCGGTGGTACGGTCGGGGTATGCGGCACTTGCATGGACGCGCGTGGCCTCAAGGACACAGACCTTGTAGAGGGCACTCGACGCAGCTCCCTCGACGAGATGACAGAGTGGACACTTTGGGCAGACAAGGTGCTCGTGTTCTGATTTGACGCCCGCAATTGGAAAGATAGGCGAGGTCACGCCGATTGGGGAAGAACCACCACCTCTAAGCAGTGTCGCAATTCCTTTTCATAAACAGACTTTCGACTTCACGTGCGGCCCCGCATGCCTGATCATGGCGATGCGCTACTTTGACTCAACTCTTGAGCATACGTCTGAACTTGAGATCGACATTTGGCGTGAATCAAATCTCGTGGAAGCGTACGCAACAAGCCGCCAAGGTCTAGCGCTTGCAGCGCATCGCCGCGGTTTTCGCGTGTGCACGCAGGGCAATGCTGAAGCGATCGAACTGCTTGATTGCTTAGGCCTCGGCCTGAACGAAGAGAACCGCAAAGTAGCCTTCACTCTGCATCAGGATCTTAAAGACCGCTGCCGCCGCGAGAAGATCCCCGACACGATACGACAAGTGTCACTCTCTGATATCTCATCTTGGCTGACGCAGCGCTGGGGGCCTCTTGTTCTCGTAGACGCCCGCCTCGTTGGTGAAGAAGAGGTCCCTCATTGGGTGGTGGTCACGGGCATTGAAGACGGTCAGGTCACATTCCATGACCCACTAGCTTCCGCGGGCAACACGGTTGGCAGTGCATCCGAGTTCGAGGGTTGGCTCGGGTTCCGAGGCACATCCTGCGCTGTCATCATCCAAGGCCGAAAGTGAAATCGCTTGCGATTCAACCGAAGATCTAGACAAACAAAAGAACTCGCCAGCGTCTGCTAGTTCGTTCTTGCAAACCAAAAAACAGCTCAAAATGAAAAAGGCCGGGTCAAAATCGGGCTATTGAACGCATGATAG
>Ga0209321_10002689_pt1 | contig 11975 bp, 21 predicted proteins | sample Rifsed16ft4_FD_184012 | JGI IMG/M metagenome (GOLD analysis project Ga0209321, IMG submission 184012) | Soil microbial communities from Rifle, Colorado, USA - sediment 16ft 4 - CSP-I_5_4 (version 2) | ecosystem: Environmental > Terrestrial > Deep subsurface > Rock core/Sediment | place: Rifle... | reverse complement strand
GGAGAAATGTTATATCAAATCTTCGCAAGTAAGAATCCTTCAACTACCACTGATATTTTACATGAAGATTTGAGGGTAAAATTATCTGAGAGAATCTAAGAGGGAATAAGATGATGGAAAATAAAGCACTCTTCATCCTAGTAAGTACTATCTGGGCTGTGAATATAGTCTGTCTAGGAATTATCATTTTTGGACGATAAAACAATGAACAGACAACAAGCTACTCAGGAACTCAGGAGTCTATTAGACTCCGTAGGATTGCCAGATTGGCATATCCGCCTTAACACTTCAGTAACTACCAGATACATCGGTCTTACTTCTCATAAGGATAAGTGTATCATTCTAAATGCTCATCACGTTGATAGTCACCCTGAGCCTGATATAATCAATACTATCAGGCACGAAGTAGCTCATGCTGTAGTAGGCCCAAATCATGGGCATGATGAGATCTGGTCTAGTAAGGCTAAAGAACTCGGTTGCGATAACACTTCGCCCTGTCTTTCATACGGTCTAAGTCTCGAAGTAATAGACGCGATAAGATCCGGCGCAGACGTTGAAGTTACGTTTGAAGAAGAAATAATTAGGAAGCCTTCCTATAAGATCACTAGACTTCAAGATAAGTGCGAAGAATGTGGAAAAGTAGCAGAAGAACTTTTCTCATTTGAAGCACCAGACACTGATGGTAATGATTGTAAGTTCATTACCTTGAAGTGTGGTCATCTTATTAAAAAGATCATTCCAAGAGCTACACCGTTCCACGAAATGATCACCGCGGCTCACGTAGGTAACAATTGTGATCATCAGTGGAATAAAAACCACTGCCCGGTCTGTGATGCCTATCGTCCTTATGATTTTCAGGTTGAAGGTGCTAGATTTTTAGAAAAGTCCCTCGCCACTCAGAAGGGCGGCGCACTTTTCGACGAGATGGGTTTAGGTAAAACCATCCAGATTCTCACCTACATCAAATACCATCCTGAAAAACTACCAGTTCTATTCATAGTCAAGAGTTCAGTCAAATACCAGTTTATGAAAGAAATCATACGCTGGTTAGGACTTGACTACTTCCCTCAAGTAATAAATACTGGAAAAGATCCAGTCCTCCCTGGTTTCAAGTGTTACATTGTAAGTTATGATCTAATTAAGAGTTACGATCCTGAGAAGATCAAATCTCTCAATCTCAAACTAGTAATACTAGACGAATGCCAGCAGATCAAGAATCCAGACTCAACTAGAACTCAGGAAGTCAGAAAAATAGTCAGAGAAATGCAGGTTGTTCCACTATCAGCAACACCTTGGAAGAACCGTGGAAGTGAGTTCTTCACAGTTCTCAATATGATGGACCCTGTGAGGTTTCCTTACTTTTCTCAGTACTGTAATCGTTGGGTTGATTACTACTGGCAGGGTAATAAATATAAGGAAGGTGGAATTAGGAATCCTGAGAAGTTCAAGGAACTAGTGAGAGATATTGTAATCAGACGTGAAAGAAAGGAAGTTCTATCAGAACTGCCAGAAGTTAATAGAGTGAAGTTCTATATTAAGATGGGAGATATTGAAGAAGCTACTTATCAAGAAGAGGAAGATAAGTTTATTAGATGGTATAAGGATTCAGTATTAGAAGGGAGAGATACAAATAATATTCTGGCAAAACTTTCTAGAATGAGACATCTAATTGGTCTAGCCAAGATTCCTGCTACTCTAGAATTGATAGACGAATTTAAAGATGATGGTAGGAAGGTGGTAATCTTCCTTCATCATAAGGATGTTGCTCAGATTCTTACGAATGACATCAAAGAGAGAGTAAATGGGGAAGTTCCTCTATTCATTATGAGTTCTGAGTTAAATTCTCAGAGTAGATATCAAGTTCAAGAGGATTTTAATAACTCAGATAGAGCAATAATGATTGCTTCTACTCTCGCTGCGGGGGAGGGTCTTAATCTTCAAACCTGCGATTACTGTATCTTCCACGAGAGACAGTGGAATCCTGCTAATGAAGAACAGGCAGAGGGTAGATTCATTAGAATCGGTCAAAAATCTACCTCAGTAACGGCACAATACGTCGTAGCAACAGGAAGTATTGATGAGTTCTCCGATCAGATTGTTGAAGGAAAGAGATTAACATTCCACGCTGCAATGTCTCATGGTGAAGTTCCAGCATGGAAGGAATCAGAGATCATAGGTGAGCTTGCTGAAATGATTATGAAGAATAGGAGAAAGAAGAGATGAGAAATATAATTGAAATTGCTGATAACATTGCAAAAATCTCAAGAAGATCAATGAGTTTAGTCAGAGTTTATCAAACTTTCGTTATCGATCTTCTCAATCTAATTGACAGAGAATCTGTCAATGGAATGGTTCCAGTTAAAAGTATTCTAAATCTGATTAACAAAGTAACTGATGATGCACAGGAGGTTATCAGATCAGAATGAACAAACTAAAATGCCCCTACTGTACCAACGATAAGCAAGATATGATAGAGAAAGTATATGAATCGAAAAGATTCAATTATTACCATTGTCAAGTCTGTTCCAAAAGATTCGTGATTGAGAAGGAAAGTGAGAAATGACTATCCTAGTCTCTAATAAGAAGAACATCATTCTAAATCCCTCTCTACTCTCAACATTGATGGGCTGCCCTCGCTTATCAGAATACTCCTATATTCTAAATCTAATCCCTATGGGCCGGGCGTCAAAGAGTTTAATCATGGGTCTGGTAGTTCATAAGGGATTGGAAGTTTACTATCAAAGTCAGATTGATGGAGAATCTAGAGAGAATTCCATTAGCAAAGCGATGGTAAGAATTTCAACTATGCTAGGCGAACCAAACTATAAACTAGAGGATAAGGATGCTGCTAATACCTTAGACACTACTCAACAGTATCTTGAATTCTACAAGAATGATCACTGGGTTCCTCTTGCTACGGAAGATACTAGGACTGAAGTAATCTATGAAGATGATGAAATGAGAGTAATGTGGAAGTGTAGATATGATCTAAGAGTGGATACTAATCAAGGGATACTTCCCGTAGATCATAAGACTTCCTCCTACCGAAAAGATACTCTGTCCCTAAATAATCAATTCATGGGGCAGTGCGTGCTTGATAAGGTAAGGTCTATAATAATAAATAAAATAGGATTCCAAACCAGCCTGAAACCTGCTGAGAAGTTCACGAGAGTAGTCATTTCATATTCAGCCGACAGGCTAATCGAATGGCAAGAAGAGATCATTCCTTATTACGCTAGACTCTTCCTGCACTACACAGAGATGAGCTACTTCCCTCCAAACTTTACTCATTGTGATAAGTTTGGAATCTGCTCATTTAAATCAGTCTGTGAATCGAACAGAAATATGAGAGAGACTGAATTGAAGACTAATTTCATACAAAGACAGGAATATTATGAAGAAGAAGCACATTCATAAGTACAAGAGAGTAAATCTAGGCAGGGATAAAAAGTATCACGTACTACGGTGTACCCTGCCCCATTGTACTCATTATATCGATAAGGAACTGGCACTTAACAGAGAAGCTCTCTGTGCAATCTGTGAAGAGAAAATGATAATTACCCGTGCGGCCCTCCGAAACGTCAGAGTTCACTGTTTGAAGTGTACTAGAAGTAAGAAGCGGAATGAGGTTGAAAGGATACTAGAACTAATTGAGACGGGGATGAGATGATAGAAGAAAAACCGCTAACACCAATCAATCATGGTCAAATTTTAATAGTAGGAGGAAAGACTTCTAACTTTGATTCTGACATCCTAGATAATCCGAGAGTGCTACTATGGGATAGTCAAAATGAGAATTGGCATTCTAAGGAGATACCATCTAATACTGTAGCGATATTTATGACTAGATTTATAGGTCATAATACTTTTGATAAGATAGTCAAGGAGGCAAGAAAGAAAAGAATCACAATCTTTAATCCTCTTGGAACAGGAATTATTAACAAGAAACTGAGAGAACTACTCGGAACTGAGAAGAAAATGGAGATAGTAATGAAACCTGAAACTAATGAGAAGATAGTACCAGTAAAGAAGCTTTCTAAACGAATTAAAGAGGTTCTAATTGAGTTTCCTTCAATAGAAGTTATAGAAGCTAGTTCAATACTAAAGATTGAAGGTTACTATAACAGATATTCAGAAGATACAATCAAAAATAGATTCTATAATATTAGAAAAAGGATCACTGAGAAGAAAAGTATTATTAAGGGAGAACAATCTGATATAGTAAAAGTATTCGACGATGCAATAGCAGGACTTCAGTTGATCCGAGAACAAGTAATTAAGCTCTCAGAACTTCAAGAGAAACTTAAAGAGTTCATAAAATAGGAGAGAGACAATGGCAGCAGAAGACTATTCTGATTTATATTACGATGAACTCAGTAAAGTCTACGAATTTGGAGATTTTAGACCTAGAGAATTACTAATAGATAGACAATGTGATCCATTCCTTTGGAGAAGTAGGAACTATGGCTCTGTACCTCCAGAGATAATGAATGATGGACACCTTCTAAATTCTATTCATCTCTGTGAGAGAAAAGTTCTGGAAGGTAAGAACTATGGAGAGAAATTTCCCACTATCTACTACAGACTAATCGCTGAGGCAGTAAGAAGAAAGATCATTCCAGTAGTTAGAGCTAAGAGAAAAGGAACTGATGAAACTCAAAAAAAGACTAGGAAAGCATCAGCTTCAAAAAAGAAGGGAAAGAATTGAATTGAGAAAGAGTAAGAAGAAAGAGAAGCCACTGATAGATATGAAGGATCTTATCAGAGCATTGGGGCTTGGAAAGTAGGATCATATGGAAACTATTTTTGGCTGTGAATGTAACAATTGTAGAGTGCATAAGTCTCACAACAGAATCCCCTGCGCCTTTTTAGTTGAAAGAGAAGGAAAACAAATAAAAGTTTGTACTAGATGTGATTTATCTACTGATAAGTACATTGCTAGATTGTTTGATGGTGATTCTAATATGAAGGATTTTTTTGATTATGATAATCTTGGTACTATAGTTATTCTCAATCTTTTAGATGAAAAATATTGGAAATCATACCAATAGGAGCGTAATGTCAAATCTTAGCAATCTCGATCCTTCTATCATCTATGCCCTACTGAAAGGTGAACCTGGCACAAGAAAATCCACCGCTGCTCTATCATTCCCTAAGCCTCAGTACTGGTTCTCATGGGATAAAAAGATGAGAGCCCTCCTACTTCCAATGAAATACTGGGGAATAGATCCTACTCATATAGAATACGACGATTACACTGATTGGGAGGCAGGTAGAAGAAAACTAGAACAGTTCCAGGTAAATTGTAAATTCAAGACTCTGATAGTTGATAGTATAACTTCTCTAGGGGATAGTATCAATCGTCAAACTCTCAAATTGAAATCTGGAACTACTACTCAATCAGGTAAAGAAGCTGGCAAGAGAATTGCAGGGATTCCTGTAAATACAATTGAGGACTTCAATGCTGAAACTTCAGCTTTACAGGAACTAATCGCTCTGACCAAAGACATTGCAGGCTATCACAAGATCAACATCATCCTGATTGCCCACGTAATTCAGACTGAACAAAGATCACCTGACGGCGAAACTCATATGAGCCGTTTGATAGTAACTGGTGGAAAAAAGATTGCGGCAAAGATTCCCGCCTATTGTGATGAAATCTACCATTTCCAAACTAAATCAGGCTTCGTAGCTGGTGCGGGCGGTGATTACTCACTCTTGACCCAACATACTGGGGACGACTATGCGAGAACTTCTTTACCACTAGATAAGGAGATAGTCATAAAGAATGATCCTCTCTATGATAAATACTTGATACCTGCAATTAAGAAAATGCAAGAGAGTCCAGAAAAAGTAGTGAAACTTTAAGGAGGAAAAGTGCCGATTATCAGTTTTACCGAACGGGATCTTCTCAGAGACAAGATCGTAGAACCTGCATGGTATAGACTTAGAATTGAATCTATTGGTGAGAAGCCATCTAAGGACGGAGGATCAATCAACTATCCAGTAGATGCAACTGTGGTTAAGAATTCTGACAATGGTAGCACTGAATTCTCTGGCGTTCCAATTGAGTGGAACTTTAACTCAAAAGCTATCGGCTTCGCTAAGGGATTTCTTGCATCTTTCGGTGTTGATCTTGCACCGGGAGAGAGATACGATCTTAGTTCTGCTGCTGGAAAGGAACTTGATGTTTACGTGGATACAAAGAATTATGACAATAGACTTCTGAACAACGTGAGTCACAAGTATCGACCTGCGAGGGACTAATGTCTGAAGAAGTAACTAATCCTGAAGATCCTAAACCAGAACAGGATGAAGTAATTGATCCTATTGTTGATGATCCTGATAAGGAAACTGAAGAAGATGAAGATGAGAATGAAGAAGATGAAGATGAGGATTCTGACGAGGATGACGAGAATGGTGATGGAGATACCGACGATTAAGTAAGGAGTACTCGTATCCTGAACGGTATCCAAGTCACTAAGTAGTCCAAGTCAGATGAAGGTGTGCGGGGGCCGAAAAGATCAATCATGAGTTGATTCTTAGTAGGCTCTCGCACGCCGATTACTAGGAAAGGAGAATCAAAATGCTAGAATGGATCTATATAAAAAGGAAGGAAGAGAACACTGATGATCACTATTCATATGAGAAAGTTCATAGAAATGATGAAGATATTTATGAATCTATTCTAAAATTTTACTCAACTCTCTATGACTATCATACTGTAATTAGCAATCAACCATTCGAGGAACGACCTGACGTAAATACTTACATCAGGATTTACTGAGGAGATAGAAGATGACAACAATTGGTGAAGTAACAGGACTCAATAGGATTAACGGCAGAGTGATCAAGATTTCAAAAGAGAAGGGATGGGGTTTCATATCATCTTTCGATAAGCCATTCACGAGAATCTTTTTCCACTGGTCAGCACTTGAACCTACTTTTAATATCCTGAATCTCAATCCGGGTGCGAAAGTAGAGTTTGAGCCTATGGAAATCCCTGAAAAGGGATGGCGGGCCATGAGGATCAAGGTAATTGAGAATGGTAAACCTGCGGAGACTCCTACACAGGGAGAAGATATGGCACAAGAAAGTAAGCCTAGCGAGAATCTTCTACCTTGAGCGGAAATTAAGAGATAAAAACTGGACTCTAGTTCAAACTAGGGATGAGCTAGATGTGTCTCTAGGCTGGCTTTCAGAAAGTATTCAATTAGCAGAATTGATTGACAAAGATCCAGAAGTAATAAAAAGATGTAAAACAAGAAAGGAGGCTCTCATTGAATTACGACGAAAAGACTCTGAGAGAGTGGATAGAAGCTATTAAGGATGAGACTCAGGATAAATTATCATCATGGGAGCTTGATTTTATCGATTCCATTGAGAGACAGTTAAATCACTATAGCAAACTTTCTGATAGACAGATTGAAATCCTTGAGAAGATTTACGCGGAGAAGACTTCATGATTGATTTCCTATATGATGTGACAATAGTATTCATAGGCTGTTGGTTATTTTTCCTCAGTCTATTACTAGTTCAGAAACTCATTGATGAACTTGATCAGGAGTGATAAATGAAAATCCATCTTGAGTATAGGAATCCAACTCATTCTCATTGTGATATTGCTATATTCATAAACGGTGCACTTGCTGGTGAAATTACTTTAAGACAAGGTGAGATTATAACATTTCAAGATATAATTCTGCATGGAATCAATCCAAAGCTTGATAAATTCAATGCCACAGGTAACTCATCACTTGTTACAGAGCTAGAAAAATGAACCCTGATCTCCCCTACGTAGGAGGCCGCGGACCTATATCACCAAAGATGATGATAGTGGGGGAGTCTCCATCTTATCAAGAAGTTAGGGAAAATCAGCCATTCGTCGGTCCTTCCGGTAGAGAACTTGATAAGCTCTTAAAAGATGCAGGAATTCCACGGCATGAATGTTGGGTAACAAATCTAATCAAGTACGAAGTAATTCCTGGTCCTGCACCCTTCCTAACAAGATGTAGATCTCTAGACATCAACGTAGATCAATGCTTAGAAGAACTTCAAAAAGAAATCAATCAAGTCAAGCCTAACTGCATATTAGCTTTAGGAAAGACAGCCCTTTGGGGGCTGACTGGAAAGAAGAATATCAAAAACTATAGAGGATCAATACTAATAGGGATGGGAAGGAAAGTGGTAGGTACTTACCACCCTGCTCATCTTCTATATTATCAGGCAGCTGAGTTCAAAGGATATTGGAATAGATTAGTAATGATTCATGATATGAAACGAGCTTGGAGTCAGGCTCAGTTTTCAGAATTGATCCTTCCTAATAGACTAATTCAAATTTGCAGATCATCTGCTCAGTTTCAGGAGTTTGTTGATCGCAATTACTCAAATGATATTCTATCAGTAGATACTGAATCTACGAACTGTATCCCTTCAGTAGTTGGATTTTCCTTCAATCCCAGAGAAGCTTTAGTTCTCTCACTATGGAATAATATTTCAGGCGCGCCTTCGATTCCTGATTCTGATCTGGTCCGAATTTGGATTTTACTAGATCATCTTCTCTCTACTAGGAAGATAGTTGGTCAGAATTTCAAGCACGATCAGGATAAATTAGTCCGTCTAGGATTTACCATAGGAGAACTTCATGATGATACAATGTTAAAGTCTTTTGCAATAAATCCTGAACTTCCAAAGTCTCTAGCATTCAATACCTCAATCTATACTGAGGAACCATTCTATAAAGATGAAGGAATGTATGAAGGATCTTTCTCTGATCTCTTAATAGGATGCGGCCGGGATGCTTGTGTTACTTTAGAGATCAATCAAAGGATGGAATCTGAACTAGATGAACTGGGGGTCCGAGATTTTTACCGTAATTTCATACTCAAACTTCATAATTCCTATCTTAAAACGGAGAACGTAGGATTTAGAATTGATACCGAAGCTCGTGATAATTTGATTAGGAAGTACGTAAGATGGGATGAGGAACTATCATATCAATTATTCAAACTAACAGGAGATGTAGTAAATGTAAATTCTCCTAAGCAAGTTTCAATTCTACTTTACAATGTTCTGAAATTACACGATTACGGAGGGACAGGAGAAGAAGCTCTCACGAAGATTATAAATAACAGAACTATTTCAGAGGAAAAGAAGCAGATAGTTTCTTTAATTCTGAAACAACGAAGAGTTAAAAAGACAATTTCCTCCTATCTAATGGCATTACCTGACTTTGATGGGAGAATGAGAACATCTTGCTTTCTCTGCTTAGAAACAGGACGGACTAGCACAGGAAAATTAGGAGAACCAATCAGACCAACGATAGAGTTTAAGAAAGGAAGTGTAAAGAAGCATCAAGAAATAGGACTAGCATTCCAAACTATAACCAAACACGGCGATATTGGATCTGACGTAAGATCAATGTTCATACCAGATGAGGGAGAAATCTTTATTCAACTAGACTCATCTCAGGCAGAAGCACGAGTAGTTTTCCTACTGGCAGAAGATTATGAAGCACTAAAATTAGTTGATGAGATCGATTACCATGCTCACACTGCTGTCTGGTTTTTTGGTCCTAATGAGGAATTATTCAACTATGATAAAAGCAAGTTAGGCTATGAACATCCTATTAGATTCGCGGGGAAAACCCTCCGGCACGCTTGTCATTTAATGGCAGGTAAAGCTCGTGCGGCCTCTGAGGTTAATACTCAGGCTAGAAAGTATGGGATTGATTTTGAGATTACTGAGTATGAGGCTGGTAAGGCAATAGAGAAGTTTCATAATATGCAGCCTAAAATCAAGAGTGTATTTCATAAGACTGTGACTGACATAGTAAGTAAGACCAGAATGTTAACTGCCCCGCTACCTTTTGGCATTGACGCGCCGCACGGTGGAGTTAGAACATTCTTTGAGAGATACGGTGACGAACTATTCCGACAAGCTATGCCATATATACCTCAGAGAGCAGTAAGTGATAATACTAAAGCGGCTAAGTTAAGAATAGAAGATCGGCTCCCTTATATTAAAATCATTCTTGAATCTCATGACTCCCTCTTACTATCAGCACCAATTGAAAGAAAAGAAGAAGTAGCTAAAATTGGAAAAGAAGAAATGGAACGTCCGATTTCCTTCAAGAACTGCTCAATAGTTCGTCCTGACTTAGTAATTCCCTGTGAGGTTGAAATGGGAATGAATTATCAGGATTTGAAAAAGTTTAGGTTTATTTCATTACCAGTCCTGGAGGTTAGTAATGAGCCAAATTGATAGAATAGATTACGTTCCTCGTTATGGGGATGAAGAAAAGAATAAAGATGGAACTTGCTCAGGAATGCCGTCCTGGATTGCAGTTTTATCAATCATGGATGGTTTAGATTTCTGTGTCTCAAATCCATTTCAAGCTCCCAATGCTATGATGGCTAAAAATAAAGCTGATAGACTTGCTAAGAAAGAAAGATTGGAGATAGTTGCTCTCGCTAAAGTAGTTTGGATATCTTATGAGTGAAGTTCAAATCGATCAGAAATTTCTAACCCTTAAGGAATTAAGAATTCTCTATAGAAACCTCGAACACTATTTTATTAATTATGAGGATCTTGAGTTCTATAGTTTAGTTGGGAGGATTTCAAACATAATTAGGGATCATGAGCAAAAAGAGTGACGAAAGGGAAACTCCTCAATTTCTATTTGATAATCTTAACAAGGAATTTAACTTCACACTAGATGTTTGTGCAACTCCTGAGAATGCAAAATGTAATTGCTTTCTAACTAAGGAAACTGATGCTCTCTCCCTCTCATGGGCCGGAGAAAGATGCTTTATGAATCCACCTTACTCTGATCTCTATAGCTGGGTAGAATATGCTAGTAGTCAAGTTAGGCTTGACTGTCCTTTAGTAGTAGCAATACTACCCTGTGATACTAGTACTAGATGGTTTCATCACTTTATTTGGGATGACATCTTGCATCAAACTTATCCTGGAGTAGAGCTTAGATTTCCAAAAGGGAGATTTAAGTTTGGGAAGTACCAAACTAGTCCTAAGTTCGCAACAATCATTTCGATCTTTCGGTCCCTGAAATGACATGGATAGAGAGATTAGTCACAGTACACCAGGAACTAGAAAGTCCAAAATCTTTCTGGTTCTGGTCAGGATTAGCAGCATTATCAGCAGTGGTGAAAGATAATGTATGGTTAGACCGGGCGGGTGCATATAATCTGTACCCGAATATCTACGTAATGTTACACGCTGACTCAGCTCTCAAGAAAGGTGCGCCCGTCAGACTTGCTAAGAAGCTAGTTAAGATAGTGAATAATAACCGAATAATATCGGGTAGATCATCAATTCAGGGTATTATGAAAGAACTAGGAACAGCTTATACAATACCAGGTGGAACAGTAATAAACAAGTCAACAGCATTCATAATTGCTTCCGAATTTTCATCATCTCTCGTAGCAGATCCCGCGGCCCTGTCAATTCTTACCGATCTTTATGATAGAATATTCCATGAAGGTGAATGGAAATCACTATTAAAAATGGAAACATTCTCTCTTAAAGATCCTACTATCACTCTCTTAGTAGCTACTAATGAGGCTCATTTTGATGATTTCCTAGAGTCTAGGGACATTCATGGTGGATTCATGGGAAGGACTTTCGTGATAGCAGAAACTAAAGTCAATCGTCTGAACCCTCTAATAAAACCACTAGAAATTAAGATTGACATTGAAGAACTCGCAGAGCATTTGAAAGAAGTGGCAAAGTTAAAAGGATCATTCACACCATTAGACGGCACCCCCGCAGGAGATTTTTATGAGAGATGGTACTATTCATTCTATCAGTCTATAATAGAACAAGATATTAAGGATGAAACGGGGACCATAGGAAGGCTTGGAGATTCTGTCCTTAAAGTAGCGATGTTACTGGCTCTTAGTGAGAAAGCTGAACTAACTATTAGTGAGAATAGTATTAAACTAGCAATAGACGTA
>Ga0209321_10002686_pt1 | contig 11982 bp, 11 predicted proteins | sample Rifsed16ft4_FD_184012 | JGI IMG/M metagenome (GOLD analysis project Ga0209321, IMG submission 184012) | Soil microbial communities from Rifle, Colorado, USA - sediment 16ft 4 - CSP-I_5_4 (version 2) | ecosystem: Environmental > Terrestrial > Deep subsurface > Rock core/Sediment | place: Rifle... | reverse complement strand
ATGAACCCATTGGCTCCGAAAAGGTATTTGATTCCAATTCTTATGCCCTGTTCTCTGCGGCAAAAGAAGCAGGCGGAAGTCCCGTCCAGATGGGAATAGTAAGAGACATTGAATCAGAATTAACGGCAAAATTAGAAGAATGCCTGTCCTTTGATATTATTATAACCTCCGGAGGGGTTTCTGTAGGGGAATACGATATTACAAAAAAGATACTCAGCGCGCTGGGCGGGGAGATGAAGTTCTCCAAGGTTGCAATAAAGCCAGGGAAACCGTTTACATTCGGACTACTTAATGGAATCCCTTTCTTCGGCCTCCCGGGGAATCCGGCATCCGCATTCGTGTCATTTGAAATTTTTGTAAGACCGGCAATTCTCAAAATGCTCGGCATGAAAAACAGAATAAAGAGAACCCTCCATGGCACAATGGGCGCAGATTTTAAAAATAAACCGGGCAGGACGCATTTTGTGAGGGCGTATTTTTCATACTCTGAAAATGGTGAAATAACCGTTTCGCCCTGCGGCGTACAGGGATCAGGCATTATATCGTCCCTGGCTGAAGCAAACTGCCTGATTATGATCACGCCGGAAAAGAGCGATGTAAAAAAAGGGGAGATGGTAGAAATAATACCCATGGATAATCTGCATTTATTAAACGACCGATCAGCATCCAAATAAAAAGTAACTCCCGCATCCATTGCAATTTTGCTTGCAATAAATCTCCAAATCAAACTATAATCACAAAATTATGCTTATTGCCGGGCTCATAGGAATAATCATTCTCGTACTTATCCTCCCGCTTGTAAGCCACAGGGTGGAAGAAAATCTTGAGGCATTTCTCTTTGCAATGGGTCTTGCTGCAGTAACCCTCTCACATTTTTTGGGACCGGAAAAAATGTGGACGTTTCATCTTATTGAAGAATCGTTAATAGAACCGATAAAAATTACAATAGCGGTGCTGGCTGCGGGATACATTTTCCAAAGATACAGAACCGAGATAACAAAAAATATTGTAAGATTTGAGCGGTCACTGGGCCCGAGGCTGTTCGGATTTACACTTGTTGTTGCACTTGGACTGCTTTCAAGCATCATTACCGCAATCATAGCAGCGCTTGTGCTCGTTGAGGTAATAAGCGCTCTTAAACTTGATAAAAAATTTGAAACAGCGCTTACAATCGTTGCATGCTATGCAATCGGCTTCGGAGCGGCATTGACACCTATTGGCGAACCTTTGTCAACGATTGCTATCGCAAAACTCAAAGGTGAGCCGCACCATGCAAATTTTTTCTATTTAACAAAAATTATAGGAATTTATATAATCCCTGGAATAATTGCTCTTGGAATAATCATTGAATACTTCAAGGGGAAAGAAACTGTGAAGGCAAAAAGTCTGACCGAGGACAAAACAGAAACAACAAAAGATGTAATTATCAGAGCCGTAAAGGTTTATCTGTTTGTTATGGCGCTCGTTCTGCTCGGAACAGGTTTTAAACCCGTAATAGATATGTATATTGTAAACCTGCCAGCAGCGGCGCTCTATTGGATCAACATGATTTCAGCCATCCTGGACAATGCCACGATCACAGCAGCGGAGATCAGCCCCCAGATGACCGATTACCAGATCCGCTTTCTGCTTATGGGTCTGTTGATCTCAGGCGGAATGCTGATACCTGGCAACATCCCAAATATCATTGCTGCCGGCAAACTAAAAATAAAGAGCAGGGAATGGGCAAAACTCGGTGTACCGCTGGGGCTTGCATTGATGCTGATCTATTTTATTGTCTTTGAAATTTTATAAAATCTTTCCGAAAGCAGCTCAACCCTGTTGTCAAGAAACCTGGATCCCCTGAGGGGAGAATACCTTCTGGGGTTTGGGAGAACCGCAGCAAGCCTTATAGATTCTTCATCTGTCAGTTCCGAGGCACTCTTTCCAAAATAATCCTTTGAAGCAGCCTCAATACCAAAAATTCCATCGCCCCATTCAATAACATTAAGGTATAGTTCAAGTATCCTCTCTTTAGAAAGAAATAACTCAAGTTCAAGAGCAAGCAGGGCTTCATGAAGCTTTCTGAGGATGCTCCTTTTGGGTTTCAGGTAGAGATTTTTGGCAAGCTGCTGTGTGATTGTGCTGCCGCCTCTGACAAACCCTTGTTTTTTATAATCAACCTCCAGCGCATATTTTATTCCTTCCCAGTCAAAACCCGGGTGTTCCCAGAATTTTTCGTCCTCCGCAAGGATAACCGCTTTAATAAGGCTTGGAGAGATATTGTTGTAATCAACCCACTCCCGCCTTATTCTTGATTTAGTCCTTTTTCTTTCTGCCTCAGCAATCCGGTATTTCATTAATGAGGTCTTTTCGGGATTATAAAATTTCAAAAAAATCATTGAAGGCCGGAAGATATAATAGAAAGACCCGGATATTGCAATGACAACCAATATGCGTTTCCAGAAAACACTATGCATAAAATTAAATATAAATCATAAATTACTCATGTCAAAGGATATTGATAGCCAGCATGAAGGATTTTACAAGCGCGGCAATAATAATACAGGGGCACGCTGTGCCGGGCGCCCAAAGATGAACCGTTCGGAGGGCATGGCTTTAGATTTTTACCTTATACATTTATTTGACAAAATTTTCCAATAAGTTAAAATAACAAATCATTTTGCCGGTCCCATCGTCTAGAGGCCTAGGACGTGGCCCTCTCAAGGCCGAAACACGGGTTCGACTCCCGTTGGGACCGATATAAACCGATATAAATTAAATAGTCCGGTAACTGATATAATATAAATTTACAGCACGTCATTCAATTTTAACGCGCCGTTTTCTATGTCCTTGTTTATCTTTTTGTAATCCTCAAGATTGCCGAGATCCGCCCAGAAAGATTCGGTAAAAAAGCCGGCAAGATTAACTCCCTGCTTAATTAATTCAACATATCTGTCTGTTATTGAAGAATAGCCTTCAGGGAAAAAGGATAATATTTGCGGCTCAAGGATGTGTATTCCGGCAAACATGCCGACCCTGAAGGATTTTTCATGCCATCTTGTCCTTCCGGCAATATCCTTTATATATAATTCGCTGTCCGCCATTATGTTATTGTATTTATCCGTATCCTTTTCCCTCAGGATCAGCGTAGAAAGGGCGTTCTTGCTCTTATGAAAGTCATAGACCTCTTTCAGATTCACCCTTGTCAGCACATCGCAATTGATCAGAACGAATGCCTCGCCTTCAAAAAATTTTTCTGCTTTTTTTACTCCGCCGCCCGTTCCGAGTATCTCCGGCTCATCCGAATAATAGATTCTCACATCATAATCTCCGCCCGTGCCCAGTTTCTCCCTTATCATAGCCCCGCGATAATGAAGGTTTATAACTATCTCCTCTATTCCATTATTCCTGAGCATATTTATGCAATGGAGGATCATAGGTTTATCCCCCACTGTAAGCAGGGGTTTTGGCACAGTATCGGTATATGGCTTCAGCCTTGTACCGAAGCCTGCGGACAGAATCATGGCTTTTTTTGGATACCCAAGAACTTTCACACCAGGAATTTTACCATCCTGGATGTCTTTATGTCAAAACTATTTGCCGGAGCATTCAGGGCAAATGGGGTTGACAACCGGCTTATAAGGGTATAGATTTAAATTCTCAGGAGATGACAGAAAAGCATTCAATCCATATTGACTCGGACCCGTTCATCAAAAAAGTGAAAAGCAGATTCTCGAGTCCGAAACTGTTCAAAAAACTAAAGGAGAGTTTCAAGCCAGCGGCTGTTATTGTTCCTCTTGTTAAAAGGAACGGCGAATGGTTTCTTCTGTTTACAAAAAGAACAAATAAGGTTGCTCATCACAAGGGCGAGTTCTCCTTCCCCGGCGGAATCATTGAGCCCACAGACAGAAACGCCGAAGAAACTGCGCTCAGGGAAATGGAGGAAGAGGTAGGCATTCCAAAGAACGGGGTAAAAATAATAGGCGCGCTTGAACCGGTTATCACCGCTGTGAGCTTTTACATTGTCTATCCGTTTATCGGAGCGATCGCAACAGAAACAGAGTATAAAATAAACCAGGATGAAATAGACAGGATTCTGGAGGTCCCGCTTGATTTTTTGCTCAACACAAAAGATGTAAGGACAGAGGTTCTTGAATACAAAGGAATGAAATTCAAGGTGTATTTTTATAATTACAAGGGCGACATTATCTGGGGCGCCACAGGAAGGATACTGCGGCAGTTTCTGGAAAATATCGGAGAATAAAAAAACTTTAACCCCAGCAAATTTGGTGTTACAATAGGTTTATGAAGCGTCTTATAAAAAAATTTACAAAAGTTTTCAGCCGCACTGAGGAACTGAAGCGCAAACTCAAAAAACTGGGGATTCACCGCATGGAGCTTCCCACACCTTTCCCGCAGGTAAATTCAATAAATGTATATTTTATAGAGGGAAAAGAACCCACATTTATTGACTCAGGGGTATTATCGGAAGAATCGTGGGAAGCATTAAAACATAAACTGGGGAATTATGGTTACGGCGTAAAAGATATCAGAAAAATCCTTCTGACTCACGGCCATGTTGATCATTACGGACTTGCGCAAAAGATCATTGAGCATTCCGGTGCGCAGGCATATATCCATCAAAACGACCTTGAAAAGGTATCTCCGGCCTGGGATAAGGCACTGGGAAAAAGCGCTCCGGTGTATAAAAGATATTTTGAGAAAATAGGCGCTCCGGAAGATATGATCGCTTTCATGCTCCAGTTAACCAAGAGTTTTGCTTTTGTTGCTCAGCAGATAGAGCAGATAAACCCCATAGCAGAAGAGGCAACATTTCAAGCCGGAGATCTTACCCTTAAGGCTCTCCATTTCCCAGGGCATACGCCTGGAATGGTCTGTTTCTATCTGGAAAAAGAAAGATTGTTATTCTCCGGCGATCATATCCTCCGCAAGATATCGCCGAACCCCCTGCTTGAGCTAAGCGCGGACGGCGGCAAAAAATTCAAAAGCCTTGTGGAATACCGGAAATCCCTTAAAAAACTGCTCTCTTTAAGAATTGATTTCGTTCTTCCCGGTCACTTCTCCTTTATAGACGATGTCAGCGGCCTGTTCCAAAGACTCACCAGGTTTTATCAGATCAGGCAAAAAAAAATGCTTGACCTTGTTAATGCCAGACCTAAAAAACCATATGAAATCATGCAGGAGATGTTTCCTAATATTATTCCCGGGGAGATTTTTCTGGCAATCTCGGAGGTAATTGCAAACCTTGAGGTGCTGGAGGAGCGGGGGCTTATGAAGCTCGTTGAGGAAAACAATGCTATATTCGCTAAAATGGGCAATTAGGTGATCCCAAGTTTAAACAAAGAAGAAGTTTTCACGCTGGCGTCGGAAAAGAGGGATTCACCCCCCATTATACTGATACATGGCGCATCCTCGTGCCACGAGACATGGATTGAGCAGTGGCATTTCTTAAGAAATACCAACCATGTTATAATCCCTGATCTTCCCGGGCACAACAATTCCTGCGGGGAAGGGTTCAACAGAATTGAATCTTACGCAGAGGCAGTGCATGAACTCATTAAAAAACTATCCATTGGGAAATTTGTCCTCGCAGGCCATTCTATGGGCGGCGCCATCGCACAACTATTTGCACTCACACATCCGCAAATGTTGAAAGGGCTTATTCTCGTATCAACAGGAGCAAGACTCAGGGTTGCACAGAGCATATTCAAAGCGATTGACGAAAATTTTTCGTCCTTTGCAGAGCTTTCCGCTAACTTTTCGGTATTCCCTGCAGCGGATGAAAGAATTAAAAAAAGAATCGTAGAGTTGATACAGAAGTGCAAACCGGCGGTAGCAAGAAAGGACTTTGAAGCATGCGACAATTTTGATATAATGGATCGGGTTTCCGGTATCAAAAGCCCAACACTTATTATATGCGGGGACATGGACATGGTAACGCCACTCAAATACTCACAATACCTGCATGGGAAAATTGAGAATGCCTCCCTTGAAATAATCAAGAATGCCGGGCACATTGTGATGCTCGAAAAGCCCGGAGAGGTAAACAGGGCTATTGCAAATTTTCTTAAAAACATCGGCTGACTCACTTTGTAAAATCATTATTAAAATGTTATCATTATAAATATGCTCCCAAAAACCGTCATTCATAGCATTGGCAATTTGATCGGGAAAGATAAGATCACCGCGGAAAAAGAGGATCTGGTGTGCTATTCATACGATGCAATGAATCAGTCCTTTATGCCCGACGCAGTTGTTTTTCCGGAAAATACGCAGGATATAGCAAAACTTCTTAAGTTGGCAAATGAACAGGGAATCCCGGTGGTGCCGCGAGGAGCAGGCTCAGGACAGACCGGAGGAGCCGTTCCAGCCCAGGGAGGCATTGTGCTCTCCTTTGAGGACATGCGGAAGATTATCAGGATTAACAGGGAAAACCTATCTGCCATTGTTGAACCAGGAGTAATTACCGGTGAATTGCATAAAGCAGTGGAATCTCTCGGCCTCTTTTATCCGCCGGATCCTGCAAGCCTTGACTTCTGCACAATAGGCGGAAATGTTGCTGAGAATGCAGGCGGCGTGCGGGCTGTAAAGTATGGGGTAACCAGGGACTATGTCCTGGGGCTGGAGGTAGTCCTGCCCGATGGCAGAATAATAAATCCAGGGCATGAAACCGTTAAGGATGTAGCGGGGTACGACCTCACTGGGCTATTTGTCGGCTCAGAGGGCACACTGGGCGCGATAACAAGGGTAATTCTAAAACTACTGCCCAAACCACGCACAAAGATCACATTTTTAGCAGCCTTCAGAAGAGTTGTGGATTCTCTAAATACAGTAACAAAGATCTTCGGGCTCGGAATCCTTCCATCCGCCATTGAGTTTATTGACAGGACATGCATAAAACTCGTAAAGGAGCATGCAAAAATCAGCGTACCTGATGAAACTGAGGCATTGCTACTGATAGAAGATGATGGCTCTGAGGAAGCAGTAAGATTCAGCGGGACAATCATTGAATCAGCCCTTAAAAACTGCGGGGCATCCAGCATTGAAAAAGCCGTAATGCCGGACAGGATACAGGAACTATGGCGCGCCCGCAGGGCAATTTCGCCGTCCCTCGCCAAAATAAGCCGCCATAAATTAAATGAGGATGTCGTGGTACCGCGAAATCAGCTGTCCGCCTTGCTCAGCGCAACATATCCCATTGCTGAAAAGCACAGTCTGACCTGCGCAAACTTCGGACATGCAGGGGACGGCAATATCCATGTAAACATACTTTACAATGACAAAAATGAAAAAGAACGGGCAATGCTGGCGGTTGAGGAGATAATGAAAAAAACAGTTGAACTCGGAGGAACAATCACCGGAGAACACGGCATCGGGCTTGCAAAAAAGCCCTTCATAAAGATTGAACTGTCAGACGCAGAATTAAGCATTCTCAGAAAGATAAAGGGTGTGTTTGATCCCAATAACATACTCAATCCGGGCAAGATCTTTCCAGAGGCATAATGAACATCTATAAACTTGCATCGGAAGAAATACTGAAATGCGTCAAATGCGGAGCCTGCAGAAACGCATGCCCTGTTGTCCGCGAGGTGAACAGGGAGCACGGCATGGCAAGGGGCAAGATTGCATTGTCAGACATGGTGCTATCCGGAGGAACGGCGATCAGCGATCGCATAAGGGTGCCCATTGAACAATGCCTCCTGTGCAGATCATGCATTGATGCCTGCGCCAACAGCGTGAATACGGATAGCATAATGATTGTCATGAGGGAACTGATTGCAAGGGAAAAATCACGACCATTGCATATCGCGCTTACTAATGGCATCTTAGCCTCCAGATTTTCAGGGGTGTTTTTCAAAATGCTCTCCTTCATGCAGCCATTTGTGAGCCACTTTCTTCCTGTTAGATTTTATCCGCCTATCGCAAAAAATCCATTTATTGAGAACATAAACGAAATTACGGAAGGACATCTGGACAAAAGAATCCTTTACTACGCTGGTTGTCTGAATAACTTTATTTTTCCACAGATCTCAGCCGCTGCATTCAAAATTCTGAAAAATACAGGGAGCACTTTGATTGTGCCCAAAAAACAGGCATGCTGCGGGCTGCCGCATCTATCCCTCGGCGATATTGAGACAGCAAAAAACCTTGCCCTGAAAAATATCTCCGTCATGGAATCTTTTCGCCCTGACAGCATCGTTGTTTCCTGTGCGTCATGCGGTTCAATGCTGAAGAAATATTATCCGCTGATTTTCCGCGGAACACCCCATGAAGAGAGCGCTGTTGCTTTTTCCAGGATGGTTACGGACATAACCGAGATAATCACCGCCAGCCCGGATATGCCACTCCGTAAGAACAACGGGTATAAAACAATCACATTCCATGACCCGTGTCATCTGAAAAGAGGCATGGGAATATTCAAACAGCCAAGAAATCTGCTAACCGGAGCGGGCTACGAATTGAGAGAGATGGAAGACTCGGATTCATGCTGCGGATTTGGGGGAACATTTTCGCTGAAATACCCGGAGATATCCATGGGCATCCTTTCAAGAAAGGTGTCAAACGCAGAATCAACAGGTGCAGATGTAATCGCCACATCATGTCCCGGATGCATCATGCAGATTATGGATGGGGTGAGAAGGAGCGGTTCAAAAATCAGGATAAAACACATTCTTGAACTGATTGCCTGACAGATTTCTAATCTTTTTTTCTTCCCGGATTTTTTTATGCGGGCTTTTCGGTTTTAGCCGTCTTCCTTTTTGGATGAAGAATCTTTCTCAATTTCCTCTGGGTACGCCGCAGTTTTTTCTTCTGCGCCATGAATTCCTTATCCGGTTTTGAATTCCGGCTTGTTTTTGCCTTCGCTCTTACATCTGTCTTCAACTTCTGAATGTCCGTTTTCAGTTTCTCCACATCAATCATAAAACCTCCTGAATAAACTATATAATGTTATTAAATTTTTCAAAAGATTCAAGGAAATTATTTACGGAATTTATTGAGTTCATTCAGTATTCTTTCAAGAAGTTCTTTTGAATATAACCTGTCTCCCAAATTCATCCACACTTCCCGCGCAACTTCCCTCATTTTTTCCACATCCTCAGGAGACAGTTGCACAGACTGCATCCCCCTTTTTTCAAAGACCATTAAACTTTTCTTCTCAAATTCCCTTAGTTCCCTTTTCCACTCCGGCTCCAATTTTTTTGTCAAATCAATGGCTAACCTCACAATATCCCTGCCAAACCCACCAGGATACCTGCTGGAAATACTTTCTATCTGCGCTTTATCGTAAAGCACTGCAGCAACGGAGTAGAACAATGGCTGAGCAATGTAGAAATTTGTCTCGGTGTATGCCTGCGTGCCAAGCTGCCAGGTAGGCGGTGCAATATTTGCATTGATGATGCCAGTCTGAAATGCCATCACCGATTCCTGGAGGCTTATATTTACCGGGTTAATTCCAAGCAAATTCAATGTTTCGGCCTCTATTGTTCCGAACCAGGTCAACATTTTTTGCTTTTTCATGTCGTCAATTTTCTCTATTCTTTTTTTTGAAAACATATAAAAAAAACCGCTGTCAATCAATCCTGTTATGTAATATCCGCGTTTTTCAAACATTGCTTCAATATCCGGCCGGAATTTTGATAATATATAGTCCACTTCCTCATAATTGTTAAAGAGCATGGGAAGGACAAATATACCAGCCTCCGGCGCCGTTCCAAGAATACCGAGGGCGGTGCATCCGCAGCCCTGAAGCTGTCTCAGGCTCATCTTCCTGAGCACATCCGTATCGTTGCCCATCACCCCACCCGGATAAATCTCAAATTTTATCCTACCCCTCATCTCAGCATTGAACATGGGCACCACCCTGTCATGTATATAGTTGATCCATGGTGTGCCTGGCGGCGCAAGTGTTCCAACTTTTAAAACAATGGGGGCTACCTCTTCAATCTTTAAATTATATTTTTGCAACAATGGATCTATGCTTGCTGAAAAAATTAACTGTGGAGCCAAATATAACATGAAAAAGATCAGAACCGCAAACCTCAAAATCGTCTCTTTTCTACCGGGCAGAACAACAATGCTCATGGTGATTTCTTCCGGACTATGTCCAACTGGTCAATTCCGATATCAATCTTATTCTCAAGCAGGCGCAGGCCTGGAATCTCACCCTCTATAGATGCTTTAGCATCTATAGAGGTTTTTATGGGAACGGTTACATTGTGATCCAACGGTATATCTGTTGAAATCGTTGTTCTGACCGGCACCCTGAATATTTCTTTAATATGGACTTTCACCGGGGTGATCAGTTTTAATCTGAAGGTTTCATTAATGGGGACATCCTGCTCCACCGGAATCATCATGTTCAGCGGCAATTCTCCCTTTACCGGCACTGAAACCGAAACTCCCAATATCTTTGCCTGGACCACTGTGTCTATTGGCACAGAAGTATTAACCGGGATAGATGTCTTGAACCTTACCACAAGGTCAAGCGGCACAGGGGCGTCAATGTCTACGGGCACTGTGAGGTTCTGGTCAAATGGCAGAACAATATCCTGATTGAACAGCGCAGTTATAGGAAAAATGCCCTTCACCGGCACGGTTATGTTCTCGTTAATCTCTGCGTGAACCGGCAGATAGCCTTCTAATTTCGCTTTGAACATCTGGTCCTTTATTGTAATCTGTAATTTGAGGATATCAATTGGAACATATATCAGGAACAAGTAGAGCAATGCCCCAAACACAAATATTCCGCTTATCGCGAATATTGCCAGGATAATGAAAAGCCTGCGATCAAACTTTATAGTAAAATGATATTCAGCCACAAGATTTTATAATCTTACCTGGTTCCACCCGCTCCTGTCAAGACCATTTTACTGCCTTACAGGCATTGTTACAGCGCGAACATCCAAATTGCCAGCGCTTATTACTGCATTTGTACTTCCTAAGATAGGAAGATCAAGCTCAATCCCGGTTATATCATTGGGGTTGGTAAGTACTGCCACCATCCTGCCATCGCTTGTAAAGTCTATTCTCCCATTTATTGTCAGTGTTACGAACTCAGTGTCTGGTTCATCCTGCAGGTATGCTTCACCATTTGTGTCATTCACCGCATTCATCCATGCGTTCATGGTAAGTTCAATAATCGGACGCTGATCCGCATCAGCAGGCGCCGGGCTTCTTATATTGCCCGTTGCCTTATCTGCCGGTCTTATAATTGCCCTGTCAGTGTCAATTGTCACAAGCAGAGAGAAATACATCTCCGTTCCAAGCAGCCAGTTGCCAACCCCCACCTCAAGGGGCATCCAGGAATTTGCATTATCATATCCCTGCACCGTTGCTAAGAGCGTCCCTGAGAGATAGGTGGTAAGATCTACTAATCCTAATGCTGTCAATACAGCGCTGTTCTCTGCAAAGGCAGGCTCTGCCGGCGCCGAGGTATCCCTCACACCATTGCCGTTGGTGTCTGAAAATCTGATCAGCGGTAATCCGAGCCCGATATCTGGATTATACGCGGACCCTATGAAGGGGATAACAATATCCTGACCGCCTGCTTGCTCATTGGATATGCCTTCATTGCCACCACCGCCGGTATCATTAAGAATGTTTGTATTCAATGGCATATTATCAGATCCGCAGATCTCCCCTGCATCACAAAGAGTATTTGCTCCCCCTACGAGCCGTAACTCATACTCCGTTCCTACTATCCATGGATTATTCGGTATAAATGTTACGCTCTTGTATCCAAGAATCCTGCTCCCTACTACATCAATACCTGAAACTTTCTCCTTTACCACAAAGGAGACTGCTGTCACTGTAACAGGGTTTACAGGCTTTGTGAAGTGCACCTCTATGTTCCTGTTTAAAGGCAACAGAAATTTTGAGAATTTGTAAATATCATGATCAATGTTATAGCACTCTCCTGCATCCCCTGGCGCAGTTCCGTTTGCGTTTATCAATACGCACGGAACTCCCACCGACATA
>Ga0209321_10002684_pt1 | contig 11986 bp, 7 predicted proteins | sample Rifsed16ft4_FD_184012 | JGI IMG/M metagenome (GOLD analysis project Ga0209321, IMG submission 184012) | Soil microbial communities from Rifle, Colorado, USA - sediment 16ft 4 - CSP-I_5_4 (version 2) | ecosystem: Environmental > Terrestrial > Deep subsurface > Rock core/Sediment | place: Rifle... | reverse complement strand
GAGCGAGCGCGACAATATCTCGAAGACGTCGTCTCCGCCGCCCCCGATTCTTCGCAGGCCAAAGAGGCCCGCCGCTTCCTCGAACAGCTGAAAGAGCTCGAGAAGAAACCCTTCTGATCCTTCTCCTCACTTCTCGAGGAAGTCGTGAACGGTAATTCATTGTCGGAGATTGTTTGAGGAAGGCGCCTGAGATTCGGAAACGTGGAAATCGATCTCCGTGGCAACCGACCGCTCCGCCACTCCGTCGGTGAGCGTGATGTGCAGGAGGTAGTCGCCCGGAGTGAAGTCCTTCAGAGGAATCGCCGACATGATGCTTCTCTGCCGCTGGTCGGTCGGGTAGAGGTAGGTGGCTGGAACTTCCAGGTAGCGCGCGCCTTCGCGCTCGAACCGGTAGCTCAGCTTCAGGGAGTTCTTGCCCTCGTCATCGAGCGTCAGGTTGTACGTCTCGAAGTAAACGTTCAAAGCGCCTCTTGCCGTGAAAGTGCGAGGGAAGTTGGGAACCGCTTCGAACTCCCCGAAAGTGAAGGGCTCCTTTGTCCCGGCCGGGGGCGGCTTTTCGAGTTTCACGATCGCATCGGCCAGGACCACGCTGCTCAGGGACAATGATTGCTCGAGGTCTGGAACCCGGAGTGTCTCCACCGCCGTCCGAATGGTATTGCTGGCGTTGTCCCGCACCGCCAGCTCGAGCTGGTATTGTCCTGGCGGAGCATAGAAGATGAGCTGGTAGAGAAGGAACTCCGTCTTCATCCTGACCAGCTGATCCCGCGGCACCCTGACGATCTCCTCGCGGTTGAACTCGTCGATCACCTCGCCATCCGGGCCAAGGATACGGCCGAACACATCCAAACTGGATTGGTAGTGGTCGGGTTTTTCGAGGAACGTGAAGTCCTGGTAAGGAACTCGGAGCGTTACCGGCGTGCAGATTTGTCCATTGCTGGCACGGTAAAACTCGATCTGGCGCGCTGCCTCGAGCGGTCCTGCTCGGAAGCTGAACCTCGTTCTCACTTCCTCGGAGAGCGGCCGGAGCTGCCTTTCCGGGATCTGAGAGACGAGGGCCAGCTCGTCGAGTCTCTCCAGCTCGGGCGCCAGCCCGTCGCCGAAGTGCATGGTGCCGGATCGCCCGAAATTCGATGCTCGCATCTCCTGAAGGGTCATCGCATCATGGAAGTTCTCACCGATCAGGGCTTCCATCTGGCGGGTAGCATCGGCATCCTTCAGGAGGTTGAAGGTCAGCTCGTACTCGCCGGTGAGGCGCGTGTCCACGAAGGCGATCTCCATGTTGGGCGGGAGGCGGGGATGGGCGGGCCGGTGGTAAATCCACACCTCGGTCGGGTACTGATGCATCTGGCGGCCCATGGGATCGGAGTCGATGACGTCGGGCGGGCCGAGGAGGATGTACAGGCGTCCCCGGTCCGTCCGCCAGCCGGGCCGACCCGCACCGAAAAACCGGTTCACGTAGGCGAGACGCCGATAGTGCTCGTTCTGGTACTCGTTCTCCGGGGTCTCCGGGGTCGGGTCTCGGCGCTTCCAGAAGGTCTCGATGAATCGCACGCGCTCCTCGGAGGTCGTGAGGCTCTCGAAGACGGTGCGCTCGCTTTTGGTGATGATGTAGGAGGCGATCTCCTCGAGCCAGAGCTTGACCGCTTGTTCCTCGGTGAGATTCTCGAATCGCTTCTGGAGACCGATACCCTCCGAAGACACCGAAAGCGCCAGAGCGAGGAGAAGGACGCCGGGCGCCTCTTTCATACCCTGATTCTTACAGCAGGTTTGGCGTGGAGAGCAAGGGGAAGAGGCCGGATCCCCCAAAGGGAATCCGGCCTGGGGATGAGGAGCATTAGAACATGAAGCGGACGCCGAACTGCATTTGCGCCGGCAAATAAGCAGAAGTGGATGTCAGGTAGCTCCCGGCCGAGCGGTTGCCCACGATGGCGGTCAGGTTGGCGCGGTTCGTGACGTTGAACATACTCCAGAAGAGTCCCAACGAGCGGTCAGCTCCGAGATCGAAGGTGTAGCGCGCGGAGAGATTGATCTCGAAGTAGCTCGGTCCGTCGATGCCGTTGATGACCGCCCGGCCCTGGGAGTCGACCTCCGACGCGATTGGAATCGTGGCATCGTTGATCCCCTGGATGGGCCGGTCGCCGTTTGTTGAGGCGCGATCGTTATCGCGGTTTCCGTCCTGGCCGGTGATCTCGTTCGACGGAGCACCCGACTGAGCGGTCAAGACGGCGCCCAAGCTCAGGCCCTCGATGGGGTTGAAGGTGCCGGCGATGTTCAAGACGTGCCTCCGGTCGAACTGGAAACGGCCGTAGTCGGCGCGGGGATCGTCGTCCAGCCAGACCCTTCTCTCGGTACCGAAGCCGACGTAGTTGGACTTCTGGAGCGTGTAAGCAGCGCGCGTGCTGAACCGGTTGGAGAATCGCTTGGTGATTCCGACCTGCAGCGATTTGTAATCTCCGTTCATCTCATCGAGGGTCAGATACTGAAGCACCCGCCGGAAGTTCGTGTCACGCGCTTCCTCCGGGATGAGCGTGCCGTCGGGATCGAAAACATCGACACCCGGCCGCACTCCGTTCACCGGCTCGTTGATGTCGATGAGCCCGAGCTGATCGCGCGAGGCGTTGGCCACATAGTCGGCGGTGAGGGCCCAGTCCTGCGCCAGCTCGTGCTGGATTCCTAAACTCCATGCCCACTGATAGGGCATGGCTCGATCCGGATCGTCGAGCCGCGGCTCGGTGTTGTAACTCTCGCCCGCCAGGACCTGGTCTCGCAGCCGCGCCAGCTCGGCCTCGCCCGCCGCGCTCAGCTCCGCGATTCCGAGATTGCCGGCCGAGTCGGTCGTCACGTCCGGACTAAGCACGGCGTCGGCAATGTCACTATCCTCATCGACGGTGATTGTGGGGAATTGGGTGATCACCGCGTTTCGTTGCACGTCTATATCGACCGCACCCCGAGTCCATACAGAGAACCGTCCGAATCCGGCGCGAATGACGGTCCTGCCGTCCCCCTTGGGATCGTAGGCGAGGCCCAGGCGCGGTGCAAAGTCGTCTCCGCCACTGGGGACGATGTCCTGGTAGTCCCAGCGAACGCCCAGGTTCAGGGTCAGGCGATCGTCGACGCGCCACTTGTCCTGGACGAAGAAGTGGGCGCGCGAGTCTAAGCTAAAGGCGTCAAAGGTATCCAGCCCCGGCGGACCGACCTGTATCGAGAACTGCTCGGGAAAGGTCGCCGGATTGGCGGGGTCGTACGGGAAATCGGACTCGAACTCGAACGACCCCGAGTTGGCTGTGCCCTGCGGATCGGCGCGGTTCCGGCTGAAGCCGGCCCCGAGCTTGAAGTTGTGGTCGCCACCCTTGTCCGGCACGAAGTAGCTGAAGGTGTCGGAAAAGTCGAGGGTTTTGACGACGTTGTAGCCCGCTGACCCTCCCGGTCCGGCCAAATATCCCGGGTGCTCGTTTTCTTGGCCGAGGGCGAACTGGTCGCCTTGCATGCCGAGGAATTCCGTGGCTTCTAGGAAGAACGTCTGGTTGCCGGTCGCGCGGTCTTCTTTGACTGACGCGATGCGGAAGGTGTTCGATGCTCGGTCGCCCAGGATGGACGTCAAGGAGACGTTCACCCTGAAGTCCTGGTCGATCTCGCTCTCATAGGCATCCCCCACCGCTTCGTTTTCATTGAAGTCCTCGCCGATGGCAGGGGCTTTTTCCCTCAGAAAGCTCGCGCTCAGGATGTGATTCGGGCTGAGCTGGACGTCTCCCCGACCGAAGAAGTTGTCGGCCTTGACGTCGAAAGTACCGACGAAGTCTTGAGCGATCGGGAAGCCTTCGGACGGGAACTCCTTGAAGCCGCTGGTCTTCTCTTCGTCTCGCTCATAGTTGAAATAAAAGTGGGCCTTGTCCCGGACGATGGGACCACCGACGCCGAAGCCCGCCTGCAGCGTCCTCTCGTCGGGCTTCTCCTCACCTTCCGGGAGGAACGCGTGGCGGGCGTACATGGAGTCGTTCCGGTAAAAGGTGTAAGCGCGACCGGAGAAGTCATTGGTCCCGCTGCGGGTGACGACGTTGACCACGGCTCCGGCGGCGCCGCCAAACTCGGCCGCGTACTGGCTCGACAGCACCTGATACTCCGAAATGATGTCCAGCACCACCCGTACCTGGGATCCCGGGCCGGCGCCCAGAAGGTCGTCGTTGTTGTAGGCGCCGTCGATCATGAACATGTTGTTCGCCGTCACCGTGCCGTTGGCGTTGACCTGGCCGCCTTCAAACGTTGAGTTGCCGGGCTGCGGCGTCATGCCCGCAACGAACTTGGTGAGATCGGCAAATTGGCGGAAGTTGGTGGGGATCTCGTCGATCTCTTTGTTGGCGAGGGTGCCCCCGATTTTATTGCTGGTCACCTCGATGAGGGGACTCTCTCCGGTTACGGTAATGACCTCTTCAATCGTGGCGAGCTCGAGATCCCAATTCACGGTGATCTCCGCGCCCGCGCTCAGGACCAGCCCGACCTGGGTCATGGTCTTGAACCCTTGAATCGCGACGGTCATGTCGTAAGTTCCGGGCCTCAGGTTGCCTACGACGTAGGCGCCCTCTTCCGTCGAAACGGCCGTCCGAGTAAACCCGGTGCTCGGCTCGGTCAGGGTGAGAGTGGCGCCGGGCAGGGGCAGGCGGTCGGGATCGCGGACCCTTCCGTTAACCTCGACGTTCTGCGTTTGCCCCAGGATCGCCGCAGGCAGGATCAGCCAGGTCAGCCCGACGAGGCTAGCTGCCACCCAAATCATCCTTCTAGGCATCGTGACCTCCTTCAACTAGGAACGGTTAAGCCTCGTGGAGGGGGATGAACTCTCTCGAGCCTTTGAGAAAAGACCCCTCCCCTCGCTGACCTCGGCGTTCTGGGTTTGTGCCAGGCCTACCACCGGCACGAGTGTGATTGACAAGACTAAGGACCATAGCGACCCAAACTATCTTGCAATAAGAACCCTTGAGGCGGACGTGCGCCGCGTCTTCATGGTGGCCTCGAGATCAGACTGTGTGTACCGAGTGGAATGGCTGCCATTTTCTTAGTCGGTTATTTTAGCGACTCCGAGAACGCAACTTGCGTCGCGGAATGTAATTCCTTGTCTTGAAATGTAACGTCGGCGAAAGATCGGCTGGAAGCCGCGTTAGACTCTTATCCAAATGTTCGGATCCTCTTTCTTGGAGCTACCGGCGGAGGAGGTCGAAGCGATCTCGTCCGTCAGTGGAATCGCATGGGGTCGTGGGTCAAACGGTGCCGGAGGGTAACACCCGAGCAGTTTTGATCGGGTTGAAAGGTGTGAGGAAGGCAACACATGAAGCAAAGTAGAAGTCAGCGGACGGTGTTAGCTGCTGGTCTCTCCATCTTCGCGGCCGCTGCAACGCCGCTCCTGTCACAGGAAAAAGGCGGAGGAGACGAGACCGGTTCGTACGAGCTTGTCCCCAATTGGCCGGAGAACCCCTGCGGCGCCGGCTTCCAAGTCGGGTCGACCGCCGGCATTTTCGCCGAAAGCCCGGATCGGGTGCTCATCTTCCAACGGGGTTGTTTGCCGGAGCTCAAGGACAGAACCTTTGGCCAACCCCAGAGCCTGGTCCCGAGCCGCAATGCTTCCGGATACGACTTGTCTCGAGAAGAAGAAGAACGACGCCCCCGATGGGATCACAACCTCTACATCGTCAATCGCGAAGGCAAGATGATCGATTCCTGGGAACAGCACAACCACCTCTTCGTGCGCCCGCACAAAGTGCTGATCAGTCCCTACGATCCGGAGCGTCATGTGTGGCTCGTCGATGATGGGGCGCATCAGTTGTGGAAGTTCACCAACGACGGCAAGAAGATCGTGATGCAGCTGGGTGAGTTCAAAGTGCCCGGCAATGATGAAAAACACTTCGCACGACCGACCGACATCGCCTGGCTGCCGGACGGAACCTTCTTCGTGAGCGACGGCTACACCAACACCCGTGTGGTGAAGTTCGACAAGGGCGGTAAATTCCTCATGACCTGGGGAGAAAAGGGCAATCCGCCGAACGAGACCCGTCCCGGCTACATGAACACCGTTCACTCCATCGCCATCGACTCCCAGCGGCGCGTTTACGTCGCCGACCGCGCCAATTCGCGAGTTCAGATCTTCGATGAGAACGGGAAGTTCCTGGAAGCCTGGCCGAACATCCGAAGACCGTATTACATCTACATGGCGGCCGACCAGCATCTCTGGGTCTCCGATGGCATAACCCAGAAGTTCACCAAGTTCGACTCGAACGGGAAACTTCTCTATTCGTGGGGGACGTTCGGGGCGTTCCCTGGAGGATTCTGGGGCGTGCACCAATTCAGCGTCGATAGCGAAGGCAACCTCTATACCGCGGACGTTCATATCGGCCGGCCTCAGAAGTTCAGACCCAAGCGCGGTGCGGATGGGGCCAAGCTCGTCGGGCAGCCGGTAAAACGCCAAACGACGAATTGAATTGGAAAGATCTGAAGAAGTCGCACGCAGCCAACATCCCGGTAGACGAGCTGCCGAAGGGTGTAGGGGCCGTATCGCAAGGTGGGGTTCGTCTTGCGCGAGCTTTGGTGATGCTCGTGAATCTGCGTCGTTCTCTGTCGCGCCGAAGTGGTGCGCCTGCTTTTGGCGTCTTAATCGTCTTTATTGCCTGGACGGCTCGAACGGTTCTCGCAGGTGAGGGCGAGGCGCCGGACGTGGAGATTTTCGGTCCTCCACCGCCGGTCGCTCCGGAGGTGATCGCTCGTGACGATCGGGGACGCGCGACGGTTCGCGCGACGCGGCTGAAAGAGCCCATCGTTCTCGACGGCCGACTCGACGATGACGTCTACCGGAGCGTGCCGCCTCTAACCGGTTTCATCCAGCAAGAACCTCATGAAGGACAGCTGGCGACCGAGCAGACGGAGGCCTGGATCTTTTTCGATGACCGAAACCTCTACGTCGCCGCCCGGTGCTGGGACAGTCACCCGGAGCGGATGGTGGCGAACGAGATGCGCCGAGATCACAACGACATCAACCAGAACGAGAACTTCGTCGTGACCCTCGACACTTTTTACGACCGGCGGAACGGTTTCTACTTCCAGACCAATCCCATCGGGGCCCTGAGGGACCAGGCGGTGACCGATGAGGGCATCGGCAGAAACGTCGACTGGAATACCGTATGGGACAGCAAGGCACAAAGGTTCGATCAGGGCTGGACGCTCGAGATGGCCATCCCCTTCAAGTCGCTGCGCTACAACGAGGGGCGCAGGCAGGTCTGGGGCCTCAATATGCGCCGTGCAGTGCAGTGGAAGAACGAGATGTCCTTTCTCTCACCGATCGCCGCCTCCCACGGGGGCCGGGGCGTCCACCGGTTCTCCGACGCCGCTACCGTCGTTGGCATCGAGATCCCCCTCGGCTCACGCAACATCGAGCTGAAGCCCTATGCCCTGTCTTCGGTGACGACGAACCAGAACGCCGAGCCCCCTTTCGCAAACCGCCTGGGCGGCGACGTTGGATTCGACGCCAAATACGGCGTTACCAGAGGGCTCATCGCCGACTTCACGTACAACACCGATTTCGCCCAGATCGAAGAGGACCAGCAGCAGATCAACCTGACGCGATTCAGCCTGTTCTTCCCCGAGAAACGGGACTTCTTCCTCGAAGGGCAGGGAATCTTCGCCTTCGGCGGCGTCCAGCAGCAGAGTGGAGGCGGCTCCGCGCGACGGGGAAACGAGAACACCGACCTCACCCCCATCGTTTTTTTCAGCCGCCGCATCGGACTCACCGAGTCGGGTGTCGACCCCATTCGGGTCGGCGGCCGCCTGACCGGCCGCGCCGGGCGGTACCGTGTAGGCGCCTTGAGCATCCAGACCGAGGGCATCGACGAGACGGGCCTCCCCGCCACCAACTTTTCCGTCTTCCGGCTGCGCCGTGATGTCCTCGGCCGCAGCGACATCGGCGTCATCGCCACCCACCGAACGACCTCCCTCACCGAGGGGGCGGACTCCAACTCGCTACTCGGTATCGATGGAAACTTTGCTTTCTTTGAGAACCTGCGCGTCAACGCGTACTATGCCGTGAGCCGCACCCCACTGGCCGATGGCGGGCAAATCGGAGACGATGAGTCGAGCTACATCGCCAAGCTCGACTACTCCGCCGATCGTTACGGGCTCGTCCTCGAGCACCTCAAGGTAGGTGAGGATTTCAAGCCGGAGCTCGGCTTCCTCAGGCGAGAAGCCTTTCGACGAAACTTCGCCCAAGCCCGTTTCAGCCCTCGTCCCCAGTCGATCGAAGCCATTCGTCGCATGGTGTTCGAAAGCGAGCTCGATTACGTCACCGACCTTCTGGGACGCGTCGAGACCAAAAGATTACAGGGAACGCTTCGGCTCGAGCTGGAGAACGGCGACGACACCCGCATCGAGTACACGCGAAGCTTCGAGTTCCTTCCCGAGGAGTTCGAGATTTCGGACGGCATCATCCTTCCGGTGGCCGAGTACCGGTTCCAGGACGTGCGTTTCGAGTACCAGCTCGGCCCCCAGCGAACGGTACCGGGGACGGCCTCCTTTCGCACGGGAAGCTTCTTCAGCGGGAACCGCAAGGAGGCGAGCTACGGCGCTCGGGTCGAGATATCGCCCAAGCTGTCTCTCGAGCCGCGCTTTTCCATCAACTGGGTCGATTTGCCGGAGGGCGGCTTCACCGCGAGTCTGGTGAGTACCCGGCTGAACGTCACTTTCACGCCCCGGACGTTCGTGAGCAGCTTCGTTCAGTACAACTCGAGCTCCCACTCTCTGAGCGCGAGCGTTCGTTTGCGTTGGGAGTACGAGCCCGGAAGCGACTTCTTCATCGTGTACAGCGAGGGCCGCGAGGATCTCTCGACGTCCCCGGTCCTGGCCAGCAGAACTCTGGCACTCAAGTTCACCAAGCTTTTCCGCTTCTAACCTGTAGTGCATTTGTTTGTCCAAGCAGTCGAAAGGAGGTTGCAATGAAACGGTCTATGTTGGTTTTGGCAGTTTTGTTACTGGGCGGCGTCGTCTATGCCCAGCAGCAGTTGACCCCGGAGCAGCAGGCGATTCGCGCCAAGCAAGAGGCTCTCGAGAAAGCCACACGGCAGCTCAAAATCACCGAGGAGGTGCTCCGACTGGTCGTGCCTGGTCACACCATAGGGGAAGCGGTCGGTGTGGCCAAGAACTCCAAGGGCCACCTGTTTGTGTTCACCCGGAGCGGCTCCGGAGGCACTGCGTTGGGCAGCACGGCGTCGCAGCTCTTCGAGTTCGATCAGAACCTGAACTTCGTGAAGCAGTGGGGTGAGGATAACTACGCCTCGTCGTTCGCGCACACCGTCCGAGTCGACAAGTACGACAACGTGTGGATGACGGACGAAGGGTCGAACATGGTGGTCAAGTTCAATCCGGATAGCACGGTGGCGATGGTGCTGGGGAGAAAGCCGGAAGCCATCGGCTGGCTCGAGCGCTTCATAGAACAAGGTGAGAAGCAGCGGTTCGATGAACGCTACCCGGTCGGCAACGCCGGCACCTTCAACCGACCCACCGACGTGACCTGGGATACCGCGGACAACATCTTCGTGAGCGATGGCTACGGCAACTCGCGGGTCGCGAAGATCGACAAGAACGGGAGTTGGGTGAAGGCGGTCGGCACAAGAGGCTCCGGCCCGAACCAATTCAGCACAGTGCACGCCATCACGTCCGACGCCAAGGGTCTCATCTACGTGGCGGATCGCGGCAATCGCCGTGTTCAGGTGTTCGATCCGGATCTGAACCATATCCGGAATATCGAGACCGTGGGGGCACCCTGGACTCTCTGTGTCTCACCGGGCGCGACCCAGTACCTGTTCAGCGGCGACGGAAACGGCAAGCTCTACAAGGTGGATCTCGAAGGCAATCTGATCGGCTGGGCCCAAACGAGCCAAGGTCACGGCCAGGCCGGCTGCTTGATACACGAGCTCCACTGCGAGTCGGAGAACGTGATCTATAAAGGTGATTGCTCGACGTGGACGGTGGAGAAGATCACCATCAGCAGCGGGGGTGTCACGGACGCCGGTCGTTAGCGTCTGTCCCAAACCAGCTGGAAGTCTATAGCAGAAGGCGCTCGGCTGCTGCGGCAGTCGGGCGCTTTATTTTTTCCGTCCGCCCCATCGCCAGACCAGAAACGCAGTCATTACGGCAAGCCCGGTGAGCAGCCCCCGCTCGGTCGCTGGATTGAGCGGATCGTTGGCGACTTTGAGCTCGAGCCGCCTTCGGGTCCATCCGCCTTTCTGATAGAGCGCGTCGTACTGTTGCGTCAGAATGTCGTGTAGGGACACGGCTTCTGGATCGTCGCCCGCCCCGAGGGGGAGTTGGTCAGGCAGTATGGGCAAATCGTCCCAAGGATCCACCGCCCAGTTCGCGAGCTTGAAGGCCAGGCTCTTGTCGTCGCGCGGAGGCCACAAGAACACGATGAGCAAGGCGACGATGACGAGGAACCACCATTGAGAGTTGCTCGGTCGCCACATCGGAGACGTTTAAGACAGGACATACATTGGCACAGACGGTCTCAGGAATCAACGGATGCAGTCGATCACGCTTCGCCGTGCCAGTCCTCCATGTGCCGACGCTGTGTGTCGCTCAACGCCTCGGGTCGATAGAAGCGGTCGTAGAAATCTGCTGGGGCGAGCTTCTCCGGCCAGCTTCTTTGTGCTACTCTGCGTTCCGCGCTGGTCGGAAATACCATGGCCCACCAAGGCGCAGCATTAAGGATGGAGGGGAGAGCGATGACGAATGCAGCAGGTAGGATGAAAGGGACTCTGTTGGTCACCGGCGTTGCCCTCATGGTGATGGTGGCGATGTCCGCGGCAGCCAACGCCCAAGACGCGGGATACAGCCTGGTGGAGGGATGGCCGCAGCTGCCCGCCGGCATGGCGTGGGGGCAGGTGATCTCCGTGGATGTCGATGCGGATGGCAACATCGTCGTGTTTCGTCGAGCCGAGCCGCCCATCCTCAAGTTCGATCCTTCGGGGAAGCTGGTGGGGAGCTTCGGCGAGGGGGTTATCGTGAGGGCTCATGGATTCGATATCGACTATGAAGGCTTCTTTTGGGCAACCGATCAGCGGGGGCACCAGGTCATCAAGTTCAGCCCAGATGGAAAAGTGGTGATGACCCTGGGCACGAAGGAAGTGGCCGGTGTCGGGCCCGATACCTTTGACGGGCCGTGCGATGTGACGGTGGCGGCCAATGGCGACTTTTTCGTCGCCGACGGTCACGGCAACTCACGGGTGGCAAAGTTCTCGAAGGACGGCACGTTCATCAAGGCCTGGGGTACGAAAGGGACGGCCCGGGGCGAGTTCGACGTGCCCCACTCCATCGCCATCGATTCACAAGGGCGCCTGTTCGTCGCTGACCGATCCAACAACCGGATCCAGATCTTCGATCAGGACGGGGGCTACCTGGAAGAGTGGACGCAGTTCGGGTCGCCGAGCGGAATCTTCATCAGCGACGACGACATGATTTACGTAGCGGACAGCGGTAAGGGCATTACGGTGGGCAGCGCCAAGGACGGATCGGTCACCGCCTTCATCCCGGGGACCGAGCCCGAGGGCGTGGTGGCGGACGGCGACGGGAACGTGTACGCCGCGGAGCCCGCCGGGGAGATGCTGAAGAAGTTCGCCAAAAAGTAGACGAGCACGCGTGGTCGCCGTCGTGGCGAAGATTTCGGTTCTTGTTCTGAGTCTGGGGCGCTCTTTTGCACCGGAGATCCCCACTTTGCACAGGGCGACGGGGAGGTCGCCTTAACGGTCTTGGAGGCCCCCCTTCGGGCTACCTTTCGCCTGACGCTGCTCCCGGCCGGCGCCCCGGACATTCCGGGTGGCAGTCCATTCACGCAACCGTTCGCAGAGACGCCCGATTACTGGATTGCCATCGGGCTAGACCCGGATCTGGACGAGGCCATGAAGCAGGCGGTCCGCGCCATTCCATCCGGTTCCTCTCCGAATCACTGGGGATGGACCGGGCC
>Ga0209321_10002678_pt1 | contig 11995 bp, 12 predicted proteins | sample Rifsed16ft4_FD_184012 | JGI IMG/M metagenome (GOLD analysis project Ga0209321, IMG submission 184012) | Soil microbial communities from Rifle, Colorado, USA - sediment 16ft 4 - CSP-I_5_4 (version 2) | ecosystem: Environmental > Terrestrial > Deep subsurface > Rock core/Sediment | place: Rifle... | reverse complement strand
GAAGATTATCGCTGTTGATTAGCAAGATTTTGCAAGCATCCCTCATAAAAAATTTCATTCCAAAAAGAAAGTTTGCCTCGCGCAAAGGGGAGAATGGAAAGGTGTTGGTTGTTGGAGGAAGCTACCTCTATCATGGTGCACCTATACTCTCATCTATTGCGGCACTACGGTGTGGAACCGACTTGGTGTACACTTGCGTACCAAAAATAAACGCACAGGCAACAAGAGCCATATCACCAAACCTTATTGTCCTACCTCTAGTAGATGCAAAGCTTACGCGTGGCGCAGTACACAAACTTCTAGGCGCTCTGCCAAAAGAGCTTGACTCGGCCACAATAGGAATGGGGCTTGCAATACAAGATGTAGAAGCCTTGAAGTCTCTTACAAACTCGCTCTTAGAGAGGGACGTAAGACTATCTCTTGATGCAAGTGCGTTAGTACCTGATATTTTACCAATAATCAAAAGCAAAAATGTTGTAGTTACACCACATGCAGGTGAATTTAAGAGACTATTTGGTGAACTTCCACCAGATTCTACAAAAGAACGAGTTACACTAGTTGAAAAACATGCAAAGGAAAATTCTGTTATCATATTGCTAAAGGGACCAACTGATATTGTATCAGATGGTAACAAGACTTTTTTGAATGTAAAAAAGACTCCAGCCATGACAGTAGGAGGAACAGGAGATGTACTTTCTGGCTTGGTAGCAGGCATGTTGTCAAAAAACAGAAATCCAACAGAGGCCGCGGCAGCAGCAGTATTTATCAATGGAAAAGCTGGCACGTTAGCACAAAGAAAGTATGGTCTGCATATGATGGCAACTGATCTTTTAGAATTTATTCCTGCAGTAATGAAGCCATTTGATAGGGTACAGTGAATTTAATGCAAGTACTTAGGCACGTAGATAATAATATGAAAGGGCTCCTTTTAGATCTCCAATCTCTAATTAGGCAACCAAGCGTTTCTGCAAAAAATGAAGGGCTTGAAGAGTGTGCAAAACTTGTTGGCAAGATAATGAAAAATTCTGGAATAAAATCAGAGATACTACATCTTGGAAAAGGAGTGCCACCTGTTGTATATGGTGAGGTAAGATCAAAACAAAACCCGTCAAAAACAATCCTATTTTACAATCATTATGATGTGCAACCAGCAGAGCCATTTGAGCTGTGGGCTGATAAACCATTTAGTGGAAAAATAAAAGGAAATAAAATTTTTGGACGCGGTGCTGCAGACGACAAAGGAGAACTGATCACTAGAATAAAGGCAGTAGAATCTTATCTGAAGACTCATGGTGATGTACCTTGCAATGTGAAATTTCTTGTTGAGGGTGAAGAAGAAATCGGAAGCATGCATGTTGAAAAATACCTAAAAAAATACAAAAACAAACTCGAATGTGATGGTGTGATCTGGGAGTTTGGTTATGTGGATGAAAAAAACAGGCCAATAATCAGCCTTGGAATGAAAGGATTACTCTACGTTGAGCTCTCTGCAATTGAATCTGTGCGTGATGCACATTCAAGTCTTGCAGTTATTATTAAAAATCCTGCATGGAAGCTATTAGAGGCGCTTAAAACCCTTCGTGATTCTAACGGAAAGATACTGATTAAAGATTGGTACAAAGAAGTGACACCATTTACAAAAGAAGAACTTGCACTAATAAAATCTGAACCCTTTGATGAAAGCAGATTCAAAAAAGAATATGGAATCAAAAAGTTTGTTGCAAGTAAAAAGGGAAAAGAGGTCAAAAAAGCCATGGTAGGAGGACCAACATGTAATATTGCAGGTTTTATCTCAGGATATACTGGTCCTGGAGCAAAGACTGTTCTTCCAGCAAAAGCTCTTGCAAAATTAGATTTTAGGCTTGTGCCACAAATGGAACCACTAAAGCAACTAGCTAGATTAAAACAACATCTTCGAAAACATGGATTTAGTGATGTAAAAATAAAAATGATTCATGGCGAGGCAGCATCAAAAACAAAGATCTCAGATCCATTTGTTTCAACAGTAAGAGAGGCTGCAAATGAATCATTTGGAAAATCCATAGTAAGTGTCTCGTCTGCTGGCACAGGACCCATGTACTCTTTTGCAAAGGTCTTGCGCACACCCTGCATCTCTATTGGAAGCACATACATATTTTCTAGGATCCATTCACCAAATGAATTTGCAAGAATCGATCTACTAAAGAAAACTACAAAGTGTATGTGCCTAATTATGGATAAATTCGCTACATCATAGAAAGAACTTTATTGTCCTCGTTTTGAAGTGGTTTTATGGCCTATGTATACATGCCAGGTGCCACCGCAGTTGGTATAACATACGACGATGGTGTGGTTATGGCAAGTGAAAGAAGGATAGCATACGGAAACTTCCTTGTAAGCAAGACCACAAAAAAGACATTCAAAATAACAGACTATGTTGGTGCTACATGTGCTGGTCTTGTAGCAGACATGCAAGTTCTGGCAATGCAGATGCGAGCACTTACTAAGATTCGAAAAATGGAACTAAAGCGCGAAATTCCACCAAACTCGGTAGCAAAAATGATGTCTTCTTTAATGTATGAACGAAGATACTATCCGCTACTTACACAAGTTATTGTAGGTGGAGTTGATGGCGCACCTGCAGTCTACACTCTTGATCCACTCGGGTCTGTACTTCCAGATGATTATGCTGCAGTAGGAACTGGAGCAGAGATGGCTCTTGGAGTATTAGATCAGGAGTATAAACCAGGGATGAAGGAAAAAGATGCTGTTGCATTGGCAGTAAAGTCCATACGCTCTGCCATAATGCGTGATTCTGCAAGTGGAGACGGCATTGATGTGCTTGTAGTAGACAAAACTGGATGCAGAGAATTCACTGAAAAAACTTCGACTTAGAAGAACACAAATCGCATTTTTAGGTAAACTTAAACTTGTGCTTGATATTTTTACTAACGTTGAGAAGATCTGTAATCCCTTCTATTTTGTTGATCAGTACCATAATGGTTGGTATCTGTCCAACTAATGCCGCAGTACGTGATGGTGCCTTAACAGAAAATGATATCGAATGGTGCGAAGACGTTTTCCCACAATACGAGGCAGCGGGCCTGAAATGGTTCTTAGAAAATTATCACTATAGCATTGAGGCAAGAGTTTGTGCAAATTTGTATGAAGACCAATTATGGGAATACCTTGGTAACGATAGAATACAAAAACTTGTAGAGCGAAGCAAATACTATGTAGAATTAGAAATTCAAGAAAGTCAAGAGGAGGCAGAGTCAGGAAAAATAGACGTGAAACCTGTTGGAATTCCTGAGCAAAAGTCAAACTCAATGATGAAGGCATCAGCTGATGGTTCAGTACTAGTTACCATCAAGACCACCGATGCGAAAGCTGGAAAATATATGGGAATGGATGTAATTTTCAAAGATGCAGCTGAAAAAGCACTCGAACATGTAAACTATGATCTAAAAGTTACACAGGATGCTCAGGATGTTTTGGTTCTAAATGCGCAACACAGCGATACCGGTACCTCTGAACACTGGACTAGACCACTGTCTTCTGATGCGCCAGTAGATGTTGAAGTTACGATTCTGGGCATTGGACTGCCTAAGGATAGAGCAAGCTGGACTGGACCAAACGGCGAGGTCGTAGACTTTTACGCTGTTCCTGAATTTGGGTCAATAGCATCGTTGGTCCTTGTGATAGCAGTAGCAGCTATAATCACATTAAGCACCAAATCAAGATTAATTTCGAAACTGTAGCTATCTCTTTATCTCTTTTGCAGATTCCCAGAACCTATCTGAAACATGATGAAGATTTTTAATTACCTCACCCTTTGTCATTGCGGACATTTCTTCGCTAGACACAAGTGACCTTCCAACTGCCAGAAATTTGTTACGAGACTCTTCTACAACACAAATTAACTGATCTTTTTCAAACTTTGAATAACTTCTGATCCCAGGCCTCATAACATTTGCACCATTACAAACAAACTTTACAGCGCCCATGTCCACAACAACTTTTGGGAATCTTTCTAGTAGCGAAGTTTCAGATAAAAAAGGCAGATACAGTTCACCGAATTTTATTACAGCTAAACCATCCCCAACTATTAGACTGGCATTGTCTTCAATCTCATGAACCATAAGCGTCTTGGTTTTGGGTAAATCTATTTTCCATTGTTCAGAAATTTGTTCCAATGTTTTTGCAGTTTCACTTTTTGATAGCTGATTGGATTTCAACGTCTAGACATTTCCTGTTTTATGTCCAAGAGATCTCGTAGTATGGAGCTGGCCGTTTCCATACCTCCCGCCCCACGACCAATTATCGTCTGTTGGCCAGAGTGTTCAGAATTAAAGGTGATAGCGTTTAGCGTACCATTCACACACAGCGGATCATCAAGGGGGATCTCTTTTGGTGCAACAACAAGCTCTCTATTGCATGATGCAATTAGCTTTACAGCACATTTTCTAGCAGCTGCTTTTTTGATGTCTGATGGTGCTACCTTGCTGATGCCCTTTCGCTCAATATCTTTTATTGTTACCTTCATATCCATTATCCAATTTGCAAGTATGACCAGCTTTGCCGCTGCATCAAATCCATCTATATCCAAAGATGCATTTGCTTCGACATAGCCCTTTTTCTTTGCATCCGCAAGCGCAGCTTTGAAGTTCATACCATTTGCCATGTTAGTCAGGATGTAATTTGTGGTACCATTCAGAATTCCCTGAAAAGAAACTATCCTTTCGCCACGCAGGCTATTTTTTGCATAATCCAAAATTGGTGTGCCACCTCCAACAGTCCCACTAAACCTTAGCAATACTTGGTTGTATGTTGCAAGCTCCATTAAAGAAGGAAAGGCCAGTGCAAGTGGTCCTTTGTTGACTGTAATCACATGTAATCCGTTTTTCATTGCATTTACTATGTGTGACATTCCAGGTTCTGCATCCTTGTAGTTACTTGGGGTTGTTTCGATTAGGACCTCAGCTTCCATGCCACTGATCATATCCGCACCATTTGCATCCTTTTCTTTATTGTGGTATCTTCGAATACTACCATCTCTTTTTTTTACCTCAAGCAATCTGTTTAGATCAAGACCTGCAGATGACGCTGCTGCACCTTTGCTGTCAAACACACCTACTATTCTAGGTTTGAGACCATGAAGTGCATACAGGTCTTCTGATCTTGATAGCAATAGTTTGGCAAAATTCTGACCTACAACTCCAAATCCACATAATATTATGCGCATTAGTCAACAAACTCGTATGCTATTAATTAAGATTAACAAGTTTTGTACCATATCATGATATTGCTTTATTAGAGATTACAAAATCTCAAACGTTATGAGGAAGAAGCAATCTATCTACATTGGAATTGGTGTCGGTGCAGCACTTGTTGCAATAGCTGTTATTTATTTAATAACTGACATGCAAAATACACCAAAGGCAGACTCACTTGTATTAGATTTCACATACGATGAAGCATTCAAAAATATTGGAGAGAATTTAAAATCAAACGGTATAGTCATGTCACTTGATCTTAGGTTTAAGGATTACAAGAATGCGGAAATATGCCGTAACTTTTTTGCTAAACCAGAAATGCAAAAGCTTGTAGAATATTGTGCATCTGCAGAACTTCGTGATGGAAACAAGAGCTTTCTTGGGAACCTGCATATGGTTGGCTCGCCAGATGCACCAAAACTAGTTGTAGTGTTACTACAATCTGATCCAATGATAAGCCAGGTAGAACAGATCAAGACCATTTTTGGTTCGGTGATAGTCGAACTTGTATGTACATGCTGGGAGGAAGTTAAACCAGGTGGATATGACACTGTTGGAGACTGGATTAACGCACTACGTGACTTTCATACTAGTGGAGACAAACCACACAGTGCCTCAAAAGCACTTCCTCTTGCATCAAAGCATCTCCAAATCGAACTTACAACCAACAAGGCTGGTTATCTTTGGGAGCTTCTAATCGCACGATAATTTAGTGAAGGTTTTACAATATTGACAGGTTCATTAAGGTTGACGTAATCCTTAATCCGTAACCATTACGCTTGGTGCTTAAACATTGTTTGAAGATTTGTGGCTGTTGTTGCTTGGATTTGTGGCCGGGATTCTTGGGTCCATGATAGGACTTGGGGGTGGTATTGTAGTTGTACCGGTGTTGACATTTCTTGGATTTTCTCCACAGCTTGCTGCAAGCAACAGTCTTTTTGCAGCTTTTAGCAACGCTATAGCATCAACAATATCTTACACAAAACAAAAGCGTATAGAATATTCACTTGGACTCAAGCTTGGCCTACTTTCGATTCCAGGTACAATACTTGGCGCATTTATATCAGTTGATATAACTTCCTCAGTCTTTAAGATGCTCTTTGGAATTGTACTTATCATCTCAAGCGTTTACATTTTCTCAAAAAGAAAGATGGAATCAAAAGAGTATAATCTTTCAAAGCAAATTATGGTATTGGCAGTTGCGGCAAGTTTCTTTGCTGGAATAATATCAAGTTTGTTTGGAATTGGCGGCGGTATAGTGTTTGTTCCATTGATGGTAATTGCTATTGGCCTTTCAATGAAACTTGCCGCTCCCACCTCGCAATTTATTTTGTTATTTGCTTCGGCATCTGGTATGATTGCACACGCATTTCTTGGCCATCCTGATTTTTACCAGGCACTTTTGCTTGCAGGGGGTGCATTTGTTGGTGGTCTGGTAGGAAGTAGACTTTCACTTGAAATAGAAGAAAAAAAACTCAGAATTCTTGTCTCAGCAGTAATGGTTGCTGCTGCAATCAAGCTCTTCATCGATTCGCTAGAGGGTCCTTTTTGATCTGGTATAGATTTCGCTTTGAAACAACAACCAGATCGAGTTCTGAAAATTTCTTCATTAGGATCTTGTTTCGTCAGGATAGAAAATGACCTCGGAGTTTGAGTTGGCTTTTCCTGATGCAAAATATTTCATAGCATTGAAAATTCTTTCATTGCTTGGTTCTGTTCCATCAATACTTCCCGGTAAAACTAGAAACATTCTCAAATTAGACTTGAGAACATCACTTAGTTCTTGATTGACGGTTGTGGTAAATGGCCGAAGGGCTCCTCTAAATACATCGACTTTTGCTCTATCTGAACCTGATATCTTTGAGCCAGAAGGCAAATCTGGACCTATGATAACCATAGTGCCTGACTTGCCTTTGAAAAGTGGTGGATTCTTAGAACCGCCTGGTACAAACACACTAAAACATTCTTGTGCTACAATGGCTGGAATGTTTATGAATTTATCAACTAGTGAATCCCATTGTGATCTTGACACCTCTGTTATTTTAGAAAAAGCATGAACTTTTCCTGTAACATGAATTACCATCGAAATTGCACCCATCTTTTCTGAAGCAGTTTTGAACAGTTTTTTTACTTCATCTTGGTTTGACAAATCAACTATATGAGAATGAAACTTTCCTAATTGTTCTTGAGCTTGTTTTGGGCTGTTTTTTGAAATCAAAAGCACTACTTTTCCGCCATTCTTTTCAAGACTCTGTGCAATAAATTCGGCTCTTGTAATATCAGAGCTTTCTGTTGTATCTAAAGTAAGTAATACTACTTTTGAATTAAAATTTGCAGAAGATTCTGGTATGGAAGATGAGATATGTGGTTTTACTGGATAAAACACTCTATCTCCAGGTATGACCTTACCATTTAGGATCTTTGAAATTTTATCATCACAAAGAGCCAGAACAGTTTCTGCTACTTGGGTCTGTGACAGAAACTGCTCATCGGCTATCATTTTGCTTGTGTTTAGTTGTATTTTTTCTGCTATTTGCTGAATCTTGGAAAGTAATGACGATACTGCTGTGTTTATCTTTTGTATCTCAGAATCAGAGGTAACTCCCCTCATTTTTGCTAGCTTTGCTGTCGCATTTTTAATTCCCTCTTTTACAATTTTTTCTTCTTCGCCCATCAAGGGTAATATGTCATTGTTGACTTCTTCTACCTCTTGAGGAGTTAGGTTCTCAAAACCACTTACTCTCATAAATTCCGCGGCTGCCTTTGGGTATACCGTCTTGTAAATTCTATCAGAATGAACAGGACCTGGATTTGTTGCAATTGATATAATTCCTTTTTCTGTAAGTTCCCACGACATTGCCTCTGCCAGCCTGTTTTTTGCTCCCTGTGATGCGGTATATGGACTCCTGAATCTGTAGGGTCTTTGTTCTAGAGGGCGTTCTTCAGTAAAGAAAGTCGATATGGTTATGATCTTAGAACCAGACTTCATTGCCTTTAGAGCCTGAACTGAAGTCCAAAAAGTTCCTGTCAGATGTATTGCAACAGTACTTTTAAATTCTGGCATCGGAGAGTTTGCAAAGCAAGTTACGGGTCCTGAAACGCCAGCGTTGTTAACTAAAATGTCAACTGTGCCAACTGATTTTTTCAGCTCATCAAACATATGTGATATGCCATCTTCATCACTCACATCAACACCGGCAAAAATTTTGACAAATGCATTACTTTTTACCTTGTTAATTATTTCCTGTAAACTTTTTGCTGTTTCTTCAAGCGGCTCTCTTCGTCTTCCAAGAATGACGACACTTGCTCCATTTTCAACGAATTTAGTGGCTATAGCTTTGCCGATACCGGTACCACTACCACTGATAACCGCAATTTTGCCTTGAAATTTTAGCATTGAACGAAAATGGCTATATTTTTCGATTATTTATTCCGATTGCTCTTACTGAGAGATTTTTGCAAGACTAATATTTATTTGAGGGAGAAATTCATCCTCACGCATGCACGACAAGGAACAAGAGACATTTGTACCAAAAACAATGCCTGAACAATTTTGTGAACTTTTAGAAAAAATTGGAATACAAGCACAGGCAAAAGACATTGCCACTGATGAGGTTGAAAAGGGTGACTATTATAGCCGACATTTTGCTCAGACTCCACGAATGGTTACAAACAAGGGATGCGTCGAACTAAAAGGCACTAACATTGATGTTGTGCAGATAATACAAAAGGGATAGAAGTGCAAGATCCAAATCCACTGCCATGGGGCGCACAAGACCGTTTTCAGGCTCATTTTGTAGTCCGAGGTAATACAGGTAAAAACGACAGTGACTTTGTAGCAGAGACAAAACTGTCCACAAAAGGTCACTTTGGTTCAAAAAAAATAATTGGAGTACAGTGGGTTGGAGGAAAAATTGCCGAAACTCTAAACAATGATCATGAGCTAACAAGCATGATTTTAAGACAGCCTCTTAAGGATACTAGCATTTGGATTGATCCAACAAAAGACGATGTGAGAATATATGGTAAATGGAAAAATAGTAACGAGTTTGGTATCTCAAAAGAGCTGTTTGCTATTTATGACAAAATTGCATCACACATTAAAAAAGCACTCTAAGCACGCCACCAATCCAAAGCTAAACAATCTACTTTGTCTTTTCCACGTGGTATTGCTAAAATGAACTGTTTTCTAACTGTAGTTGCTAGTCTTCCAGCCAGCACTACGCTTGTTGCAGTTATGGTGTCACTTGTATTGTAAACTTGTACTAGATATGGTGCGTGATCAATGCCAGGACCTTTTTGATACACAGCAAAGTCACAGCCAAACTTGATTCCTGGATTGACTATGTAACCTTTATCTCGAAAATCTTTGTAGACTAGATATTTTTTGTCAAAATTATGATATTCATGCCTGCATATTGTCAGCATTTCATTTTCTGAGATTTGCTTTTTTGTTCTGTATACTTTGATCTTTGATTTCTGTACTAGATAATATCCTTCTATCAAATCCAAAATAAGAGGTACGTTTATCTCATCTGGCTTTGGTTTTGTAATACCTATAGGTTTTCCGTAATATCCTTGCATGAAAAGAGAACGTGAATTATCTACATTCCAAATGACAATTCGGTTCTCGATTAATTCGCCTTTCAATTTAGGATTATTTTCACTTGAATGCCAGTAATTAACCTTATAGACTATGCAACGAAGATGGCAGATGGGATGTAGTTATTCCCTTCAAGAATTTTAGACTATAAACTTAATGCTAATACTATGAAAGAGTCAGAAACTTCAAGACACTTGTCCGACATTTCTTCCACTCCCTCCACAACATCTTTGAGAAGCAAAAGCTCCTTTGTGTTTGTGATCTCATCTAGAACCTTGAGTGTCAACTCACGGTACTTTTCATCGACGCTACGCTCAATACTTTGGGCTTCATGAGCAAGGTCTATTGCTGCAGTTGGATTGCCGTTAAGAGCTCGTACAACCTCGTTTAGTTTGTAAATCTGATCAACCGAAAGTTCAATCAGATCTGAAAGATCTTTGTCTAATTTTCCTTTTTTTAGAGTGACTGCTTTAATATTTGAAATCTTAAAGGCAATGCCTGTGATGTATCCTGCAATCTCATCCATGGTGTAAGCCGTGTGCAGTAGATTCTCCCTATTCATCATGAGGCCACCGACGTCTGCAATCTCTCTTGTTATCTTTCTGCGTAGAGCTTCAACCTCGTCTTCTGTGTTGCCTATTCTTTCAAGTGAGGATTTTATCTCAGCTTTGTCACCCTTTATGATAAGAGAAGGTAGTATGGCAAGGTCTCTTACAGAGTTTAGTATCCTGTTTATCTCATCTTGTAAAACTGCAAGCGCTTTTCTTTTAGCCTGCACCTCTAGTTCCCCGCTGTACATGTAAGGCTCAAGATATCGGCAGAGTCTAATAATCCTTACTTGTTGGCAAACTAGTAAGGCAAGAAGAAGAGTATCTATGATTTTAAATGTAGTTCTGTTTTTCTTCCTGAACCACTCTTTTTTGACCGTTGTACAACGAAATTATCTCTTGATCAGTGGTAGCATTTTCCGGAGTTTTTTCAAATCGTATTCTGCCAGTGAATTTAGGAAAGCGAAGTGCAAGGCCGCTTCCCTTTCTAATCACATCCATGGCAGTTTTGTGTATTGGGCTAAGAGTTATTTCTGAAGCTACCACTTCAATTACAACTTCAGGTTCAAACCAAACTTCTGCCTCTAATCCGCTGTTTATTCTGGGATTTTTCTTGAGTGTTATCTTGTTGGAAAGTATCTGGTAGAACTGATCAAGGCTTTCATCCGTAAACCCTGTACCAACTTTGCATATGCTTGGAAAGGTATCAGTCTTGTCGTCATAAGTTGCAAGTAATAAAGCTCCGTACCGGCCTGTTCTTCTACCTCGACCAAAGAATGCTCCTATAACTATAAGATCTAAACTATCACCAAGCTCATTTCTGTACTCCCGCTTGAGTTTAAGCCAGTTACTTGCCCTAGCACCCGCTCTGTAAGGCGAGTCAAGTTGCTTTAGCATCAGACCTTCACAACCAGCGGTAATTGCATTTTCCAATACGTCTTCAACGTCGTTATTGGTTTTTACAATAATCTTTGGCATGAGTTTTGCAAACGAATCCTCTTTTACTATTTTTTCAAGCATCTTTCTGCGTTCTTTATACGGCAAATCAAGACAGCTTTTACCATCTACAAACATGACATCAAAAAAATTCACTGTAATTGGATATTGCAAGACTGCTTTTGCAACTTTGTATTTTCGTCTTCGATGCATAAGTTCCTGAAAGGCAAGATATTCTCCTGAATCTTCATTGATGGCAACAGCTTCTGCCTCAAGTATAGCGTCATGTGCATTTATTGACTTGGTGATTTTTTCTACAATGTCAGGATAATAATTTGTAATATTTTCTAGACTTCTTGAATACAGTACAACCTTCTCTTCTTGAAGATGAAGCTGAACTCGTTCGCCATCAAGCTTGTATTCTGCTGCAAACTCTGACCCCATCTTTTCACGTGCCTCATCTGCAGTCTTGACTCGCTCTGCAAGCATTGGTCTGACAGGACTAAAGATCGATACTTGGAAATTTTTTATTGCGCCAACTCCATCCTTTGCTAACACTTCTGCGACTTGTCCCAAATCACTTGATACATTATATGCATGCTCTAGCACAGCCCTGTTTTCTTTCGAGCCAGTAAAGGTGATGGCAAGAGAAT
>Ga0209321_10002675_pt1 | contig 11999 bp, 7 predicted proteins | sample Rifsed16ft4_FD_184012 | JGI IMG/M metagenome (GOLD analysis project Ga0209321, IMG submission 184012) | Soil microbial communities from Rifle, Colorado, USA - sediment 16ft 4 - CSP-I_5_4 (version 2) | ecosystem: Environmental > Terrestrial > Deep subsurface > Rock core/Sediment | place: Rifle... | reverse complement strand
ACCGTATGATCCAGAACAATCTGGACCCGGAAGTGGCTGAACGGCCATTGGACCTGGTGGTGTATGGCGGACGCGGACAGGCTGCGCGCAGTTGGGAGGCATTCGATGCCATTCTTGAAACGCTGCGTAACCTGGAGGATGACGAAACCCTGTTGGTACAGTCTGGGAAGCCGGTGGCGGTATTCAAATCCCATGCGGATGCGCCGCGCGTACTGATCGCCAACTCGAATTTGGTGCCGCATTGGGCCACCCAGTCGCATTTCGATGACCTGGCTGCCCGCGGTCTGATTATGTACGGTCAAATGACAGCTGGATCGTGGATTTACATTGGCACCCAGGGCATTTTGCAGGGAACCTATGAGACCCTGGCAGCTCTGGCGACTCAAAAAGGTTGGCCGAGCCTCAAGGGAAAATTTGTGCTCACCGCCGGGTTGGGCGGGATGGGCGGCGCGCAACCGCTGGCAGTCAGCATGAACGAAGGGGTGGGGCTAGTGGTAGAGGTTGACCCCGCCCGCGCCCGCCGCCGCCAGGAGATCGGCTACATCGACGATGTGGTCGATACGCTGGAAGAGGCTATGACATTGGTAGAAGATTACACTCAACGCGGCGTGCCGCGCTCGATCGGGCTGGTAGCCAATGCCGCCGATATTTACCCCGAGCTTGTGCTGCGTGGGGTGACGCCAGACGTCGTCACCGACCAGACACCGGCGCATGACGTGCTGTTTTATGTGCCGAGCGGTTTGAGTGTGGCGGAAGCGGATGAGTTGCGCAAACAGGATGCAAAGGAATACGAGCACCGCTCGATGCAATCCATGGCAAAGCATGTGGAAGCCATGCTCGAGTTCCAGCGCCGCGGCGCGGAAGTATTCGACTATGGCAACAACCTGCGTCAACGGGCTTTTGATTACGGCGTCAAGAATGCTTTCGATTTTCCAGGTTTTGTCCCGGCGTACATTCGCCCGCTGTTCTGCGAAGGCAAGGGGCCGTTCCGTTGGGTGGCGCTTTCCGGCGACCCGGAGGATATATATCGCACCGATGAGGCCGTAGCCGAGTTGTTCCCGGAAGATGTCCACCTGCAGCGTTGGTTGAAATTAGCGCGAGAACGGGTACCATTCCAGGGACTCCCTGCTCGTATTTGCTGGCTGGGTTACGGCGAGCGCGTCAAAGCCGGGCTCAAATTCAATGAGCTGGTTGCCAAAGGTATCGTCAAAGCGCCGATTGTGATTGGCCGGGATCACCTGGATTCTGGTTCCGTCGCGTCACCCAACCGCGAAACCGAAGCCATGCGCGATGGCACGGATGCGGTCTCGGATTGGCCGATTTTGAACGCTCTGATTAATACAGCCGGCGGCGCGACCTGGGTATCATTCCACCACGGCGGCGGCACCGGCATTGGCTACAGCCAGCACGCCGGCATGGTCATCGTGGCAGACGGCACAGAAGCTGCTGCCCGCCGCCTGGAACGCGTACTCACCAGCGACCCCGGCATGGGGATTGTGCGTCATGCTGACGCCGGTTACCCGGAGGCTATCAAAGCTGCCCGTGAACGCGGTGTCCATATTCCCATGCTTAAGGATTAAACCACATTGCGCAGCTGGCGAATTCTGGGTTTTGGACTGGCAATCGTCATTGGCCTGGTCGCGGGGCTGTTGGCGGGCTGGTTGCTATTTCCAACTGCCGACCCGGCTACCTCACCTGCCGATTTGCGCGCCGATTACAAAGCGGATTATGTGCTGATGACAGCCGAGATTTACCACCAGGATGGCAATTTGGCCGCCGCGACTACCCGCTTAAGCGAGTTGGGCGAGGATGATCCTATTCAAGCAGTCCAGGCCGCGATCCTGACTGCCCAGGATTTGGGCTACGCCCAAGCCGACATGCAGTTGTTAGCCGGTCTGTTTACCGGATTGCAAACCTATACCCCGGTGCCGTTGGAAACGCAGCCCTGATGGATGATGACTATTTGGAACGCGACGAAGGTCCGCGCCAACCGCCCTGGTTCCTGCTGACAGGCGTGATTGTCGGACTGTTGATCGGGTTGTTGATTTCTATGCTGGTGATCCCGGTGAAGTATAAGGATACTGCCCCGGTTACACTGGCAGAGGGGGATAAGGCCAGCTACCGTTTGGTGATTGCCCAGGCATACAGCGTGAATCAAGATCTTGCGCGTGCGATTTCACGGATTTCCCTGCTGCAGGATCCAACTGCCGCGGATAATCTGGCGGCTCAAGCGCAGCAAGCACTCTCCTCTGGTGAGGAACAAGCCGCACGCGATTTGGCCGGACTGGCGGCTGCAATCTCAACTTATAGTGTGGTGCAAGTTACAACCGCTGACCCAACGCCTCCGGTTGATGGCACCCCTGCTGTTGTGCAAATTCCCACGTTAATGCCTACCGCCGGACCATTCTTAGTGGTCGATCGCCAGCCAGTCTGCGACGGCGCAACCAGCGGCTTGCTGCAAATTGAACTGCGTGACCGTGAAGGTTACCCGGCGCCGGGAGTTCAAATCAACGTGACCTGGGATGGTGGAGTGGATACCTTTTTCACGGGTCTGAAACCTGCCATCAGCACGGGGTACGCGGATTTTCAGATGACGCCGGGGGTGAGTTACAACCTGCAGGTGGGCGAAGGCGGCGAAACGTTGACTGCCATCAGCGCGCCGGATTGCACGGATGCCAGCGGGAATGCCTATGCCGGCGGGGTGAAATTAGTTTTCGGTCAATAATGAACGACGATTATGTCGTTCGCGCCAGATAATCACCGACGATACTGCAGTCATGATGATATAAGCTGCCAACACGCTTACCCCGCTTCCATTGATCCCTAACCGCGGGATGGCAACGACTGCCAGTCCCATGATCATTGCGGACAGGAACAGGTTGAGCAGTGTCATCAATTTGACCTTTTTATAGATCCGCAGGTAATTGATATAAGCCTGATTAAAAGTGATAAAGGGGGATGCCAATGCCAGTAACCGCAGCAGGCCGCTTGAATTCTGGGTATATTCCGGGCCAAACAGCGAGAGCAGCGGCGCTGCCAGGGAATATACCGCTACAGCCGTGATCAGCGAAACACCAATTGCCACCCCGCCGGTTCGCCACAGAATTCGGTCTGCCCCATCGTGGTCATTCGAGCTTTCGGCAAAAGCCGAATTGAGCAGCGCCACAGCCGGTCCGGTGATCATCCAGCCGATCATGAGCGGGATGTAGGCGTGAGCGCTGGGCACTGGTCCAAGCAGCTCCAGAATCAGCATCGGAAACACCAGCTGCGGCAGCACGAGGAGAAGGTTGGTCAAATGACTGCCCAGTGAAAACGGTATCAGGGTGCCAAGCATGCTGACATCGACGCGGCTGGTCAGGCGGTATGCTGGCTCAACTTTACGTAAATGCAGCCCGGCTGAAAACGCCAAAGCTAAAATGAAAGCCAGCATGGTAGAGGTTACCAGGCCCAACGAGCCTCGTCCGACAAACGGGAAAATGAGGACGACCCGAGCCAGCTGGCTGACCAAAGTGTAAGCAAATGAATATTTTGCCTCGCGGTAGGCCACAAAGGCATCCCGAACGATGGCGCCCACGGCGATAACGCTCACAAGAGTCACAAAAACCAGGTTAAAAGTGACTCCGCCCAGTTCAGCAGTTAGTTTGGCTGCCCACCAGGGAGCCCCGGCCAGGTAACCCAGGGCGAATAGTATTCCAGTGACCAGGTTGACAACGAAAACTGTTTGAAGCAGGCGGGGACGGTCAGAGGCGGCGGGTAAAAAGCGGATGAGCCCGATGCTCAAACCAAGATTTGCCAACATGGCGAGCAGTGTTGCTGCCGAAATTACTACCGATGCCAGCCCAATATCATGGGCGCCGTACAGGTTGCCGGCTAACGCCCAAAAAACAAAACCGACCAGCCCGGGCAGGTAATTCGCCATCAACAGGTAGCCGGCATTTTGATACAAGCGCTGGCGAAACATACCCGCGAATTTGACGCCAAAACCCGAGAAAAAGGACGGTTTCATAGAGTCAACCGAGCGCCTGATAAACAGCCAGGGTTTGGTGGGCTGCTGATTCCCAACTGAAGCGCTTGAGGTTTTCATAACCGTCAGCTGTCAGCCGGGAACGCAGCTCGGAATCAGACAGAACCTTGACCAGGCTGGCAGCAATTGCTTCCACATCCAGCGGGTCGAAGAAAATGGCTGCATCACCGCATACTTCGGGCAGGGAAGCGCGGTCCGAACTGAGAACCGGCACGCCGACAGCCATGGCTTCCAGCGCCGGCAGGCCAAAGCCTTCGTAGAGAGATGGAAACGCATAGACCGATGCATGCGCCAGTAATTCGGCCAACTCATCATCGGAAATATAGCCCGTGACGCGGATGTCACTCGACTCGTCGACCACAGTTTTGATTTGTCGGGCGGTGCCGGCATGGTCAGGCAAGTGCCCCCCCACGATCAACTGGAAAGCGTGCGCCAATTGATGATTGGCGCGCAGGAAAGCTTCCACCAGCCGCGGAATATTCTTGTGCGGCGATTTGCTGCTCAAAACGAAGACGTAGGGTCGGTTGATGCGGTGCTTAAGGATCAATTCATCCCACGATGCCTGTTCACGAGACTCGCGTTCCTTGGGAGCCAACAAAATGGCGGTTACTTTATCAGCTGAGATGCCCAACCGCTGGATAATATCGCCGCGCGTGAACTCTGATATGGTGATAATTTGGTTAACTCGCCTGGCGGAATTCTCGACGAAGAATTTTTGCACTGCCCGGGTAAAAGGGGTGAATGATTGTGGAATTGCACGGTAATTCAGGTCTGGGATGGTGACGATGGACTTCATGGAAAGCATCAGCGGCGAGATATAACCGAGGGAATGCACCAAATCGAGTTGATAACCGCGCGCCTGCGAAGGCAGAATCAATTGCTCCCAGAGGAAGCGCGATACACGGTTGGTGGCGTTGATCGGACAGGGCACGAAGGTAAAATTCTCACCCACCTGGAAAGTGCGAGGATTAGTCTCGCGGTTGGTGAAGATGAAGTATTGGTTGGCCGAATCAATTTTTGCCATGGCATTGATCAGCGATACGGCGTAAGTTTCAGTGCCGCCGACGATGCCGGGGATCATGAAAAGCAGGTTGAGACCGATGCGCATGAGGGAAAGAAGATACCTGGAAGTTGAATGAACTTATTGTACCAAGGATGGATGGTTAACCCATTGGAAGAACGAGATACCAGTCCGACTTAAGCCATTGTTCCATGATCACTTTACAATGCTGTCAACCAGATATTTTCTGAAACTTTAACTCATATAATAAGTATTGCATTCGGATTCGGTTGACTGCGCCGCATCCAGTAACAGTTATATCCTTCTGATTACGAATATGGGATCTACCGCTGTTGAGAAAAATTTCACTCTTCTGGGACCGTGTATGAACAACAGAAAAATTTTCCCATTCGAGATTGCGTTCATATTTTTTGCCCTGTCCCTGTTATTTTTTACCCGCATGCCCAATGTTCCTCTTGAGGAAGATGAGATTTACTATATCGCCGCAAGCCCACAGCTGGAAGAGTGGGTCAACCTGGAAACAGACGCCGAATCGTGGCAAATAAATTATTGGACACTTTCAGCCCCGGCTCTGCCAAAATACATCATTGCCATCGGCAGGTTACTAGGCGGCTATCAGCGGGATGAATTACTCATTCCGTATGATAATACGATCAGCTACCAGGAAAATGTACTGGCGGGAAAAGTTCCATCCGATAAATTATTAATGGCTTCCAGAGCGCCGATGGTTATTCTGGCGGTATTAACCGGATTACTGATTTATATCTTGTTATTAAAGGGAATTGGCCGTTTCGCTGCCATAATCTGGCTGGCATTGTTTGCCAGCAATCCATCCCTCGACAGGATCCTGCTTCCGGCGATGTCCGAACCACCCATGTTGTTTTTCAGCGTGCTGGCTTTCATTTTAATCTTTATGGGTCTAAAGCGGTTGCACTATTTCCTGGAGCAGGGTGCCGATAATGCAAAAATGGCAAGAATATATTTGTCTTTTTTTGTAGCGGGATTGAGTCTCGGTCTGGCTGCCGCCAGTAAAATTAATGCATTCATGTTATTAATTCCATTCGGTATACTGCTCATCTATTCAATTTTTGTTCCATATTCCCCAGTACCGGTTAAATTAAAAATCGCTTACCTGATCCGTATATTTGGGATTTGCAGTCTTTCTGCTTTAATTATTTTTATTATCCTTAACCCTTCGTTATACCTGAATCCAATTAGAGGTCTGGGGTGGATGTTCCAATTTCGCATCAATGCAATGGAATGGCAAATCCCACGAAATCCGCAGTTTATCTCCATCCCAATTATTCAACGCTGGATTAAAATCCTGCAGGATTTGATAACCACCAACGCGCCCATTCGCGGCAGCCTGGGCTTATATATCAATTCAGGCTTAGCGTTATTTGGGCTTAACTTGCTCATACACTCCGTAGTTACAAGCATTAAACACCGCCTGCCGTTGGAATTGCTGCCTTCCATTATGGTCTACTTTTCGATCATGATCATCGCAGCGTTTATGTCACCGCTGGATTGGCTGCGTTATTTTCTCTTTCCCATTATCGGGCTCATGCTTCTCATTTCGTACAGCGCTGCATTCCTGATGGAGAAGGTCCGATCTTTAGCACTAAAGAAGAATCAAAGGTCACGAGTCGATAGTTCTACCAGCTTAAGCTGAGCCTTGATCAACAATAATAACGGACAGGCATCATAAGGTGCCTGTCCGTTTCCTTAACCAGACCGATTAATTGCCGCACGGGGCGACATTTCGCCAGTTCATTACAGTGTCGTTGACGGTTTGGGTGCCCGTCCCACCGTAGTTCAGGGTCAACTGCCGGTTGCCAATTTCAGCGCAGGCACCGTCTTTTTCAACGTGTTCCCAATCGCCCAGCGTGTATTTGTACTCAATCTGAGTTGATTCCCTGCCGGTGAATGTGATGGTCCAATGGGTGGCATCAACCCTGATAAGTACCTCTCCGCCCGGATTCCATTGCGGATAACCGCTATCCAGACGATCCAGGAAGCCGGCGATAAACACGCTGCGTCCTGTTCCATCGGTTGTGGCAGGAACGGTCACGTTGAACACCAAGGTTACTGTGCGCAGATCAGCGGTAGCCGACACTTCAGCCGAGTTGCCGGAACGGTTGAAGGATTGGTCGAGTGAACGGACCGCATAATGATAGGTAACGCCTTCGACAACCACCGTGTCTGTGTAGGCTGTGTCTGTGACCCGTGCAATTTGGATATAAGGTCCTCCCGCAGTATCGGAACGCAGGACTTCATAACCATAAAGGGAAGCATCTCCAAGGATAGCATTCCAGGACAGTTCGATCGCTACCGGGGAGGCAGAAAGGACAGTCAGACCGGTTGGGACGGCTGGCGCGGTAGTATCGCCACTGGAATTGACGGTTAATTTGCCAGGATTTGGCGGAAAGCTGCCCAAGGAAATGGGTCCATTCAGATCAGCATACAACCAGGTTAGCCCATTGGTGGTCGAGTAGCGGAATACGTAATCAAAGGTGCCAACCGATTCAGGCAGCATACTGGCCATAAATTCATCATTATTGCCAGCATCCACATTAAAGACTGCTTCCACCCAGGTCCAGTCGGTACTGGAGGCTGGATCGCTGCCTGTGGGTCCAAACCCCAACTGTGCCCGCAGGCCAGCGGAAGGACCGGGGAGGTTGGTCACCCCATCGATCCAGACCTGGCCATAAGCGTTGTCTGTGCGGTTTGTGGCGCTGATGGTGTGACTCATTGTCGGCGGCCATTGCAGGTTAGCCCAGCCAATGTTCAACCGCGGCATGCCGCTGGTCTGGTTGGAATATGCACTTTCGTTGCCGGCACTGTCCAACGCAGTAGCCACGTAGTAATACACCTGGGTATTGCGCAGGCCAGTGTCGGTGAAGGTCGTACCCGTCAAGACTGCGTTGTTCAGTTTAACCCAGCCGCCGCCGCTGAGCGGGCTGCGGTACAGGTTGTAGCCAGCCGCTCCTGCGACCGCGTCCCAACTTAAATCGAGCTGGGCGTTGGTCTCGTTGGTTACCTGCAGACCGGTTGGCGCCGCAGGCGGCAGCAGATCAACCGGTCCGCTGGCGAGCAGCCAGCCGCTGTGAGCCGGCAAGGTGACGGCAACGGTGCCATTTTCAACTACGGCAGAGTCGGCAGTGGCTGAAGGACTCCCGGCCAGGTAAAGGCTGTTCAGCACCAATCCATTCGGAAGGTAACCTTCTACCGGAATCGTCACTGTTTGATCCTGATTGGTGCGGTTAAGCACGATCAGGGCAGCCTGACTGGTCGTTTTGCGACCATAAGCCACGACACCCATCGCATCATCCGCCAACAGCATCCGCAGGTCGCCGGCAGTCAATACCGCATTATCCCGCCGTAAAGCCGCCAGGGTCTGGTAGTGGGTGAACATGGTTGTATCCGGGGAGCCGCCAAGATCTATCCAGGGGTAAGTGCGGCGGTCATCCGGATCGTCTGCGCCGGTGAGGGCTACCTCGTCGCCGTAATAGATGGTCGGCGCGCCGGGCAGGGTGAATTGGACCAGCGAGGCAACTTCCACACGTTGCTTGCCTACTGCCAGGTTGGCAGCATTTAATTCCTTTTCATCAATCGAGAAATTTCCGGGGGTTAACAGCCACAGAATGCGGGCGGTATCGTGACTTCCCACCAGGTTCATCAGCGAATAGAAGGCAGCGTCGGGGTAATCCTCGCGGACTGAGGAAAGGCGGTTGGCAAATTCCGTCGTGGAAATAACGCGTCCGCTGTCGCCAAAGCCTTTGGAATCGAAGGGTTGGTCGATGAGAAAGCCGATGACTGCGTCACGCAGGCGGTAGTTCATGGTGGTATCGGCACGATCGCCGCGCAGGAAGCGCAGCAGCGTGCTGTCCTTTTGCCAGAGTTCACCGATGATCAAAGAATCAGGTTTGGTGTTCTTGACCACCGAGCGGAAGGTCTCCCAGTAACCGTTGGGGAAGGAGGAATCACCCATCACGTCCAGGCGCCAGCCAGCTGCGCCTTTGACTAACCAATTCTTCGAGACGCTGTTACCTTCCGTCAGGAAGTAGGCCTGCACGTCTGGATTGGATTTATTCAGCACCGGAATGCTATCGAAACCAAACCAGCCGTCGTATGTGGCGGAATTTGCCCCACTGCTTCCCACGCAGAATCCGCTGCCAGCCGCGACATCATGGAAGGTGAACCAATTGCGGTACGGCGAGGTCAGCGATTCACAGGCGCCTTCTGTGGCGTAGTGGTGATAGCGGTCGAAAAAGGGACTGTCAGACGACATGTGATTGAATACACCGTCCAGAACGATGCGAATGCCCAATTTATCGGCATGCTTGACCAGGTTCTCCCAGTCTTTCTGGGTGCCAAAATACGGGTCGATTTTGTAGTAATCCTGAGTGTCGTAACTGTGATTGGAGCCAGCGTCGAAGATCGGGTTGAAGTACAGTGTGTTGACGCCCAGCGACTGCAGATATTCCAGATTTTGGTCAACGCCTTTGAGGTCGCCGCCGTAATAATCACGGCCGCGCGGTGTTTCCGGTTGACCTACGCCCCAGTCCGGGGGGTCGCCAAAGCGCCAAACACAGTTGATGCTTGCATCGACATATGAACGGCAGTAACCTTCGGGAAGGGTGCCCCAATCCAGTTTTAGCACTGGATCGTCGTAGCGGATGTCGCCGGTTTTTGGATCGTTGTTAAAGCGACCATTGCGAAAGCGGTCGGGGAAAATCTGGTAAACAATCGCATCTTGCGCCCAACTGGGGGCGATAAAGGCCGGGTCATAAAACATCAATGCATAGCTGTTATCGATCAGAGTATCACTGGTACTGCCCAGACCCCCATCCAATGCGGAGGTGTTATCGGCGTAATATACAGTCTTGCTGCCATCGGTGATGATGAATCGGTACCAGAAATTGTTTGGCTGGGCATTGCTTAACGTGGTTGCCCAATAATCACAGGTTTCAACCTCGAGACCAGCCTGATAACAGGATACGTCGCTGGCAGCCAATGACATATCCACAATGGATTGCGCGTTGGCGTTGAGGTTGTAGAGTCGGGCCTGCACGCGCGTGACATCATTATGGAAGGTGCGGAAGCGCAGCGTAACGGGCGTTCCGGCAACGACCGCTCCGCCTGGAGTGCGATAGAGCAGGTCGCGCGAATCGTGGCGCAAGCCGTCCCACTCAACGTTATTATCGGCTGCATGCCCGGCCAAAATGGTGAGCACATGGGTGGCTGAATCGTAACTGAAGCTGACTTTGGCATTGTTCACCGGAACCGTGAAAGCGATATTCGGTCCGTTTTGCACACCGCCTGCGCCGTAGTTGACATCCCAACTCTCGTTGAGGGCTACCTTACCTTCGTAAGTACCGGCGGGCAGACCAGTGGTTTCAAAGGTGTAAATGCCGTCACCGTCAATATCCTGCAGCCAGGAACGCAGACAGTCTGGCTGCCAGTCGCCAGGGCAGCCAAGTTCACTCTGGAAACCACCCGGTACAACCGCGATGACCGAAGTCTGGTCGTCGGTGACCCAGTGCGAATTGTGGTCGTAATAGAATTTGACTGAGGAATCAGCGCCTAAATTCAAGGGAATATTCGCGCCGCCAGGGGCAGCGTGTAACCCGTAATTTTCAGCCCAGTCATTATTAAGCGCCGCCTTGTACTCGAAATTGCCAGCCGGGAGAAGCCAGCTTCCCTGCCAGACATCATCGCCAGCATCGAAGTTGAGATGACTTACCGCGCATGCGGGATCCCAATCTCCGGCGCAACCTACTTCTGTCTGTAGCGAGCCAGCGATGGTGACACTGGCGGGATCGGCGGTGTGCGAGGCGGTGACCGGTTGAGGTGAGATTAACCCCAGGATTAAAGCCAGTAAACTCAAACCGTTAAAGAGGAAATGGATGGTGTTTTTCTGCCGAACGTTCATTGGTCACCTCCTGGCTGAAGCACGGCGGATATTAATATGTAAATATTACTTTAATGATAAAAAATTAAAAGTCAATGGAGCGCGAGGAATTCTAAAGAATGGGCAGCCACTTGCCTGAGCGCCTAAAAGAGTAGACCGGCGCGAAAGAATGACCAATCATGAGAACGGATATAAACTATACCCACGGTAAGGTCCACAAAATTTTTCGCGATCGAGGTTTGCGATGATCACGACGCCAAGGCTATTCATTCGTCCGTTTCTGGAGCAGGACTGCGATTCGCTCTATGAATATCTATCGGATCCTGGAATATACGAATTCGAACCCGGCGAACCGATTTCACTGGAACAAGCCAGAGCAGTAACCCTGGAAAGGTCGCGAGGGACAATTTTCTGGGCGGTGGTGCTGCGGGACACACAGAAAATGGTGGGGCATTTATATTTCATGCAAACCGAACCACTGGAGTTTTTGACCTGGGAACTAGGCTACATTTTTAACCCGCGCTTCCAGAACAACGGCTACGCCAGCGAAGCAACAGCAGCACTCTTACACTATGGGTTCGAATATTTGGGAATTCACCGGGTGATGGCGCACTGCAATCCAAACAATATTGCCTCGTGGAGGGTGCTGGAAAAGATTGGCATGCGCAGGGAAGGATATTTTCGGAAAAATGTCTTTTTCAACCTCGCGGAAGATGGCTCTCCATTATGGGTGGATACTTTTGAATATGCAATTTTGAACGAGGATATTGCCTCCACTGTTCCAACTAATCCGTAAAGGCAGCCAGAGGATAAATAATTGATCAACTACGCGGCGTGCATCTTTCTTTCGGCTTTTCTGCTATTCCAAATCCAGCCCATCCTGTCTAAAACACTGCTGCCCTGGTTTGGCGGCACACCGGCGGTTTGGTCTTCAGCCATGTTATTTTTTCAGGTCGCCCTGACGGGTGGGTATGCCTACTCCAACTGGTTGGTGAGGAATCGCACCAATAAAAAGCAAACCGCCATCCACCTGATCCTGA
>Ga0209321_10002674_pt1 | contig 12000 bp, 11 predicted proteins | sample Rifsed16ft4_FD_184012 | JGI IMG/M metagenome (GOLD analysis project Ga0209321, IMG submission 184012) | Soil microbial communities from Rifle, Colorado, USA - sediment 16ft 4 - CSP-I_5_4 (version 2) | ecosystem: Environmental > Terrestrial > Deep subsurface > Rock core/Sediment | place: Rifle... | reverse complement strand
CGATTCCTCCCGCGGCGATGCTCGCGAGACCCATGAGGAGCTCGAGAAGGTTCGCGGGGAACTCCGCCCCCGGCGTCGACCGATCGAGGTAGAGCGCACCGACGATGCGACCGTCGGTCACGAGTGGGAGGCACACGAGATTGGTAACGTTCGACGCCGTGAGGCTCTTCGCCGAGAGCTCGCTCCCGACGTGGTTGCTCAGGACCGCGGTCTTTTCCGCGAAGACCTTCGTGAGAACCGTTCGACTCAGGGGAAAACGCGACTTCGCTCCATGGGCCCCGCGGCCTCCCCTCATCGCGAGAGGCTCGAGCTCCTCGGGAGAGGATCCGACGACGATGGCGCCGCGCTCCGCGGGCACGACTTCGAAGAAGCGATCGAGAACCTTTTCCGCGAGCGTTTCGTCGGTGGTCCCCCCGATCGTTTGAATCAACGAAAGCACCGTCGAAAGGGATGGGCTCTCGATCCGCTCGGGATGAAGATAAAGCGCCTCGTCCGAACGGAGCTCCACCGTGTCCCGCGTCGGAAACGGAGCGTCGTCGAGCTCGAGGCTGGAGGAGGGGCTGGACTCGCGGTCGAGGAAGAGGAAGCTCGCGCCCCCGAGCGCCACTCGGTCTCCTCCGCGGAGAAGCCGCTCTTTGATGGGGACACCGTTCACCAAGGTGCCGTTGTGGCTCCCCCGATCCGCGACCTCGAACCCGTCGCCGACTTTCCGGATCTCGCAGTGCCTCCGAGAAACCCATTGGGCGTCGATCACGATGTCGTTATCGGCCTCGCGGCCGAGAGTGGTGAGCTCGCGATCGAGGAGGAAGGTGTCCCCGGCGAGCGGACCCTCCATGGCGATGAGCTTCGCGGACATATCCAGGGTTCTCGCTGCGAATCATAACGAAGGGACCCCGTCGGGGCCAGCGTCGTAGCCCCGGGTGAAAATCTATCCGAACGGATAGGTCCGAACCGAAGCGTTAGGTTCCTCTGTCAGCGCTTTCTGGATTTCCCGGCAAATGTTTCCTCCGCGCATGGAACGGGAGTTGCATTCTCTGACGTTCATGGACGAGCTCGTGTTTGCCAATCTCCGAGCGAGACCGGTGCGGAGCGCTTCCAGCATCTTCGGGATCGCGCTCGGCGTCGTGCTCATTCTTGTGACCGTCGGCCTCGCGCGGGGAATGCTCGCGAGCTCCGGAGAGAGGGAGGGAAACCTGGCGGCGGAGCTTCTTTTCCTCCCGCCGAGCGGGCTCGGCGCCGGAGTCACCACGGCGCCGCTCACGCTTCCCGTCGCCTACGCCCGCGCCATCGTCGAGATGCCCGGTGTGTCGGCGGCGACTCCGGTCGCGCGCTACGTGAGGAGCGGCGCTCGCGGCATCGGCTTCGAGCTCATCGAGGGCGTCGCGTTCGAAGCGGATGGGGTGCTCGCGAGCTACCCCGAGGTCACGGGGATTCGCATCGTCCGCGGCCGGGCCCCCCGCGGCGAGGGAGAGATCCTCGTGGACTCGCAGAGGGCCCGGGATCCCGAAACCCGGCTGGGTGGTTCGCTCGAGCTCCTCGGGATCGCGTTCGAGGTCGTCGGGGTCTACGAGCCCGAGGTGGGAGCGCGGGTGAAGATGCCGCTCGCGTCGATGCAGTCTCTGCTCGGAGCTCCCGACCGTTGCTCCTGGATCCTGGTGAAGGTCGCGCCCGGCGACTCCTCCGAGGAGGTCGCGAGAGCGATGGACGCTCGCTTTCCCGGAAACCAGATCGTCTTCACCCGGGACATCCCGGGGATGTGGGCGCGGGGAATCCCGAGCCTCGAGGTCTTCTTGAACCTGGTGATCGCCCTTTCGATCACCATCAGCGGCCTTACGATCTTCCTCTCGCTCTATACCGCCGTCACCGAGAGGACCCGGGAAATCGGGATCCTGAAGTCGATGGGCGGCTCGAAGCGTTTCATCCTCTGGACGATCGAAAGCGAGGCGCTCCTCCTTTCCCTTCTCGGCATCGCTCTCGGCGGGATGGTCACGCTCGTCGCCAGGTGGCTCATCATGTCCCGGACGTCGCTCGTGGTGGAGCTCGCTCCTTCCTGGGTCCTGGCGACGGCCGCACTCGCCATCCTGGGCGGAATGACCGGCGCGCTATACCCCGCCCTGAAGGCCGCCCACCAGGATCCGGTGGAGGCGTTGTCCTATGAGTAGCTTTGTCCCCCAGCTCGAGGCGGAGGCGGTGAGAAAGACTTACCGGGTTGGAAAGACCGACGTTCACGCGCTCCGCGGAGCGAGCTTGAAGGTCGGGAAGGGGGAGTTCATCGCCATCATGGGTCCTTCGGGATGCGGGAAGTCGACCCTCCTCCACGCCCTCGGGGGGCTCCTGGCGCCGACGTCGGGAAGCATCCGGATCGAGGGAAAGGAGCTCCAGATCCTCTCGGACGCCGAGCGGACGGAGATCCGGCGACGGAAGATCGGGTTCGTCTTCCAGAGGTTCAACCTTTTCCCGACGCTGACGGTGGACGGGAACCTGCGACTCCAGGAGAGGATTTCCCTGGGCGGCAACGGCCGTTCGAGGACTGCGTTGAGACGCCTTGCGCTTCTCGACCTGCTCGGAATCTCGTCGAAGCTCCTTCACCGGCCGACGGAGCTCTCGGGCGGGGAGCAGCAGCGAGTCGCGCTCGCCAGAGCCCTGGTCCACGGGCCTTCGATTCTGCTCGCGGACGAGCCGACGGGGAACCTCGACTCGGAAAGCTCGGAAAACGTGCTTTCGATGATGAAGACCATCCACCGGGAGCTGTCGCAGACGATCGTCCTCATCACTCACGACCACGACGTGGCGGCGGCCGCCGAACGGACGGTCGTCATGAAAGATGGCGCCGTCCTGGAGGCATGATGCTGATTCTCGTCTTGCTTTCGTTCGCCCTCGCTGCCGATGCGTCCCAGCTTCTTCTCGAGCGCATGCGGACGGAGCAGGCGAGTCTCCGGACGCTCAAGGCCCGGCTCGAGCAGGTGAAGTCCTATCCTCAGCTCGGAATCGAGGACCCGGTCGAAAAGGGGTTCCTCTATTTCGAGCCGGGGAAGATGCGCCTCGAGATCCAGGAGCCCGAGGTTCGGATCCTGGTGGTGAAAGACGGGAAGTACGTTCTCTATCAGCCTCGCATCCGGCAGGCGATCTCGGGAAAGCTCGAGGGCCAGGGGACCAAAGGCCTCTTCCCCGGTCTGCTCACCGGCTCGACCGAGTCGTTTCGCGAGCTCGAGAAGAGCTACTCGGCTTCCGATCGGGGCGAGGAGACGCTCGACGAACGGCGAGTCCACCACCTGACGTTTCGCGCGAAACCGGGGGTCCCGGTTTACTGCCAGGAGATCGATCTGTTCATCGACACCTCGCTCCTTCTTCCGGTGCGGCAGAAGTGCCGCGAAGCGAGCCAGAGCGAGATCACCCTGACGCTCGGCGACATCGAGCGCAACACTCCCCTGGAGAGAAGTCTCTTCGAGGTTCAGATCCCGGACGGAGTAGAAAGAATCGAGCGGGGGAGGGACGAATGAGGATACTCGCGCTCGTGCTCCTGCTCTCAGACCCGCGCCAAGAGACTGTCGCTGCCTGGGAGCGCGCGGTCGAGCTCATCGAGTCCCGCATCGCTCGCGAGCTCGCGTCGAGCGCGGGCTTCCTCGTGACCGATTTCCTTCCCCGCGCCGAGAGAGAAGCCGTTTCCCGCGCCTTCGAGGGGGGAGAGGTCTTCACCACCAAGCTCCCCGTCGCGGTCGAGATCCGAGGAGGCATGGTGCATCACTGGCTCGGCGCGGTGTTCGTGCCCGACGTCGAGGTCGAGGACCTCGTTCGCTGGCTCCAGGAGTACGACGAGCACCACGAGCGGTTCGACGAGGTCGAGGACTCTCGACTGCTCTCGCGGGAGAGCGATACGTTCGAGGTCTTTTTGCGACTTCGCCGAAAGAAGATCGTGACCGTTCATTACGCGACCGCGCACGAGGTTGTCTATCGGAGTCACGGTTCCGGGCGCCACTCGAGCGTGAGCCGGGCGACGCGGATCGCGGAGCTCGAGGACGCCGGGACCCGCGACGAAAAGGAGAAACCACCCGGGGCCGATCGCGGATTTCTCTGGCGTCTCCATTCCTACTGGAGGTTCCAGCAGGTCTCGGGAGGTGTGGTGGTCGAGTGCGAGTCACTGAGTCTCAGCCGCGGCGTTCCCGCGGCCGTCCGGTGGCTCGTCGGCCGCTATCTGGACTCGGTCCCGCGAGAGTCGCTGGAGTCGACGCTTCTCCCGATTCGGAACCGCAACTAGCGACCTGCCGCAGGGAGCCGCGGGAGGTTGATTGGCTCAATTTTCGTCCTCGTGTAGTATAAAGGAGGTCGAGAATGCCAATCGACGACGAGAATCCGAAGTTGCTCCAGTTCATCGCATCCACGGTCGAAGCGATACGGGACCGCGTGACCGGCATCGAGAGTCGCATGGGGGGTCTCGAGGACCGGATGGGGGCCCTCGAGAGCCGGATGGGAGGCCTGGAGAACCGGATGGGGGCCCTCGAGAACCGGATGGGCTCAATGGAGAACCGGGTGAGCTCCGTGGAGAACCGCGTGGACTCCATCGGGAACCGAATGGAAGCGGGGTTCACCGCCGTACGCGGCGACATCGAGCGCGTCCATCTGCGCCTCGATTCGATCGAAAGAATGATTTCCGCGAGGGTAGACCGCGTGGAAACGGAAGTCAGTCGCCTTCGAAGTGTGGTCTACCTCCTGGTAAAGGACAGACCCGAGCTCCTTCGTCTCCTCGGCGAGACGAGCCTTTCGTAGGCGTCACCGAAGAAGGACCTTCGTACATCCCAAGGTCGAGATCTCGACCCGGGCGTTTCCCTGAAGCGTGAGGGCTTTCATGTTAGGGCGTGTCCCGCGCTAGGATAAGGTTGGGAATCTTAGCAGACGAGTGATATAGAATGCGCCCCGGCCCGGAGGCCCTTCGCTTCTTCGATGAACGATAGCACCAACACGACCGACCAGAATCGGATTCTCGGCTTCCTGGCCCGCGTCGATCGGAGGCTCCGCGTCAACGAGGCGCTCGAGGGGCTGAGCCTCGGACTCTGGGCACTTTCGGGGCTCCTTCTGGTCTCGTGGCTCTTCGGGATTTGGGAGAGTCCCGCTCCCCGGGCGGCTCTCCTCCTTATATATGGAGTGGCGCTCGCCGGCTTCATCGCTTGGAGTTTCACCCGGCGCCAAGGGCTCCGAGCGCCGGCCGGGGTGGCCGACGCCCGATCGGACTCGAAAGACGCCCTCAAGAGCTCTCTCGATTTCATCGGGCTCCCGGAGCGATCCCGTTGGATGGATTTCCAGATCCATCGGACGGCCGACCTCGCGCAGGTCCTCTCACCGAAGGAGATCGCCCCCACGGTTCTCCCGAGACCTCTTTATTACGCCACGGGAGTCGCCTTTGGGCTCGCGGCACTCCTGTCGTGGAATCCGGCGTGGCTCCAGGAAGTGGATGCCACGACATGGTTCTCCGCGAGCGATCCATTGACCCTGGATGCGGCGTCCGAGGAGGAAGACGGCGTCACTCCTGAAGAAGAAGAGCGGCTCCAGGAGCTCGACGAGGCCATCGAGGCCCTCCGCCGGAGGGAGCTCGAAATGCCGGAGACGCTTCGGGATCTGCAAGCGGCGAAGGAAGCTCTCGCCGCGAGCCGGCTAGAGATGGAGCAGCTCGAGATGGATCTCGAGAACCTGGGCGGGGAGCTCGAATCGACGCCGGCCCTGGCGGAGCTCGCGGAAGCGATGAAGTCCAAGGATGCCCAGAAGGCCGCGGAGCTCCTTCGCTCTCTGGCAGAGAAGCTCAAGAACGCCCAGACTTCGCCGAATTGGGAAGAGCTCCAGGCTCTCCTCGAGTCCCTCAAGGACGCGAACGTCCAGCAAGCCGATCTTGCGGAGCTTCTCGAGAGACTCGAGAAGGCGCAGGGGAGCATGAGCCCGGAGAGCCTGGCGGAGATGGCGCAGGCCCTTCGAGACGCCGCGAACCAGCTCGAGTCGATGAGCGAGCAGATGGCCGCGGACCAGGCCCTCGATTCGATGGGGGAGGAGATGCAGTCCCTCCAGGCGGCGATGGGGCAGCAGCAAGCGGAGGGGCAACAGCAACCGGGACAACAGCAGCAAGCGGGTGGACAGGCGACGCAAAGCGCCGGCATGATGTCGAGCCAGCTCCAGATGGCGCAGTTCCAGGGGGACCCGTCGAGCGCCGTCCCGGTCGACGCGGGTCCCGCGGGGGACGCGACCGGACCGGGTGGAGGCCAGGAGCCGGTGCTCGGCGAAGCGACGACTCTCGACGTGCAGCTCGAGATGGAGCTCTTGAAGACCGAGGAGCGCAAGGAGCCCATCCCCGAGGAGATCTTCGAGAGGCTCTCCCGCCAGGAAAAATCCACATTGAACTACGAAGCCTTGTCCCAGCGGGGCTCCTACGCCGAGGACAGCGCTCTCGGTCACGAGAGCCTTCCCTGGATCTATCGTTCTCTCGTCAAGCAGTACTTCCTTTCCATCGTTTCCAAATCCGAGGCGAAGTCGGAGTCAACTTCTTCGAAATGATCGAGATTGAGAAAGAAATCGACCGGTTCCACAAGCAGTACCAGAGCGTCCAGTCGGAGATGGGCCGGGCCATCGTGGGAAACCAGGAGATCGTGGGCGGGATCCTGTCCTGCCTCCTCACGCGAGGACACGTGCTCCTCGAAGGCGTCCCCGGCCTGGGGAAGACCAAGATCGTTCAAACGCTCGCGAACGTGTTGAATCTCAAGTTCAACCGGATCCAGTTCACCCCCGACCTGATGCCGGGCGACATCATCGGCACGAACGTGGTGCGCGAGACCGAGGACGGCGAGAAGTACCTCGACTTTCAGCCGGGCCCGATCTTCTGCAACCTGATGCTCGCGGACGAGGTCAACCGGGCGACTCCGAAGTCGCAGTCCGCTCTCCTCGAGGCGATGCAGGAGAAGAGCGTCTCGGTCGGGAAGATCACCCACAAGCTCGAGGAGCCCTTCTTCGTCATGGCCACCCAGAACCCCATCGAGCTCGAGGGAACGTACCCGCTTCCCGAGGCGCAGATGGATCGGTTCCTGTTCAAGCTCAAGATCGTCTACCCCACCAGCGACGAAATGCACGAGATCATGAACCGCACGACCCAGGTGGAAGAGCCCCAGGTGAAGGCGGTGCTCGAGCAAGGGGAAGTCCTCGAGATGCGCAGGACGGTGCTATCGGTCCCGATCGCGAGATCGATCCAGGACTATGCCATCCGCCTGACTCTCGCGACCCATCCCAACGCTCCCCAATCGCATCCTCTCACCAACAAGTACGTCCGGTTCGGCGCGAGCCCCCGCGGGACGCAGGCGCTGGTCCTTGGAGGGAAGGTGCAGGCGCTCCTCAACGACCGCGCCCATGTCTCGGCGGAGGACATCCGCGCCGTCGCCTACCCCGCGCTTCGCCACCGCATGCTCCTGAACTTCGAGGGTGAAGCGGAGCGCGTCGACACCGACGTAATCCTCAAAGAGATCCTGAAGGACACCCCCGAGCCCAGGGAGTAAGGAAGCAGTACGCGGTCGAGTACTTCGCGGAAGCGGAGGTCACGCGGGAGAGGACCGAGGAGTGTGCTCGAGGAATACCGTCGGCGCCGCGAGCGCTACGTCGGGGATGGGAAGCCGGGTGTAATCGAGCTGCTGCGAGACTGGTTCGAAGATGGGACCGGAAGGTGCGATCCGGCGAGGGTGCGATAGTGCTGAGGAGCGGGTAGAAACGTTACTCGGTCCGGAACGATAACTGTTCTACCCACCGTTCCAAACCCCGCGAGACGACATTTGCAAAGACCACAGAGCAGGAGAAAAATAGGTTCGGTATTACAGAGTTCCAAGGAGGCCGTAAACGCTGAACGGCAAACCTGCCGGGGTGCTGATTACGCCGGAGGAATTCGATCGAATGCGAGAACGTGACCGCTTCGCAGAAGCCGTGTCCGCCGGTCTCGCCGACTCGGCGGCCGGCGGAGTGATTGACGACGAGGAGTTGGGGGCGGAGCTCGACGCCGAGTTCGGCTCTGTCGAATGAAGCTTCGATGGACTAAACGCTCTCGGGGAGATCTCGTCGAAATCGGCCGCTACATCAGTCCGCGATCGAACCCCAGGATTTCCAGGAGGAGTCCGAGCGCTAGGCCCGCGATCTGGGTCAGCTGGAAGACCTACTCCGACAGGTTGCGGTATAGAACCCGGATGAGCTGGTAGGCCTTCAGATACTCCTCCGACTGGAACCGCACCGAGTATCTGGACGTGCGCTCGACCGTCGGGACGATGGACGCGATGTCGGCGAGGTCGGGGTTCTTGTAGGTGATGTCGACCGTCGTGGGGCGGCCGGGACGCGTGGGTCGGAACGAAGCGAGCCTTTCGATCGCGCGCTTCGCGCCCTCGCGGATGAGGCGGCGGCACTCTTCAGGGTGGAAGAGCTCCGCGGTCTGAAGTCGAATCGTGCGCTTCACCGCCACGGTCTCTAGGTCGGAATCGACGAGGGTTCGGATCTCGCGGACGAAGTCCTCGTCCCCGGTCGCGAGCGCCACGGGAACCCCGAAGCTTCCCGCGGCCCGCGCGTTCAGGCCTCCTTCGCTCATCGGCCGTCCGTCGACCTGGATCCTGCCGACGACCCCGCCCGAGCCGGTATGGGCCATCACCCCTGGCTCGCCTTCCATCGAGTGGTAGCCGATGAAGAACACAGCGTCGAAGTCCGAACCGATGCCCTGCATCATTCCCATGGGCTTCGAGTTGTTGCTGATGAGACGCGCCGGCGCGAGAAGGTCTTCGACTTTGACGTTCCGCATGCTCCCGTGGGAGTCGTTCACGAGGAAATCCGTGGCGCCCGCCACACGAGCGCCCTCGATGGCGGCGTTCACCTCGCCGACCATGAGCGCGCGGCCGCGTTCGTACTCTCCTCCATCCGCCGAGGTCATCTCGCCGTGGGCGATGCCGCCGATGCCCTCCATGTCGACGGAGATGAAGACGCGTATCGGGTCCTGAGCGTGAGCGGGTGTGGAAAGGAGCAACGCGAGGAAGATGCTGGGTTTCATGACGGGAGGTTTACCACCCGTGGCCCCGACGGATCAACGGGGTTGACGCTGGCCGGCGGTTGAGACAATGTGCGCTTCATGAAAAGAGCCTTCGGTTTCCTGTTCGTCGTGGCGATGGGCTGCGAAGCACCCGAGGAGCGATCCGCGGCGCCGGCCACGGGAATCGACCTCGCTTCGGCGCGGCTCGTGGACCTTTCCTATGCGTACGACGAGACGACGATCTACTGGCCGACGTCTCCCTCGAGCTTCGTTCTCGAGGAGCTCGCTCGCGGCACGACCGAGGGCGGCTACTTCTACTCCGCCTATTCCTTCTCCACTCCCGAGCATGGGGGAACGCATCTCGACGCGCCCGTTCATTTCTCGGAGACGGGGAGAACCGCGGGCGAAATCCCGATTCGGCAACTCATCGCTCCCGGTGTGGTCATCGACATGTCGGACGCCGCCAACAACGATCCGGACGCTCTCCTCGATCCCGCCACGGTTTGCGACTGGGAGACTCGAAACGGACCCATCGCCGAGGGAACCATCGTGATCCTTCGTACCGGCTGGGGACGGCGCTGGGCCGAGGGCGCGAAGGCCTATCTCGGCGATGACACCCCTGGAGATGCTTCGAACCTTCACTTTCCCGGATACGGCGTGGAGGCGGCCCGCTACCTCGTCGAGGAGCGAAAGGTCGGCGCCCTTGGCATCGACACTGCGAGCATCGACCACGGTCCCTCGAAGGACTTCGCTGTCCATCGAGTCGTGGCCGCGAGAAACGTAGTCGGCCTCGAGAACGTCGCCCGGGCCGAGGAGCTTCCAGAGAAAGGATTCTGGATCGTGGCCCTCCCGGTCAAGATCGGGAAGGGCTCGGGAGGTCCGGTGAGAATCGTCGCCCTGTTGCCGGAAGGGGGTACTCGATGAAGCGCTCGATCTTCGCAATGCTTCTGGTTTCGACTTCATGCGCTGAAGTTCAGGCGCCCACCGACGGCGGAGGGCGAACCGTCACCGCCTTCGTGGGCGTGAACGTGGTTCCCATGGACAGAGTTCCCGGGTTCTCCATCCACCGGGAAATGCAGCTCTACGTGGACGCCGGAATGACTCCGTACCAGGTCATCTCGTCGGGAACCCGCGTGGTCGGCGACTACTTCGGGGAGAACTTCGGCACCATCGCGGTCGGGCAAAGCGCCGATCTGATTCTCGTGGACGGCAACCCTTGGAAGACATCGAGAACGTCTCCCGGATCTCTGGCGTCGTGGCGCGGGGTAGGTACGTCTCCCGCGAAGAGATTCAGAAGAGGCTGGAAGCCATCGCCGCGGAATCTTGATTGTCCCGAGACATGAGGGGCTCGGCCCCGACCTGAACTAGAGTCCCCGTCAGGAGGCCGACATGAAGCTTCGAACGTTCCTTCTCGACGAGTGGCTCGAGCGCTACGAGGGAAAGATCCGGTACAACCTCGCCGCGAGCACCGGCCCTGGTTGGACGCTCGATGACCTCCGGCGCCTCATGACCGCGGAGGAGAACGAGAGGCTCCTCAAGACCCAGCTCACGTACCAACCCGGCCACGGCACCGAATCGCTCCGGCAGGAGCTCGCCGCCATGTACGGGGCGAAGGCCGAGGAGATCCAGATCGTCACCGGAGCTTCGGAAGCGCTCCTGGCGCTCTTCTTTCTCGCCGCCGAGCCCGGGGCCAACGTCGTGCTTCCGTACCCCGCGTTTCCCCCGTTCCTCGCGATTCCAGAGTCCTTTGGCCTCGAAGTGCGTCGATACAATCTCGACGCCAAGAACGGGTTCGCCTTCGACCTGGAGAGAGTCCGATCGCTGGTCGACGACCGGACAAAGCTCGTTCTCGTCAACTCACCGCACAACCCGACGGGCGCCGTGACCTCTGAATCGAGCATCCGCGCGCTCGAGGAGCTGACGGTGAAGCGGGGAGCTCAGCTCGTGATCGACGAAGTCTACCACCCGATTTACCGCAGCAGCGCTCCGCGCTCCGCGGGAGAGTACACGCGCGCCACCATCCTGGGGGATTTCTCGAAGGCGTTCAGCCTGAGCGGTATCCGCGTCGGCTGGATCCTCGAGCGCGACCCGAAGCGCCGCGAGGATTACTGGAACGCGAGAGCCCACTTCAGCATCTCCAACAACTTCCCCGGCGAGCTCCTCGCCGAGGTTGCCGTGCGGAACCGCGAGAAGATCTTCGACCGCGCTCGCGAGATCTCGGCCTCGAACTTGAGGACACTCGACCGGTTCTTCCGCGAGCATCGGGAAATCCTCGGGTGGGTCCGGCCCGAAGGCGGGATGACAGGCTTCCCCTGGCTCGTCTCGGGCGAGAACGCCCGCCCGTTCTGCGAGGCGGCGGCGTCCAAAGGGGTTCTACTGGCGCCGGGGGATTGCTTCGGTTTCCCCTCCCACTTCCGCCTCGGCTTCGGCGCCTGCGCCGAGGGATACGAAAAGGCCGTCGAAATCCTTTCCGGGACCGTGGCCGCCGTATCTTGACAAAACCGAATCCCTCCTTCCTAGTAGATCCATACGAACAACTGAGCCGTTGCACGAGCTCGAGCACGAGGAAGACCCGTGGGATCACGTTGGGGCGCGGCGATCGGGCCGATCGCTTCCTCGCCGCGACGGCGGCCGTCTACAACCTCGCGCTCGTCAGGGGAGACGAGAAGCTTCTCGACGGAAATGGCTATTCGGTGATGCCAAACGATTGAGCCCGCCTCCCCGCTGAAGGATCTCCTTGGAGACGGCGCTAGAGCTCGAGCCCCATCTTGCGCCGGAGCTCCAGGAAACGCGGCTCGGAGCGCCAAGGGTCGAAGACCGGTCGCCCCACGGTGGTCAATAGCTGCGGGATGTGCTTCTCCAAGCCCTCCTCGAGGAGCGCGAGCGCCTTCTCTTTGTCTCCGGCTCGGGCGTGGAGCGTGCTCAACGTCATCGGCGAGAATTCTTCTCGGGGGAACGAATCGACCCACGCCCTTGCC
>Ga0209321_10002673_pt1 | contig 12001 bp, 13 predicted proteins | sample Rifsed16ft4_FD_184012 | JGI IMG/M metagenome (GOLD analysis project Ga0209321, IMG submission 184012) | Soil microbial communities from Rifle, Colorado, USA - sediment 16ft 4 - CSP-I_5_4 (version 2) | ecosystem: Environmental > Terrestrial > Deep subsurface > Rock core/Sediment | place: Rifle... | reverse complement strand
AATACACGTTTCATCATCCATAAAATGTACGACATGGTGATAACAGTAGAAACTAGTCCCAGACCAAATGTAACCATCCTAATTGTAGAACCTTGTTGTATGGCAGTTTGCAATGCACCATAAAACAGAGTCCATTCTCCCATGAATCCACTGGTTGGTGGTACACCCATTATGGTAAGAGCCCCAATCATTGCACATACTGCAGTGATTGGCATCTTTCCTGCAAGACCACCAAGTTTTGTCATACTTCTTGTACCAACTTGCAGTATAACGGAACCCGCCATCATGAAGAGCAATCCTTTACCAAGTCCATGTGATACATACATCATTTCTGATCCAGCAAGTCCTAACGTAGATGCAGATCCTATTCCAAACAACAGATAACCCATCTGACTTATACTAGAATATGCAAACAGTCTCTTGATGTCGTCTTGCATTAGTGCCATAGTACCACCATAAAGCATGGTTGCTAGTCCCCACAAGTTCAGAAATAGAGCAAAGTGTTCATACTGTCCCGGTAGAAGTTGAACTATAAGTCTGATAATTCCATATGCGCCAATTCCGATCATTGCTGGTGACAAGAGTGCACTTATCGGGGTTGGAGCTTCTGCGTGTGCATACGGCAACCATATGTGGAAAATAAATGCAGCAAGTTTTACTCCAAGTCCAATTATTATCGCAACAGCTGCAAACGCTAGAACATCAGGAGGAATACCCTCCTCTCTAATATCAGCAAAGTTAAAGCTGCCAGTACTAAGTCCAATTGCCAAAAATCCCAAAAGTAAAACAACTGCACCAACATGAGTCCAGAAAAAGAACAGGAGTGCGATTCTTCTTCTTGCACCATATCCATAGAATGCAATCAAAAAGAAACCAGGAATCAACATTACCTCAAAGAAAACATAAAATTCTATCAGGTTGGTTGCAAGTACAGTCCCAAGCATTCCCATAGCAAAGACAAGATATAATGCAAAGTAAATTCCGATTTGATTATTCAAATATCCTTTAAGAGCAGATGATTCAATGATTGCAGTAGATTGACCATCACCTATCAGTTGTTTTTGATGATGCATTTTTTCTTCAAATTGTTCGGTAATTTTTGCAACCATGTATGGTTTTGAGTAAATTGCAAGCACTGTGGATAGAACATAAATTATAATTGCAAAAGGTGATGCAAGTCCATCAAGTAAGAATCCAAATTCTCCAAACATTTTAGTCCAAGGATAATGTTCCTCATATGTTCCTGATAATACTGGAGCGATCATTATTGTTGTACAATAAAGCAGTAATCCAAACGTAAACCAAGTTGCTGCATTAGGTCCGGATTTTCTTCCGAGGTAGTAAGCTACAGGCGACAGTAGTAGCGGTAAAAAGACCGCCTGCAACAATACATATTCCATTATCCTTTTAAGCTCCTGAAATCAGCAATATCGATGTTCTTGTACATCCTGTAGGCAACTATGATTAGTGCAAGTCCAACTGCAACTTCTGCAGCTGCAATAGCTATAGAAAACAATGCAAGTGTTTGTCCTTGGCTATTTGGGATGAATCTAGAAAATGCAACTATGTTAAGATTTGCTGCGTTTACTATCATTTCTATTGCGAAAAGCATTCTAATCGCATTTCGCTTTACTGCAAGACCGTATATTCCAATGGCCAAAAGTGCCACTGACACTAAGACAAATTCAATCAGTTCGTTGCTCATTTGTAACATCCTCCCTTCTTGCTAATGTCAAAGCCCCAATTACTGCAGATGCCAAAATCAGTCCCATTACAACAAGTGCTGGTGAATAATATGTAAGAAAGTCTTTTCCTATTTCTCTAAAGTCAACAGCTGGAGCGTCAACTTCCATTGATTTTATTCCAGAACCAATTATGATAGTTCCTATTCCAAGCATAATTACAATCATCAAACCTATGCCAGCATACCGTCTACGCGGATCTTCAATTTTATTGAAGATGAGTTCGCGTCGTACAAGCATTACAGTAAACAGTATAAGTACAGCAATCGATCCAACGTAAACAGAAATTTGAAACATTGCAACAAATGGTGCATCCAAAAGCAAAAAGAATCCAGCAACACCAGCAAGTGTAACCATCAGTGCTATAGAACCATAAATCATTGAACGGATTTCAAGTGCAGTTATTGCAGAACCGATTGTTAAGACAGAGATTGCTAGAAACACAGCATCAGCCATGTGTTGCACCACGCTTGTCAATTTTTATTTCTACATCTTGGTCTACTTTTGGATTTACAGCAAGTTGAGCTGGTGTGTAGATTAATGCTTCTTTGCTAAACGAAGAAAGTTCATAGTCATTTGTCATGTATAAAGCATAAAATGGACACGCGTCTACACATAATCCACAGAAGACACATTTACCGTAGTCAATCTGCGGCATTATTGCTTTCTTGTTGTGTTTCCAAGTTTCATTTACTTTCACCATAGCTATGGCTTCGGCAATCCCTTCACATGCTATAGCACAGAGCTGGCAACCAGTACACTTGTCATGAAACAATATGTGTCGTCCCTTTAGGCCAGCAATTCCTACCCCAGTCTGAGGATCGAATTGAAAACCATCGCCTACAAACTTTAATTTTTCTTCTGGGTAACGTAATGTGAATCGTTTAACTGCCAAGTGTTTTACACCTGAGTTAAGAGCTCGTATTATTCCCCCTGCGCTACTCATTGTATTAATCCTCCTGGACCCAAGACACCTGCATATACCAAGGCCAGAGCTATAAAGATGTTAACGAATGCTAATCCAATTAATTTGTACCAACCAGTGTGCAAGAGTAGATCTATTCTAATTCTTGGAAAGACACCTCTTGGTAGTAAGATTACAAGTATAACTCCAATAGTTTTGAGTGTAAACCACAAAGTACCGTTTAACATTTCTTGATCTAATAGTGGTAGACCAGGCGCATGCATTGTGATTGGACCCATCTTTATTCCCTCTGTGATTATTTCTTGTGGAAATGGAGGCCATACCATTGGACCGTTCCATCCACCCAAAAACAAAATCGTAAACAAAGCAGCGAATGCGTATAGTTTAAGATATGAACCAAGTTGAACAAGACCATACATCATTCCTGAGAATTCTGTTAACCAACCAGCAACAATTTCACTTTCTGCTTCTGGAAGATCAAACGGAATTCTTTCTAACTCTGCAAGTATAGTAGTGAAAAACACAATAGCACCAATTGGCATGAAGATAATCCACCAGTAATGTTGTTGTGATTCAACAATTTCTGTCAGATTTAATGTTCCTGTCAAAATAACAATTCCAAGAAGTGACAGAATTAATGGAATCTCAAATGAGACCATTTGATGAAGTGCCCGTATTCCACCTATGAAGGGGAACTTACTATTTGCTGACCATGATGAAAGTATGGTGATTATTGGAAAGAATCCAATAACTGCGAAAACTGCTAATAATCCGACGTCAAGATCCGCTACTACCCATCCTGGAGCAACTGGAATCAATGAAATGAAAGCTGCTGCAGTTCCAACAAATAACAGTGGAGCAACCCAGAAAATTGGTTTGTCTGCTTTTGCGGGAATGATGATCTCTTTTGATATTAGTTTTAGTCCGTCTCCCATAAGTTGCAGTATTCCTTCTATTTTACCACAGTAAAGTGGTCCTACACGAAGCTGCATCTTTGCAAGAAGCTTTCTTTCTATGTAAATTGTTCCTGCTGCAAGAAGAGCTGCAAAACCAAATCCAGGAAAAGCAGTTATCCTAAAAAAGTCAGTATGCATTAGTGATTTTATTATAGGCAACGTACGGGATGGATCTGCCAGCCAAGTTAATGCAAGATATGGAGTGAGTAGTTTGTCATCGATTACTGGAAGTTGAATGTAGAACAGTAGAATGAATACAATTGGCAACCCAATTAGTGTGAAAATGACTATGATCCAAAAGATAAGGTCTGTTAGAGACGCTACAAATCTACTTAGTCTAAATTCTGGTGCAATAGATGACATTTACCTATCAGCTTCCACTGGCCAGTAGTTCAGACTCCAATAAACAGCTGGCATGTTTCCAAGTTTTTCTCCTTTAAGTAAATACGGCATGCAGATCAGGTTTCTAAACGAACCAACGCTTATTTTGACTCGGTATGGTTCAGGTTTACCATCAGACACAACATACATGCCAAGAGATCCTCTTCCAGATTCAACTCTGCGGTATACTTCCTCGTTTCCACCTTTTGGATTTGGTTTTAGTTTTGTTCTTACTGAACCGGATTTTGGCATCTTCTTTAATGCATCTTTTATTATTCTACAGCTCTCAAGCATGTCAAGGTATGGAACCCGTGATCGTGCATATGAGTCGCCTTCCTTTAATACTTGAGTTTGGAAATCTAGATTATCATAAACATCGTATGGTTCTTTCTTTCTTACATCAAAGTCCACACCAGCAGAACGAAGAACAGAACCTGTAGTTCCAAGTCGGATTGCATCCATTCTTGATAAAATGCCTGTTCCTTCTGTTCTTTGTTTTAAAACAGGGTTCTGATAGAATATGTCTTCATATTGTTTTAGTCTTTTTTCAAAATAGTCTATTTGTCTTAGACATCTTTCTTCAAAGTTTGCTGGTACGTCGTTTCTTACACCACCTGGCACAAAATATGCATGTGTTACTCTTGCTCCAGACATTGCTTCTAAAAGATCGATACAAAATTCTCTATCACCCATTGGCCACATGAACATCGTAGAATGTCCTAAGAAAATTCCATAAATTGCAAGCCAGTACAAAGTGTAAACACATCGGTTTAGCTCAGACGCTATGACACGAATGTATTTTGCTCGTTCTGGAACTTCAATTCCTAAAAGATCTTCTACTGCAAGACAATATGGATATAGAATGTTGCAAGAGTCATGAATTATTGGTCTTTCCAAGTGTGGAATGTTTTGTATGTAGTTTCTGTACTCTGCCATTTTTTCTTCTCCACGATGTACATATCCTGGATCAGGATCACATGAAACAATGTAATCACCGTCAACTTTGATGATAAGTCGCATGTGTCCAGAACCCGGATGTTGTGGACCAACATTTAATGTCATTATCCTGTCGTCAACTTTTTCAAGTTGCATTCCTGGCGGTAGTGGTGTTATCATTTTATCTTCCCTTTATGCTAAAGTCTTTTCTAAAAGGTGGAATATCTGCCCAGTCTTCTGGCAAAAGTAATCTTCTATTATCTGGATGTCCTTCAAAATACACTCCAAGCATCTCAAAGCATTCCCTTTCATGAAATTCTACACTGTAGAAGATGTCTCTGAGAGAAGGCATTCTTGTACTATCATGTCCAGGGTTCGGAATGTCTTCTCGTGGTACTCGTATTGCTAAAGTAAGTACTTGTTTTGCTAATTGTGGTTCTGTATATGAACCCAAGTGATAAACAACCTCGATTTCTTTTGACTTTGGGTAATCTACACCTGTTACTGATTCTGCATGATCAAAATTTAATTCGTCACGAATGAACGTTGCAACATCTAAAATGTTTTCTTTCTTTGCATTTATTCTGATTCGGTTTGGTTTTATAAAACCAATTGTTGCTTTTGCACCAAATTTAGCAACTACTTTTTCTGCAAGAGATTTTTCAAATTTTGGTTCAACTACAAGAGTGGTTTCTTTTTTAGCAACCTCTGGTTTTGTCTCTACAGTTTCACTGGATTTTTCATCAGTTGTTGTTTCAGAACTCATTATTACCTAACCTTCATTCTCTTAATTTTTTCTTGAAGCAACATGCATCCTTGTATAAGAGTTTCAGGTCTAGGTGGACAGCCTGGTACATAGACATCAACTGGAATCACCCCATCAATTCCTGGCAGAACATTGTACGAGTCAAAGTACAGGCCTCCAGTAATTGCACATGCACCCATCGCGATAACATATTTTGGATCTGGCATTTGATCATACACCATTCTGAGTCGTGGAGCCATTTTTCTTGTAATAGTTCCTTGTACGACAACCAAATCACATTGTCTCAAAGAACCAAAGGCCTCAATGATTCCGAATCTTTCTACATCATATCTTGGGCCTGACGCAGCTCCAAACTCTACACTACAACATGCTGTCTCGATGTGCACGGGCCAAAGCGACCATAGTCTACCCCAATTTAGGGCGTAACCTAGTGGCTTATCAATTGCTTTAATTAGAACATCTCCCAGCTTTCCAAGAAATACATTTGTTGCGTGAGACGAGATCAGTTCTTTTTGCAATTCTTGTCCCTCCTGACTTGATCATTTGTCTTATTTGATTTAAGACTTACCAAATGTTCCTCCTCCCTGATTGATATAATGCAAATGCAAACGAGGCAAACATTATTCCTAAAAATGCTATTATTGGAAGAGTTGCAGACTTTGGAAGGTTTAACAATGTACTTCCCCATGCATACAGAAAAATCGACATGACATCAAAAACAACAAACATCAAGATATAAGCATAATACTGCATCATAAAATGAGTTCGTCCTTCGCCACTTGGAACTTGACCACACTCCATAGGCAAAAACTTGACAGGATTACTTCTTCGTCTTGGTGCAATCATTCTAGAAAGAATCAGAGCAGGCGCTGTTGCTACAATAGCAAATCCAAACATTAGCAATACAGGGCTAAAGCTACCAGCTACCTCTCCTACCAATGTAGCTAAAAAGCCGGTCGGAGAGTATAAAAATCTATGCACAGTTAGCGATCGTCTTTAATTAAAAAATCGATTTCTGATATTATGATTTTATTATTCAGTGTTTAGAAATTCTACTTTAACACATACTTGAAAAAAATGAATCTAGTGTGAATGTCCACAACCACAAGAATCGTGACCATGTTCCATTTCATGTGGATCTTTTTCCATGCATCGTGAGCATTTGTCAGCACCTGTTGGTGAAAAGAATCCTATTCCACACGATACACATTTCATACTTGGCATATAATTACTGCATAGAACCAGTATTTATTGCTGTATACAAAATTAGAAAATAATGATTGATATATACCGTATTCAAAATTGAAGTCATGACAATAAACGTTGGAGACAATGCTCCCAGTTTTACTTTGGTAGATACAGATTTGAAGATGAGGAGTCTTGATGAATTCAAAGGTAAGAAAATCGTTTTATCATTTTTTGTTGCTGCAAGCTCACCTGTCTGCACAAAAGAGATGTGTACTTTTCGAGATTCTTGGGATCAGATATCTAAATTGGGTGCTCAAGTTATTGGAATAAGTAACGACGGACCATTTGCAAACAAAGCGTTTGCAGAAACACATCATCTTAACTTTCCAATACTTGGAGACTACAAGAGTCAGACAATACGCGATTATGATGTACTGATGCCAGATCTCTTACATGTTAAGGGATATGATGCAGCAAAGCGTTCAGTATTTATCGTTGATGAAAACGGTAAAGTAGTTTACAAGTGGGTTTCTGACAACCCTTTGATTGAACCAAACTACCAAGAGATAATGAATTTTCTAAAAGGGAAATTAAATAATTTATAATTTTATTTTTATTCTATTTCCATCATTACATCATTTTTTGCAACCGATGCACCTTGTTTTATTTTTATAGACTTGATCAAACCATCTTTGTGCGATTTTATTGAAATTTGCATTTTCATAGATTCCAAGACACATAATACATCCCCTTTTTTTACTTTATCACCGATATTTGCGTTTATAGATACAACTCTTCCAGGAATCTGGCTTCGTAAGCTTATCTGGGAATCACCCACACTCTCAGCACCAGAATTCTTGTATACTATTTTATCCAGTTCAGAGTGTTTATCAAACGTAATCTGTAAGCCGTCTACTACAACTGTCATCTTGGCGGTGTTAATATCAAGATATTTCGCTACGTGATAGCTGTTATCCAACATGAATTCTATTTTGTTAGAAGTCATATTCAGAATCTTGAGATTTCGCTCCTTTTCTTGAATTTTTATTATATATTCTGAATTACCAAGACTTTGCACAATTTCAGCATCAAACTTGTTTCCAAGATTTTCTATTTTAAATTCCATCTTTATGCCTTATCCAGTTGGCTTTTCCAACGAATACTACCTGTATGTGGTTTTACTCTGCTTTTTAGAAATTCAGAGTGTATTATTGCTGCTGCAAGTGCAGGATCAGTTTTTGCCAAGATATCTTTTTTAATATCTTCACGTAATCTATCCAAAATTTTGAATCTCTCAAGAAAATCCGTTGATAGATCTCCATTGATGAATTCTTTGCTATCAAGTATTGTTTTGTAAAGAGGTATTGATGTCTCAACACCCTCAATGTAAAAGTCTGAGAGAGCCATCTGCATTTTTTGTCTGGATTCTTCAAAAGTTTCTCCCCATGTTACAAGTTTTGCCATTAGAGAATCATAGTATGGAGAAACGGTACATCCGGGATATAGATATGTATCAACCCTTACACCTGGCCCAGATGGGATGTTAACATCAGGAACTGGTCCCGTGGATGGTGCAAAGTCAAGGAAAGTATCTTCTGCATTAATTCTGCATTCAATTGCACACCCATTTAATTTCAAATCTTTTTGTTTAAATGGAATTTCTTTTCCATTTGCTATATCTATCTGTAGTTTTACAAGGTCAAGGCCTGTAACAAGCTCTGTTACAGGATGTTCTACTTGAAGTCGTGCATTAATTTCTATAAAATAAAATGTTCCATCATCTAGTCGTAGAAATTCAGCAGTACCAGCATTAGTATAATCAACTGCGTGGGCTGCTTTTATTACAAGTTGTCCAATTTCATCACGTGTTTTTTGATCAACAGCAGGAGACGGAGACATCTCAATTAGCTTTTGATGTCTTCTTTGAATGGAGCATTCTCTTTCAAAGGCGTGTACTGCATTCCCATGTTTGTCTCTAAATAATTGATATTCTATGTGTCGTATTTTGGGAAGAAACTTTTCCACAAGAAGTGCAGATTTACCAAACGCTGCTTTTGATTCACTAGATGCCATTTCAAAAGCCTCTCTTAGTTCCTTTTCATTATTTACTAATCTGATTCCTCTCCCTCCACCGCCAAAAACTGACTTGAGTAAAACTGGATATCCTATTTGGTGAGCAATATCAAGTGCTTTTTCCACCTCTTCTACTATACCAGGACTTCCTGGCACAGTAGGTACTTTGGCTTTTATCATTGCATCTTTACATAACATTTTGTCACCACAAAGTCTCAAAGATTTGCTATTTGGGCCAATAAAGTTCAGTTTTTTCTTTTCACAAAGATCTGCAAAGTCAGGGTTTTCTGAAAGAAATCCATATCCAGGATGAATTGCGTCCGCTCCTGAGCTTAGTGCAACTTCAACTATTTTTTCCATGTTAAGATAACTTTCGGATGGTGGAGCTGCACCTATGTGATAAGCTTCTGACGCCATCTTAGTGTGACGTGAATTTACATCTTCATCAGAATATACTGCAACAGATTTTAAGCCATAAGTTTTGCATGCTTTTATCACACGTATGGCAATTTCTCCTCTATTTGCTATCAGAATTTTTTCAATCAAATACAATCACAGATTGATGTTCCCATGTTTTCGTGGAAGTCTTTTTTCCCGTTTGTTAGCAAGAGATTCCAATGCTTTAATTATCATTGGACGTGTTTCTGCAGGATCCAATACTACGTCAACTGTTCCGTATGATGCTGCAACGTAAGGATTAGCAAACTTTTCTGTAAAGTTGTCAACAAGTTGTTTTTTCAGAGCTTCCGGATCTTTTGCAGCTACAATTTCTTTTCTGTTCATTATATTTACTGCTGCTTCAGAACCAAGTACGGCTATCTGAGCTGTGGGCCAAGCATAGTTCATGTCAGTTCCAAGGTTTTTGCTTGCCATAGCAATGTAAGCACCACCATAAGCTTTGCCAATTATTACAGTTATCTTTGGTACTGTTGCTTCACAGTATGCATACAAAAGCTTGCTTCCATGTCTAATTATACCACTATGCTCTTGTTGTGTTCCAGGCATGTATCCAGGAGTGTCCACAAAAGTGACAATTGGTATGTTATAACAATCACAGAATCTGATGAATCTTGCGGCTTTATTAGACGAATCAATATCTAATGCACCTGCAAGTACTATTGGTTGATTTGCTACAATTCCTACCGTTCTACCATTCATCCTTCCAAATCCAACTATAACATTTGGTGCAAATAATTCGTGCACCTCAAAAAATACATGGTTGTCTAAGATTGAATAAATTATCTCTTTCATATCATATGGTTGCAGAGGATTTTCTGGTATAATGTTTATCAGATTGTTATCTAGTCTGTTTGGATCATCGTTTGTTTGTACAATAGGAGGTTCCTCAGTATTATTTTGTGGAATATAAGATAACAAAGTTCTGACGTAATCCATACACTGATATTCATTTTTTGTAACAAAGTGTGCAACGCCACTATTTTTTCCATGTGACATTGCACCACCAAGTTCATCAAATGATACTTCTTCTCCAAGAACAGTTTTAACAACTTCTGGTCCTGTAACAAACATCGTAGCCAATTTGTCAACCATTATAACAAAATCTGTCATTGCAGGAGAGTATACAGCACCACCTGCAGATGGCCCAATGCTTGCGGTGATTTGTGGTATGACTCCTGATGCTAATTGGTTGTGATAAAAAATATCAGCAAATCCATCAAGACTCAGAATCCCTTCTTGTATTCTTGCACCACCAGAATCAATTATACCAATTATTGGGCAACCCATTTTCATTGCATGATCCATTACTTTTGTTATTTTTTTAGCGCCCATCTCACTAAGAGTTCCACCAAGTACAGTAAAATCATAAGCAAAAAGAAAAACCTGTCTTCCGTTTATGGTACCGTAACCTGTAATGACACCATCACCAAAGAATTTCTTGTCTTGCATTTCAAATTCATGGTAGTGATGTGTAGTAAGTGCATCAATTTCTGTAAAACTCCCTTCATCAAGTAAAAGGTCAATTCTTTCTCTTGCTGTCAGTTTGCCTTTTTCATGTTGGGAAAGAATTTTGTCTTGTCCTCCACTCTGATTTGCATCTCTTCTTTTTTGTAAAAAATTTTTAATTTTATCAGAGTGCATTAGTTTCAATTAAAAACAAGTTGCAGCCTATATTAATTTAATCAGGTTTATTCTTGGAGTTCGTCTCGTTCACCCCTGACAGTTCTAAAAACACTCATGCCAAGATAGAAATTTTCGTACAGATACCCCAAATGTTTTCAAATCCGCTTCCGCAAGGCTGATTTGTTCATTTGTAGTAGTAGGATCTGATCTCAATTTTTCTGGTTTTTCCTTTGTTTCTGCCAAAAGTTTCACTTCCAACTTCATAATTTGATGTTCCTTTGAACTCTGGATTTGGAACATGTCTAGGCTTGTAATCTGGAATGATTGAATCGTTAGACATAGATGTTTTTTCTTTTAAATTAAATTTTAAGATTTAGAATTGGAAATTTTTTGCTTACAGCCTTTTGATATAATGCAAATGGATCAGCTAAATCATTACATTTTTTACATATGCATAATTGTGACACCTTAGAAAGATCACAATCGTCTCTAAATTCACATTTAGAGCATCCTGCTGGCCCTCCACAAACAAGACACCGAAGCTCTACAACTTCGGCGCATGCAAGATGTTTTACTCCTAGTCCCTTGGCCCAAAGCCCTACATTATTTATCTCAATTTTCTTTTTACACACAACACATATGCCTGGAAATTTCATTGGCATTTTACGCCAGCTCATTTTAATGCAGACATCTCCTTTTGCAAAATTTCATTATGAGTCTCGTCAAGACCTAAGTCAAGAGTTTTGTTTTTCATACAGAACAAAAGATATGGAAAGTAAAAGGTAGCAAAACTGCTTGTTGATACATGCATTCTTTTTGCAAGTATTGATATCAATCCTCGTATTGCTTTGCCATCCCATCTTAATCTGTTAAGAACAGGCCATGGTAGATTAAATTGCGAATATCTTGCAGCTGTACCTTCTTTGTATAAACCAAGCAGTACAGAATCTAG
>Ga0209321_10002671_pt1 | contig 12001 bp, 9 predicted proteins | sample Rifsed16ft4_FD_184012 | JGI IMG/M metagenome (GOLD analysis project Ga0209321, IMG submission 184012) | Soil microbial communities from Rifle, Colorado, USA - sediment 16ft 4 - CSP-I_5_4 (version 2) | ecosystem: Environmental > Terrestrial > Deep subsurface > Rock core/Sediment | place: Rifle... | reverse complement strand
GAGGCAGGGTGGGGTGCGGGGGAAAATCGTTCGCCCTGAGTAGTGAGCTTGTCGAACTATCGAAGGGTGAACGGAATTAAGTATGGTGTTTTCGGGATTATTGAGAGATTGGAATCCGAGATGTTTATCTGCATATTCGTTAAATGACGAGGTTGTAAATGTTTAGGTGCAGTATATTCCATAAAGCCTATCTAACTTGTCTTTTGCTACTGCTTTGTGCAGGCTGTGGCACATTTATTGCGGAACGCGGGCTCTGGAGAATTGACGATCAGAAAGAATTGCCCCCCGTATTTACGTTAAGAGAAATTTCAAGATATCATCTTCCGTTTCTTGAAAATTCTCAATACTTTGATATGATTTGGGATGGTAAAAATCTTCTTATAGGTACATATGAGAGTAAAGTTTATCGGATAAATACCGGAGACAGCGCGAGGGTTGAAAATATATACAACCTTGAAATTGGTAAAATTTCCGCCATGGGGTGGGACGGGTCCCATATGTGGGTTGCAACGATGGGGGATGGGAAGATTGTAAGATTTAATCAATTAGGCGATATTTTCGTGGTAGAGCGCATATTTAATGTCGAAGGCGCCGATACATATCCTTATGCCATGGCTATTGACAGAGAAGATTTGTATACAGGGGGCTATAGCAAGAGCCTTATGCATTATAAAATCAAAGGATCCGATGAGATAGTTAAAGCAGATGAAATAAATTTGGAGATGAGGTTGCAGGCATTAGCTATAGTTGAAGGAAGAATTTTTTTAGTGGATACCATAAGAAATAAATTTGTCGAAATAGTTGACGGAAAGATAAAACATTTTCCGATGGAAAATTTCCAGCAATCAATAGGCGGTTTGGCTTATGATGGTCAATATTTCTGGACTTTAAACACAGACGGATTGATAAAGTATAAGGTTTTAGAGGCGAGTGAAAAAAGAAAAAAAGAAGTATCTAATGTGATTACGGATTCTCAGATAAATATGGAGAGTTATGTTTATCCACCAGGACGTCCCGTTGGCGTTGCCTGGGATGGGAATACTATTTGGACAATGTCCTCAGCCGGCGTAAACCGCGGTTTTTATTCTCATTCAATGGATACATATTTATCTATAACAGGGGATTTTCTTCTCGAAGGCGCTAAGGTTAACATCACGCACGGGTACGGTTCTTTTGCTTGGGACGGGGAATATTTTTTGACGATAGGTTCCAAGCAGGTCGATTTCAACAAGGTGGAGTTATATCTTGTCAGATTTAAACCTGTTACGCAGGGAGATTCGCTGAAATTAAAGGTAGAAGGAATAGAAAGACTATTCTTAGGTGATAGAAAAAGCATAGACGCCTTAACGTGGATTGACGGACATTTATGGGTATCAAGCGGACAACATACGAGGGTTTCGGGAGAGGGTTCTTTTATATACAAAATGCAGCGTAATCATGAAGGTGATTGGGAAATTGCAGAAACGTTCAAGGCACCCGGGGCAAGATGTCAAGGATTGGCATGGGATGGTGAAAATTTATGGTCTTACGATACGTTCAATGATGCTTTTTATAAGCATAGAATGGATGATAATTTGACTGTGCTTAAGGCATACGGAAGCGTACAGGGGCATACGCTGGATTATTTTAGCGGCATGACTTGGGACGGAAAAAATTTTTGGGCGGGGAATTACTCATTTGATAGAATTTATAAAATCACATTCAAATAGAATCGGTCCGTACTGTAACCTTAGTTCACATTCCCCATTCCCTCGTTATAATTTCTCTGATGACTTTTTCGGGTTTTTTTGTTAACCTTTTATACTCACGTATCCCATGAATACGGGGATTGAATTTTCTAATTACTCCAACCATTTCCTTACCCCTCACCCTACCCTCTCCCACAAGGGGAGAGGAGAAAAAATTAAAAAGGGAGAGGGAGTTAAAAGAATTTCTGGATTCCCGCTCAAAAGCTTGTCCCCGCAATCTTAAGCGGGGAACCAGTTCTTTTTATAAGCGTCTTTTCTGGATTCCCGCTCAAAACACCGCGGGAATGACAAGAAGGGGCGATTTCGGGAATGACAAAATGGTCCGCCTCAGGCGGACGGGGATGACAGATCATAAAGATTTCGGAGGAATGTATGGCTAAAAAGAAATATGTTTACTTCTTCGGCAACGGAAGAGCCGAGGGAAGGTCGGACATGAAGGAACTCCTCGGCGGAAAAGGCGCGGGTCTGGCCGAGATGACGAACGTCGGGCTTCCGGTTCCGGCCGGCTTTACCATAACCACCGAGGTCTGCGACGCGTATTATAAAAATAACAAAAAATACCCCTCCGGCCTTAAGCAAGAGGTCGAAAAGAACCTCAAGCGCCTTGAAAAACTCGTCAATAAAACACTCGGCGACCCGAACGACCCTCTCCTTGTCTCGGTAAGAAGCGGCGCGGCAAGAAGCATGCCCGGCATGATGGAGACCATCCTTAACCTCGGGCTTAACGACAAAAGCGTCGAGGGGCTCGCTAAAAAGACCAATAACAGGCGTTTCGTCTTGGATGCCTACAGGCGTTTCATAACCATGTACGGCTCGACTGCCATGGGTGTGGCGAGGGAGAAGTTCGAGGAAGAATTGGAACTCATAAAGGAAACAAGAACGAGGGTAAGGTTAGGGGTAAGGACGGCCCGCGTGTTCGATACGGACGTGAACGAGGCCGAACTCACGGAACTCATACCGAGGCTCAAGCAAGTCTTCAAGGCCAATACGGGCAAGGATTTTCCTCAAGACCCATTAGTCCAGCTCTGGGGCGCGATAGAGGCCGTCGTCGGTTCGTGGATGGCTGATAAGGCCGTTACCTACCGCAGGGTCGAAAAGATAAACGGGCTTAAGGGCACCGCCGTCAATATCGTGCAGATGGTTTTCGGCAACATGGGAGAGAATTCAGGCACAGGGGTTTGTTTTACGAGAGACCCGAACACCGGGGAAAAGATATTTTACGGCGACGCCCTCATGAACGCGCAGGGCGAGGACGTCGTCGCGGGCATACGCACCCCCATTCACTTAGGCGACCTTAAGCACATAATGCCTGACGTGTATAAGCAGTTGGACAAGGTAAGGGCAAAGTTAGAGAAGCACAATAAAGACATGCAGGACATAGAGTTCACCATAGAGGAAGGCAAACTCTACATACTTCAGACAAGGAGCGGAAAACGCTCTCCGAACGCCGCGTTCAAGATGGCGGTTGACATGGTAAAAGAGGGCCTCATAACCAAAAACGAGGCTTTACTGCGCATAAGCACTCAGGACATAGAAAGGCTTTTCTATCCTGTCATAGACCCTAAGATAGACCTTTCCGAACTCAAGGCCAAACTCTTCGCGACAGGCATAGCGGCGGTTCCGGGCGCCGCGTCGGGAAGCGTCGTGATGAACGCCAAGGACGCCGAGGACTGGGCTGTGAAAGGCAAAAATGTCATACTCGTCAGGAAAGAAACGAGCCCCGAGGACGTCGGAGGAATGCACGCGGCAAAGGGCATACTTACGGCAAGGGGAGGAAAGACCTCTCACGCGGCGGTCGTGGCGAGAGGGTGGGGGAAGTGCTGCATAGTCGGGTGCGAAGACCTGTCCATTGATTATCACGAAAAGACCATAACAGTCGGCAAGACCGTGATAAAAGAAGGCGACGAGATAACCATTAACGGCTCCACCGGAGAAGTATTTAAAACCGCGTTGCCTCTCATAAAGCCGGAGTTTCCTCAGGCCTATAAGACCCTCATGACATGGGCCGACAAGGTAAGGCGTCTCAAGGTAAGGACGAACGTAGACACGCCTTACGACGCGGAAAACGCCATCAGATTCGGAGCCGAGGGCATAGGGCTTTGCAGAACCGAGCACATGTTTTTCGATACCGACGAGAGGCGTCTCGCCATACAGAAGATGATTGTGGCGGAGGACGTAGAGGCGAGGAAAAGCGCGCTCGAAGAATTGCTTCCCTTCCAGAAGCGCGACTTCGTGGGCATATTCAGGGCGATGACAGGAAAACCCGTTACCATAAGGCTCCTCGACCCGCCGCTTCACGAGTTCGTTCCTCACGGCGAAAACGAGCAGAAGCATCTGGCGCAGGCATTGGGGCTTCCGTTCCACGTCGTAAAGAGGAAGATTGACAAGCTCCATGAGGCAAACCCCATGTTAGGGCACAGGGGTTGCCGCCTTTGCATAACCTATCCCGAGATTTTAAGGATGCAGGTCTCCGCCATAATGGAGGCCGCTTGCGAGTGCAAGAAAAAGGGCATAAAGGTTTTCCCCGAAATCATGCATCCCCTCGTGATAGACAGTAAGGAACTTGAAATCCTCGCCGCCATGACGAGGGAGGTCGCGGAAGACGTGATGAAAAGGCAGGGCGTCAAGGTGGAGTATCTCGTCGGCACCATGATAGAGGTTCCGAGGGCCGCGCTCCTCGCGGATAAGATTGCCGGGGTGGCGGAGTTCTTCTCCTTCGGAACGAACGACCTTACTCAGATGACCCTTGGCATGAGCAGGGACGATGCCGGAAGGTTTTTGCCGGACTACGTTGACGAGAAAAAAAGCGGCATACTGAAGGAAGACCCTTTTCAGTCGCTCGACATGGACGGAGTCGGCAAACTCATACAGACCGCCATAGCGCTCGGTCGCGCCGCGAGGCCGAAACTCAAGATAGGGATATGCGGGGAGCACGGCGGAGACCCCGCGACAGTTGAGTTCTGCCACAATAACGGATTCGATTACGTGTCATGCTCGCCTTTCAGGGTGCCCATAGCGCGGCTCGCCGCGGCTCAGGCCGCGCTTAAAAACGCGAAGAGCCTTGCATTGAAGAAAAAGGCTTTGAAGAAAACCTCGAAGAAAAAACAATAGATACGGGCGATTAATAAAATCTTTTATCGCCGTCCTGCGCGAGCGGTTCGGAGCAATGATGATTTTTCGGGCCTACACCCCTATATATAGTGGTTTAGGCCCGTTTTTATACTTTGTATGGTATTTTATTCTTTACAAAGATTTTAAACTTTGTTAACATGCCCTACGGACGGTATAGCCACATGTTGGGTTACGCCGACCCGCGCCGCTTGGCGCGGGTACCCCGAACCCAACATGCTAAAAAATATGAAAATAAAAAAACTCGCCATACACGGTTTCAAATCGTTTTCCGACAGGACGGAGATGCATTTTCCGTCCGGCACCTCGGCCATAGTCGGGCCGAACGGCTGCGGGAAAAGCAATATCGTTGACGCCATAAGGTGGGTCATAGGAGAGCAAAACGCGAGGCACCTCCGCGGCAAGCTCATGGAAGATTTGATATTCAGCGGCACCGAGGCCCGCAAGCCGATCGGCATGGCCGAGGTAACGCTCACCCTTTCGAACGAGTCGGGCAGGGCTCCCGTAAGCTACGCCAACTTTCCGGAGATTGAAATCCAGCGCCGCCTTTACCGCTCCGGCGAAAGCGAATATCTCATCAACAAGGTGCCTTCCCGCTTAAAGGACATAATAGACTTTTTCGGCGATACCGGAATCGGGAGAGAAGCGTATTCCATAATCGAGCAGGGGCAGGTCGGGTGGCTCATAACGGCGAAGCCGGAAGAGAGGCGGAGCATCTTCGAGGAGGCCGCCGGCATAAACAAGTATAAGCACAAAAAAGACGCCGCGCTGAGGCGGCTCGATTCCACCAGGCAAAACCTGCTTCGCGTCGGAGACATAATGGCCGAGGTGAAGCGCCAGCTTAATTCCTTGAACCGTCAGGCGAAGAAGGCCGAGAGGTATAAGGCCTTTAAAGACGAACTCAAAAAGCTGGACCTCTATCTCATGTATCTTCAACTGAAGGCCATGCTCGACAAAAGGTCTCTTGTCGAGAAGGCCATAGCCGAATCCGAGGACAGGGAAATAGCCCTTAGCGCGGACCTGTCGGGCCGCGAAACGCTTCTTCAGAAAACCAATATCGAGTACCTTGAAAAAGAAGGAGATTTCAACGCCTTAAGGGAGAAGAGCTTTGAGCTCGAATCCGGCGTTCAGGCGGAGGAACGCGTCATCGAACTCGCGCGTCTTCGCTCCGACGAGCTTAAGAGGACGATAGGGAGGCTTGCCTCCGACATAGAGGAGTTGAAAGGGCACAGGGAAGTTTCGAAAAAAGAACTCGAAGGGCTTAAGCTTGAGCTCGTTAAGGTCGAGGACGCGATAGACGACAATAAAGTCAGGCTTTCGCGCAAAGAAGACGAAGTCGCGGCCATGCAGAGGGTGCTTATCGAAAAGGAACTCGCGCTCAAGGCCGAGGAAACGTCTTTCATGGATTCCAACGCCATGATTGCGAACGCCAAGCACCTCATGCAGAGTCATATCCGCGAAGAGGAAAACCTCCGGCTGAGGCGCGCGAAGCACGAGAGCGAATCCGCGGACACGCTAAATGCCATAGACGCGAAGGCCGCGCCCTTCGAAGCGCTCAAGGAAAAGATTGGCGCTCTTTTGAAAAGAAAAGAAGAGGGCGAGGCGGAATTCAAAATTAGCGATAAACGGCGCGTCGCGCTTGAGGCCGAGCGCGCCTCCAAAACGGAAGATTTTAATCGCGCAAGCGCCGAGCTTACCTCAAAAAGAGCGCGCCTGAACACGCTTGAAGAAATGGAACGCGGCATGACGGGCATAAAAGACGGAGTGCGCGCGGTTATGGGGAACGATTGCTCGATAAACGTAAAAGGGCTCATGGCGGACGCCATAGAAACCACAAGAGGCTTTGAGAGGGCGGTCGAGGCGGTATTGGGCGAAAGGCTCCAGTACGTGCTGGTCGAGAATCAGGTTGACGGGCTCAGGGCGGTTGAGTATCTCAAGACAAGTTCCGGCGGCAGGGGAAGTTTCGTGCCGCTTAGAGACGTGCGCCTGTACGAGGATTCTTCCTCTCCGGCTTCGTCCGGCGTGCCCGCGTCGACGCCCCGCGGCGCGAAGTTTTTAAGGGAAGAGGTTTCGGTAAAGGACGACTACAAGGGACTTATCTCGTGCCTCATGGGAGATACGCTCGTGGTAAAGGATTTGGCGGAAGCCGTTAATGTATGGAAGGCCAACGGGGCGAGAAGAACCGTCGTTACCATGGACGGAGAGACGATAGACCCGCAGGGCGTGATAACCGGCGGAGCCTCGAACGGAAGCGAAGCCAATATCCTGCTTAAGCGCCGCGAGATAAAAGACCTTTCCGCCGAGACGTATTCTCTTGAAACGTCTTCCAAGTCTCTTGCCGAGGGATTAAAGAGGCTCGATTCCGAACTCGAAGGGCTTAAGGCCGCCATCGAAAACTTTAGGAAGAGGCTTTACTCTGACGACATAGAAAAGGCTAATATGGAGGGTGAGCTCAAGAGGGCAGGGGATGAATTAGAGAGACTTAAGCAAAAGGCAGCCGAGCTTTCCTCCGAACTTCGTTTGACGGACGAAGCGCTTTCCTCCACGGCGCTCAAGAAAGCGGAAATCCTGAAAGAGAGGGAAGGATTAGAGCGCGGCATGGCTTTGAAAGAACTCCGCATAAAAGAGATTTTTGAAGAGACGAAGAGCCTTAAGCAAAAGAAAGATTCGATGCAGGACGACATCTCCGGGATAAAGGTTGTTTTGGCCTCGCTTGAGGAAAGAAAATCGAATATTTCGTCCCAGTCCCTTGATAAGGGCAGGGTTATCTCGGAGACGGAAAAGAGGATTGAGTCCAAGAACTCGGAGATAGCTTCTTCGTCGGCCGAGATAGAGGCCAAGGCAAAAGAGGAACTCTCTCATAAGGAATTGTTGGAGGGGCTTCTTGTAAGGAAGGACGCGCTCCGGAAGGATTTCGTTCAAAGGGAAGAGGAATTGGCATCCGCCTCCGAGGAAATAAAAAAGCTCGAATCCGGGATAAAGGCCGTCAACTCCGAACTCCTGAAGGTGAAAGAAGCGAGAAACGCCGTCACGCTCGAGTTGAGGGAGATTGACCTGACCGCAGCGAACATGAAAGAAAAATCCGTTGAAAGATACGGAACGGACATAACGTCTTACGTTCCGGCAGAGGACGTCCTCGCCATGGAGCGCGGAACTCTTGACGCGAGCGTTACGGAGCTTCGGGAGAAACTCGGCGCCATGGGAGAGGTGAGCCTCTCGGCCTTGGAGGAATACGCGGAGCTTGAAAAGAGGCACGATTTTCTGGCCGTTCAGCAGGACGATTTGAATAAATCGGTCGAGAGCCTCACCTCCGCCATAACAAGGATAAACAGGACCACGAGGGAACTTTTCCGGAAGACGTTCGACGAGGTCAACGCCAAATTCGGCGAGACGTTTCCGAAGTTTTTCACCGGCGGCAGGGCCGAACTCCGGATTACGGGCGAGGGCGATATATTGGAGTGCGGCGTTGACATAGTGGCCCAGCCGCCGGGGAAGAAACTCCAGAACATAAACCTCTTATCCGGCGGAGAGAAGGCCCTTACGGCCACGGCCCTCATATTCGCGATATTCCTCATAAAGCCGGCGCCGTTCTGCCTTTTGGACGAGGTTGACGCTCCTTTGGACGACGTGAACGTCGACAGGTTCAACGGCTTCGTCAAGGAAATGTCCACCCACAGCCAGTTCATACTCATAACGCATAACAAAAGAACCATGGAGATGGCCGACACGCTCTTCGGCATAACAATGCCGGAGCCCGGAGCGTCGAAGATCGTAACGGTTGCCTTGTAGGCGGAGGTTCGTTCGTGTCGTTCCGGAAAATCCTCGAAACCTTGACTTCAAAATCTCATGCCAGAGGCGCGGTGATGCTCGACTTCGAAGGCGAGCTGGTGGATTCTTTTTCCGTTGCCGAGGGGCTTGAGCTCGACGCCATAGGCGCGCACAAGGGACTCATCTTAAACATGCTTAAGGACGTGGCCGCGAACACCCTTGATAACGACGAGGTGAAAAGCGTGGCCATACAGGCGGGGGACTCCAAGATAGTCATGTCGCCCCTTAAGGACGGCTATTATCTGTTGGTCGTTACGGACAAATGGAAGCCCTTCGGCCGCGTGATGTTCGAGTCCAAAAGGGCCGCAAGAGAGATAGAGAAGGAGATGGGGTAGGGGGGGGATTGAGGTGAGGGGAAAAAAAGACTCTGGATTCCCGATTAAAACCTCGAGAATGACAAAAAAATGAGTATGGGTTTATATGTCTAAAGAACCAAATCCGACAAACTTTATCGTTGAATTACTTGTTCAATCGCTCAAGCAAAACGATGCTGTTGTTGCGCAAGCAGTACCTATGGCCGTAAACTATTGGCTTCAAGTATCTGATAGTAACCAGATTGAAGAAAAAAGCGATTTTTCGAGCAGTTCTTAGTCAGATTCAATAATCTAAAAACTCGCGTCAAGGACAATCCCGTTCATATAGAAATCGTGGCTTCGAACAATGATTTAGACTTCGAGGATACGTGCGTTCGATTAATGTATGCCTTGTTACGCATCGAAAAAATCGAACAACATCACACCGGCAGGATCGTTGTCGTTCCTGATAGTTACAAAAAAGAATGGCAAATGTGTCAGCGGTATGCGCCTTATATTAAAAAAACTGCCGGTAAGATCTTGAAACGATATTTTGATATTACCGCAGATTTTGCCAAAAAAATTGAAGTCGAACTTCCTGACTGGTTTAAAAAATTGCCTGACAGAATAGATTTTAGTCCACTTAAACCTTCTATTTTTGGTTTGTATGAGGTGTCGGGCTTTATTGATGATGCCGGTGATTGCTTGCCAGGTGATTTTAAAGAGCAGATGGACGATGCCATTAATGGAATCAAGTTTTTTGAAGGACGTATATTAGGCTGTGGAATAGAGGAACTATGGGATAGATATGTGAAAGCGCCACAATTATTCATTCCTACCTTTATCCACGCAAAGAACCCGGAGGCTTTATACAGGCTATACGAAGAAGTTGTAAGAACATATTCGGGCAAAAACTATTTAGCATGCATAGCGCTCTGTCGCGCCATCCTTGAATATTTATTGAATAATTATTACGAATGTGAAACGTCCGCCAAGAACCTTTCAGGTAAGATTAAGTATGCAGGAGAAAAATACCCTAATTTACGAAAGTATAAATTATGGGAGAAGAAAAAAACCGCCGACGATATATTACATGATTATAGCGGCAAGGACATCGAAGAAACCGCTGTGATAGATTTTATAAGAACAATTAAGTATCTTATTGCTGACATACCATCGAAAAAGCAAGACAACCAGCCCGCATAATTATTTCAGTTTTGCTATTTACTCGTTCGACCCTTCGACAGGTTTAGGGCGAGCGGTATTCCTTTTCCTCTTGAAAATTCCGGGGACATCATACGTAACTTCAATTAGGTTTGGCAATTAAAGGGATTGCGTAGCGGTACGGGTTGTGCTGGATTTATCTGTAAACTTCTTTTCGGTGGGCAATTCTGAAGACTTTTATGGTTTTTTCGGATTCGTCAATCTCGTAAAGTATTCTGTAGTCTCCGGCGCGTATTCGCCACCGCGCCCCGCCTCCGGAGAGTTTCTTCGAGTTGTGAGGCCTTGGATTTTCGCGTAATCCCAAGATTATTTTTTCAAATTTCTTGAGCAATTCCCCCCTGAATCCATCGAGGTCTTTTTGAGCCGGAGGCGTTAGCCTGACGTCATAGATCAAGAGGCCTGTCCTTTTTTGCGCTTCGAGAAGTAGTCCTCGGCCGGAATTGTCCTGCCCTTAACCTCCCTTGCTTCTTCGATGAGGATAATGTCCATAAGGTCTTCCCTTAACGCATGGTCGCTTACGACCTTTTCGATGAAGGCCTCTCGCTCGGTATTTTTAAGGGCTTTAAAGGCCGTAAAAAAGACCTCAGCCGTTGCTTCGCTTGTTTTCAATGCGCCACCTCCATTTATGGCATTATATCAAACTGTCTTAAAGATAACAATTTTTTACTGTTCCCATGCTCCGGCGTGGGAACGGTATCCGGTTTTTCCGGATTCCCGCTTCCGCCTGAGGCGGACGGGAATGACAAACAAAAAAACCAAGAATCGATAGGGCGGACGGTTTTCCCCCTCTCCCTGTCTCTCTCCCATCCGCCAATCAGTAAGGCGGGGGAGAGGGGGAAAACTACGATCCTCTGATTAAAACTCTAAATCTTTTCAGGATTTTTCGGCCGTAAGTTTCTCCACATCCTTCATCGTTACGCCGCTAATCCGCAAGAGTTTTTTCCTCGATTTAAGGCCTTCCAGAATTTCGATACGGGATTTTTTGACGTCGAAAGCGTCCGAGAGAAATTCAACGAGAGCCTCGTTGGCCTTGCCCTCCACGGGAGGAGAGCTTATCCTTATCTTCAAATACCCGTCATGCTCTCCGGATATCGAGCTTTTGCTTGCCCCGGGCTGGACGTAAATCTTAAGGCAGAGCGAGTCACCTTTTTGAATCGCGAAGGGAGGGTCTTTTTTTTTATTAATCCCCCCGGCCCCCTTTGAAGAAGGGGGAGCATCGCTGGTTTTGGAGGCGACCATTAAGGAGAGAGCCTAAGTCGCATGGCTAATTCGAAGAGCGTGCCGATGAGGAATTTCCGGAGGAACATTATCGCGACGAGCACTATAATGGGCGAGATGTCTATGCCGCCCATTTGGGGAAGCATTCTTCTTATCCTGTAGAGGAGCGGCTCGGTGGTCTTGTACAGGAACTGCACTATCGGGTTATAGGGGTCGGGGTTTACCCATGATAGAATCGCCCTCGCTATGATAATCCACATATAGGCGTAAAGGGCCCACGAGAGAACCTCTGCTATGGCCTCAATGAAGTTTGCCGGCACGAACATGATGTTTTAACCCTTTCCCCGATACGGAGTATGGCGGCCTACTTCGCCGCTTTATTTTTCGCTATTCTGCGCCTTGGCACGGGAGCAGGGATTTTTTCCGCGTTTTTTCCGAATTCCCGTGCTATTTATTATATCCGGTTCCCTGCTCAAAACCTTGTCCCCGCAATCTTAAGCGGGTGTCTGCGTTATTACCGTAGGGGCACGATGCATCGTGCCCCTACAAAAACCCTGCGTT
>Ga0209321_10002669_pt1 | contig 12002 bp, 7 predicted proteins | sample Rifsed16ft4_FD_184012 | JGI IMG/M metagenome (GOLD analysis project Ga0209321, IMG submission 184012) | Soil microbial communities from Rifle, Colorado, USA - sediment 16ft 4 - CSP-I_5_4 (version 2) | ecosystem: Environmental > Terrestrial > Deep subsurface > Rock core/Sediment | place: Rifle... | reverse complement strand
ATCAGATTGAACTGCAGAAGACTGAACTTAGACTTCAAATAGGGCACCTGAAAGATTCTGTATACACGGCCTACCAGGTAGAGTTGGCAGGGGAGATTGATAATCCGGTACATAAGGAATTTCTCAATAATGCAGATATGGAGACCCTGTCTGCAGAGGTTGCGGCTCAAAAAGAAAAACTGAACAGGATGGGACCGGTTAACCTCGCATCCATTGAAGAGTATCAGGAATTGAATCAGAGATACGAGTTTCTGACAACGCAGGAGGCTGATCTCACACAGGCATGTGATACACTGCATGCTACCATCTCAAAAATAAACAAGACAACAAAAGAGATGTTCATAAATACATTCAATGTCATTAACGAGAAGTTCCAGCAGATGTTCCAGATGTTCTTCCAGGGAGGCACTTCAAGGCTTGTCCTTACTGATGAAAACAACGTCCTTGAGTCAGGCATAGAGATCGTCGCACAGCCTCCCGGGAAAAGGGTAAGCCAGTTAGCGCTGCTATCTGGGGGTGAAAAGGCGCTTACAGCCATGTCACTGCTCTTTGCCACATTCCTTGCCCGTCCGACCCCATTCTGTGTACTTGATGAAATTGACGCCCCGCTTGATGAGACCAATACCGAACGTTACATCCGTACCCTGCGTGAGATGATGGGCTTTTCTCAGTTTGTTGTAATTACTCACAATAAGCGCACTATGGAAGGCTCTGACATGCTCTACGGGGTAACCATGGAAGAACCGGGTGTATCAAAACTGATATCTGTCAACCTGACCAAGAAGGAAGATTCAGAAGAATACCAGTCTGAGATGGCGCTGCAAACTGTAGGATAGAAAAATCAGGTCTGTCTTATTTTAAGGCAGGGTCTGATGCGACTACAACACGATTTCTGCCCATACCCTTTGCAGTATACATGGCCCCGTCAGCGATCCTGAGAAGCTCAGTTTCATCCCCGGCATGGTCAGGGTAACCGGCAACTCCAAAGCTTGCGGTGATCTTGAGCGACAAACCCTCTTCAGTAAGAAATGAATGCCTGTTAATGTCATTTTGTATCCTTGCGGCTATCTTGTAGGCCATTTCAACTGTGGTATGCGGTAAAACAATTACGAACTCATCTCCTCCGTAACGCGCTATTATATCTACATCCCTGAGACTGCCTGCGAGCATCCGCGCCACCTCAACAAGTGTCTTACTCCCTATAAGATGTCCATGTGTGTCATTTACAAGCTTGAAGGAGTCGAGGTCCAGAAAAATTATGGCAAAGGTCGAGTGATACCTTCTGCACCGTTTTACTTCAGTGTCAAGCACCCTGTACAAGTATCTGAGGTTAAATAATTTCGTCAGGTCGTCTGTAATTGCAAGATTGGCCATTTTATGATAAAGGCTCGCACGCTCTATAGCCATTGACGCCTGGTCAGCAAACTTCAGCAAGAGTTCCTGTTCATTCTTTGTGAATATTCTGTCATTTTTTTTATTTACAAGCTCGAGTACTCCTATAATATTTTTCTTACTCATAATAGGTATACAAAGGACGTCTTTTGGAGCTAACCCTTTAACATCTTTGAAATATTTACTGCAACGTTTGTCTTTCAGCACATCTCTTACAATCACAGGTTTACCACGTTCTGCTGCTATACCGGCTATCCCCTCCCCAATTTTCAGCCTCACGTCTTTAAGCTCGCCGGGGAGGTAACTCCCTTTTGTTACAGCACAATAGAGTTCACCCATTTTGTCATCTGTCAACAGTAGAGACCATGCCTCAACAGAGACTATTTTCTGTACATTGGCCACAATAATTTCGGTTACTTTATTGAGTTCAAGGGTTGAGGTAAGTAATTTCCCAACATTAATAAAGAAGGCAAGTTCCTTCTTTACCTGTTTCAGGGTAGCTTTTAATTTTTTATTTTCCTGTTTCAGGTCTGTCATGTTGCTCCCGGGTTTTACATGAGCAACTGAATATCGGCAATAATATCAAACATTATTAGACTATGCACCGTGACATTTCTTGTATTTTTTACCACTACCACAGGTACATGGGTCGTTTCTCCCCACTTTTTCAGCCTTATGTATAGTATTAGACGGGGGTGGAGGTACTCCGCGATTAAGCTGCATCCTCTGAGGCCTCATAACCTGCATGGGATTCAGTACAGGAGGGCGCACCTGTGCCTGCTGAGGCTGAGGCTGTTGTTGCATCTGCGACTCTTGACTCTGCGTTTGCTGGCTTGTCTGGTGCTGCTGTTGTTCATGAGGCTGATGGTGCTGATGGCCATGATGGGCCGGCTCCGGCTGTCGTACAAGCTGGATCTTGAACACCCGTTCAACCGCATCAGACTTAATTCTGTTAATCATGTCATTAAACATGTCAAAACCTTCACGCTTATATTCAATCAAGGGATCTTTTTGGCCGTATCCTCTAAGCCCGATTCCTTCTTTCAGGTGGTCCATAGAAAGAAGATGGTCCTTCCAGTGGGTATCCACGACCTGGAGGAGGACTACCTTTTCTACCTGTCTCATGACCTCACTGGTAAATCCAGCTTCTTTATCAGCATATTCCTTGCGTAACTTTTCCAATAATATGTCTTTAAGTCCTTCGATACCGGTATGGAGAAAGTCAATCTCACCGTCACTTATCTCAAGTGCGAATTGTCTCGTCAGCGCCTCCTTAAGGCCTTTTATGTCCCACTCTTCAGGATAAATATCTTTCCCGCAATAAATTGATAAATTTTCATCAACGAGGTCTTCTATCATGTCAAATATAATATCAGTAAGCCCTTCTCCCTGAAGTATCTGCCTGCGCTGGCTATAAATGACAGTCCTCTGTTGATTCATTACATCGTCATACTCTATGAGGTGTTTTCGTATATCAAAGTTATGGGCCTCAACCTTTTTCTGTGCATTTTCTATGGCCTTTGAAACCATCCTGTGTTCTATAGGCGTTCCCTCTTCCATGCCAAGCCTGTTCATAAGTCCGGCAATCTTGTCTGAGCCGAATATGCGCATCAGGTCATCTTCCAATGCCAGATAAAAACGGGAAGACCCGGGGTCACCCTGACGGCCCGACCTCCCGCGAAGCTGATTGTCAATACGCCTTGCCTCATGTCTCTCTGAGCCAACTATATGGAGACCGCCTGCCTTGATGACCTCTTCCTTCTCCCTGTCGCACTCCATCTTAAGCTTATTGTAAATCCTGTCATGTTCTTCAGGAGCCAAATCCGGTTGTCCTGCGAACTCCCTTTTTGCAAGGAAATCAGGATTACCGCCAAGCAGGATGTCAGTGCCACGGCCTGCCATGTTAGTAGCTATTGTTACAGCGCCTTTTCTACCTGCCTGCGCAACTATCTCTGCCTCCATCTCATGGAATTTTGCATTCAAAACCGTGTGCTTAATCCCCTTTTTCTTTAAAAGCTCTGACAACTTTTCAGAATTTTCAATGGAAACCGTTCCGACCAGCACAGGCTGTCCTTTTTTGTTCCTGTCTGTAATCTCATCCACGATTGCATTAAACTTTTCCCGTTCAGTCTTATAGACCTGATCCGCATTATCAATACGGATCATAGGTTTATTTGGAGGTATTACGACAACATCAAGTTTATATATACTTTGAAATTCCGCAGCCTCTGTGTCTGCAGTACCTGTCATACCGGCTAATTTATTGTACAGCCGGAAATAGTTCTGGAATGTAATGGAGGCAAGGGTTTGATTTTCCTGAGCAATGGTTACGTTTTCTTTTGCCTCTAATGCCTGATGAAGCCCGTCGCTGTAGCGGCGACCCGGCATCAATCTACCGGTAAATTCATCAACAATAAGAACCTCGCCATCTTTTACAACGTAATCTACATCACGTTTGAATATGATGTGAGCCTTAAGGCCCATGACCACATGATGAACCAGGTCCATGTTATTTATATCATATAGGTTTTTAAGTCCAAGCAGGTGCTCAACCTTTGCATTACCATCCTCGGTTAACGCCACAGTACGGGTTTTTTCTTCAACTGTGTAATCAGTCTCCTTTTTCAAGTGAGGTATTATCTTGTTTATCTTGTAATACTTGTCTGTTGATTCCTCAGTAGCTCCTGAAATAATAAGCGGTGTCCTTGCCTCGTCAATCAGAATGCTGTCCACCTCGTCTACTATGGCATAATTAAGCTCCCTCTGGACAAAAGTAGATGCATCAAACTTCATATTATCCCTGAGATAGTCAAAACCAAACTCATTATTAGTCCCGTATACAACATCACTTGCATACGATGCCTGCCGTTCCCTGTCGTTCAGGCCATGCAGAATAACCCCGACCGAAAGTCCGAGGAATTTGTATATCTGACCCATCCACTGGCTGTCACGTCTTGCAAGATAGTCGTTTACAGTTACAACATGTACCCCCTGTCCTGTCAGTGCATTAAGATATACAGGTAATGTTGCAACAAGTGTCTTGCCTTCACCGGTCTTCATCTCGGCAATCTTGCCTTCATGGAGGATCATTCCACCTATGAGCTGGACATCATAGTGACGTAAACCAGTAGTCCTTTTGGATGCCTCACGAACTACGGCAAAGGCCTCAGGCAGGATGTCATCAAGGGTCTTCCCGGCAGAAAAGGCAGAGCGAAACTCATCGGTTTTCTGTCTCAGGGCGCTGTCAGTCAGAGAAGAGATGGAAGGCTCAAGGGCATTTATCCGGTTTACAGTTTCGTCAAGGCGTTTTATTTCCCGTTCGTTCTTGGTGCCGATTATCTTTTTAAAGAAGTTACCTAACATAAATATTGCTTATTTACCCCCTCAACTTCCTATAATGTAATACAATTGTCACCCTATGATACTCCAGATTACAGCTTCTATTTTATAGCATTTTTACCCTTCTTATGCAAATCATACTCCACAGGGCATGAGTCACAATGCGGGTTTGTTCTGCATAACTCCTTACCGGTCCTGACTATAAGGGCATGATACTCGTTGAACAGGCATGTATCTTGTGGGAGGCATTTCATGAATAGCTCCTGCATTTGATGATAGGTAGCATCGGCATCTATATAACCATGACGTGAGAAAATTCTCTTAGTATATGCGTCTATAACAAAGATGGGGTGTTCTGCTGCATACAGGAGTATTGAATCAGCAGTCTCAGGGCCAATCCCATTTACATTAAGGAGCTTATGCCGTAGTATGTGGCCGTCTTCCTTCAACATACGGTCTATATCCCCCTCATAATCATCAAACAGGAAAGAAAGGAAATTTTTCAGGCGTTTTGCCTTGATATTAAAATAACCTGAGGATCTGATAAGCTGTGCAAGGTTTTCTGCCGGAAGTCTGAATAACCCCTCTGGAGTAAACTTTCCGGAAGCCTTAAGGGATGCTATGGCCTTTTCAACATTATCCCATGACGTATTCTGCGTAAGGATCGCCCCTATTATAACCTCAAAAGGGGTCTCACCAGGCCACCAGTGCTGAGGGCCAAAGTGTTTAAGGAGCGAGTTGTATATGTCTAAGAAGTGGTTTCCTCTACCCATTTAAGATAATCTTCAGAGCCGCCAATAACAGGGATGGCTATGATCTCCGGTACACTGTAACTGTGAATCTTTTTTACATGATCTGTTATCTGACTTATGAGGGCCTTCCTGCTCTTTGCAATCAGGAGAACCTCTGACTGCTGGTCTGTCTTACCCTCCCAGAAGAAGACAGATTTGACAGAGGGGACAACATTAACACAGGCCGCAAGATGATTGTCAACCAGTGAGCCGGCTATCCGTTCACCTTCTTCAACAGAACCGGCCGTAATTAATATTATACAAAATTCCGGGGACACCATACTTAATTAAGAAGATTCTTCCAGAGTCTCCTTACCTTCAAACTTCATACACTCTATGCCGGAGGACTGATAAACAACATCAGACGGCATTTCCCTTGATTTAAATCCCATTGCCTTACAACCCCTTGGAAAACCCTGATCCCAGGTGACATAAAAGTGCTTACATTTAAAACAATCAATCCTTTTCTTTTCCATACTACAATCTACCCCTTTACGAACGGGGGATACGGGCGATTAATCTCAAGATTAGGTTATATTCCATATGCACAAAGGTGTCAAGGTGCTAACAAAACTCCTGTGTTCGCTACAGATTCCTAAATGAAGATTGCCATTCCAAACCGAAATCGAGTAGTATTGGTATCTAAGGGTGAAGTTGTAATCCTTTTCCTGGTTTAAAGGATTTGTCTTATTGAATAGGAAAGAACTGAGCGGTTGATGAGCGGGGAGATTGTGGTATGACCTTGAGCGCAGGAGATGGTCATAGCGATTATATTGTCTATGTGGACGAGAGTGGTGACCATAGTCTGACATCAATAAATCCTGAATATCCGCTTTTTGTGCTTTCATTTTGCATCTTTCGCAAAGATGTGTATATTGAGTCAGTTACTACGGCAATTAGAAGACTCAAGTTTGCAACGTTCGGCCATGACATGGTGGTGCTTCATGAGCATGCAATCCGCAAGAAGACCGGCGCTTTTGCGAAATTGAGCAAAGAGCCCCGCGAGGCCTTCATGTCGGCACTTACGGATATTATGGAAGAAGCTGACTTTACCTTGCTCTCAGTTGTTATAGACAAACACAAGCTCAGGGAACGATATGTAAATCCTGCTCATCCTTATCATCTGGCTATGGAATTTGGGTTAGAACGTCTTTTCCGTTTCATGAAGGGAAAGGTACAAGATGAACGTCTAACCTATTTAGTTTGCGAAGCTCGTGGAGCCAGAGAAGATAATGAGTTGGAACTGGAGTTTCGCCGTATATGTAACGGAGGGAATCACTTCGAAAGGCCTTTGCCATTCGATATAATTATTGTTGATAAGAAAACTAATTCTGAGGGTTTGCAGCTTGCTGACCTGACCGCACGCCCAATAGGGCTTTCGGTATTGCGTCCGGATCAGCATAATCGAGCACTTGCTGTCTTAGAGAAGAAATACTACCGTGACAGGTTAGGAAAAAAAGAAGGGGTTGGGTTAAAGTGTTTCCCTTGAAAAGCAGAAGGGCCCCCGGGTTGTCCCGGAAGCCCTGCGCCGATCGGGTAGTCCCAATCCATTTTCTAATGAAATTATTCCATTGAAGGATGCGAATGTCAAGTTTTTTTTCAAAGGGTAACAAAACATCAGTAACAAAACTCCCGTTGACAGAAAAATCCCATCCTGCTAATTTACTTACAACAAAAACAATTTCCTGTCATTGATAAATATGACGACGAGCATAAACTTATCCTCTATAAAAGACAATCATAAACATGGTTCCGTCGGACAATTTCTCATTGACAACTTAAAATCACAGGCTGATTTGTCCATTGTCTCGGCCTACTTTACCATTTATGCATACCACCATCTCAAGACCCAGCTTGAGCAGATAAGCCACCTCAAATTTCTCTTCGGCGAACCAACATTCATCAAATCACTTGACCCTGCAAAGACCAATAAACGGGATTTTAAGATTGAAGATGATCAGATCGTGATCCCCATCCAAAGCCGTCTGACTCAAAAGGCCATTGCAAGAGATTGCTCCGAATGGATAAGGCAGAAGGTGGACATCAAATCTATGGTCAAACCGAACTTTCTTCACGGAAAGCTTTATTTGATTGAAAACCCAAATGGTGTAAAAGAGTCTGTGATGGGGAGTTCCAACTTTACAGTAAACGGTCTTGGACTGGGAGGCAGCCCAAACATTGAGTTGAATATGGTCATTCAGGACAGGAGAGATTTAGACGACCTCAAAAACTGGTTCAATGAATTATGGAACGATGATACAGGTTTAGTTGAAGATGTAAAGGAACAGGTACTGAAATATCTCGATCAGTTTTATGTTGAGAATGAGCCTGAGTTTATTTATTTCAAGACACTCTTCCACATTTTTGAAGGTTATATTGACGAGCAGCAGAAAGGCGGACTGCTGACCGAAAGGACTGGTTTCTTTGAAAGTGAAATCTGGAATATGCTTTACGATTTTCAGAAGGATGGAGTAAAAGGCGCTATCAATAAGATTTTAAAGCACAACGGATGCATCATCGCCGACAGCGTGGGTCTGGGTAAGACCTTTGAGGCATTGGCAGTAATCAGATACTTTGAATTATTGAACTCCCGTGTTCTTGTACTCTGCCCAAAGAAGCTTTCAGCCAACTGGACAATTTATCAGGCAAGCCAGAACAATTCACTTAACCCATTTACAAGAGACCGTTTTAACTACACTGTCTTATATCATACAGACCTCGGCAGAATTACCGGTAAATCGGATGCCAATGGAATTGACCTGGAGAATTACAACTGGGGGGCTTATGACCTGATAGTGATAGATGAAAGCCACAATTTCCGCGGTAACCCGATGGAGAAAACCAGAGAAGACGGCACTATCAGGATGAACCGCGCCAAATGGCTGATGGAAAAAATCATCAAGTCCGGAGTCAAGACCAAAGTGCTTATGCTCTCTGCCACTCCTGTCAATAATAACCTTCGTGATCTGAGAAATCAGATATCGCTCATTACAGAAGGCAGGAATGATGCGCTCTTTGAAAGCACACAAATCAGAGACATCGCCCTTTCACTAAAGAATGCCCAGACACAATTCACCCTTTGGGCTGACCATAAAAAGAACCCTGACAGAACCGTCAAACAATTATTGGAGCGTCTGGATACATCCTTCTTCAAATTGCTGGATGAACTCACTATTGCGCGGAGCAGAAAACACATAAAGGGCTTTTACAATTTTAAAACCATAGGGCAATTCCCTGAACGGTTAAAACCACATTCCATTTACCCGAACATTGACATCAAAGACCGATTCTTTACTTATGATGCGTTGAACAAGAGGATACTTCAATACAAACTGTCAGTATTCAACCCTTCTGCCTATGTGAAACCGGAAATGATAAAAAAATATGAAGAATTAGCAGCCACGACTGGTGTGTTAGGATTCAAGCAAAGCGACCGTGAGCATTTTCTGATCGGGATGATGAAAGTAAATTTTCTCAAACGCCTCGAAAGCTCTATAGAATCGTTTGAAATCTCAATGGACAGGACCATTCGGAAGATTGAAAACCTGGAAAATAAAATCACTGCATTTCAACAGGCAATACTTAAATCGCAGGAAGAAGAATTAGAGACCCTTTCGCCTGATGAAGATGAGTTGGAAGAAATTACTGATGAATCAGAGCAATGGCAGGTCGGTAAAAAATTAAAATTTGATCTGGCAGATCTGGATCTGGATGATTGGTTAGAGAATTTACGAAAAGACAAAGAAGCGCTGATTGACCTATACAACAATGCAGTAGCAGTAACCCCCGACAGAGATGCAAAACTCAAAGACCTCAAAAAACTAATTGCCGACAAAGTGCAGCAGCCATTAAACAACGGCAACAAAAAGGTAATTGTCTTTACAGCCTTTGCGGACACTGCCCAATACCTCTACAAATACCTTAAAGAGTGGGTAAATGAAGGTCTATGTTTGAACATTGCCCTGATTGAAGGGACAGCAACACAGACTACTTTTGGTAAGAACGATTTCGCAAGCATCCTCACTAATTTCTCTCCTATTTCAAAGAACAGGGCAAAGATGAAGTCAATGCCGCAGGATGGTGAGATTGATATATTGATTGCCACAGACTGTATCAGCGAAGGACAGAACCTGCAGGACTGTGATTTCCTCATCAACTACGACATTCACTGGAATCCTGTTCGTATCATTCAGCGTTTTGGACGTATTGATCGTTTGGGGAGTAAGAATAATAAGATACAGTTGGTAAACTTCTGGCCCACCAAAGACCTTGACAATTACATCAATCTGAAAGAGCGTGTGGAGGCCAGAATGGCGTTGGTAGACGTAACCGCCACAGGTGAAGACAATATTTTAAATACAGAGCAGATTGAAGAACTGATTGAAGAAGATCTGAAATACCGGAATCAGCAGTTGAAGAAACTCAGGGATGAGGTGCTTGACCTGGAAGATATGAGTGAAAGTATTTCTCTGACTGATTTCACATTGGACGATTTCAGGATTGAGTTGATGAACTTTATAGAAAACAACCGTAAGAAATTAGACGAGGCCCCATTCGGTCTGTATGCCGTAGTTCCATCGCCTTCCGGAACACATTCGGACCTTTTAGACACAACCCGTTTCTCAGCAGGGGAAAAAGAGGTCATCAAGCCGGGTGTTGTGTATTGCCTGAAACAGAAGGGTGATACAGAGGGCAACGAAGAGATCAATCCATTGCAACCATACTTTCTGGTATACATCCGGGAGGATGGGAACGTACGTTTCAATTACATTAATGCGAAGCAAATCCTGGAAATCTATCGCCTGATGTGTCGGGGCAGGAATGAACCTTTTGAAGGACTATGCGAACTTTTTAACACTGAAACAAGGCAAGGTGAAGATATGGGGCAATACACCGAACTACTCAGCCAGGCAATTAGTCAAATCAGCGCTGTATTTAAAAAGAAGAGTAATCAAAAACTGACAACTGACCGTGGAGCATTATTCGTTCCAAAGTCAAAACAGGTGAGCGATATGAACAATTATGAACTGGTAACATGGTTAGTGATTAAATAAATATGACAGCAGCGGAATTCAAACTAAAAATAGGCCAATCCATTCAAGCATTTTCAGAAGGCAATCTTACTGCAAATGCCTTACAGCTTTTTCAAACCCTTGGATACAATACTGAAAGGCAAGCCCATCTGGATACGCCTACATATAATTCATTCAAGGAATCCTGGATTGATATTCAGTCCAAGTTCAATGAAAATAAGGCGCTTGTTACAGAATGGAAATATGTTGACCTCCTCTTTCAGTTATCAAAAGAAGAGGTGTTGAAACAAACTTCATTATTCACCACTAAGCTGGTTGACCGCACTGCTATTGAGGCGTATCTGTTCTTTACCATCGAGCTTACAAATAAACTTTCGGGGGATCATTACAGCAGAACCAAACTTGCACAGATCACCCGTGAAGTGAACCGACTGTTTGCCATGCCTGTAATGATACTGTTTAAGTATGGCAATGCACTAACACTTTCCGTTATCAACCGCAGGCTGCACAAACGGGATGACAGCAAAGATGTGCTGGAAAAAGTTACCCTGATTAAAGACATTCAAATACAAAACCCACACCGGGCACACATTGAAATTCTCTTTGACCTTTCGTTTGATGAACTGAAAAACAAATTCAACTTTACAAACTTTGTAGAGCTGCATAACGCCTGGCAGAAATCCCTTGATACCAAAGAGCTTAACAAACGTTTCTACCGCGAGCTTGCCAACTGGTATTTTTGGGCTGTTCAAAACGTTGAATTTCCCGCTGACGCAGAAACAGAGAGGGATGTTAGAAATGCAACGAATGTCATCCGCCTTATAACCCGCCTCATCTTTGTATGGTTCCTGAAAGAAAAGGGCTTAATACCGGATGAGTTATTCAACCAGAACAGGCTTCGGCAGATACTCAAATTTATAGATGACAACAATACCACCTATTACAAGGCAATCTTCCAGAACCTCTTCTTTGCCACGTTGAATACAGAGATGGGGAAAAGACAATTCAGAAACAGGGCAAAGAAAACAGGGGACCGGGACCAGCATTACATGATCCATAATGTCTTCAGGTATGAGGACTACTTTTCCGATCCTGAAGAAACCCTCACAAAATACTTTACAAATATACCATTTCTTAATGGCGGACTATTCGAGTGCCTTGACCTTAGAGATGAGAATACTGGAAAGCAGGCAAGGACAGATGGTTTTTCCGACCGCAAAGACAATGTGCTTAGAGTCCCTGATGAATTGTTCTTTTCTGATGAGCAAGAAATAGATCTAAATAATGTCTACGGTACAAAGAACAAGACTTACAGGGCAAGAGGGATTATTAATCTCTTGAACAGTTACAAATTCACCATTGTAGAAAACACCCCTGTAGAGGAAGAGGTTGCCTTAGACCCTGAGCTGCTGGGTAAGGTCTTTGAAAACCTCCTCGCAAGCTACAA
>Ga0209321_10002662_pt1 | contig 12015 bp, 8 predicted proteins | sample Rifsed16ft4_FD_184012 | JGI IMG/M metagenome (GOLD analysis project Ga0209321, IMG submission 184012) | Soil microbial communities from Rifle, Colorado, USA - sediment 16ft 4 - CSP-I_5_4 (version 2) | ecosystem: Environmental > Terrestrial > Deep subsurface > Rock core/Sediment | place: Rifle... | reverse complement strand
CACCTTGTTCCTCATGCCGATCACGGTCTTCGTGATCCCGTACTGGCTCGGAGAACGCAAGGCGCGTCGGTTCGCGGTGAACGCCGTCCCCGTGTTCGTCCTCGCGATCCTGGTGGTCGGCCTCCTCGAGACGTCCGCCCTGACGGGGCAGACGACCGCGGAGGAGCTCCACAGCGTCCCGGGGTTCGGCTCGAGCCCGACGATGGCCTTGTCGAACGGGACCGTCGCGCCCTTCCACGCGCCGCCCAACCAGGACTTCGCGTTCCGCGTGAAGCTCACGACGACGGTCAATGGGACCGCGTCGAACTTCTCCGTATACCTGAACCTGACGGCGATCGACGGCTTCGCGCGCTCCGAGCCGTCCTTCCGCATGACCGCAGAAAACGTGTCCGCCAACACGCAGAACGGGTCGTGGTTTGCGACGAGCCTCCCGCTGGGCGGGTCGATCTATGGCTACGGGTTCTCCGTGACGGACCTCGACGGGAACTGGACCTTCGCGGGGCCTGTCCTCGGACCGATCACCGCGTCGAGCGCGGCGTTCTTTGGGTTCTTCGTCTACGTGACCTCGCTCTTCATGCTGATTCCCTTCTCCTTCTACTATGTAATCATGTTCATGTGGTGGTACACGGTCCGCATGCGTCGGACGCGCGCGCGGATGATGGAGTCGGGCGAGCTCGCGATCCCGAAGGCACCGACGAAATCGGGACGCGGGAAGGCGACGAAGGCCAGCGCGTTCACGTGCACGAACTGCGGGGCCGACGTCTCGGAGACGGACAAGAAGTGTCCGAAGTGCGGCGCCGTGTTCGAGGACTGAACGCGTACCGCACGGAACAGTTTCGCACACCTCCGACCGCCATCCTTATGGCCCGTCCCTCCATGGGAACGGGCATCGTACACGCCCAGGCAAACCTTAAATGGGGAGGCCCAAATACGCGAGGCCTAGGGATGGGAACGCACGGCGTTTCCAACGATTGCTTCCCGTGATGGTATGCCATCCACCTCGATTGCGGAAGAGCTTGCGAAGAAGCAGCGGGAGATCAGCGTCTCCGAGTTCTTCGAACGGAACAAGCAGATCCTCGGGTACGACTCTGCAACGAAGGCACTCTTGACTGCGGTGAAGGAGGGGGTCGACAATTCTTTGGATGCGGCCGCCGACGCGGACATCCTCCCGGATATTTTCGTCGAAGTTCGGAAAATCGAAAAGGACGAATTCCTCGCCGTCGTGGAAGACAACGGACCCGGCATCGTCAAGAAGGAAGTGCCGAACGTATTTGGGCGACTACTCTACGGATCACGTTTCTTCAGCCGTGCTCAGCGGAGAGGCCAACAAGGTTTGGGGATTTCCGGAGCGGTCATGTATGGGCAAATCACGACCGGGAAGCCCACGAAGATCCGATCCAAGGTTGCGGAGCAGGACGTTGCCTACGAGGTTGAGCTCATCCTCGACACTAAGAAGAATCGGCCGAACGTCGTCTCAGAGGACTTCGTCGTTTGGGAGCGAGCCCATGGCACACGAGTGGAAATCCCTCTCAGAGGCCGATACATCGCTGGAAAGCAGTCGGTCCCCGAGTATCTGAAAGCCACGGCAATCGTGAATCCCCACGCCAGGATCCGCTACCAGCCGCCGGATGGGGAAGTCGTGGTCTTCGAGAGGGCCACAGAGGAACTCCCCCCGAAGACGAAGGAGATTCCGCCCCATCCCCACGGCATCGAGCTCGGGACCCTCCTGGCGATGGTGAAAGAGGCGAAATCCTACAAGCTGGGCGCGTTCCTCGAGGAGGAGTTCGTCCGAGTATCGTCACGGGTTGCGAAGGAGATTTGCGACGCCGCAGGACTCGACACGGAGACTAAACCAAAGTCCATGGACTTGGAAGAGGTCAAGGCCCTCCATGAGGCGATGCAGTCGGCGAAGCTGATGGCGCCGCCAACGGACTGCCTCAGTCCGATCGGGGAGCGTCTGATCAAGCGGGGCCTGAAGAACGTCCTCGGCAACCTGAGGCCGGAATTCTATGCGCCACCCCTGACCCGCGACCCAGCGGTCTACACGGGCAATCCGTTCCAGGTCGAAGTGGGAATCGTGTATGGCGGCGACTTGCCGCCAGATCAATCCGTGGAGGTGCTGCGGTTCGCGAATCGTGTTCCTCTCCTTTACCAAGCCGGGGGCTGCGCACTCACTCAATCTGTGGCGAACGTCGACTGGAGACGATACGGACTCGAACAGCGTGGTGGGCAAGGCATCCCCTTCGGGCCGGCGATCGTCCTCGTCCACATCTGCTCGACGAAGGTCCCGTACACCTCCGAGGCCAAAGAAGCGGTCGCAACTGTCGACGAAATCATGACGGAACTCGACCTCGCGCTGAAGGAATGCGGACGCCGCCTCAAGACGCACCTCACGAAGAAAGCGCACCGCGCGAAGACGAAGGAAAAGTTCGAAATCGTCCAGCTCATCCTGCCACGAATCGCGGAGAAGTCCGCGAAAATCGTGAACAAGAAGGTCCCCGTCCTCGATGCGACAATCACGAAAATCATGGGCGTCCTGTGGGTCGACGAGGAAATCGCGTACGACAAGGAGCATAAGAAGCACACGGTCACGATTAACGTGCACAACTTCACGTCGGCCGGCAAGAAGCTGAACCTCCACTTGCTCCTGCCCCGCGGAATCGATGCGACGAACATCGAACCCAAGCCCGCGGAGGTCCGCGACGACGGGAAGATCACGTGGGAGCTCAAGCGGATTGACAGCGTGAAAAGGGCGTCCGTGGGCTTCGTCCTGCAAGGCCTGGACGAGGGGGAGTACGATGAGTCGGAGATCTATGTGAGCGGGATCAATCCCGCTCTTGTGATCGGCGCGGAGCCGCTGCCCGGCGACTGGGAGCTGAATTACGCTGAGTTCGAAGGCCAGGAGGCCCCCGGACCGGAAGCGGAGGAAGAAGGCGAGATCGACTACGACGAGACGGAGGAGGCGCTCGAGGATGAATAAGAAGGCGAAGAGCGGCGCGCCGCCACCGAACAAGGCGGTCGAGGCCCTCTACGCGATTGCGGAAGAGATCTACGAGGAGCTGGACGGCGGCCAAATCCCGAAGATGAAAATCCCCTTGCGAACGAAGGCGAACATCCGCTTCGACACGAAACACTCGGTCTGGAAGTACGGAAGCCTGATGGGCGTACGGAGCGCGAAGAAGCTGAAGGGAGCGCTCATGCTCCTGCGGACAATGCACGTCCTCGAGTTCATCCGCGACATGATCCGGGATTCGAAGTCATCGACCCTGCGAGAGATGTACTACATCTCGGAAGGCTGGGACATCGCGAAGTTCCATGCGCAGGAGGAGTCGAACCTCCTCGCGGAGGACCTCGAGGTGATCACACAGCTTCTGCGGGAGGACTTCAAGCTGCGCCCGGAGGAGAGCGGCGCGAGCGTGATCGGGAACCTGACGCTCGAGGAGATCACGCGCAACGGAGACCGGAAGAGGATCAACTGCCGCGACGACGTCGGGGATGCGGGCTACACGATTCCCTACAACGTGGAGAAGGAGAAGGTCAAGTTGATCGACGCGGACGCGAAGCTCGTACTAGCAATCGAGACGGGAGGCATGTTCGACCGCCTCGTGGAGAACGGTTTCGACGACGACGCGAAGTGCGTCCTCGTGCACCTAAAGGGGCAGCCTTCGAGAAGCACCCGAAGGCTACTGAAACGGTTGAACGAAGAGTTGAAGCTCCCAGTCGCAACCTTCACCGACTCCGACCCTTGGTCGTTCCGGATTCACGCTTCTGTCGCCTACGGCGCGATCAAGACCGCTCACATTTCCGAGTTCTTGGCGACGCCCACGGCGGAGTTTGTTGGAATCACTCCGAGCGATATCCTGAACTACGAGCTCCCGACGGACGCGCTGACGCCGCGCGACGTCGGCGCGCTGAACGCCGAGCTGACGGACCCGCGCTTCAACGACGAGTTCTGGCGGAACGAGATCCAGACGATGCTCCAGCTCAACAAGAAGGCGGAGCAGCAGGCCCTCGCGAAGTACGGCCTGGACTACGTGACGGACACGTATCTCCCGGAGAAGCTCGGCGCCCTCGGCCTCATGTGAACGCCGCCTCGCCGAACACGGAACCGAAGGTGCCCTCGACCCACAGGGACCGCCGGCTCCCGTCCCCCTTCGATTCGATGTCGAACCGCCACATCGGAAGGAGGACGAGCTCCGGCTCCGATGCCAGCGGCTTCGCGCCGAGCGTCTTCCGGACGATCTCCTGGGCCTGCGAAGGTCCCACCTTCGCCACGGGGATCGGGTCCCCGATGCGGGCGGAGGGGACGCGCTCCAGGAGCGACTTCGGCGCGAGGGGTTCGAGGCGCACGGCGTCCTTCTTCGGGAATTCCTCGAACGTCAGGCGCCCGTACACGGAATGGCCGAGCTCGCCCGTGATCGCGTTCACGTAGAACTGGCGCGCCATGCGGCCCCGCTTTCGGCCGAGGGAAAGCTCCGCCTCGACGCGCCAGAGCGGGAGGTAGTAGAACTCCTTGCGGGCGACCCGTTCCTTCGGGATGACGAGCATCCGGCGGCGCAGGTGGTCCCGGACGATCTTCGTCGCCTGCACGAGCGGGAAGCGGAGGGGCAGGAGCGCCATTCGCTCCCGGCTGCCGCGCCTCGGATCGAAGCCGATCGTGGGATCCCAGTAGACGTCCCGCCCGCCGAGGTGCTCCTCGCGCAACAAGCGGTGCTCCACCATCTTGCGCAGAAGGATCGAGAGGAACGGCTCCTGTACGATCACGCGGGACGCGACCTCCTCCGGACCGTAGAGGCCCGGGGCATCCTCGAACACCTGCAAGACCCGGAGGCCGACGCCCTCTTCGACCTCCGTGCGCACAGACGCCTTCGCGGCCCGAGCGGCCGCTGTCGCGAGTCGACGCCGACGCGCGGCCCGCTCCGCCTCCCGCGGATCCGCCTCCGCCGCGACGCGTTGGGACTGGATCTCACGGAAGCGCTCCTCCGGGACGACCTCGTGGCGGGTCGCGAGGCCGCGGACGCGGACGCGCTGCGCCCCCCGCACGTGGTCCGGGGACACGAGGATGAACTCCCCCGCCCGGAGGGACGGGATCGCCTCGAGCACCTCCTCCGTGGGACCGCCGTGGACCGCCGCGACGACGTGGCGCACCCGGTCCAGGTCCTGCTTCGCCATGAGCCGGCCGAGGGCCCACGTGCTCGCCTGTCCGAGGGCCTTGTAGTCGAGGTCCGTCACGTTCTGCGTCGCGACGACGACGCCGACCCCGTACTTGCGGGCCTGCCGGAACAGGAGGGAGAGGAACTTCTTCGCGGGCGGGTTCCGCGGATGCGGCGGGCAGAGGCCGGCGACCTCGTCGATGTACACGAGCAGCCGCAGGCCGCCGGACGGACGCGCGGTCATCCACGCGTGGACGTCCTTGCAAAGGGTCGCGACGACGAGCTCCCGCTCCCTTGGATTCCGTAGGCCGCCTGTGTAGATGAGATTCACCGGGACGCGGCCCTTCGGAGCCCACGCGAGCATCGACTCGACGTCGAGGGCCGGGCCGGCCGTGAAGAGGAGCCCCTTCGCCCCGACCGTCATCGATTGCGCGCGCCGCACGAGGGACGCGCGCTCCCGTTTCGTCAGGAGCTTCGCGGCCTCCAGAGGCGCCTCGTGGGCAAGCGAGCGAGTGAGAGTCGGGATGTCGCGGGGCCAGGTGCCCGACTTGAGGGACGCCTGTAACGTGAGGAACAGCACGTCCTTCGCGCGGCCGCCCACATCGGACGAAGGATCGTACCCCATCGCGACCGCGAGGCCTTCCGCGAGCGCGTCGAGGGCCACGACGAGATCCTCCGAAGTCGCGGCCGCGGGCGGAGACTTCAGCGGGTTCAGTCCGGCCGGAGTGCCGCGGCTCGAGCCCGGCGTGAGGATCGCGACGGCCGCGCGCGCCCAGTATCCGTCCAGCACCTCCGGCGGCACAGGGTGCTCGCCAAGCGATTCCTGCGTCGGCGCGAGGGCGAGGGATGCCAGGTCCCCCTGCGGGTCCACGGCGATCACGGGAATGCCCGCGCGTACGGCCTCCTCGATGAAGACCTTCCCGAGGACCGTCTTCCCCGCGCCCGTGGCCCCGAGGATCACCGCATGACGCAGGAGCGTGTCGTCCGGCAGTACGACGGGCTCGTCCGTTTCGGGATCGACGCCGATCTGGAGGGGCATGGCGATCGCTCCGGTGGGCGGCCCCCCGAACCCGGGCGGGCGGCATATACCTTTGGCGGGCGTTCCGGTGATTATCACGTTCCGCTACGGGAGGACGGGGGGCCGACGGCGGCGGCGCACCAGGACCGCGACGAGGACCGCGACGATCGCGAGGATCGAGAAGACGCCCGAGCTGGGATTCGAACCCAGGTCTGAAGCTCCGCAGGCTTCTAGGATGTCCAAGCTACCCCACTCGGGCGCGGAGGTCGGATGGCGGGGCGTATATAATTGCTATCGTGCCGGATTCAGCCCTTCAGTACTTCCTTCGTCCGGAGAAAAATCTCATCGATGAGGCCGCTCGCGTAGACCTCGCGAAGGAGCCCGCGGTCGCGGTAGTACTTGATCAGCGGCGCGGTCTGCCGCTCGTACGTCTCGATGCGCGCGCGCACGACCTCCTCGCGGTCGTCCGCGCGGATCGTGAGGGTAGACCCGCAGCGATCGCAGACGCCCGCTTTCTTCGGCGCGTTCATCAGCATGTGGTACACGGCGTCGCACTTCGGGCACACTCGCCGTCCCGTGTTCCGCTTGATGAGCTCCTCCGGCTCGAGGAACAGGTTGACGGCCATATCGAGCGGAGTCAGCTTCGCGAGCGCCTCCGCCTGGGCGATCGTCCGCGGGAACCCGTCGAGGATGAATCCGTTCCGCGCATCCGACTCTCGGAGCCGCCGCTCCGTCATCGCGATCACGAGGTCATCGGGCACGAGCTTGCCCGCGTCCATGTACGCCTGCGCCTTCTTGCCGAGGTCCGTGCCGTCTGCCACGTGCTTCCGGAGGATGTCTCCCGTCGAGATCCGGGGGACCCCCAGGTAGTTCGACAGCTTCGCCGCCTGGGTCCCCTTCCCCGCCCCGGGCGGCCCCAGGAGCACGAGACGCATCCCCGCACGGAAGGGGTTCGGCGGTCAAAAGACTTTGGTCCCGCGCGGGACGTCACGGCGCTTCCTGCGTCACATCCGTTCGGGGTGTCACCAACAAGTCGACGTACGAGAGGAGCCGGCCGTACTCGGCGTCGTCGAGGCGGTTGCGCGCGTCCTGCAGCACCTCTCGATAGGAGGACTCGTCAACGGGGCCGTTCGAGCCCATGATCAGGAGGAGTTCCGCATACTGCATCACGGGACCTAGTTTCATCGCCTCGTCGTAGTGCTCGAGCGGATACAGCCATCCCACGGCGGACCGGATCGACGGGGCGACGCGCTTCGTGAGGATGATCACGCCCTCGCGGCGCGGCTTCGGGTCCCACTCGCGGATCCCTTCGTTGTCTGGGCGATAGGTTCGCTCCCTCGGACGGAACCCGATCCGAGTGATCCCGGTATCCTGCTCCGGGTACGGGATGGCTGCCCCCCTCTCCGGGACCGGGATGCCGAGGGCCCACAAAAGCGTTTCTAGGTCGGCGGCGGGGGCGCCCGCCCGCGCATCCTGCGGCGTCGGATCACGAGGAGGACCGCGGGGACCGCGGCCGCGACGACCGCGAACAGGACGATCTCCGCCGCGATTCCGGACGGACCCACCGCGACGACCGCGTCGACCGTCACGTACGGCCCCCCAGCCGGAGGGGATGGCCAGTTCGCTGTGGCAGATCCCTCCGAATCGTACGCGCTGAAGAAGTACGTGTACGAGGGACTGCGCTCCGGCAGCACGACGGACGCCTGGAAGAGCGTGCCGTCCGCGTAGTCCGTGTCCGTCGGGTCGGCGGCGGACATCGGGAACGGGCTCCCCGGGATCTCGACCCCATCCCGGAACACGTGGACGGCGGGGTAGCCATCGAGCGCCGGGTCGTTGTCGGGATCCGTGTACAGGACGGAGTATGTGAAGGGCGTCGTGGTCGTCCCGTTGGACGGACCCACTCCGGGCACGTTCCCGCCTTGCCCGTCCGCGGGGGTGAGCCACGGCGAGCCCATCCCGGGCGCGAGACGCATCTTCACGATGTACGCGTCCGGGTTGCCGTTGAAGGTCGGGTCGAACGCGGCGGACGTCATCGGGAAATCGATCGACAGGGTGAAGCCCGTGACGTACGCGTCGCCGGACGCGTCGACCGCGATGTCGCGAGCGAGGTCTGAGCCGGAGCCGCCAAGGTACGATCCGTAGAGGACTTCACGGCCGTCCGGGCTCAGGCGCGCGACAAACCCGTCGCCTTCGTCCAGGACCGCCTCGGAGGTCCCGAACAGCCGGTCGAAGGCTCGTGGGGTCGTGGGGAAATCGGGCGAGGTCGTGAGTCCCGTCACGTACATCCCACCTGCGGCATCGATCGCGATCTCTTCCCCGTCGTCCCGACCGCTGCCGCCCAGGTACGTCGCGTACACCAGGGAGGACCCGCTCGGGTCCAGCTTCACGACGAAGGCGTCCGAGAGACCGTTCAGCGTGGGACCGATCGCGTCCTCCGTCGTCGGGAAGTCCGGCGAATCCGTGACACCCGCCACGTACGCGTTTCCGTTCCCATCCACGGCGATCGACAGGGCGACGTCGCCGTCGCTCCCGCCAAGGAACGTCGCGTAGACGAGATTCCCGGAAGGGTCGAGCTTGATCGCATACGCATCCTCGAACCCGTTCAGGGTCTCGTCGAACGCGCCCGGCGTGGCGGTGAAGTTCGCAGACGACGTCTGCCCGGTGATGTACGCGTTACCGTCCGGGTCGACCGCAATCGAGATGGCCTCGTCCCATCGGTCCCCGCCGTAGACGAAGGAGTACCGGAGGAAACCCGCGGTCGGATCAAGCTTGACGACGAAGATCTGAGCGGACTCGAAGAACTGACGCGGCTCGGGCGAGGAGTGCCCAGGGAAGTCCGCGGAGTGCGTCCGACCCGCCACGAAGACGTTGCCATCGGAATCGACGGCGACCGCGCCGGGATTCTCCGTGTCCGACCCTCCAATGAAAACGGAGAAGAGCAGATGGTCTCCGGAGGGATTGAACTTCGCGACGAAAACGTCCGCCACGCCATCGAAGGAGCGGTCGAACACTCCGTCCGTTGTGGGAAAATTGGACGATCGGGTGAGACCGGCGAGGTACGCGTTGCCCTCCGAATCGGCCGCGACGGCGACGGCCACCTCGCGGGACGTGCCTCCGAGGTACGACGCGTACACGATCTCCCGGCCGGAAGGGTCGAGCTTCACGATGAACGCGTCCGACCCGGGGCCGCCGAAGCCGAAGGTCTCCGGCGTGACGGGGAAATCCGGGGAGTCCGTGAGGCCGCTCACGTAGATGTATCCCTGATCGTCCAGGGCGACGGACCATCCGCCCTCGGTGCCGCGGCCTCCGAGGAAGGTGCCGTACAGGAGCGGATCGATGGTGTAGGGCTGCGAGGGGTCCACTCCGGGGCAGGCGAACCCGATCGAGAGGGAAGCTCGCAGGACGTACGAGCACGGGAGGTCGCGGCCGCCTTGGATCGCGACGGGCGCGGCATCGCGCAGTTCATCGGCCCCGGACCGCACAATCAGCTCCCCCGAGGGCGCGATTTCGATCGAGGACGCGCCCTGGAAGCGCATCTCGATTCGTTCCGTCGCGACGTCCGAGCCAACATGGAATTCGTACTTGAGCCCGCCGTCCCGAAGGGCGAACCGCACATCCACGCCCGGGTAGACCTCCTCGTAGAGGATGTCCGAGAAGCTGCGGACGTTCCGCGTCCACCGGGACGGGTCATCGCCCAAGAAGAAGTTACTTCGATGCGGGAGCTCCCCTAGTCCTCGTGGTGAGGAGGCGAAAGCGTTCGCGAATGAGATCCCGAGCCTCGTCGGGGGATCGTCACCCGCTTGGCCAAGGGTCAAGCGCACACCGTCGTCCGCGAATCCGACCACGCCGTCCGCCTGGATCGAGTAGAACGAGATGCCTGGATCCTCCAGCTGGCCCAGGTTCTCGAGGAAAGCTCCCGCGAGGATCCCGCGGGTCCATGCGAGGGCTTCCGCGGTCCGATCGGGGGGGAGACGACCTGGCGAGCGGTCGTCCGCGAGCGGACCGACGAGGAAGGCGGCACCCGCGAGGAGGAGGCTCAAAGCCAGGAGGAGACTCTCCGACCGTCCCGAGCCGTGCATGTGCCCGCCGCCGATTCCTCTCCTGCAACCCCCGACGACGTAGGCCTAGTTAGGAGTTCGCCAGACTCCTGCGCCGCGAGGACTGACGGATCGTCACGGTGCGCGGGCCCCCGGTGCGACATCGGGCCTCTTATCTAGGTCGTCCTCGATATGGACCCGGGGGAACACCCGTGTTGTGGATTCAGTTCGGGAACGTGAAAGAAGGACGCATGAAGGAGTTCCAGGAGTGGTCGAAGAAGAACGAGGGCCTGCTCGAGAAGCATGCGCCTCCGGGATGGGCGTACCGGGGGAACTATGGGACCGTGCTCGGCTTCGGGAAGTACGACACCGCGATGATGCTGGAGTGCAGAAAGTACGCGGACTTCGATGCCCTGCGGGAGCACAAGGACGAGACGTGGAACCGGTTGGGCGAGGAAGCACAGGACTTCTTCCTGCCGGGCCAGTCCGAAGCGATGTTACTGCGGGAAATCGGCGACGTCAGGATCGTGGAGCCGACGAAAAAGAAGAAGTAGGCACGGAAACGCGGATCCCATACGAACGTCCATAACCCACGGACATCTTCGGGTCGTCTACTCCGGGGACGGCCATGCGAATCGGGATCGTCGGAGCGGGCCACATCGGCGGGACCGCCGCGAAGATCTTCGCGCAGGCGGGACACGAGGTCGACGTGTCCAACTCACGCGGGCCCGCATCCCTGGCTTCCTTGGCGTCCGCCCTCGGATCGAACGTGAAGGGAACGTCGGCCGAGGATGCGGTCCGGTTCGGGGAGGCGGTGCTCCTTGCGATCCCGTGGCGCAAGATGGATTCGCTCCCTGGGGCGGATCTCTTCGCCGGGAAAATCGTGATCGATGCGATGAATCCGTACTCGTCGATGGGTCAGGTGATGGACCTCGGCGAGCGCACCTCGAGCGAGGAGGTTGCCAAGCGCCTGCCGGGAGCGCGCCTCGTGAAGGCCTTCAACACGATGGGCTGGAAGACCCTGGAAACGGGCTCTCGGCCGCCCTCGGAGCGGCGGCTCGTGATCTTTCTCGCGGGGGATGACCGGGGCGCGAAGGAGACCGTCGCGAAACTCATCGATGACATCGGTTTCGCATCGATCGACACGGGATCCCTCCGGGAAGGCGGTCGGCGTCAGGAGCCCGGTTCACCGATCTATGGACGCCCCCTGACCGTCCGCGAAGCACAGGACCTCCTGGGCAGGCGATGAGCCCAGCACCTCCGCGGTCGGAGTTCACCCCGCGCGAACGGCGGATCATCGCAGCCGCGAGCACACCGGAGAAGGTGCAGCGGTGGCTCGAATCGCTCCCCTACAATTTCGAGGAACGCGGGGAGACGCTCCGTACGTTTCGAGGCGTGGTCCGCACGAACGAAGCCCATTGCCTCGAGGCGGCCTTGAGCGCGGCGACGATCCTCGAGCAGCACGGGTACCCTCCGACCCTCGCGGACTTCGAATCGCAGGACGACATCGACCACGTGGTCTTCCTGTTCCGCGACGGTTCGAGATATGGGGCCGTCGCGCGATCGCGGGACCCAGGCCTCCATGGGCGCAAGCCCCTCTTCGGCTCGCTCCGCGACCTCGCCTATTCGTACGTTGATCCTTACGTGGACTTCACGGGACGGATCAACGGATATGGTGTCCTCGACTTACGGACGATCCGCGCGGACTGGCGACTTTCAACGAGGAACGTATGGGCCGTGGAGCAAGCCCTCATCAGCATGCCCCACCATCGTCTTCGGACATCGGACGACCGGTACCGATGGTGGC
>Ga0209321_10002660_pt1 | contig 12021 bp, 7 predicted proteins | sample Rifsed16ft4_FD_184012 | JGI IMG/M metagenome (GOLD analysis project Ga0209321, IMG submission 184012) | Soil microbial communities from Rifle, Colorado, USA - sediment 16ft 4 - CSP-I_5_4 (version 2) | ecosystem: Environmental > Terrestrial > Deep subsurface > Rock core/Sediment | place: Rifle... | reverse complement strand
TACGCCGTGGCGGACCTGAGCGTGCGTCGAGAGCGGGACGCGTACGCCGGCCGCGTGCGTGTCGCGCGGCGCGTGGCCAACCTGATCGTCATCGCCGGCAGCGCGCTGCTGCTTACGGTGCTGCTCGGCTATTTGGTCGTCGAAAACTTCTCACCTCGCTGAAACACCGTTGTCAGTTTTCGGCTATCCGTTGTCCGGATTGCACGGCGACGATACGGATAACAGACAACCGATAACCGACAACGCCTCTCTGCCCCCGTTGCCGCCACCCCCTCCGCCCCCTAGTCTTTGCCTGTCGTCCACCTGAGGAATGTCTCAATGCGCCGGCCACTGCTCGCCCTGCTCGGGACGCTCGCGCTCGCGCTCCCGCCGTTCGCCGTTCGCGCCCAGACCTTCGCCGTCGACGATCCCGTGCTTCGCCGCATCTGGCAGGAAGGCATGGAGCGCTCCCAGGTCGCCCAGCTGGGCCAGACGCTGCTCGACTCGATCGGCCCCCGACTCACCGGTTCTCCCGGGATGAAGTCCGGCAACGACTGGCTGGTGGCGACGTACACGCGGTGGGGCATCAGCGCCCGCAACGAGCCATACGGCACCTGGAAGGGGTGGCGCCGCGGCCTCACCCACGTGGATCTCATCGCCCCGCGGGTGCGGACGCTCGAGGCGATCATGCTGGCCTGGAGCCCCGGCACCAAGCGGGTCGAGGGCAAAGTCGTCGTACTGCCGGACGTGCCGGACTCGAACGCGCTCGTGGCCTGGCTGCCGCAAGCCCGGAACGCGTTCGTCGCGATCTCCTTTCCTCAGCCGACCTGCCGCCCAGACCAGTCCTGGGAAGCCTGGGCCCTGGGGCCCACCGTCGAACGCATGAAAGCCGAGCGCGACACGGTTCGCACCGCCTGGAACGACCGAGTGCGACGCACCGGGTACGATGCCCGCAGCCTGCCCAAACGCCTGGAAGCGGCCGGCGTACGCGGCCTGCTGACCAACAACTGGTCCGCGGGCTGGGGCGTGGACAAAATCTTCGACGCGCGCACCGAGAAGGTCCCCACGGTCAGCCTGAGCTGTGAAGACTACGGCCTGGTGTTCCGCCTCGCCGAGCGCAACCAGGGCCCGGTGATCCGGATGGAGGCGGAGGCCGAGTTCCTGGGCGAAGTGCCGGTCTACAACACCATCGCGGAAGTCAAAGGGTCGGAGCAGCCGGACGAGTATGTCATGCTGTCGGCCCACTTCGACTCGTGGGATGGGTCGTCCGGCGCGACCGACAACGGAACCGGGACCCTCACGATGCTGGAAGCCATGCGGATCCTCAAGGCCGCGTATCCGGCGCCGAAGCGCGCCATCGTCGTGGGGCATTGGAGCGGCGAGGAGCAAGGCCTGAACGGGTCGCGCGCCTTCGCGGCCGATCATCCCGAGATCGTCAACGGCCTCCAGGCGCTGTTCAACCAGGACAACGGGACCGGCCGCGTGGCCAACCTCTCGATGCAGGGCCTGGTGAACGCCGGCAGCATGTGGGGCAGGTGGCTGGCCCGGCTGCCCAACGAGATCGCCCGCAACCTGTCGGTGCAGTTCCCGGGCACCGCCAGCGGTGGCGGGACAGACAACGCTTCGTTCGTCTGCTACGGGGCGCCCGCGTTTGGTCTGGGTTCGCTCAACGCCGACTATGGCCAGTACACCTGGCACACCAACCGGGACACGTTCGACAAGCTGATGTTGGACGACGTGAAGAACAACGCCACGCTCACGGCGATGCTGGCGTACCTGGCGTCCGAAGACCCGGAGCGGGTGCCGCGGGAGCGCCGCACCCTCTTCCCGGCGAACCCCCAGACGGGCGCAGCCGGCAGCTGGCCCGAGTGCCGGCCGGCGGCCCGGAACTCGGCGGAGAGCACGCGATAATGTGTCGCAGGATCCCAACCGCGACCGGTTCGTGACGGCCGCCGAGCCCCCGTTATGGACGTCGCCCTGGTAACCTGTGCGGCGATGCCCGGGTTGTACCCGGACGACCGCCACCTGCTCCATGGCCTGCGCGCCGCCGGCCTCTCGGCCGAGCCGGTGGTGTGGGAAGATCCGCACTACCAGTGGTCCGCCGCGCGGCTGGCCGTGATCCGCTCCGCCTGGGATTACTCGTTCCGCCGGGAGCAATTCGTCGCCTGGGCCGAGCGCGCGGCGGCCAGCACCGAGCTGTGGAACTCCGCTCGCCTGGTCCGATGGAACACCCACAAGAGCTACCTGTGCGATCTGGCGGAGCGAGGCGTCTCCGTCGTGCCGACCCTGGTCCTGCGAGCGGGCTCGCGCGTGACACTGGACGAGATCCTGGAACGGCAGGGGTGGGACGTCGCGATCGTCAAGGCGGCCGTTGCCCAATCGGGGCGGTACGCGCTGTTTGTGGCGCGCGACGGGCGACACGCGGGACAGGCGCACCTCGAACGGTTGCTGCCGTACGAGGACATGTTGGTGCAGCCGTACATTCCGTCCGTGGCGACGGTGGGTGAACTCTCCCTGGTGTTAGTGGACGGGGAATGCACGCACGCAGTCCGCAAACGCGCCGCTGCCGGCGACTTCCGGGTGCATGACGACTACGGCGGTACCGTCGAGCTCGAGCACCCGGGTGAGTCGCATCTCGCGACCGCCCGCGCCGCGCTCGATGCGGTGGGTTCACCAGTGCAGTATGCGCGGGTGGACTTGGTAGAGGGCCCGGCTGGGCAACCCATGATCATGGAGTTCGAGCTGGTCGAGCCGGAATTGTTCTTCCGGAACTCCAGCACCGCGGTGGAGCGCTTCGTGGGGAGCATCCTGCGATATCTGACCGGTGAGTCAGAAGCACACGGGTAGCGCCCTTCGGGACCTTCGCGCGCTCCCTGCGCGCCGGGCCTCACCCCGCTACCACCGGATTCCGCAGGACCCCAACACCCGAGATCTCGACCTCCACGACGTCGCCGGCCACCAGCGACCCGATGCCCGCCGGCGTGCCGGTGAGCACCAGATCTCCTGGTTCCAACGTCATGATGCGAGAGATGTAGCACAGGATCGTCGGAATGGGGAACGCCATGTCGGTGGCCTTACCCTGTTGCCGGAGCTGGCCGTTCACCCGACACCGAAGCTCCAGCTTGCTGAGATCACCGAGGCCCTTGAGCGGCACCACCCGCGGGCCCACGGGGCAGAAGGTGTCGAACCCCTTGGCGCGGGTCCACTGTCCGTCCGTTTTCTGGAGGTCCCGCGCGGTGACGTCGTTGGCACAGGTGATGCCGGCGATGCCGTTCAACGCCTGTTGCTCGCCCACCCGCTTGAGCCGCGCACCGACCACCACCGCGATTTCTCCCTCGTGCTCGACCCGCTGCGACTGCGGCGGAAGCACGATGGGCTCGCCGTCGCCGATCACCGCCGAGGGGGGCTTCAGGAAGATGAGCGGCTCCTCGGGCATCGGGTTGCCCAGCTCTTTGGCGTGCTCGGCGTAGTTGCGGCCGACACACACGATCTTGGACGGAGACACGATCCTGGTCATGGGAGGCCCTGGCGAGTGAGTGCGCGTCCAGAACGAGAGCCACAAGCTAATCCGGCAAGGCCCGGCGCACACCTCGAACCCGCCCGCGCCGGGCCACCGGAGACTATCGGTGTCTCAGCGGCATCGCGAGATTTCCGGCCGGCATGACCGTCTCGCTCGCCCTGCTCGCCGTGGTGGCCGGCCTCGTTGTGCTTGGGGCAGGAGGAGAAGCGTTGATCCGCGGAGCGGTATCCGTGGCTCGCGTAGCCCGCCTGAGCACGGCCGTGATCGGTCTCACGATCGTCGCGATGGGGACCTCCATGCCGGAACTGTCCGTGAGCCTGCTCGCGGCGATGGGCGGGCGGAGCGATATCGCCATGGGCAACGTGGTCGGCTCCAACATCTTCAACGTGGCAGCCATCGTCGGCGTGACCGCCCTGGTGTTGCCCATCCGCGTGCACCTCACTGCCGTAAAGCTGGAGTGGCCGTTCATGTTCGCCGCCTTGTTCGTCTGCCTCTTGTTGACGCGGGACGGCGTCCTCGACCGGCTCGAAGCCGGGTTCTTTCTGATATCGCTGCTGCTGTTCACTGTCTACGCCATCCGGGTCGCGCGGACGGCCCTGACCCCGTCAGACGAGGCCGAGCTGGCCCACGTGGTGCAAGATCGCACTCTAGCCCAGCGGCTCGCGGTCGATATCGGGCTGGTCGTGGCGGGACTGGTCCTGCTGGTGGCAGGAGGGCAGCTGCTGGTTGCCGGCGCAGTGGCCATCGCCCGGCTCGCCGGGCTCAGCGAGCGCGTCATCGGGCTCACGATCGTGGCGGCAGGGACCAGCATACCCGAGCTAGCGGCCTCCGTCGTCGCCGCGCGTCGCGGCCAGCCTGATATCGCCCTGGCCAACGTCATCGGCTCCAACGTGTTCAACGTGCTGGGCATTCTTGGCGTGGTGGCCCTGATCAAGCCCCAGACCGTGAACCCGCAGATCATCGCCAGCGACAACTGGTGGATGGTCGGGACCGCCTTCGTGCTGCTGCCGCTGATGGCCACGGGGATGCGCGTGAACCGGCTGGAAGGACTCGCGCTGCTGGCGGCGTATGTGACGTACGTGGTATTGCTGTTGTGAGCGTCCGGCTACTCAGCCGATTCGAGCAATGCGTGAGGGGTGAGGGGTAAGCGGGAGCCCTCACCCCTTACCCCTCACCCCTTACGCCGTTCGATTCCCTGCAGGACCGGCTCCAGCACCTTCCACACGTTGTCAGCTAATCGGCACTGTCCCTCAGCGTTGGGGTGGATCCCGTCCGCCTGATTCAGCTCTCCCACGGCCGCGACGCCCTCGAGCAGGAATGGGATGAGTGCGGCATGGTTGCGGCGGGCGAGGTTCGGGAACATGGCGCGGAATTCGGTCGTGTACCGCTCCCCCAGGTTGGGCGGCGCCTGCATGCCCGCGATGACGACTTCCGCCCCAGGATACGCGGCACGGGTGCGGTCAATGATCTCCTGGAGGTTCCGCCGTGTAGCGTCGAGGTCCTGGCCGCGTAACGCGTCGTTCGCGCCCAATTCCAGGACCAACACGCTCACGGGCTGCTTGAGCAGCCAGTCAATCCGCCGGAGTCCACCCGCGGAGGTCCCGCCGCTCTCGCCGGCATTGATCACCCGGAAGCTCAGGCCGGCGGAGTCGAGCTTCTGCTGGACCAGCGCGGGATAGGCCTCGGACTCGCTGAGCCCTAAGCCCGCGGTGAGGCTGGTGCCGAGGAACAGCACCACGGGCTTGGCGGACGCGGTGGAATCGGCAGGCACTCCGACCGCCTGCTCGCGTACGCGGGCAGGCTCCGCGCGCTCGCCGCAGGCGAACACACCGACGAGGCTCAAGAGGACGGAGTATCGCACGCGATCAAGCTAATGACGGTGCTATCTTTGTGGCCATGATGATCGTCGCCCGGGGACTCGAGCAGACCTTCTCCAGCGCCGGCCGGCCGCTCACGGTGCTCCGGGACATTGACCTGAGCATCGAGCCTCAGGGTTTCGTGGCCATCGTGGGGCCGTCCGGCAGCGGGAAGACCACCCTGCTGGGGCTCCTGGCCGGACTGGACCGGCCCAGCGCGGGGTCGGTGACGCTCGACGGCCAGAACCTGAACCATCTCACCGAGGACCAGCGCGCCAAGCTCCGCGCCGACAAGGTGGGGTTCGTGTTTCAGACGTTCCAGCTGATCCCCACGCTCACCGCCGTCGAGAACGTGCTGGTGCCGATCGAGCTGCGAGGCGCCATGCGGGATGGCGGCGCCGCGCGGGCTGAACAGCGAGCCATCCAGCTGCTGGAGCGCGTGGGGCTGGCGGACCGGATCCACCACTACCCGGCACAGCTCTCCGGGGGTGAGCAGCAGCGGGTGGCGATCGCCCGCGCCTTCGCCGGCGATCCCAAGATCCTGTTCGCCGACGAGCCCACCGGCAACCTGGACGCCGACACGGGCCGCGCCGTGATCGATCTCCTGGTGGAGCTGAATCGCGAGGCGCGGGCCACGCTGGTGCTGGTGACGCACGACCCGGAGCTGGCCGGCCGCGCGCGTCGCGTGATCCGGCTATCGGGCGGCCGCATCGTCTCGGACACGCCCACCAGCCCCACCTCGTGACCTGGTTCACGCTCGCCATGGCGCGCCGCGAAGGCCGCGGCAGCCGGCGCCGCCTGGCGCTCTACATGAGCTCGATCACCCTCGGCGTGGCGGCGCTGGTGGCCATCAACTCGTTCCGCAAGAACGTCACCACCGCCATCAGCGGCCAGGCCCGGGAGGTGCTGGGGGCGGACCTGGAGCTATCGAGCCGCCGTCCGTTCGATTCGATCATCCAGGGCGTGCTCGATTCCACGGCGCGGAGTGGGGTCCCGGTCTCGCGGGTCACCAGCTTTGCCTCCATGGCGCTGGCCACGCGGAGCGGCGGCACGCGGTTGGTGGAGGTACGCGCGATCGAAGGCGGGTACCCCTACTACGGCGCCATCGAGACCGAGCCCCCCGACGCCTGGACCCGGCTCTCCGCCGGGCGGAGCGCGCTGGTGGATCCGGCCCTGCTCATCCAGCTGGGCGCCGCGGTCGGCGACACGCTCGCCGTAGGTGAAGTCCGCTTCGTCATCATCGGCGCGGTGGTGAAGTATCCCGGGGACATCGCGCTCAGGACGGCGATCGGCCCCCGGGTGTACATCCCGGCGGCCTACCTGGAGGACACCCAGCTCCTCCGCACCGGGAGCCTGGCGCGCTACCTGGCGTATCTCAAACTCGAGCCGCCCGCCGAGGTGCAGCCGTTCCTCAATCGCAACAACCAGACGTTCCGCCAGCACAACGTGGGTTACGACACGGTGGCCGAGCGCGAGGCGGAGCTGACCAATTCGCTGGACATGCTGGCGCGGTTCCTGGGGCTGGTGGGCTTGGTCGCCTTGCTCCTGGGCGGCGTCGGCGTGGCCAGCGCGGTCAACGTGTTCGCCAAGGAAAAGCTGGAGATCGCGGCGATCCTCCGGTGCCTGGGCGCCACGCAGCAGACGGTGTTCGCTATCTACTTGCTCCAGGCGGGCGCCATGGGCTTCCTGGGGGCCGCCCTGGGCGTGGCGCTCGGCGTGATCGTGCAGTGGCAGCTGCCCAGGTTGCTCGCGGACTTCTTGCCGATCGCGGTCCCCGTGGGAGTGGACTATCCGTCCATCGTCGTTGGCTTAGGTGTCGGCGTGTGGGTGGCGCTGGTGTTCGCCCTCCTCCCGCTGCTCTCGATCCGCGACGTGTCGCCGCTGGCGGCGCTCCGGAAGGACTTCGAGCCTACAGCGTCCGTGCCCCGGAGCCAGCGGATCACGGGGTACCTCGCCATCGCGGGGAGCATCCTGGCGCTGAGCCTGTGGCAGGCGCCGCGGTTGGAAAGCGGGCTGAACTTCGCCCTGGGTGTTGGGGCCACGACCCTGCTGCTCTGGATCAGCGCGGCGCTGCTGACCCGAGGTGTGCGGCGGTTCTTCCCCCGCCGGGCGCGCTACGAGGTCCGCCAAGGGGTCGCCAATCTCTTCCGGCCGCACAACCAGACCACCGCGGTGACGCTCGCCGTGGGGTTTGGGATCTTCTTGATCGCGACGCTGTACGTCGTGCAACGGAACCTGCTGGATCAATTGCAGCTCGATACGCGGCCGGACCGGCCCAACCTGGTGTTGTTCGACATCCAGAAGGACCAGATCGACGGCGCGCGCGCCCTGCTCCGCGAGCGAGGCATCCCGCTGTTGCAGGAGACACCCCTCGTCACCGCTCGCCTCGCCGCGATCAACGGTCAGACGGTCCAGCAGCTCCTGGCGGCGCCCGACGGCTACCGCCGCTCGCGCTGGGCGCTGCGGCGCGAATACCGCAATACCTATCGGGACACGCTGGTGGCGACGGAGGAGTTGGTGGCCGGGGCCTGGTGGAAGGCCCCGGCGGCAGGGTCGGGACCAGCCGCGGGGACGGCGGGTCGCGCGCCCTCCGCTGCTGCCGCCGCTGCCGCTCCTGCCGCGATATCCGTGGAACAGGACCTCGCCCAGGAGTTAGGCGTGGGCATCGGTGATCGTCTCACCTGGGACGTCCAGGGGATCCAGATCGAGACCCACATCGCCAGCTTGCGGCGCGTCACCTGGGCCCGCTTCGAGCCCAACTTCTTCGTGGTGTTCCAGCCCGGAGTGCTGGAGAACGCACCGCAGAGCGTGGTGGTGCTCACCCGGGTGGCGGATCCCACGGTCCGCGCCGAAGTACAGCGGGACCTGGTCTTGCGATATCCCAACATCGCAGCGGTCGATCTGACGCTCCTGCAGGACACGCTCGACTCGGTATTGGGGAGCGTCTCACTGTCCATCCGGTTCATGGCGTTGTTCAGCATCGTGAGCGGGCTCTTGGTGCTGGTCGGCGCGATCGCCACCACGCGTTTCCAACGCATGCGGGAGAGCGTGCTCCTGAAAACGCTGGGGGCAAGCCAGCGGCAGATCATCAGCATCACGCTGACCGAGTACTCGGCGCTGGGAGCGCTGGCGGGGCTCACCGGCGTGCTCCTGGCCGGCGTGGCCGGGTGGGTGCTGATGCGGTTCTTCTTCGAGGTCCCCTTCCGCCTGCCGAGCCTGCCGCTGGGCGCGCTCGCCGTGGCCGCGGCACTCATCACCATGGTGGTGGGACTGGCCAACAGCTGGCACGTCTTCGGGCGGACGCCGCTGGCCGTGTTGCGGGAGATGGGGGAGTAGGAGCGGTCTCTCAATAGGGCTTACGCGAGGTATGGCGGCCTAACAGCTTGCCGCAATCCCCTTTGTGGCAGAACGACCGCCCGTTTCCGTCGGTGGCTTGCAAGCTCACGTCAACAGTGGGCACACTCCCCCTCGGCCGTGGGCACGAGTGCATCAACCGTGCGCACCCTTACAGAGACCGTCGGGAAGTGTCACGAGGTCGTCTGCACGCTGTCCCTCGTCACGTGCACGGCGACAGCGTCGTCCGCAACTCTGCTCTCATCGTTTGCCGGCCGGACCTCGTTGTTGGGAGGCTTACACCGGGCGGGGGAGGTTTGCCCATGGCGAGGTGATGTTCGCAAGTGTCGTGCGTCCACCATGCGCCCCCACACGGAGGCGGTCATGCCACGGGTTCCCAGAAGCGATCCCAAGATTACGGCCCTCTCCCTGCTGGTGTCGCGCTGCCGGCCGTGAGGGTCCAGCCCGCCTATCTTGCCGCAGCTCCGTCTGTGGCGACCCGGACACGCCCGGACGGACGTGTCCAACGGCGGACGGCGCTCGGCCCATCGGTCGGCGCTCCCACGGGGGACGGTGAGGTACCAGAGGTACACGCCTGGAGAGCGACCTTGCGCCGGCTGGTGACGAGAGATAATTAGACCCGATGCTGGACTCCCCCCGTTGTTCGACGTCATGTCTGATCTCCTGACGCTCCAGCCGCATCTCGCCGGTCGCTATCAGCTGGAGCGCGAGCTGGGTCGTGGCGGAATGGCGACCGTCTACCTCGCCGCCGACGTGAGGCACGGCCGCCAGGTGGCCATCAAGGTCCTGCGGGCCGAGCTGGCGGCGGCGATCGGGCGGGATCGGTTCCTCCGAGAAATCCAGATCGCGGCGCGGCTGCAGCACCCACACATCCTGCCGCTGTTCGACTCCGGCGAGGCCGGGGGATGGCTGTATTACGTCATGCCGTACGTCGAAGGGGAGTCCTTGCGGGATCGGGTGAACCGAGAGAAGCAACTGCCCATCGACGATGCGCTGCAGATCGCCCGAGAGGTGGCCGACGCCCTCGCCTACGCCCACAGCGTCGGGATTGTCCACCGAGACATCAAGCCGGAGAACATCCTCTTGTCGGCGGGACACGCGCTGGTCGCCGACTTCGGCGTGGCGCGAGCGCTGAGCGTGGCCGGCGGGACCCAGCTCACCGAGACGGGGATTGCCGTCGGTACACCGCTCTACATGAGCCCGGAACAGGCCCGTGGTGCGGTCGAACTGGACGGCAGGAGCGACATCTACTCCTTGGGCTGCGTGCTGTACGAGTTGCTGTCTGGCGAGGCTCCGTTCACGGGGCCCACGGCCCAGGCCGTGATGGCGCGGCACTCGCTGGACCCCGTGCCCAGCCTGTGCACGGTCCGCACTACCGTGTCGTTGGCGCTCGACTGCGCCGTCGCCAAGGCGCTCGCCAAAGTCCCCGCGGATCGGTATCCCACGGCCCAGCGATTCGCCGACGTCCTCGCAGCGGGCGGCTTGCCCTCCGCGCCACGTGCCAGCTGGAGACGTCGCGCGCAGCGCGTCGCGGTGGCGGGCGTGATCGGGGCAGCCGCCATCGGTTTGTGGCGAGCCTTTCCCCTGGCGCGGTCACCCGGGCTCGATGCCCGGCTGGTCGCCGTCGCGCCCTTCGACATTCTGGCGCCGGGCGCCGAGCTGTGGCGCGAGGGACTGGTGGACGTCTTTGCGCGCAACCTCGACGGCGTGGGACCGCTGCGGGCGGTACCGGCGAGCGTCGTGCTGCGACGATTCAGCGGACGGGCCGACCGCGCCTCGGCGCTGGCGCTGGGGAAGCGGGTCGGCGCGCGCCTGGTGCTCACCGGAAGCCTGGTGGGTGCGGGGCCCGACTCGGTCCGTCTCACGGTCACGGTCCTCGATGTCGCCCGGGACCGGACCGTGGCCGAGCTGGAGCTCCGCGGCTCTGCGGATCGCGTGGACCGATTGCTGGATTCCGCCACGGTGGGGGTGGTGCGGCAGCTCGGCCGAGCTCAGCCCATCGGCGCCGTGCGCGCGGCGGGCCTGCCGACCACCTCGCTCGCGGCGCTCAAGGCGTTTCTTCAGGGGGAGCAGTTCTACCGTCAGACCGCCTGGGACTCGGCCCTCGCCTATTACCAGCGTGCCGTCGATCTGGACAGCACGTTCGCGAGCGCTTGGTGGCGCATGGCCGGGATCCGGGGGTGCAGCCGCATGGGCATGTGGCCGGATCCCGTAGTCCACGGCTACGTGCTGCGGGCCGCGGCGCTCAGCGGCGCACTCCCCGCACGCGAGAGCCTTCTGGTGGTGGGCGACTCGCTGTTCGAAGCGCTGGCGGATCCGGCTAACCCTCGATCCTACGAGCATCGCGTGCGGATGCTCACGACGCTGGACGAAGCCACGCGCCGGTATCCGACCGACCCGGAGGTTTGGTTCGAGTTGGGCGACGCCCTCTACCACTGGCGGGTGGGGACGCCACAGCAGGCCCTGGCGACGTTCGAGCGGGCGATCGTGCTGGACTCGAGCTTCGCCCCGGCGTATCTGCATGCCGTCGACCTCGCCGTCACGGTCGGCCGGCCGGAGCTGGCACGGCGCCAGTTTGCCGCGTATCTCGCCCTCAACATCACGGACCGGAACAGCGAGGGCCTCGGGCTGGCGGCGCAACTCTTCTCGGCGCCGTCACCGTGGCCGGCGGAGGTGCAGAGACAGGTCGAGTCGGCCTCCGCCTATACGCCGTTTGCGGCATTGGTCCCGCTCCGGCGGCTGGGGGACAGCGCCGAGACGGCGGTCCGGCTCGCCCGGGCCTTTCTGGATGCGCCGTCGGGCACCGACCGGATGTTCGACAACCCGGCGTCGCGGACCAGCGTGTACGCCAACAACCTGGCGTATCGAGGACACCTGGAAGAGGCGCATCGCATTGGTGGGACGGCGAACCGCGAGTCCTTCGCGCAGGTCGCGTTACTTGGGGGGCTGCCGGCCGAGAGTGTCGCGGCGGTCTTCGGGAGCTGGGTCCGGGAGCCCGTGCCGCCCCGAGTGCCGCAGGGCTGGCTCAGTGCGCGGCTGCTGGCGATGCCGTGGTGGGCCGCGAACGACACGGCGGCCGCCGCCGTGGCGGTGGCGAGGTGGGACTCGCTGGCCGCTGCGGTGCCGGAGCAGTCGCTGGGCCGCGTCTGGGCGCGCTACGGGGCCCAGGCGGGCCGCGCCTACCTGGCGCTGGCGCGGCGCGACAGCACCGATGCGCTACGGCGGTTCACGGCGCTGCCCGACACCGTGTGTCCGTGCCTCCCCGATCGCATTTTGACCGCCCGGCTGCTCGCGGCCGAGGGGCGGCTGGCG
>Ga0209321_10002648_pt1 | contig 12048 bp, 11 predicted proteins | sample Rifsed16ft4_FD_184012 | JGI IMG/M metagenome (GOLD analysis project Ga0209321, IMG submission 184012) | Soil microbial communities from Rifle, Colorado, USA - sediment 16ft 4 - CSP-I_5_4 (version 2) | ecosystem: Environmental > Terrestrial > Deep subsurface > Rock core/Sediment | place: Rifle... | reverse complement strand
AATAACCAATTTATTGATGGGCGATACATGATCAAGCTGTTCATCAGATGCGAATTTGTAAAAGGCTTCCTGCGTTCCGGGAACTTCATTTGTGATGAAAGGATGCGCGCCGGCTCTGACGATCTCTTCATGCACGGCGAGCGTGAGTTCATCTGCAATCGGGCTGGTGCGGATAAGCACCTGCTGTCCCTTTTGCACTTCAACGGAATAATGAACCAGCACTTTCGCCAGTTTGGAAATACGCGGGTCGGGCATGTAAAACTCCTATGCAAACAAAGGTTCGTATTGTTTTCCTGATTCTATCATCGCTTCCTTCTCAGCCTCGCTCAAGCGGGTAAAGTTTTCGCAAGCTTTGAGCATGATCGGGAGAACACGCGTATCACCGGCGGTACAAAGACCTGTGACATCGTATGAAAGCGCGAAGTTCACTGCCTGCTGGATTTCCTCGCTTTTGTCAAAAGGTTCATACCAGGTCGTGGCTGAATGCTCGCGTGCGCCCCAGGGACCCTTCGTAACCGACTTGATAATCATTGTGCCGACGTCTTTTGCCTTGCAGGTGGCAATCAATTCCTCGGCAGACTCCCGGTATTCCGGATTTGCCATCTGGACGAAGTTCAACGGGAAAAGGGCGGAATCAAAATCGAACCGCCTCAACGCTTCGAGATAGATTTGTGGAGCATTCACCCCGTGGCCTGTGATCCCGATAAATTGAGTCAATCCTTCCCGACGCGCCTCCTCGAACGCTTCCAGCGCGCCGCCCGCCATGGTGACGGCGTCCAGCTCCTCCATCGTTGTGATCGCGTGGCATTGGTAAAGGTCGAAGGTCTCAGTTTGCAGGCGTTTGAGCGATTCGCGTAATTCCTTCCATGCGGCCTCTTTTGTGCGCTCCATGGTTTTGCACCCGAGGAAGAATCGCCCGCGCTCGCGCGGCATCCACGGACCGATGCGAATTTCAGCCTGACCATAGGATGGCGCAACATCAATGTGATTGACGCCGGCTTCGATGACCATCTCCATTACTTTATCGGCATCTGCCTGTGAGATCTGCCCGAAGGCCGCCGCACCGAAAATAGCGACGGTGCTCATGTGACCTGTTCGTCCAAAACGACGTGTTTCCATTCTGCCTCCTATACTTGAAAAATGTCTGTGAAGCTTTTAATCGTCTTCGTCCTTCTGCTTGCCATAGACTCTGTTGACAGCTCTTTCAATCTCCTCCTTTGTATGTCTCTCGCAGGCCACCAGTGGGCGGCCCGCTCCCTTTACTTCCTTCCCGCCTGCGCTCATGACCTTACTGCCAATGTACTTTCCGTTTGAATCATGTACAACATAGAGTTGGTAAAGTTTTCCGCACACGATACACCCGTGCATTTCGCCTTTCGCTTTCGTATCAGCCATCTTTTGCCTCCGAAATCCATTTTACTCGGAAATACATGTCAAGGTACCAATCCGTATCCAGATTTAATTTCATGGCGAGTAGTGATTCGTCCACGCGCGATAAATCCAACTGCAAAGTTCAGTTGCGTACGATATCATCAGCGCCGCGCGCTTATCGCGGGTAAAGCTGTTTGCAGCGGCCGAACGCTAGCGCAGAGTACTGTTTATCTATGCTCTTACTTGCTAAAATTTTCTATTAATTGTTTCACATGGACCACGCCGTCGAATCCAGCGAGATCGCCTTTGGGCATCTGCGCCTTCTCGGCATCCGGGTCACCCAGCGAGGAGACGATCACATCACCCGCGCTCACATCTTCTTTTTCGGTATAGCTGTTTGTTGTGACAATGGTCTTAAGGCCTGCCGCTTTCGAGGCAGCCACGCCGTTTTTGGAATCTTCCACCACGAAGACTTCCTCGGGCTTCAATCCGAGTTTGGAAAGCGCAAGGTTGTAGATCTCAGGATCGGGCTTCTTTTTGCTCACCACATCGCCAGCCAACACAAGATCGAATTTAATGTCTGAAAGGATTTTCCCGGTGATGGCCTTGGCGGCCTGCTCATTGGATGTGGTGCATACGGCAATCTTCAGGCCTGCATCCATCGCCTCTTTCATAAACCGGTGAATACCCGGCCGCAGGGGGAGTTTGCCTGTCTCGATCAATTCCACGAATAGCGCGGTCTTACGCTTGTGCATTTCCTTGACGAGGCTGTCGATCTCTTCCTCGGTCAAAGGCCTGGAAAACCCTTTGATCTTCCAGTGATGCTTCATGCGCTCCTTGCCGCCCGCGATCTGGAGCAGTTCGTGGTAATAGTCCACACTCCACTCGTCGGTGAAGCCGAATTCCTTGAACGTCATATTAAAGGACACGCGGTGACCATCGCGTTCGGTATCGATGATCACGCCGTCCTGGTCGAAGAATACTGCTTTGATTTGTGACATATGCGGCTCCTCACAAGGACTTCTATTTCTTCATTCCGAAAAACTCGCCGACCAGGTCCACGAAGAGGCGGTTCTCTTCCTTCGTGCCGATGGTGACACGGAACCAGCCATCGCTTCCATACTTCTTGCTTTCGCCGCGCAGGATCACGCCTTTGGTCTCTGCAAAAGCCAGCACTTCCTTGCCGGTCCTGCCGGTGCCGCCGCAATCGAACAGGATATAGTTGGCTTTGGAGGGGAAGACGACGAAGCCGGGGATGTCGCTCAACGACTCGGTAATGAAATCCACCTCGCTGTTGTTGAATTTGACACGCTCCGCCAAGCCCTCTTCATCTTCAAACGCCGCCAGCGCCGCCCACATCGGGATCGTGCCAACGTTCCAGGGAAGAAGCGAACCGGAAATCTGGTCAATGACTTCCTTTGCGCCAATTGCATATCCAAAGCGCATGCCCGCGAGACCGTACGCCTTCGAAAGTGTGCGGGTGATCAAAACGTTCTTATACTTCCTGGTCAGCGCAACTTGCGACATACCCAGTCCGGTATATTCCACGTAGGCCTCGTCGATGACGAAGGGAAGACCTGTTTCGGCGATGCGTACGAAATGCTCTGCGTCCATGAAGTTGCCGGTGGGGTTGTTCGGGTTGGCGACCACGACGATCTTGGTCTTGTCGGTGATGGCATTCAAAATGGCATCGGGATCATAGTGCATGGCTTTGTCTTTGTAGATCATCGGCACCGAGACCATCTTCGCGCCCAGCAATGTACCGCGCAACTGGTAGATGCCAAAGCAGGGAGTATGCTGGATAACTTCATCACCCGGTGTGATGAACATGCGGAAGATGTTGTCATAGACTTCGCTGGAGCCATTGCCAATCATCACATTCTGCGGCCCATCCAGCCCATTGATCTCGGCGATTTTGGTGCGTACGACCAGACCTTGGTCAGGATAGCGATTCGCCATCTTTGCATATTTGACCATGGACTCAAGCACCTTGTCTGAAGGGGGATTGGGATTCTCATTGGACATCATGCGATGTAACGAGGGATCTCTCCATGCCTTTTCGATGTGTTCCGAAATATACATCGGAATCCCCTTGACCCAGGGTGCATAGTACTCTTCAATGCTTTTCATTTATGTTAACTCCTCAGTTATTTTATGCCTCGGTGGTCGAGTAGTGGCGCCAAAGCGCCACATATCGAGACCACCCTGTTATTGAAGTGTTCTCTGGACTGTTGGTCTCGATACGGCGAGAAGTACATTCGCCCGACTCGACCAACGAATATGCCTAGGCCTTACCAGTGCTCTCGAGCATGTCCATCCAGTGCATCACGGCCTTGCGGGTTGCATCGCGGACGACGACATCAATTTTGCCGGGATCGTACTCATCACGATGAGCATTGATGTACTCGAATTTTGCGTCAATCAGTGTGTGCTTCAATTCAGTGGACACATTGAACTTCGCTCCACCTGCGGCGAGCAACTTCTTGATGTAATCCTCAGGCAGGCCGGTGCCGCCATGAACAACTACCGGGGTTTTGATCCCGTTGCCGTTCAGCATTTTATGGATGGTCGCCAGACGCTCGAAGTCAATTTTGGGGTTTTTCGTCTTATACACACCATGAGCGGTGCCGATGGCGGGAGCGAAGATATCCAGGCCGGTGCGCTCGACGAATTCCACCGATTGTTCGGGATTCGCCAGCTGCGCTTCATCCTCCGCGACCTTGATCTGGTCTTCCACACCGCCGACAGTTCCCAACTCGCCCTCGACGGAGATATTGCCGACCTTGTGGCAATAGTCCACCACTTCCCTGGTCTGGCGGATATTCTCTTCGTAGGACTGTTTGGACGCGTCGATCATGATGTTGGTGTAGCCTGCGTCTGCGCACTTTTTGCAGTAATCGATTTCGGTGCAGTGATCGAGGTGCAGGCAGACCGGTACCGGCGCGGACGACGCCAGCGTGCGATAGATCGCCACCATCATGTTTGTGCCGAGGAACTTGGATGGTTTGACCGAAGTCTGAACGATCACGGGGGATTTCTTCTCGATGGCCGCATCTATCACTGCTTCGAATTGAAGCAAGTCTGTGATGTTGAACGCGCCGACGGCATAACCATCTTTTGCCGCTTCCACCATGATCTCTTTTGCATTTACGATTGACATGTGAGCCTCCTGGATGTAGATGATGCTAGATTTTTTCCTGTTGTTCTTTTTGATGACGGGCAGTCATCCGTTCTTCAATAAAGCCTTCCAGCCCGGCGAACCCTTTTGAGAAAGCCTCGACTGTGCTGACCGTTGCGGGGTGATCGTTGAACTGTTCAAGTGCCAGGCCGTTCGGGTCGTAAGCCTGGATGCAGTAGGGGATCTTCAATAGCCTGTCCATTACTTCCGCGGGTGCTTCCTCTTCGATCTCAGGCTGGAAGAGGAGATCGTCGCCCAGCTCGAAGAGAGGCTCCAGAACATAGGGCGGGCAAGTGTAAACGATATCTCCCCCGGCGAGTTTTTGAACATCCCAGAATCTCATTTTTCCCGCTACGAGAGGGCCGGCACGCATGGAACAGGCGAGCATCTTGCTGGCGTAGCCTGCCTCGGTGAGAATTCGATAGGCGCGGCGGAAAACTGCAATGCCAAACCAATGTTTATCCTGCCAGGATAATTTCATGTCTTGCCGCTCTGCCTGAACATCCAGAACTTCGTGTTCCGTCAGGCGCCCGATCATCATCGTAATGACGGCGCGCCATTTGCGCAGGTCAACCTCATTTTGTTCCGCGATCTTTATGCCCTGCATGGCGGCGTTTGCCGATGCCAGGATCTGAGGCAGGGTAAAGCAGACCGTAGTATTGGTACTAATGCCTTTGGAGGTTAATACCTTGACGACCTCGATACCCTGCATGCTGGCCGGGACCTTGATCATTACGTTCGGGCTGAGGGCGCTAAGTTCCTCCGCATCATGGACCATTTTGTCCGTCTCCGTAAAGAGGCGCGGATCCAACTGGCCGGAGATCCAGCCAAACCGGCCCTTGGAAGCCTCAAAAATCGGCAGGTACATTTCTGCGCCCCGTTTTACCACTTCCTTGTATGCTGACCAGGTGAGTTCTTCCAGACCAATGCCAGGGTTGGCCCGCATCAAATCATCTATCCACTCTCCCCAGAAATCAGGGTCACTTTTGATGGCTTGCCATGATAATGACGGATTGGTCGTGCAACCTCGGAAGATGCTTTTGGCAGGTGATTCAGTATTGTATAACCGTGCAAGCTGTTCTTCCAAAATCCGCTTGCGGGATGATTCGGCAGTGTTCAGCATTTTCTGAGTCCACTGATTATAGACCAAAGGAGATGAATCCCACCAAATCTCCATATCTGGGTGAGTCTTCACCAGGCGTTCTACAGGACTTTCGATCATGTTGGAATCTCCTTTCTCGAAAGACTTGTTAAAATCCAATTCGAAGAGATGAAACCTTTTCAGCTTTCAATCTGTATACCTATATCCTACTTCTGTTTTGTTTCCTTCAACCAACTTTCCCAACGCGGGTCAGTCATATCTTCGCGCGCCCGGCCGAACCACAGATCAGCATAACCCTGGAAGTCCTCCTCCAAACTGGAGATGCCGGTCTGGGTGGTACCCCACATCGCCTCATGGATCTCTGACATGGGTGACATTAGCTTGAGGCGGGCGAAGTTCTTGTCTGTCACCTCGCCGAAGTATTCCTGCAACTGCAGACGCATCATCTCGTCGTTGAGGCGGTGGTGATGGCAGAAATTCCCAAGATCGAAGAAGATATCACCCATCCCGGCATATTCCCAATCGAGCAGGCGCATCTCGCCGATCTCGCCGGGGACATCTTCGTCCAGAAAATTCAGGTTAAGCAGATCATCATGGCAGGGCGTAGGGGTATAGGGATCATTCAATAACGCCTGCTCGGTTTCACGCACCTTCTGCATGATCCAGTCAAAATCGAAAGGGAACTTGCAGTTGTGTTGCCGCGAAACATCGCTGAGCATTTCAATCCGGCGGAAAACGTTGAACTCGCCCGGGAGTTCCGGTGCATTTTTGTGGAATACGCGCAGCTTGCGTGCAACCCGCCGGATATTTTCCGGCAGGGTGATTTCCGCCGGAGGAATCTTCTTTCCATTGATAAAACGCGTTACCAGATAACCTTCTGGTTCAATAAAGTACATCACCTCAGGGGCAACGCCCAGCCGGCCGGCCGCCAGGTTGGCGGCATATTCCACATCACGGCTGATACCCAGTAAGTCGGTGCCAGCTCCGGTAATGCGCAATACGTAGTCCTTACCGTCGGCCTCGACCTTGTAGTTCAGGTTTGTAATCCCTCCCGTGAGTGGTGCAGTTTTCAATTCTTTGGCGCTTGCGAAGAATGGTACTCGCGCGAGCGCCTGCTCCAAAGTCAGTCCCACAGATTCTCTCCTGATTTTCTATGCGGATGCCAACTTAACCGCTTGTCATTTGGAACCCTTCAACCTTGCCGTCCGCGAAAGTCACCAGGCAGCCGCGCAGGATCCCTTCCCCATACTCACTTCCGGGGTTAATACACGTGGTCCGGCCCATCTTGATGACCGCCTGTGATTCGTGGATGTGCCCGTGCAGGCTTAACATGGGTTGATAGGTTTCTATGGCTTTGCGCACGGATTGACTGCCTGCTCCTGCGAAGACGATTTGTCCGCCGCTCATGATGGGACTGGGTGGGTCAGTGGTCCAGTCGAGCTTTGGGCAGGAGTCCAGAGTCGAATCAAGCGGAGGAACGTGGAAGTTGAATATGCAATGTTCGAAGTCCTGCACCTGCGCACACATGCCCTCAATGATCTCACCCAGCTTCTCATCGGGGATTTCGCGCGGTGTGTGCCATGGCGTGGGATTGCTGAAGCCGACGCTTGCCATGCTATGGTCATCATCGATTTGCACGACTTTCGCCTCGCAGGGAATAAAGGACTCTCCGCCTTCCTTTAGCGCTTCCAGCACTTCCGGATCGTCATCATTCCCTCCGGTTACGAAACATTTGATCCCGGTACCCTTGAGCCGTGTCTCTGCCAGTTCAACCCAGGAAGCCAGTCTCTCACGTGCAAGTTTATGAAAGAGTTTATCCACTTCGTCAGGCTTTTCAGCTAATACATTATATTCATCCTCCTCCATGATCCTGCTGTAAAAACCGAGCAAGCCTATCCTCTCCTGTAATTGCTGTAATTCAGTCTCACCGGCAATTTTCTGAACTGTTCCCTGCAGGGTCGCGCGATAGTGTCCATTTGCCTGCTTGATGATGGGAATCAATAACTTGCCCTGGATATCCCCACCCATCACAATGACATTTACATCATAGAACTTGCCAGCATTGATGAATTTCCGATAGGTGCGTTCAGAGCCATGAATGTCAGTGGCAAAGAACAGACGGGTCATCTTTTTGCTTTTCTTCTTGGAAAAAAACGACATTTGGTTCCTCCGATTGACGTGCAGAATCAGGCTTTAATTCTCTCGCCTTTTGGATCCCATAGTGGCGCCGGCACAACCTCCGACTCCACTCGCTCTCCAAAGAACTCAATATTGAGTTTTGTGCCAACCTTGGTACATTCCACCGGCAGATAGGCATAAACGATGCTCTTGCCAACCGAATAGCCAAACCCGCCTGCCACCACCCAGCCGATAATCCGTTCGCCAGTGCGAATGGGCTCCTTGCCGAGGGCGATGGTGCGGTCATCGGAGATGGTCATGCAACATAACTTTTGCATCCAGCCACTCTCCTTTTGTTTCTGCAAGGCAACTCTGCCGATGAAATCACCCTTATCCAGTTTCACTGCGAAGCCCAAACCTGCTTCGTAGGGTGTGTAATCTGGCGAAATCTCACTGCTCCAATAGCGATAACCCTTTTCGAGGCGTAGAGTGTCTATGGCTTTGTAACCGGCCGCCACCATGCCTTCGGGTTGGCCTGCTTCCCAAAGCGTGTCCCACAGCCGCAGGCCGTATTCCATCGGGGGGTAAAACTCCCAGCCGAGCTCGCCAACATAAGTCACGCGCGAAGCGAGCACGGGGACATCTCCTATGGTGATGCGTTTCGCGGTCATATACGGGAATCCCGCGTTCGAAATATCATCCGTTGTTACTTTCTCCACGATCCTGCGCGCTTTGGGTCCCCACAGGCCGAGACAGGCATAGGAGGAGCCGACATCTTCAATGGTTACTGAGCTATCTTCGGGCATGTTGAGTGAGAGCCACGACACGTCATGCTGGCCGAATGCTGTTCCTGTGATGATGAAGAAGCGATCATCCGCAAGCCGCGTGACGGTGAAATCACATTCGATGCCGCCGCGCTTGTTCAAGCATTGTGTATAAATGACCGTTCCAATGGGCTGATCAATATTGTTCGCGCAAACATAGTTCAGGAATTTCAATGCGCCGGGGCCGCGCACTTCCAGTTTATTGAACGATGTTTCATCGAACAGACCTGCATTCTCGCGCGTCATGAGGTGTTCGTATCCGATGGAACGCGACCAATTGTGGCGTGCCCAGCCTTTCGGTTCATGGCCGTGAGTCGCTTTTTCTTCGTAAGGCTTGAACCAATTCGGACGTTCCCATCCCATCTTTTCACCGAAGGAACAACCCAGGTCGCGCAGTCTGAAATAAGTTGGAGAGACGCGCACGTTGCGCCGCGAGATGCGCTCTTCACCGGGGAAGTGGATGTCATAATATTGAGTATATGTTTCAAGCGTACGCGCTGCCGCATAATCCAGGCTGTTGTAGTTGGGACCAAAGCGCCGCACGTCAAGCCGCCACATATCCCATTCGGGGTTGCCATCAATGATCCATTCCGCCATCACCTTGCCGATGCCGCCCGCGCCTGCAAGCCCGTGGGCGCAGAACGCGCATGCAACCCAGAAGCCTTTGACGGAGGTTGGCCCCAACAAAAACTCGCCGTCAGGTGTGAAGCCTTCGGGACCGTTCAGGAGTTTAACGACCTCTGCGTTTTCAACGGCCGGCACGCGCCGGATGGAATTTTCCATCAGAGGGGTAAATCGTTCCCAGTCTGGAGGCAGTAACTGGAATTTGAAATCCTTGGGAATTCCATTCATGCCATAAGTCGCCGGCTGGCGCTCATAACCGCCCGTGACGAGTCCGCCGACTTCTTCGCGCCAGTAGACCAACAGATCTGGATCGCGCAGGTTCGGAAAATCGCGCGTGACGCCTTCGATCGGTTTTGTCATGATGTATAGGTGTGCCATCGGGATTACCGGAAGATTCAAGCCGACCATTTTGCCGACCTCGCGCCCCCACATGCCTGAGGCGTTGACTACGATCTCCGTCGTGATCGTACCTTTATCGGTCACCACCTCGCTGACGCGCCCATTCGTGATATTGATCTTTTCGACGTTTGTGTTGGTGAATATCCTGGCGCCGCGATTCTTTGCGCCGACGGCCAGCGCGTTGGTGAGGCCTGTCGGGTCAATACTGCCGTCGTTCGGCGTATACGCTGCGCCGACCACGCCATCAATCGTCATAAGCGGAAATTTTTCCTGCGCCTCTTTTGGCGTGATCAACTCCATCGGCACCCCGAAGGAACGCGCCATGCCAACCAGTCGCTTTGTCTCCTCCAGGCGTTCGGCAGAAGATGCAAGACGGATGCCACCGACCTCGCGCCAGGAGGTATCGACACCGGTCTCCTGTTTAAGCCTGCGATACAGGTCAGTGCTGTAATGCATCATGCGCGTCAGGTTTGCATCCGAGCGCATCTGACCGACCAGACCCGCCGAGTGCCAGGTTGACCCTGCCGTTAATTCGTGGCGTTCGAGAAGAACAACATCCTTCCACCCCATGAGTGCGAGGTGATAGGCGATGCTTGCCCCACCCACGCCTCCGCCGATGATAACTACTTGTGCCTGTGAGGGCAACTCAGACATGTTTGGCTCCTTGATCTTCGCCCTTCGACTTCGTTACACTTCGCTCAGGGCGAAAATTGGCATCAGAAAATGCAAAGGTGCTGCCAGCGCTGGCAACACCTGTTGATGTTAAGGTTTCGCTACGTTGTGGTTTGCCAGGCGGATTTGGGATGTGCCATCCGGGCAACAATATCGAATGAGGAGATTACGCCGAGTGGGAATGCATCCGGATCTTCGCGGTCTATCACCACCAGGCGATGGTGATGGTGCTGGATCATCATATCTGCGGCCTCGCGCAGGCTGGCATGGATATCGATCGTCAGGGCAGGGTGCATTACATCGCGAACAATCAAGTTTTCGTCCAGACCATTTTTGACGAAAGGCAGCAAGTCCCAGCCGCTGACGACTCCCAGTGTTTTTCCTCTGGCATCTACAACGAGCACGGACCGCCAGCCCGCCGCGGTCATTGCGCGGGCCGCGGAGAGAATTGGCGTTTTACCACGGCAGACCAAGATTGCATCGGACATCACATCGCCTACAACCTCACGGCTCGGTCTCTCCTGCTGGGCAATGCTGGAGACAAAATCGGATAGGGAGATCACTCCCACAGGCTTGCCATTCTCGGTCACGAGCAACCTGCCGATTTCCTTCTCGATGAGTTGGTTCACTGCCTCAGAGAGGGGGATGTTCGTTTCAACGGAATCAACCGGATGGGACATCAGATCCGAGGCTGTCAATCTCCGCATGGTCGCGAGGCTTTCGGAATCAGAGGAAAGCCATTCGCCCGCGAGCAGGTCAAAATCCGAAATGATGCCGAGCGCGCGCCCAGCGCCGTCTGCAACGATCAAGGCATGGACATGATGTTGATTCAGCAGGACAGCCACCTGGCCCAACGTCGCATCCGGTTTGCACGTAAGAATGCCGGGGTGCATTAGGTCGCGTACAAGTTTTGCCATAAGGAACTCCTTTCGTTAAACTTCATCAACGTCTTTGTACCACTTGACGCGGTCCCCGACGCGGGCGCGCAGACGCCAGGCGAGGGGCTTCGGTTCCTTCTCCAGCCGTGCCAGGATTTCATTCACCTGTGATTCCACTTTCGCTTTTTGATCCGTGGAGAGTTGTGAGTAGCCATGTGCGAGTTTCTTTACTTTATCAAGGTTCATGGTGGTGGTGCGCCATAATCCCCAATCGTTGGCGCACAGGCTAGCCGCGCGTTTGATATTGATGGTTTCTGTATCCATATCGCCGAGAGGATGTTCGAGCAACAACATGAGCGTGTCAATGACATCCTTTTCATTGATCTGTACGATTTGCATTTTTTCGAGGAGCAGTTCGGTCAGAGGGATGGTTGGGGCGTCAACTTCGAGACGATCCTTCCAGTAGATGGCATGACAGAAATCCAGTTTCTCGTAGAAGATATCCACGTGCAAACCGCTGTCGGCCTTATCGTAAATGGCGCGTTCGCCTTCTGAAGAAATAAAGACCTCACGATTTTCCACATAACCGAGCGTGGTCATTAAACTCTGGATCTGCTTCAATTGTCTGGTATAGGCGGCAAAATCAATGTCGGTGTATGCGCGTCCCAATGCCGCCTGGACGTAACCGTATTGGGGACAGTGCATCTGAAAGGCCAGCGACCCGATCACTCGTAATAGGATTCCGGAATCGTCACTGGCTTTTATGATTCGCTTTAGTTCGTTCTCAAATTTTCCACGTTCAGAAGGATCTTGATCACCCATCCCGATTGAATCGTTCGTCATACCCATCTCCTGTGATGAGAATTAGGCAAGAGTGGCTTT
>Ga0209321_10002646_pt1 | contig 12056 bp, 9 predicted proteins | sample Rifsed16ft4_FD_184012 | JGI IMG/M metagenome (GOLD analysis project Ga0209321, IMG submission 184012) | Soil microbial communities from Rifle, Colorado, USA - sediment 16ft 4 - CSP-I_5_4 (version 2) | ecosystem: Environmental > Terrestrial > Deep subsurface > Rock core/Sediment | place: Rifle... | reverse complement strand
CATGCCAAGCATAATCCCATGCTGCGTGAGCAACCCAAGACGTGACACTATTGGGGTATGTTTTGCAGAATGTCGAATGAGTAGCCCTGAAGGGTCAGTATCAACTGTACCGTAAAGATGAGAATAAGACCTAGAAAAACCAGCTTCTTCTTCCGCAGAGACGCCAGACCAATTCCCGTCCAGACGGAAAGCGGTTGGGGTATGAAATGTATCCATCGAAGCCCATGCCATTGCACACCGAACAAGTAAGCGTACGCAAGAATAAAGGGAACGACAGCCCAGATCATCAGAACCTCCTTGCCTTTGACCAACTTTCGACCTTCGTTTGTCCAAACCAAAGTAAAACCTATTGCGGCACATGACAACAGCAATGGTCCCACCAGCTCAAGGACGTAAGGGGTCATGTATAGGCCTTGATCGTAAACAGGAGTGAAATTGGAGTAGTAATAGTAGATCGATTGCCACGCGAACTGATAGAAGGTAACGTACGCCACGCCACCTCCCAAGAAGACTCCTACCACTGACTTGGGAATCCGCTTTCGCCAGAGAAAAACTGCAAAGTAAGGCATCAGCACTGCCATTGCAAGAAGGGTTGAAAGCTGATGCGTCAAGCCCAGAGCCGCGCTTGAGACCGCCGACAGGACCAATCTATCAGTCATGAGCGCGTAGACGAGAAATGCAAGCAAAAGCAAACCTGCAATGTTAGCGTATCCGCCCCAGGTAAGCATCTGGTAATCGCTACGAGTCACAAGCAGAGAGCATGCGGCGATCAGTCCACCGGCACTTGAACCCGAGACACGTTTCACGATGAGGTAGATCGGAACTATCTGGAGCGCGTCCGCTGCACTCGCCAGAATCTTCATTATCGCATAAGGATCAACGTTCGGAAACGCAAAAAAGAAGCTCAACGAGACAAGGTGAAACAGAGGCGGATAGTAGAGTTCCACCGTGGAACCAGAGCTACCTGCCTCCACAGGCACGCTAAGCTTTCCATCCAGAAGCGCCATCGCGTATCTGTAATGTACGAACGGGTCTCCACCGACACGCGGGTACTGTAGAAGCGGCAAAGCTCTGATAAGGAACCCCGCAACGAAGAGCAAGCATAACACGAGCAACTCCCAATGTGCAACAGACAAATCCCGCAAGCCCACGAGCACCTTAGAGCACTCAGCGATGCGAATCCTCATCATGCTCGTCTCTTCGAATTGCAAGAAAGATCATTCAAATTGTTTGCTATATGGTTTTAATCACGAAACGAACTCGCACGCGAGCCAGTCGACGGTTTGCTACTTTCTGTAAATATTGTGGGATATGCGGTGTTAATGTAGAGGGCCTAGCCACCCTCTCATAGCGTATCTTGAACAATCTTCGACGGAGAGAACTCTAGAATGCTGATAGTTGAGAATCTCACAGTCAGTGTGACCGGTCGTAGAATCACGCGCAACCTCAGCCCCGAGACTAGAGGGGACGAGTGACAGTTCGTTGATAAAGGTGGATGTGCTTCACTCAACCTCCGCCGTGGGAACCCAAATCCTCCTCACCCACGGTAGTGAGCATCTTCTCGTAGACGTGGGAGACGGCACTGTGAGGGACCTCATCTCAAGGAAAGTCAGCTTCGAGAAGATCCAAGCAATTCTCCTTACACATGAGCACTTCGATCATTTCTCAGGGCTGTACGGCCTCCTACATTTTTGCAGGATCTTACGCCGTAAAGAAGAACTCATCTTGGTTGGTCCTCGACCGGTGCAAGTCGTCAGACATTTCTTGACGCCACCAGTGATGTACGAGACTCTTCCCTTCGAAATCCGACTGATCGAGGTGAGCGAGGGCGAGAACATATCCGTAGGTCAGCTTAACGTCACTGCCTTCGCGGTGGAACACGCGTCGGCCAACGCATTAGGATACTCGATCCAGGACAAGAAAGGTTATCGGGTTGTGATAAGCGGAGACGCAACAATCTCCACGAATCTGGCGCGAAATGTTGAAGGAGCCGATTTCGCCGTCTTGGAGGCAACTTACGATGATCGTGATGCAGATCTTGCATCAAGGTACGGGCACATGACTAAGAGTCAAGCGAAGAGCTTGGGAAGGACAGCCAAGAAGGCGGTTTATGTTCATTCAAGCCCCAATCATTATGTTAAGAAGTTCGTTTGCACCTCGCGCTAACGTGAGGTTTTACGCCCGCGGGATCAACAGGAGAAATGGGCAGTAACTTGGACCATGGCTCTGTCGTGGCAAACGGGAATCCCTCTCTAGCGATTATCCTCTTTACGAAAGTCCCTAAGCCGGGCTTCGTCAAGACTAGGTTTGTCTCTCAGACCGGACCACTTTCCAAGGAGCAGTGCTCCTCACTCTACGTATGCCTGCTCGAGGATACACTCGCTGCTGTGGCGGATCTTCAGCGCAGAAGAGACGTTTCCCTCATAGTCGCTTTCACTCCTGAGGACGAAGAAGTTGCTATCAAAAGGATCGTGAGGCAGTATGTGGGTGACGCCCACTATATCCCGCAGAAGGGTATCAATGTCACGCAGAAGGTCAGAAACGCCTTCGAGTGCGTCTTCAATCAAGGTTACGAAGCTGTTTCACTCATACCTGGGGACCACCCTGACTTGGACGGTAGCCTACTGTCTCAATCATTTGATTGTCTCAGGATCTCGGACAGCGACGCCCTACCTCGCATTGCCCTTGGTCCTACTTGCGACGGGGGCGCCTACCTGCTGGGCTTCAACAAAAACGCCTTTTCGCATGTCCAATTCAACCTTGAGGACACCTTCAAGGTCTGCGCCGACATACTCAGACATGCCAGAGCCCAAGCGGTCCCTTACACGATCTTGGAGAACAGAACTGACATAGATGACTGGGGGGACGTGCGACACTTCCTCCGCAGCGCGAAATATCAGCACACCAACACACACTCTTTCCTGCGCCACCTCAAGATACCAGTCAACAACGATAACATCTGCAAGGTTTCCGTCATAATTCCGACTTTGAACGAAGAACGAGTCATTGGCGATGCTCTAGCCTGTCTAGAGGCTCAGACGGAAAAGGACTTCGAAATCATTCTGGTGGACGCAGTCAGCTCAGATTCTACCATCGAGAGAAGTTGGGCTCGGGTGAACAAAATCGTTCTCGTCAACAAGCCTTCGCGTAAGAAACAGGAGAACATAGGAGCAATTGGATCCAGGGGTGCGGTGCTTCTCTTTCTGCATGCTGACCTCAAGTTGTCTCTCACAGTCATGGACGAGATAACAACGTTCCTGAAAGATCCATCCATTAAAGGCGGCAACTGCCATGTGACTTTTGATGGCAATGGATTCAAGTATCGTTTCTTGGACGCATTCAGGGCATGTGGCAGTCGTCTTCTTCGCGTTCATGGAATCAGCTCGGCCTTCTTTGTAAGAAGATCAGACTTCCTTGAAGTAGGGGGCTTTCGAGAGGATGCGATGGAAGAAGCTGTCGACTTGGTGCAAAGACTTTCGGACCACGGGAGGTTTATCACCCTGAAACAAACCGTGATCTTATCGGCTCGAAGGTTCGAGGGAGGCAACTTCCTACTTGTAACTACCCTTTGGATCACAACGGTGCTACTAACTTTACTTGGCTTTCATGAGACTTCAATTGAGGAGAAGCTGTGGAGAGCGGCCGGATGACCCGATAGACTGATTTTCGAAAACACATAAGTGCACTGAGTCTCGTTTTCAGCCTTCAGTGTCACAAGATGACTCAGACAAGGAAAAGAATAGACTGGTTGCCAGCCCCGGACTACTTCTCAGCTAAAGGCATGATGCGCGACCACGACTGGCTCGAATCATATTTCTCTGTGGTCCTTCAGTGGCCCAAGACCTGTACCGTCTCGCTAAAAGACCGACAGTTGGTAGGGCTGGCCAAGTCGTTAGCCTTCAATTGGGAGCCTGGAATCCTCAATCATACCGACCTCGCCCTGAAGACGGGTTCAACACCTGAGGAAGTAACTGAGGTGATTAAGGCCACGTCAGCCACTCTCGGCTTAGCTGAGCTTGACATGACCGCGCAGACGAAGGGAACGTTGAAGCTCTCTGAGCTCCCCCGACTTAACTCACTGGTAAGGAAGTCGCTCAAGGCTATTGAGAGTTACTATCGTACAGTCCCATCATGTTTCAGGCACAAGATCGTGACAGAAGACCCTCAATGGTTTCTGGATTTTGTCAGCGTCACCAAGCCCGCGTATGACTTGGGCACGAAGATCCTTGATCCTAAGCTCAGGTCTCTCGTCTGCCTGGCTGCGGCGGCCGTCATGAATTGGCAAAACGGGGTGAGGTTGTACTCAGCATCCGCTCGAAGGTTCGGAGCAACTGAAAGAGAAACCTTTGACGTGATAAGATCCGTGTTCAAGACCGCGGTCTCCAACGCCATGGCGGCTGGGTTCAGAATACCCTGTCACATTCCGAACTTGAGGGGGTACCGAACCATCCTCAGGGCATATGTTGACAAGGGTGCATTGGCCGGGAAACGAAGAAGAGACCCTCTTACGAGATAGTACTCGGGCGAGGTCGATTTCGTGCAGAATAGTTGTGGATCTACCGGCGTGCATACGTAGAGGGCTGACCTGTTGGACGTAGAATGCCGATAGAAACTCATTTACAGTAATTCGAGAGCTTCGAGAGTCAGGTCAAATTTCGGGATTAGCCTGAACCTCGGTAAATGCGCAGCTCTAACCCATCTGTATGCTGTGTTCTCCCAGTTCAAATGGACTCGTTTGGTCTTGCTTTCGAAGAGGAATGGTTGCACCGATACTTCGACTGACGGCTTGATTTGGAGCGTGTATTTCTTGCCTCGGCTAACCAAGCGTAGCTTTCTTCTCTCTATTCCAGTTTCCTCCCGTATCTCCCCGTAGGCTTGCCTTTCGGGCGAAAGTCTGCCCCGAACTCTGCCAGTAACTGGTGACCAGAGGTACGGGTTGACATGGACAGTTGGAGCTCTCTTCAGTATGAGAATTCTTCCTCTGCACCTTATCAAGCACGTTACTGTTCTCAAGTGTTTCATTCGGTCTCAACCAACATTGGCTGCTTGAATTGATCAAGAGATGACAATTGTGTATTTAATTGTTGGAACAGAATTGGCAGAGTTTGCGTGTCAGAGCACGTGATGAATGTCGATTTAGGTCTGAGATTTCCCGCAGGACGGACAGAAGCTCAAGGGTGAAGTTTGTAAAGCGCCGCAAAACTTGCATTTGGTGTATGCTGGCTTCTCGGGTGTAGGGCTGAAGGCTTCTGAACGATTTTTCTCATATCTCTTGCCGAATAGGACGGCGAGTTCAAGGAGCACGACCATGGGCACGAAGAGAGCGATATCCGCGAGTGGTCCGCCGTCCGGAGTGATTACAGCGGTGATCACGTACATTGCCGCGTAGATGTACCGACGCCTCGTCGTAACATAACTGGTCTTGAGGATTCCGAACTTTACGAGAAGAACAAAAAAAACCGGTATCGTGAACGCGAAGCCCGTCGCAAGAGTTGTCACAAAGACGAGGTTGTAGAAATCCAATGCGTAGATGAATGGCGTGGCGCCAGCGATAGTGAAGAAAGGTATCATGGCCCATACCGTGAAGGGAGCGAGAATCTTGTATCCGAACACGGCTCCGATCAAGAATAGGGCGGTGAAAGATCCGATGAACGGGAAGATGGCGCCGCGTTCCTTTGGGTAGAGAGCAGGATCAACATACCTGTAGATCTCGTACGCGATGATTGGGGTGCTCGCGGCCACTCCTAGAATGAATGATCCAACCAGATATATCTCCAGAGGAGCAGTAATCTCTCCCGCGATTAGCGTCACTGCTGGGGGGAGCACGTCTCTTACAACCTGTTTCAGCACAAGAGCGATTACAGGGTCGTAGAAAGCGAGGGGGTTCTGCAGGAAGGAAGCATTTGCAGGGAAAACCATGAAAAACACGGTTGTCGCAATAAGTGAGTAGAAGACCCAACGAAGGCGCACACTAAGTTCGTTGAGATGATCCCAAATTGTGCCGACCTTGTCTTTATCAGATTGCATTCTACTCACCTGCGCAAACGCAAACTCCACTTAAAATTGTTGACCGAGCCTTGCTTAGAGGTATTGAAAGATCAGCGCTGTGAGAAAAGTTTCCTCCGGCAAGGCTAATTTGGCTCTTGCCGATTGGTCTACTTCTTGGAGGCTTTCTCAGCGATTTCCTTTGCAATCTCTTCCTTCGTCTTACCCTCAGTGCTAATGCCCAGTTCTTTCGCGGCAACGATTAACGAATCTGACGTGGATTGTGTTGTTGTCGAAGCGCTGGGTGCTGAAACCTCTTTGGATGCTTTCTCGAATTCTTTCCGGGCCAAACCTATTGATCGAGCGAATTCGGGGAGTTTTTGTGGTCCCCAAAGGAAAATGATGACGAGGACCACTATGACAACCAGCCATTCATATCCCACTAACGCCAACGATTTTCACGTCCAATTGTCTTCCATCTCGGCTGATATAAAAATGCTGAATATACATTACCATCAACGATATTTGTAGTGGCCTTCAAACAGGTCGTGAGGTTTACATGCTTCTTCTTCGAAGTATTCATCCTCAAACGGTTGCGTCTTGAGAAATGATTCGAAATCGTATATGCCAGACACTAGACATCGAATATCGGAACATCATCTGGATGCGCAATGTGAGCGAGAAAAACTGCCATAGTAACCTTGTTGTTGACTTCCTCTCTAATTCTAGGTTTGCTTCGATAGACTGTTTGAGTACTGCCGCATTGAATTGCTGAGCGTTTCTTAAACGGTTCAATCGCTCAGAGCATTCATGGAGGAGACCTAGACTATCCCACTTAGCCAGCTCGATCTCGCGGGTACGTGCATGCTCAGGATTCGCGTAGCCATGCTTCCACGATATTAGCTCGCGCACCTTAGTCTCTGTGAGGTTGCCATTACGATTCAGATTGTGGTCGTAGACATGCTCTGGGTATGTCTTCGAATCATAGAATCGCTTCCAGAAAGCTACAAATTCGGATGTAGCCCATCCATCGAGACCAATCCTGAACAGATTATGCATAAGCTCTCAACATCCATTGGATCTAGTATGCGATTGCAGTCAGCAGTAAAGATTCGTCCGCGGAGGTTTATGCACGCATCTCCAGCGATTTGCCCGTCGGCGTTCGCGCAGTTTGCATGTGCGGTAGAGGGGTTGTTAGAGGGCACACTTCCCCTAACTACATGAACAGACACAGGCCGTTTCTATGTGTGATGGTCTAGTGGTGCGCACACACACTCACAGGCTTTCGAGCCCTCGATATCGAGGGACCGAATCCCTCCGGGCCCACCAGATTAGACCAGCTCGTTTGATCTAGGGAGCAAAGACCTGAAAGCGTCTTGCAGCCTCTGCCATTTCCTTTAGTCTTCTATCCACCCGGTCATAAATGGAGTCTTTCTCGTAACTTCCGTCAACCAACAGCTTACCAGAAGGAACGCCTGTTAGGACTTCAATACCTTGTTCGATGGTCTTGACGGGAAAGATGTGAAACTTTCCGGCCTTGACGGCGTCGACGACTTCCTTCTTGAGCATAAGGTTGCGAACATTGGTGTCTGGAATCATCACGCCATGCTGGCCGTTGAGTCCTCGAGCTTTGCAAACTTCGAAATATCCTTCGATCTTTTCGTTAGCTCCTCCGATTGGTTGAACCTCGCCATTCTGGTTCACAGATCCTGTCACTGCGAAGGTCTGTTTGATGGGAACGCCCGATAGGGCTGAGAGCAGGGCGTAGAGTTCAGTACTGGATGCGCTGTCGCCTTCGACGCCCTCATAGTTTTGCTCGAATACGATACGTGCTGTGAGGGTTAGTGGTTTGTCTCGTGCGAACTTGGATGCCAAGTAGCCGGCGATGATGAGAACGCCCTTGCCATGTATGGGGCCGCTCATGTTGACTTCGCGTTGGACGTCGATCAAACCTTGCTTCCCAAGGCCAACGCCCACAGTGATTCTTGTGGGGGCGCCAAACGAAAAATCTCCTACATTCAAGACAGACAGTCCATTGATCTGACCCACAGCTTCGCCCTCGGTTGAAATGAAAATTACGTTTCGTTGAATGTACTCCCGGAGTTTCTCTTGGATCAGGTTTGAGCGGTAGGTCTTTGCTTCTATAGCTCTCTCTACATGTTCTGCGGTTACGTACTTGGAATTCTCTTGTAGGGCGTAGAAGTGGGATTCACGGACAACATCCGCCACAAGGCCGAACTGAGTGGACAGCTTGTCTTGATCTTCCGCAAGCCTACTGCTATGCTCCACAAGACGTGCGATAGCGGAAGCGTCAAGATGCTTGAGATTCTCGTTCAGTGCAAGAGTAGTGAAGAAACCTGCGTAATCTCTGATATTGGAGTCTGTTTTATCCATCGAATAGTCGAAATCTGCTTTTACTTTGAAGAGTTCCCTAAATTCAGGGTCGTAGGCGAAGAGAAGCTGGTACATGTTTGAATCACCGATCAGAATGAGCTTAACATCTAACGGGATAGGGTTCGGCGCAAGCGATCTTACACTAGCGTAACCTGCCCTTTGGGGAAGGTCTTCAATCCTGATCTCGCCCGCTTTCAACGAGCGTTTCAATCCGTCATACACATTCAGGTCACGAAGAAGTTGCTCTGCACGAATGATCAGGTATCCGCCGTTCGCGCGGTGTAGTGAGCCACCTCGGATTAAGGTGAAATCTGTTGAAAGAGTACCAAGCTGACTCTCCTTTTCAATACGTCCCAGCAGGTTGTCGTAAGTGGGATTCTGTTCTATTACGACCGGGGCACCCTTGACGCCAGCATTGTCCACAATTACGTTGATGTCATAGACTCGAAACCCAAACTCCTTCAGCCAAGCGTCCTGGCTGGACTCTTTCTTCTGGCTCTTGCGGCCCCGAAATTGATCCAAGTCCTCTAGAATGTGATTTTGAATTGCGCGCAGATGGTTGGTGATGTCTTGATATTCCTTGTACTTTTCGAGGAGCGTAGACATGAGATGCTCAATTGCATATAGTGCCACGTCCCTATCGAATTCAGTGATTTCATCGCGAGCCTGTGTCTCAAGATCGCGTAGTTGCCTCAAGAACGGCGTCAGTTTTTCCTTCAATGTCTCGCGTTTCTTGACAAACTTCTGTTGGGTCTCTTTCGGAAGTGAGAGGAACTCTTCGTCTGATATTGGTTGACCGTCCATGACTGGAACGAGTGAGATGCCCAATGCCGTGAGCTGCATAGTAAAGCCCTCTTCCTCGGCCGTTTGTCCCATCCGCGAGATTGCTTCTTGGCGCTTTTGATTGATCTTTTTCAGAAGATCATCCCGTTTTGCTGCGTAGTCTTCTCCATCAAATAGCTGGGGGATGGCGATTCGGGCGGTTTGAATTAGTTCGCGCATGTCCTGCTTGAGTTGCCTTCCAAGGCCCGGTGGACAACGAAGTATGTTGGGTTGGTATTCATCTTCAAAATTGTGAATGTAGCACCAGTCCGACGGCGTGGGCTTTGCTTTTGCTATATCTTCTAGGAAATCGACTGTGGCTGCCGTCTTGCCGGTCGCGGGCGGACCTGCAGCGAATATGTTGAAGCCGGCTTCCTTGACATGAAAACCAAACAACAAGGCTTGGTACGCGCGAGGTTGTCCAACCATCATATCAAGCGGCTTTAATTCCTCTGTTGACTTCGCGTTGATGATTTTGGGATCGCAGGTCCATCGTAGATTTTCAGGTCGCAGTTCAGAAACCAAACTGGGTCAGCGATTGCACCCCGAAAAGGTTGGCTAATTACTTTGCGCCAAAAAGAATAGGTCTCGTGATTTACGACACGAAGTGCTTAGCTGGTTGATGGCTGGACTTCGTCTATCTTCATGGGAGCATGAGTTCGAGGGTTTATCCAGAGTAGCGGGTCAGTCCACTCATCCGTGAGTTCGATCTTGACAATATGATTGCACTTGGGGCATCTGGGTCCATCTCGCTCGAAAACCGTATTCGGGCACGCGCAGCCGCAGTCCACACGCTTCAAGATGAGGTTCCGTCCCTCGTAATATGCAACGCGAGGCGGACTACATGCTTCGCAGAAGGTTTCCCGCTCCCTTATGCGACTACAGAGCGGATTGCGGGCTTATACGCAAGAGAGATGAGTGAAACTTCTCTTCGGATCAGTTCCTTCGGTTTGCGCGGGGTTCGAGGCGGAGGCCGTATTGCTCTTGTATCTTTTCGGCAAGCTTTCGCATGTCGAAACCGAATATCTCTCTCAACTCATCCAAATTGAGATCCTCACTTTCTGCTATTTCACTAACGGTTACGTCTCTGAAGAGCTTCCTCTTCCTTTCCAAGACCTCTCTCACATGTTCTTCGACGGTTCCTTTTACAACAAAATTCACGGCTAGGACTTTGTTGGTCTGACCTATTCGGTGCAACCTGGCGATGCGTTGCTGTAATCTTGCAGGATTCCAAGGAAGGTCATAATTAACGACAACGTCCGCAACCTGAAGGTTCAAACCGAATTGGCCTGCATCGGTACTAGCCAGGACTCTGTACTCTGGCTGTCCGGTGAAGTCTCTTAGGATTTTGATTCGAACGTCGTTTGAGAGCTGGCCATGATAGGCGAGGGTAGCTGTTCCTTCGTTAGATAGTTCGTCTTGAATCAGATTAACAATGGGCACATATTGCGAGAATATCACAAGCTTGTGCCCTTGTTCCGTCAAATCCCTCACCAGTTCCTTCAACTCAACCAGCTTCGCGTTTTCCGGCTCAAGTTTGCTCAGCACTCTAATCAGCTTCTTGAAGATCGCAGACTCTCGCAGAGCCAATGCATCATCTGTGTTTTCACGCTGTTTACGGCGCAGATAACCTGCAATCATGCTGATGTCCGCGCATGCTTCGCGTAGGAGTGTGTAGAGTCTGATTCTGTTGGCGCTGAAGGGGTTCGGGCCTTCCTCATCGCTGGCACTAAATGCATATTCTTCGAGAATCGTCTCACCTAACCCTTCTTGGAGAATGTCATAGATCATCTTTTGATTCCTAGCCGGTTCCGTGTAGACATACTGCATCGTAAGCGCCGGCAACTGCCTCAGCACCTGAGCCTTGGTGCGTCGTATCGAGATCTTTCGAAGCTCTGTTCTGAGTTCGGGTAAGTTCTCAGGGTTGACTATGGGACGGGTGGCTTGCCATCCCTGACCTGATATCTTCAGCGTGTACCTGGCAAGGAAATCCTCGTTATATCTGCCGAAGAGGCCAGGCTTCACGATGTTCACGATGTTGTAGAGTTCACCGAGATGATTCTCGAGCGGAGTTCCAGTTAGGGCGATTACGTTTCGGACAATCAGCTTTTTCACTGCTTCGCTTGTCTGGGTGTCCCAGTTCTTTACCCGAGTGACTTCGTCAAGTATCAAGGTGTCAAAGTTCTTCTGCAGGATCAGTTCCACGTCCGTCCGAAGAAGTTCATAATTCAGAACGACGAGTGGTTCGTCGTACAGGTCCATTCGTTCTTTCAGCTGCCTTTTCGAGGTGACGAGGGTGGGGTTGAGGTTGAATTTCTCAACCAGTTCACCTCGCCACTGCTCGACAACTGCGTTTGGGGCAACGATCATTGCTCGAGAAGCTTTCCGATCTCTGACAAGTTGCAGCAACGACGTCGTGGCTGTAATGGTCTTTCCAAGTCCCATTTCGTCGAACAGGCAGGCTCGACCATCATTCTGCAGAATGAATTCAACCCCCCTGTGCTGGAAAGGATACAGGACTACACTCACCTTGCGCGGAAATCGGATGCGGCTCGCCCAAGTAGAACTATGAGGGAAGTTTCTCAGGTGAACAAGGATTCCTTGCTCTTCGAAAGCCCGTTTAGTGAATTCCAGTGAACCCGCTTGGCGAAGCCGATACGCATCATAATAGGGGCTCCACATGAGATAGGTCTTCAGAGTATGATCCTCAACAAGATCTTTCAGAGAGTCATCTTTGATAGACCTGACCCATACGAATCCATCTGGATCATACTCGAACTCAACAGTTCGATGCTCGCGAATAAGCTTCATAGCCTGAGTTGAGTACTCGATTCTGTACCCGGCCTCACGATATT
>Ga0209321_10002645_pt1 | contig 12058 bp, 5 predicted proteins | sample Rifsed16ft4_FD_184012 | JGI IMG/M metagenome (GOLD analysis project Ga0209321, IMG submission 184012) | Soil microbial communities from Rifle, Colorado, USA - sediment 16ft 4 - CSP-I_5_4 (version 2) | ecosystem: Environmental > Terrestrial > Deep subsurface > Rock core/Sediment | place: Rifle... | reverse complement strand
TAGCCGATCCAGGCGGCTAGACTGATGAAAAATATAAAAGTGCTATTGAGCGAGAACAATGATGATTAATTCTTCCCTTGTGGCATACCAACCAGCGCCTTTACCCCGGATTGCTGATTGAGTGGAATTTCAATGGTGAACTGGCTGCCTTTACCAAGCTGACTTTCCACCAATACCTGCCCGCCATGACGTTCGGCAATGTTTTTGACGATGGCCAGGCCTAGCCCGGTGCCGCGCTGCTCATGCGCTTCCCGCCGTCCGCTGCGGTAAAACTTTTCGAATAGCCGCGGCAGGTCGAGCGGCGCGATGCCAATGCCGGAGTCGCGTACTTTGAACACCAGTTTATCACCCTGTACCGCCACGCTGACAAATACTTCTCCGCCGACCTTGGTGTACTTGATGGCGTTGTCTACCAGATTTATCAATGCCTGTTGTACTAATGCTGCGTCCGCGGTAACTTCGGCTGGCGTCTCGCCCTCGATGCGGGTAAACAACAGCATGATTTTCTTCTGGTTGGCCTGCGGAGTCAACTGGGCGATGACCTGTTCGACCATGGTATCCGGGTTAAGTTTGCCCAATTTTAATTTAATACCTGATTCCAGGCGTCCCAAATCTAACAGGTTGTTAACCAGCCGGCTCATGTCCTCGACACCAAGCACCATTTTGGCAACATAGCTCTTTTGCTGGTCGTTCAACTCGCCGACCATGGGGATCATGGTGGTGTAGCCGCGCATGAGCGCCAGTGGTGACCGCAAGTCATGGCTGACGGTAGCGACAAAGTCGGATTTGACCGAATCTAATTCCTTATAGTGCGAGACATCCCGTAACACCGCGACTTTGCCCAGGCGTTGATTCTCACCCATCACCGGTGCAACCGCGGCATGATAAATCTTGCCGTTCGCTAATTTGATCTCGCGCGTGGCTATACGCTGTTCCATCGGGCCGCTGAGCAGATTGGCCAGCTCAGGGGATGAAACCACATCCTTGGCTGGATTACCGATGGTCGGCGAGGTGATCAACCCGGAGACCTGCATGGCTGCCGGATTAAGCAACAGCAAGCGGTCCTGATCATCAAACACCATCACCGGCTCCGGGTTGGAGGTCAATACCGCTTCGAGCCGTCGCCGGCCGATTTCCGCGGAAGCGTACAGGCGCGCATTGGCAGCTGCCACCGCGGCCTCGCCAGCCAGGGTGGACAGAAAACGCACTTCCTCATCGGCAAAGCGCCTCGGTTTGGGATAGCCAATCCACAGTGCGCCATAGTAAGTGTTTTCATGATACAACGGCAGTGAAATCAGCGCAGCCGGGTGCATTTGATGGTTCAACGAGGACAGGCGGCGCACTCGAGTGGTATTTTGAATGGTCAACACATCCTGGGTGCGCATCAGATCAAAAACCTGGCTGTCAAGGTGGGCAAACTGCTCAGCATCCTTGCCAGCTCCCACCGCGACCAGCTTGTCGCCGGCGATGTCCATGCGCACATCCTGGATCAAGACAGCCCGGGCTGAAATGGCATCTTCGCTCAAAGCTGCTTCCAGGATCGGCTGAATAGCCTCTTCGATATCCAATTTTGCCGCCACGCCCTGACTGACCGTCAACAACTTATTCAACTCATCCAGACGGGCTTTCAAACTCAAGCGCATTTGCTCGAAGGATTTCCCGAGCGTTCCAATTTCATCCACCCCGCTCACCGGAGCCGGCGAAGTAAGCTGCCCTTGTGAGATCAAGGTCGCCTGCCCCGCCAATTCCTTCAATGACTGAGTCACCGAACCTAACGCGAAGCGCAATAGCATGTAAGCCAGTAAGGTGAACAATCCCAGAATTGCCAGCAGCGGCACGGCAATTTCCAATGAAGTTTGCTGGGCAACCCGCGCCGGCATGGTGGCAACCACAGCCCACGGGCGTCCGACGACCGGTTGGTAATACACCATCTGGCGTGTCCCGGTAGCCGAAACATCATCGAAAAACTGTGCTTCTCCGTTGACCTGGTCCGCATATAGATCAGCGCCAGTCAATCCAGTCGAATCTTCAGTCTTGAACAGCACCTGCCCATTCTCGTCCAGGATGTAACCCTCGCCGCCGTCCTCGCTGAGGGAGGTTAAGGCAGTCAGGGCTGGTTGGGTAAATGGATTGATTTTCAAGTCAGCCCGGCCGAGCAGCACCCCCCGCGCGATTCCGGATTCGTTCAGAATGGCAGCCACAAAAGAGATGTTGCCGCCGGTCTCGATCGAGGCTGGGGGTACGGTATAAATTTGAATGCGAATGCCTTTAATTGCCAATCCGATGGCCAATTCTTCTTCATCGGTTAAGTCGGAAAAAGAAAAATTGGTTTGCGGATAGCTGCCCTTGATGGCTCCGTCCGTATCGAATAAAGCCAGTTGATGAAAATAGGAAACAGCCCGAATATTATCGGCTAAACGGTCGGGAACCGTTTCCTCAGGCGTTTCGATCAAATCTGGGGTGGCCATATTGAGAATCAGCGATTGCCCGGCCTCCAGGAAATACGGCACACTTTCCGCAGCCATCCGCGTGGTATTTCCCAGTCGATCTTCGATCATCTGCCGGGCTGCCAGGCCTGCCACCAGCCAATCCGCCATGGTCAGCACCATCACCAGCACCAGCACCATAGGCAGGGTGACCGTCATGAAGCGCGTTTGCAGGCTGGATTCAGCCGGAGAAGGCACCGTCCGTGCCGGACGTGGCCAAAGAACGGGTATGACCCAGTACACCAGCTGGGCAAAGATACCAGCGGCTATCACTGGAATGATTTTTACAAATATTTGCAGCCAATATTGCGCCAGCGCATAATCCAGCCGTTCTGCCAGGGTGCCAGGGATGCTCAGGAATGCGATGATGATGAAGACTGGGATATAGGCGACGGAAAGCATCACCGCGGTTGGGAATGGATTGCGTAGAACCCGGTAAAACACGGTACGGTAATTTTGCCGGACCGCAGCCCCAAACATCAAACCCAGACCGGCGGTCTCCAGCGGCGTGAACAGGTTATGAGTCACGAAGGCCGCCATCACCGCCCCGCTGATCAGTCCCACCAACCCGCCGCTGGTTGGTCCCGCCATGCCGCCGGCTAATACCCATGGCAAGGCAAATAATAGGAATACCAATGGCTGCCCGGCCTCGATCGGCAGGTTTGGAATACGCAGCGAGACTTCGGTCGGTAAATAGAAGTTCAAAAAGGCCAGCGTTAACGGCGTGCTGACGATGAAGAAAATCGTCAAGCCCCACTGCTGTAACGGACTGCTGACAGAGAACTCGCTCCAGCGGGTGAATCCCCACACCAGGAATCCCGCTAGCACAAATAACCCAATCCAGCTGCTTACCTGAAAGGGTAGATCGATATATGGCTGTGAGGCGAATGGGTTAAATTCGATCAGCATGAGTTTTCAACGCTTGGTAGCGATGACAAAATTATAGCATCCCCGAACAAGCCTGCGCCTGATTTGGGTACACGAAATCGGCGGCAGGCTAGTCTCATTTTGGAGAACGCAGCATTGCCGAAATCGCAGCGGCATTTCAGGTTTTCTTCCTTCATCCAGTATCCCCCTGTTAAGTCCGTTGAACGAATTAAACCCTTTCAACCAACTGAATGGCCTTGTCCACGACCTCCTCAATGCTTAACCCTTCCGAGTCCAGGATGATCGCGTCTTCGGCTGGTCTGAGGGGAGCATGCTTTCTGCCTGAGTCGTACGCATCGCGTTTGCGCAGAGCTGCCAGCAACAAGGTAAAATCTGCTCCCTCGCCGCGGCCTGTGATCTCGCGGAAGCGCCGGCGTGCTCGTTCCTCGACGGTGGCTACCAGGTAAATTTTCAATTCGGCTTCGGGAAAGACCACCGTGCCAATGTCTCGACCGACCATCACCACCCCGCCGCGTTGACCGATGCGGCGTTGTTGTTGGGTCATGGCATCGCGTACACGCGGGTAAGCCGAAACCTGTGATACGTTGGCTTCCACATCCGTCCGGCGCACTTCCCAGGTAACATCTTTTCCGTCAATGCACACATCGGCGCTGCGTCCGTCCTGGCAGGATGGCGGCTGAACATCAATTACGATCTGCTCCGATAGAGCGGATATCGCGTCCTCATCTTCCACATGACCAAATCTTTGCAGCGCAGCCCAGGTGACCGCGCGGTACATGAGGCCGGTATCAAAATATAAATAACCAATGCGCTGCGCAAGCCGTTCACCCAGGGTTGACTTACCCGAGGCTGCTGGTCCATCTATTGCGATGATACTCGGTTTCACCATTCAGAAAAATCCATTCTATAAAAAATATCAGGGGTTAAAGCCTGCTGCGTCCGGGAACAAATCAGCGCGCGCCCATAATACCACCATTGTCTTGCTCACGGGAACTTTTTTATACGCCGCCCATTGCAGCCACTCGTCGAAGCTCATCTGCCAGCTCGGATTGATCTTCAGGACAAAGTCCTGCCCGCGGTACGTTTCTGCCAGCTCAGGGGAGGGTTTGTCCCCGGTAATCAGCATCGCTGGAGAGGACGCCGAAGCGGTAGAGGTGACATACTTTACCTGGCTGTAATCCCTTAACGCCCAGCGCAACGCCGGGGAATCGATCCCTTCCACCACCAGTTCAAGTTCCCCCGCGACGTTTGTTTTCCAGGTGGAAAGTTCATTCACCGTGGTTTTGAGCAAATCAACCTCGTCAACCAGAGCGTCCACACGCCAGGTTTGTCCGGCTGGGTTGGCGCCCAGCCCTATGTTGCCCCAGGCAGCCGAGAAACTCCACAGGGCCAACACTGCCACCAACCCCCACAACGCCCCCTGCCCGGCAGTTTCCTCGCTCCAGAACCAGCGAATTACAATGGCTGCCCCGATCAGCAGCAGAACCGGGAATATGGTTGTGACCACGCGGATCAAGGTCGAGGCTTCCGGACGTGCAGCCTGGAAATAGGCGATGAAATTGAGCCAGGCAAATACCAGAAGCACTACCACGATTATGCTATACGCAATTGCGATCCAGCGACCCTGAACTTCTGTCGTAAGCAACCCGGCCAACTGACGCGACGCCAGCGCCAATATAGGCAGGGACGCCCAGCCCGCCTGAATCATTTCCCTGCCAGGGTTGAGTAGCACCAAAGCCAGGGCAGTCAACCACCACACCGCCAGGAAGATATCCAGGCTGTTCCGGCTGCGGAACATGCGCAGCAAACCGATAGCGCCGAACAAGAACCCGATGGGTTGCGAAATCACAAAGCCAAGCAGCAAGCGCCATATGTTCAGATCGCCAGGTTTCGACCAGTTGATAAAGTATTGGGCGAACCCGTTGAAAACGGAATTCAGGCCGTTGGGGATGATGAACAACAGCGTGCCGCAGGCCAGTGCCGCTCCGCCAAACCAAATTCCAGCGGTCTTCCAGTTGATTCCCTCAAAAATACCGATTTCTTCGGCTTCATCCTCTTCGCTTTGGATTTGCTGCGGTTGGAATACCAGCTTATACAATGCATAAGCGGCGCCCAACCCGATGGCGCCCAGCCAGAAAGCCGGCCCGCCCAGCAGTGCCAACGCTGTGAGAACCCCAAGCAGCCTGGATTTCTTGTTGACTAATGCAGCCAGCGCCAAAATGATAAATAACCCGGCTAACGTCATGCCGTGCGCCTGGCGGGATACCGCGGTCCAACCGGCGTCTACAGCCAGTCCAAAACACATCAATAAGGCTGCTTTTTCGCCCAAGTGCCTGCGGAACAACCAGGGAGTCAGCGCCAGCGCTGCCCCGGCCAATGCCGGCCAAAAACGGGCGATACCATCACCCGCCCCAAACAAGAAAAACCAGGCGGTCGTCAGCAATACATAACCGGCTTCGCCGCCGATCAAGTGTTCCCCGCCCGAGGCGCCAGTCAGGGCTTGCAGCGCGTTGATCGCCTCGGAGTTGGTCAGCGGCAGCCTGTCGAGCAAAACAAAGCGCAGCAAGAAAGTGGTGACGCTGGCAAGGATCAATACCAGATATTGAGGTTTTAGGGAAATTGTCCTTGATTTCATCATGGTGTCACATACTCGGTTAATGGCTCAGGCTGCGAATTATCCCCTGGTACCTCGTAGATGATGACCGCGGCGTTTTGGTACACCACCCTGGTGTTATTTTGGAACTTGGATTCGTCCACGCGGTAAGTTGCCCTTTCCACTGGTCCGACGTAGATATAACGAATTTTATACCGCTCCGTGATCACTGAGACATCCTCCCAGTTGTTGGAGGTGTACAATAATTCCAGGTCTCCGCGCCGCGAACCAATTTCCTCGGCGCCGCCGCGCCATTGCCACTCATGACCTTCCCATCCCAACAGAGTCGGCTGACCGCTATGAGTCGACACCCGCGCGGTGTCCGGATTGTAAGAGGCGCCGACCGTTTCTGCCACCACTCCAATAGGCGCAGTCTGCAGCCAGTTGAAGGCTGCCAATTCGTCCGGATTATATTTTTGCAGGTAGGCTTTACCGTCCAATGTCAGTTCAGTCAATGGTCTTCCCGGCAGCCCGGTCTTGGCGCTGAGCATGATGGTCGGGTAAACCAGGGCAGCAGCGATCACCAGCACCCAGCCGGTTTTGAAGACAACATTGCCAACTCCGCGCAGGTTACGCCACAGAATAGCTGTGGCGTATGCGGCTGCCAAACCCCACACCATCCAGGTCTGAAAATAAAACTTGAAAATCGTGTTAAGTCGTGTGCCGAAACCATCCCTCAGGTAAAAGAATTCGGGCAGCAAAGTCAGCCCGGCGCCAGCCAGAACCAACATGGCGACGAAGGCATTCACAGCGCGCTGCGGTTCGAGAGCGGGAGTCTCTTCAACCGGAGTCGATTCAGCTGTCCATGGTTGCCGGCGTGCGGTTGATAGCGCAGCCCAGGCAAAAATGATAACAACTAGAAGTACCAGCCAGGTGACTGGATCCGTAATGCGCCGCAAGATAGCCGCCTGCAACAACTCCGCACCGGACCCGCCCTGGGTGCCGAAAAATGCGGTCACGGCGGAAGACAATTTGGCGCCGCTCACAGCCATTGTGCCGCCGCGCTGCTGCCAGCCTTGCCCTAAATTCAAAGCTGCTTGAAACAGTAAGCCAACTGCCAGCATCAATACCCACAGGCTCGCCACCACTCCAAGACCCGCCGCAAGCCCGTTGCGCCAATCTCGGCGGTCGATCTTGCGAATGGCTGTGATCAACCAGGCCCCAATCGGAAACAGGAGCGGCAGGAACATGACCAGGAAATACACGCCGCGGGTGTGGAATGCCATGCTTGGCAGCAGCCCGCCGGCCTGAGACGCAAAGCCGATATAAAACGGTAGGTAGAGGATGGCGCCGGCTATGCCGAGCAGCAATCCAATTTTGATGAAATCGCCGACGCGCGCCCAGCCCCAACCATTTTGAGCGGTGCGGTGCCAGGTGAACACCGCGGCAAACAGCGCCACATAAATTGGAAAGTCCCAGGTGTTTAGGAAAGACAGGCCGCCTAAAATGATCGCTGCCGGCCAAAAGTCAAATGTCCGCAGCCTGGTCTGAATTTGCACGCCGTCAATTTTTTCGCCGAGTCCGCGGTACGCCAGGTTGAGTGCCAGCCCGACCGCCAACAGCACGAATGGCATGGCTAATACATGGGGATGCAGGTCAGCCAGTAGATAGGAAAAGAATGGAAATTCATCAATCACTTCGGTTGTGCCGCCGCCTAACGGAAAGTCCTGCACCACCCGCGAACCCATCCACCACAACCAGCCGCCGCGCTGTGGCAGCCAGCCAAACGGCTCTCGCGGCGCCACGTTGATTTCTTTGATGTTCAACCATGTCCAGAATTGAGATTGCAACTGTCCGTTGCTGCCAGCCGACCAAAACAAGCCACGGGCATGCATCACATCCAGTAACCCGCTCATATTGCTGACAATCAGAATGAAAAGCGGCGCCAGCAGCGCCCAACCGGCTGCCCTTCTGGGTTGCGCTTCATAGTTCGGACTGCCTGTGCGGGCTAGCAGGTTATAAACTATTCCGTAGGCACTGACTGCGGTCAGCGCGAACCACATGGCAATCGCCAGGTTGAACGCCACGGAGGTGGCTGTGCCCGTGACGTGCACCAGCATCGCCACCATAACATAGCCAAAGTAGTAATACGAAATGGCATAACCGGAAAGCCAGGGATCATTGGGCGGGAAACCCGGCGACCGCAGGATGGAATTGATAAACGCCAGTTCCATCGGCTTTTCGGTGAAGTTGACCTCTGGATTGGCAGCCCGCACAAATGTCCAGATGGCAAACGCCAACAGAAATAGCACTTCACTGGTGATCACCAGGCGTTTATGCAGCTTGATCCAGCCCCACACCTCGCCAAGCTTGCTTTTTCCGGCGATCAGGCTGATTCCAGCCAGGAGCACCAATGCCAACAGGACCCCGCCGATGTCATTCTGCAGAACGCCTAAATATGTCAGCAGCCAGAAGATGAAACCCCAGCCCAACAACGCCAATGGACGCGCCAGGTTGTAGCCGCGGTCCGGTAAAAAGCGCAGCAACCGCTGGGCTAACGGCAAAGTCAGCCAGCCGGCGATGGAAACGACCAGGTACCACCACAGTACATCGATCACAGTTCATCCTCGTTGGGGGTTAATGACTTCGGCCAGATGAAACTGCCGTCAGTTTCGGGTGAAAAAGGCAGGACCTGCGTTACCGCGTCCAGGTTGAGCTCGCCGTACAAATGCGGGAATTCCTGCCCATCGGCGATCGGTTCGTAGCGCAGTTCGGCTGCCAGCTTCTGCGGATCAAGGATTAATAGCACCACGTGCTGATCGCCGGGGAAAAACTTGTTGGCGGTTCGCAGCAGCTGCCTGCCGGTCGAAAAATGGATAAATCCTTCGCTCCCCAGCGACCCGGTGCGGTAGGAGCCATTTTCAAGCGCGTCAGCCCATTCCGATTTGAGGGCAATATGAAAAATTCTCGCCGGGCGCTTCACTTCACTCATTGCAACACCTCGTAAATCGCGGTGGATCCATCGCTGTATACCTGCTGCCAATATTGACCGGATCCCGCTGCAAATTTTGCGATTCCGATTGGGTCATACGTCACCTGTTCCAAATGGCCTACCATGATGTACTTTACATTGTACTTCCGCAGGAAATTAACCGCTTGATCCAGGTTGGTGGTGTTGTAGAACACAGCCACGTCATCGATACGCGCCCAAATCGAAGTATCCAGGATGGTAGCCCGCTGTTGACGCTGGTGCCAGTTCCAGCCGATGGTTGCAGGCAACCCGGTATAAATCGAAATGCGCGACCCCCAGCGGTATTCGACCGTATTGGCTTCCACAATGACCGGTGAACCGGTAACGTTTTCCTGCAGCCAACGGATGGCTTCGTAATCGGCGTTTAATTCCAGCAGGCCATTTTGGTCGTGGTATTGCGCGGTTTGCATATACGCCATGCCGTCGAGCGAATTAGGCGCGGCCGGGCTGATGCGGTCGCGAATTTTGGATGGTGCCGCGGTCAACGGGTAGAAAAGGGCGAATACCACCAGCAGCCCAACCAATACGGTCCAGGCATTGCGCCAGCCAGGCTTCCAGCGAGTCTCAATCTGCGGCAGCAGCCAGAACAAGCCGGCAGCCGCGCTGACCGAGAACAAGGTCCAGGCTTGCAGGTAGAACTTGAAAACCGTATTCATGCGGTTGATGTCGCCGACCAGCACGACTACTTCCACTGCCAGGGTCAGGACGGCTGCCGCACCGACCATGAACAGCACCGCCCGTTTCGCGTCCGGTTGACCGGGGCGCAGCAGCAGAACCAATGCCCACACCGCCAGGGTCAACGCCAGCCAGGCAACAGTTACCTTCTGCTGGAAGGTCAGGAATAGCACCACCACAATAAATAAGGCGACACTGGCTGCGATGACTGTTTTCCACGGTCTGAGCTTGTTCAGCGCTGAAACTGGCGTTTTTTCCATCCAATCGATGGTTTCGCGGAAAAACCAGGTGATGATGATCACCAGGAAAACGCCCCAATGGGTAAGGTAATCCGAAAGGGTGGTTTTTTCGCCCTGCCAGACAGCGATTTCCGAGTAGCCCTGGGCGTACCAGTTCTGGTAGGGTTGGTAGAGGACAAAAGCCAAGCCAGTCAATAAAACCGCCGAGCCAACCGCCAAAATCAGCCGGCGAACGCCTAACGGAAGGTTTGGCAGGATATTATGAGGAAATTCAGCATATTTCAAAACAGCGTAGACAATAGCTGCGATTGCCAGCCCGAGATACGTCGGCAGGTCCCAGGTGTTGACCGGGCGTAAGGACCCGATCGTCACTGCACCCAGGAAAATGGAAATCCCGAATGGCAGCCAGCTGCCAACTTTATCGCCAATTTTCCACTGCCACTTTCCCAGTACGATCGAAAGCACCCAGCCCAGTGCCAGTAAGGTGATCGGCAGGGCGAACAGGTGCGCATGCGGATCGCCATATAGAAAGGTGAAGAACGGGAACTCCGTGATGGCATCGCCGCCTTTGACCGCCCGGCTGGGAATCCAGTACCAATCCGCTGGCGAGTACGGCAGCACGGCTCCCTTGAAGTATTCTGCTATCCCCTGGAAGGTCCACCCCATTTTGGTAAAGAAATTGGCGCCATCGAGGTTACCGCCTGGCGCCACCAGCTTCATAACGCCTTCCCACATCATATCGATTGTGCCTAAATTTCCTAAAATGAGCATGCCAATGGCGGAGCCCACCCCGGCGATCCAGGGAGCGATGCCAGTTGGTTGAGTTTCTTCGTCTCGATGGTGGTTTCTGAACCATTGCTGCACGTTCCAACCAAAGCTGTACGCTCCCAGCGCCACCAGCGAGAAAAAGGTAGGCAGAATCAGGTTGTACGCCACAGACGGGACTATGCCGAGCCATTTGGTTGGCACCGCGGCGATGACAAAGCCGTAATAATAATAATTAATCCAGGCACCCGCATACCACGGGTTGTAAGGCGGGAAAGTGGTACTTTTCAGCACCGCATTAAAATACGCAAAGTCCATCGGCTTTTCGCCGCCGAAATTCGGGTGCCATAAATCCGGGTTGCCCAGCCGAATGGCCAAAAACAGCAGGAAGAAGGCTAATCCCACCGCTTCCACACTCAGAAAATAGCGCCAGCGCTGTTTAATCTCAATCTGCAGGACTCTTCGTTGCCAGATCGCCAGTGCCAGGCTGCCAGCTCCAAGCATCGCCACCGCAATCCAAATATTTCCCCGGCTGAACGCCAGGCCATTGGATCCAGCCATCCATACCAACCAGGCCAAGAGCAGCAATCCGGCCATTTTTGCCAGCGGGTAGCCGAAATCTGGCAGTCCCTTCATGGCTATGCGCAATATCGGGTAGATCAACCAGCCTAACAGCAGGATGACCAGATACCAGACCAACGCGCCAAGCCCCGGATAGCGGTTGACCAGCGCCTCGGTGTTGAATAGCTCAGACCAGGTACCGCCGCTCTGCTGCAACGCAGCAGCATCCTGCGGCAGCATCAAATCCGCCGGGTAACTTGGCGCCTGCCCGGGAATCACGTGGATCACATTGCTGATATCGACCGAGCGCAGAATACCCTCGACTGCCGCCTGTGAATATTCAGCCGATTTTTTGAAGATCAATACCTTGGGATGGTCATAAACCGTAAACGCTTCTTCAGCAAACTGGTCGTTGATTTTGATCGGGCCGATGCTCGGATCGGATTGGAACACCTTGACCAGTTCAAAGCCCAACCGTCCGCTGTAATCCCCAACCTGAGCCGTGCGATAACAATCAATCACCTCTTCCTCAACCGGGCAGCCAAGCAGTTCCCGGTAAAAGACCGTGGTCAACGGGTAGCGCTCGGGCACGCGGGTGGTGGTGCCATACTGACGGTTCGAAGTAATCGCAAAATAATCAGCGCGGTCCAGGATGGCTTCGAAGCGCGCCAGCTTGTCGATACTGTCATCCCAGTACATCTCGAAATTGAGGTCGCCGTAATAAATTCCGGCATACGGGTCGTAGCCGTCCAACCGGATGGGGATGCTGTCGTCCCACGGAGTTTCGACGGCTGGCGCTGCACCGTGAATGGTCAACGCG
>Ga0209321_10002641_pt1 | contig 12067 bp, 12 predicted proteins | sample Rifsed16ft4_FD_184012 | JGI IMG/M metagenome (GOLD analysis project Ga0209321, IMG submission 184012) | Soil microbial communities from Rifle, Colorado, USA - sediment 16ft 4 - CSP-I_5_4 (version 2) | ecosystem: Environmental > Terrestrial > Deep subsurface > Rock core/Sediment | place: Rifle... | reverse complement strand
AAGTGCGGAGTGTGCGTATCAGCATGCCCGACCGCAGCCACTGACAAGCAGTTTTTGGGGCCTCAGGCTCTCGGTCAAGCATACAGGTATTCAGCGGATTCAAGGGACGAGGGCGTTGATGAAAGGTCGGATGCAGTGGATCTGTCGCATGGCATGGTAAATTGCCATCTTGCCGGAGCCTGCTCAGAAGCATGTCCAAAAGGCGTTGATCCGGCTCTCGGGATACAACTTCTTAAGAGAGAGGTGGTTTTGCATTCATGGGGTTTAAAGGGATTCAAAAAGGGTGCGCCGGAGATGCCGCCAATGGAGAAGAACCTGAAGCCAGGGATCCCTCCGGCGCCGGCACGCACAGTTAAAAAATAAAGGAGGTTCAGGAGTGAATCTGCACGAATATCAGGCTAAAGAAATCCTTGCAAGATATGGGGTACCTGTGCCGTCTGGCATGGTTACGGACAATCTTGATGATGTTGAGAGGATTGCGAAGGAAATCGGGAAGAATGTGGTAATAAAAGCTCAGGTGCATGCTGGCGGAAGAGGCAAGGCGGGAGGGATAAAGATAGCTGAAATTGATAAAGCAAAGGATGTAGCCTCCACTATACTTGGCATGAGATTGGTTTCTCCGCAGACAGGCCCTGATGGCAGACTGGTAAGAAAAATACTTGTTTCAGAGGCAATAGATGTTAAGAAGGAATACTACCTTGGAATAACAATTGACCGTTCTGCTGGAAGGCCAATTGTCCTTATGAGTTCAGAGGGCGGAGTGGAAATAGAAGAGGTTGCAGCGAAAATGCCGGAGAAGATTATAAGGGTGACAGTTGATCCAGCCATCGGGATATTGCCTTATCAGGCCAGGAATCTTGCCTATGGTGCGGGGCTTGGACAGCATAAGGATACCGTAAAAATTATTCTTGCGGTGTATAAGACATTTGTGGAGAATGATTGTTCGCTTGTGGAGATAAATCCACTGGTTGAGACTAAAGATGGAAGGATTCTTGCTCTTGATGCAAAGATAAGCCTGGATGACAATGCCCTCTACAGGCATAAAGACCTTGAAGATAAGAGGGACAAGTTTGAGGAGGACCCGAAAGAAGTTGAGGCAAAGGATGTGGGCATAAGTTATGTGAAACTTGACGGAAATATCGGGTGCCTTGTTAATGGTGCGGGTCTTGCGATGGCAACGATGGATATAATTAAACTTTATGGTGGTATGCCTGCAAACTTTCTTGATGTGGGCGGAGGAGCAAACAAGGAACAGGTGGCGCGTGCTTTTAAGATTCTTCTCTCTGACAAACAGGTAAAGGCTGTGCTTGTGAATATATTCGGCGGAATAATGAGATGCGATGTTCTTGCCCAGGGAGTCGTAGATGCTACAAAAGAGATGGGGGTAAGGGCCCCTCTTGTCGTTCGCCTTGAAGGAACGAATGTTGATAAAGGAAGGGAAATATTAAAAGAATCAGGGTTGAGTATTATACCTGCGACAACTATGGCGGATGCAGCAGAGAAGGTTGTTAAGGCTATTTCTACCGGATAAAAATATCCGAATATTATTTAAATTTTCAAGGTATTGGTGTAAAATAAATATCAAGCCCGCATAGGGCTTTAATTTTGGAGGTCAAAAATGTCAATACTCGTGAACAAAGATACGCGAGTAATTACGCAGGGAATCACAGGGAACAATGGCTTATTCCACACTAAGCAGTGTCTTGCTTACGGGACAAAGATTGTTGGTGGCGTTACTCCGGGTAAAGGCGGCACCGAAATTGAGGGATTGACGGTATTTGATACTGTTTCCGAAGCTGTAAGAAAAACCAGAGCAAACGCCTCAATGATATTTGTGCCTGCACCCTTTGCAGCGGATGCTATAATTGAGGCTGCTGATGCTGGAATTGATGTTGTCGTTTGCATTACAGAGGGCATTCCCACTATTGATATGGTGAAGGTTAAGCGGTTTCTTGAGGGCAGAAAAACAAGGCTTATAGGCCCAAACTGTCCTGGAGTTATCACCCCTGGGGAGTGCAAAATGGGTATAATGCCCGGGCATATACACAAACCCGGCACAATAGGGGTTGTTTCAAGAAGCGGAACATTGACCTACGAGGCGGTTGACCAGTTGACAAGACTTGGATTCGGACAGAGTTCCTGTGTGGGGATTGGCGGTGATCCCATTGTGGGCAGCAATTTTATAGACATTCTCCGGCTTTTTGAAAAAGATAATAAAACTGAAGCTGTTGTTATGATAGGAGAAATCGGCGGTACAGCAGAAGAAGCCGCAGCCCAATTTATCAAGGAGAATTTAAGCAAGCCCGTTGTGTCGTACATAGCAGGGGTAACAGCGCCAAAGGGAAAGAGAATGGGGCATGCTGGAGCAATTATATCTGGAGGAAAGGGCACTGCCCAGGAAAAGATGGAGTCGTTGAGAGCGTCCGGTGTTACGGTGACGGAGAGTACAGCAGAAATAGGAAAGACAATCGCCAAAGTTCTGGGGAGCAGGAAAAAGACAACCGTACATGTCAGAATAAAGCCAAAGCAAAAAGTTTCAGTTAAAAGCAAAAAGCCTGCTAAGAAAAGGAGATAACATGTCAGGTAAAACAAGCGATATGCAAAAAATTGTCCAGGGAGGCAAGGAGAATGCAAAGATAACTATTTACGATAGACGTTGCAAGGGATGCGAGATTTGTGTTAAGTTTTGCCCCACCCAAACCCTTGCTATGGATAGTTTCGTTGCTGTTGTGGCGAACATTGATGCTTGCAATAAATGCATGAGATGCGAACTTCTCTGTCCGGACTATGCAATTACAGTAGAGTGAGGAGTATAACATGAGCAAGAAAAAAAGATTAATGCAGGGAAATGAAGCTTGTTCCCATGGCGCTATATATGCCGGTTGCAGGTTTTTTGCTGGCTATCCCATCACCCCATCAACAGAAATAGCGGAAAATATGGCTAATCTTCTTCCTAAATATGGTGGATATTTTATAGAGATGGAAGATGAGATTGCCGCAATGGGTGCTGTTATTGGCGCTTCGTTGGGTGGAGGGAAAACGCTTACAGCTACAAGCGGCCCAGGATTTTCATTAAAACAGGAACACATAGGGTTTGCCTGTATTGCGGAAATTCCTTGCGTTATTATAAATGTAATGCGTGGCGGACCCAGCACAGGATTTCCTACCGGTCCAAGCCAGTCGGATATAATGCAGGCAAGGTGGGGAACCCACGGCGATCATCCAACCATCTGCCTAACTCCAAGTACAGTTTCCGAATGCTTTACCGAAACTGTCAGGGCATTTAATCTTTCGGAAAAATACCGAACTCCGGTTATTGTTACTTACGATGAAATTGTCGGTCATATGAGGGAGCAATTTATAGTTCCTGAGCCTGGCGAATTGGAGATAATTAACAGGGAAAAACCATCATGCGGTCCCGAAGAATACCGTCCTTTCGGTACCTGGAGCAATGTCCCTGATGTTCCGGTTCTTGCGCCATTTGGCGAAGGATACAGATTTCATGTGACAGGACTGAATCATCGCGATGATGGCTTTCCTACAAATGATGGTAAGCTCATTGACCGTGAGGAAAGAAGAATGATGCGTAAGGTTAATAGTCAAATTGATGATATCATCAAGATTGAATCTATAAATATTGAAGATGCAGATATAGGAGTTTTTGCATATGGGTCCACTGCTCGTTCTGCTAAGAGGGCTGTGAAAATGGCGAGGGAAAATGGCATTCGTGCCGGGTTGCTAAAACCATTGACAATCTGGCCATTCCCGGAAAAGGAGGTTTTTGAGTTAGCCAAGAGGGTGAAAGCAATTATTGTTCCGGAAATGAGCCTTGGGCAGATAATCTTTGAGGTTGAACGTACATCTAAAGGTAAGTGTGATATAAGCGGTATTAATTCGGTTGATGCAGAACCTATTTCTCCTTCAATGATATTTGACGCAATTAAGAAATTTAAATGAGGTGAACTATGGCATTTTATTATGAGAAATATATAAGAAATGGCAAGTTGCCGCATATCTGGTGCCCTGGCTGCGGGATTGGAATTGTCATGAAGTCAATACTCCGCGGGATAGATAAGTTGAACCTTGACAAGAATAAGGTAGCCTTTGTATCGGGTATCGGCTGCACATCACGAATGCCAGGATACCTTGATTTCAACACACTTCATACCACGCACGGCAGGGCGCTTACTTTTGCCACTGGCTTGAAACATGCGAGAAAAGACCTGACAGTAATTGCTGTTTCCGGCGATGGGGATGCGCTTGCTATAGGAGGAAATCATTTTATTCACGCCTGCAGGAGAAATATTGATATTACGCTTATTGTTGTTAATAATTTCATTTACGGTATGACAGGCGGGCAGCATTCTCCTACCACTCCCAGCGGGTCATACGGGACTACAGCGCCATACGGCAATATTGATCCGTCATTTGATGTGTGCAGGGTAGCGGATGGCGCAGGTGCGACATTTGTTGCAAGGACAACATCCTACCATACAGCGCAAACAGAACAACTGGTTGAGAAAGCTGTTAAGCATAAAGGTTTCTCAGTGGTGGACGTTATTACAGGCTGTCCGGTTTATTATGGCAGGAAAAATAAATTTAAGACGCCTACGGAGATGCTCTTGTGGCAGAAGGAAACCGCTCTTCCGTTAAAAGCGGCAGAGAAGATGAAACCCGAGCAGATTCAGGGGAAAATACTAACGGGGATATTCGTAGAAAAAACCTTGCCGGAATATACAGAAAGATATGCAGCAATGGTGCAGCAGATCAAAGCAAGGGCTTAACAGGAGGAAATGATGAGCGATAGAATAGAGTTAAGACTTGCGGGATCCGGAGGCCAGGGGCTTATACTTGCCAGCGTGATTCTTGCGGAGGCGGCGGCGATATTTGAGAATAAGAATGCTGTTCAGACGCAGTCCTACGGCCCCGAAGCAAGAGGCGGATCAAGCAAGTCCGATGTGGTTATCAGCGCCGAGGAAATAGATTATCCAAAGGCGACAAGAATGGATATTCTGCTTGTGTTGACACAGGAAGCCTGTGATAAATATATAAATGACCTTAAAGAAGGCGGGATACTTATTGCCGATTCTGACCTTGTAAAGAAAATTCCGGACGGCAACTATAAGATTATGAGTGTGCCGATTTCAAAAACAGCGGCAGAGCGGGTTGGCAAGGCTTTCGTGGCAAATATTGTTGCTCTCGGCGTTATTGTTGGGGTAAGCAATATTGTTTCTATGGATGCGATTGAAAAGAGTGTGCTTTCAAGGGTTCCAAAGGGGACGGAAGAACTTAATAAACTTGCTCTTCAGCAGGGATTTGAGCTGGCAACCTCTGCTTTGCGGAATTAGTAAATATTTACAAAACACCTATGTTGCTTTTATCAATAATGATATAATAAAAACTTAATGTCCGGTCTTTCTATATTAGATAATTTTTTTTATCCGCAGAGCATTGCCGTAATTGGTGCGTCATCAAATCTTCAGAAGGTGGGGCATGTAGTTCTTAAGAATATTCTTTTTGGAGGAACTTCAACTTCTGATAAAAAAGAAGGTTTTAAGGGGAAAGTTTTTCCGGTAAATCTGAGGGAGAAAGAGATCCTTGGATTAAAAACCTATAAATCTGTTAAAGAAATTTCAGATAGGATTGATGTCGCTGTCATTGTTGTGCCTGCAAAAGATGTACTGAAAGTTACTGAAGAATGCGGACAGAAGGGTATAGGTTCTGTTGTAATTATTTCTGCCGGGTTTGCTGAAAGCGGAAAGGCTGGCTCTTCATTTCAAACAGAACTACTCAGTATTGCTAAGCAATACGGGATAAGAATTATCGGTCCAAATTGCCTTGGGATTATCAGTTCGTCAGAAAATTTAAACCTTACCTTTGCGAGGGTTAAGCCTCCGGCTGGACCAATTGCGTTCATTTCACAAAGCGGAGCATTAGGGACTGCAGTAATTGAGTATGCCTTGGAAGAATATTTTGGTATGTCCTATTTTGTAAGTATCGGCAATAAAAGCGATATTGATGATTCAGATCTACTGGAATATTTTGCTGAAGACAGCGGAACAAAATGTATATCTTTATACCTTGAATCTGTAAGGGATGGCAGGAGATTCTTCAACTCCATGAAAAGCGCGGCTAAAAAGAAGCCAATAGTAGTACTAAAAGCTGGAATAACATCCGCAGGTGCAAAGGCAATTGCATCGCATACCGGTTCTCTTGCAGGCGCTGATGTGGCTTATGATGCGGCAATAAGACAGTCTGGTGCGCTGCGGGCAAGGACAATGTACGAACTTTTTGATGCATCGCGGGCACTTGCTTATCAGCCGCCTGTAAAGGATGGCCATGGTATTGCAATAGTTACTAACGCAGGCGGGCCTGGTGTTATTGCTGCGGACGATGCGTATAAACACGGATTGCCGCTGGCAACACTTACAGAACAAACCATAAAACTGATAACTTCGGTATGTCCCCCTACCTGGTCAAGGCAGAACCCAATTGATATTATAGGTGATGCAACTCCTCAGAGATACAGAAGGGTTCTTAATATTGTCGCTTCTGCTCCCGAGGTGGGCGGAATAATTATTATCTGCAGCAGGCAGGCTCTGACACAAATCAGGGAGATAGTTGACGATATGATAATTCTGTCAAAAAGCATAAAAAAACCTGTTACCGTGTCCCTTGTGGGCATTGTAGCTCAGGAGGAGGACAGAATTTTAGACAAGAACGGCATTCCGGTTACCGAGGTCCCTGAAAGGGCTGTAGAAGCAATGAATGCTTTGTTCCTTCGCGGCAGGTATCTGGATAGGTTGAATAAAAGTGGATATTGAATCATTTTCAAAGATTATAGCAAATGCAAAAGCAGAATCAAGGGAATGGCTTGACCTTATTGAATCCCGGAACATTCTGGAAAAACTGGGAATCCCATTGAATAAATCAGGCGTTGCAAAAACACTGGAACAGGCATTGTCTGTTGCATCCGAAATAGGCTATCCAGTGGCAATGAAGATTATCTCGCCGGATATAATACATAAAACAGAAGTTGGCGGCGTTGCGGTAAACATTCGGAACAATGGCGAGATGAAGGAATATTTCAATATGATGATGGAAAAGATAAAACATAATCTTCCAACCGCAAAGATAATTGGTGTGCTTATTGAAGAGATGATTTCCGGGCCGGAATTGATTATTGGAACAACAACTGATCAGTTGTTTGGGCATATGCTCATGTTTGGCATAGGCGGTGTGCTTGTAGAGTTATACAAGGATGTTGCTTTCAGATTAATCCCGATAACGAAGATTGATGCCATGGAGATGATGGATGAACTACGAGCGAAGGCGATTCTGGATGGGTTCAGGGGAAGCCCCAGAGTTGATAAAGAAAAACTCGCCGGAATTATGATAAATATTTCTGATGCTGTTGTGAAACTTCCTGAGATTGTAAGCCTGGAAGTAAACCCGCTTGTGGTAACGGAACGCGGGTTCATGGGATTGGATGCGAGAGTTATAATTCGCCGTTAATCGCTGCTTTTAAAAACCACACAGGTATTCTTGAGGACGGAGATGGACCGTTCAATCCTTTCCTCTTCAGTGAGTTTCTCGCTTTTGCCGAGCGATTCGTAGCCTGCGGCACGCGCAATCAACATTGCAGCTCCGAATCTGATAGCGCTCTGCAGAATCTCCACGAGATGTGTGCATCCATTTTCTCTGCCGACAATACTTGCTATCTGCTTGTTAATTCCCCGCTCTATCTTCAGCCCGATGAGATTTTTCAGGTTTTTCTCGGCGAGGGTGCATACTGTAAAGGGTACGCGCATCATCTTGGCGGTGGCCTCCACAATTTTCTGAGTCGCCGCGTTTACCTTGAGAGAGACATGCATGCTGTGGGACAGATCAAGAAGCGATGCTTCAAGGATTGCATGTTCGCTGTCAAGCGGGATTAACTTTATATTTATGTTCCTCTCAAAAATATCACGCATTTGATTCTCCTCTATCTGATTTATTATATTACAACTATCGGATTATAAGCAAAGAAAAAGCATTCATTGCTATGATTCCAACAGGAGAATTATCCCAAATTGCTTGCATAACTAATAAAGTTTGTTAAGATTTTTATTGGTACCGGATTTGTTCTGCGAGGATAGTTTATGTATGATTTTATAATGGTGGGAGCAGGTATCACCGGGCTGGAACTATCTGCTCTTCTCTCTCATGATGGCTACAGGGGGCTTGTTCTGGAAAGGGCGGAAAAGATAGGCGGAAGAGCTCATCTGTGGAAAAAAGATGGGTGGACAGTAGATTATGGTATTCATTTGATAAGGTTCGGACCAGAGAGCGCTATTTCAAAAATATGCAGGCATCTTGGTCACAGGGTTGAATATATACCGCTTGGAAAATCCTTTGTGTATGATGAAGACGATAAAATTAAAGTGTTTCCCACAGGGCCTGGAGGTTTTCTGTTTAGCAAGATGTTTAGCTTTGGAGAGCGACTCAAGGCAATAAAGTTAATGGCTGAAATCAAAAAAAGACGATTATGGTTATTAAAAGAAACAAGTGTTGAAAAATGGATGAATGAGCACAGGATAGGCGGCGGACTCAGGCGTTATTTTATCCTTGTAAGTGCATCTATGATGGTCTGTCCCTTTGTTAACCGTTCTTCTGCAGGAGAAATGCTGAATAATATAAGAAATGTCCTCAAGACAGGATATTCCGTAATGTATCCCAAAAATGGATGGGAGCCGCTGTTCAATCTTTACTTAGATAATATCAATAAAAACTGCGAGATACAAACTAAATCTAAAGTAGATTCTATAATTATTGAGTCAGGAAGAGCAAGGGGCGTAAAAATAAAACAAGAAATTATAGAAGCGAAAAATATAATAACCTGTGTCCCTGTGCAGGAATTATTCAGCGGATTATTTGATGCCGATTTGTTTGCCCCTGATGTTGTAGATGCCTGCAGAAATCAAAGGAGTACATCCGGGGTAGTGATTGACTTCGGGTTAAAGAAAAGAATCAGCGATAGCACCGGACTCTGGTATCTTTGGGATCCAATGTCTTTTGGAATTTTTACGTCCAATATAGAACCGTCTCTGGCTCCGGAAGGAAAACAGCTGCTTACATGGTTATACCCAACAGAGACCGAAGATATGATTGATTCAAAAAAAGCAAAGGAAAGGGAGGAAGAACTTTTGACGGCATTAATCAGAATTTTTCCTGACCTGAAGAAGAATATTGATTGGAAAAGAGCTATGCACCTCAAGGTTGTGGATGGCACAGAGGTGAATGTCAATCAGTATAAGGAAAAGCGAATTGGACCCTGGCTGCCTGGAGTGGACAATTTGTTTCTCGTTGGGGATTCTACTGCCGCTGACGGCGCAGGCGGGGATGTAGGGCACGAATCGGTGCTTGAATGTTACAGGGCAATAACAGGAAAAGATGTTTAGAATGAGAATGGAATAAAAAAATGCTATAGTGTATTTTTTATTGTGAAGAAAATAAAATTGATAGTCAGCGATTTTCACCTTGGGAAAGGCAGGCTTCTCCCTGATGGTTCTATGAATCCCCTGGAGGATTTTTTTTACGATGATAAATTTATTGAGTTTTTGAAACATTATACGAGCGGTGAATACGAGAATGCTGAATTTGAACTGATAATCAATGGCGATTTTTTTAACCTTCTTCAGACGGAATATGTTGAGGGGGCTGATGTTATCACTGAGAAAAAAGCTGTGAAGATAATGGATGATATTCTCAATGGTCATCCACAGGTGTTTGATGCTTTGAGTTTTATTGCTACAAGATTGAATTCCGCCCTCACATTTGTGGTCGGCAATCATGACCAGGGGCTGCTCTGGCCAGGTGTTGAGGCTGTGCTCCGGAAGCGTATTTCGTCAAATATAAGGATCTTTCCAAAAAATTACTATTTTGATGGAGTTTATGTGGAGCATGGCAATCAGTATGAGGTCCTGCACCATTTTGACGAGAAGCATTTTGCTATACGGTCTGCTTTGACTGAGGAACCGATACAGAATCTGCCATGGGGAAGTTATTTTGTGATTAATTTTTTAAACAGGTATAAATTAGAAAGACCGTATATTGACAAGATTAAGCCATTCAGACTCTATCTCAGATGGGCGGTTATTTATGACACAAAGTTTGCCGTTAGGGCTCTTCCAAGTATGCTGTGGTTTTATCTTATTCACCGGTTTCATCCTGACCCCGCGCGACGGAGGTCATTTAAGGTAACCTGGCATAATATCACGGAATCAATTGCCCACAATAATATTCAAAATGAGGCTTTCAGGATTTTGAAAAACAATAAATACAACACAGTAATATTCGGACACACTCACATCTATGCTCATAAAAATATTGATGGCAAGGAATATTTAAATACCGGAACATGGAATGATCTAATAAGCCTTGATATATCCAATTTTGGGAGATACTCAAAATTAACATATGTGTTTGTTGATTATTCTGATTCAATCCCCAGGTGTTATCTTAAGGTGTGGCGCGGATATTACAGACCGGAGGACGATCTTGTATTCTAAAATAAGTTTATCTGAGATACGGACTAAGTGCCGGCGGCAATGCTTATTGCTGCCCGTCGGGAGGACCAAAGATTCTAAATGGAGGTTAATATGAAACAGTTAAATTCTGTAATTCTTGGCGCAGCCAGAACGCCTGTAGGCGCGTTTCTTGGAAGTCTTTCTGCCATTCCGGCAACCAGGCTTGGCAGCATTGCGATAAACGAGGCGCTGAAGATGTCCGGCGTTCCAAAGGAGGATATCTCGCAGGTGATAATGGGCAATGTGCTTACTGCCGGCGAGGGTCAGGCACCCGCGCGTCAGGCGGCTATAGGTGCCGGCATCCCTGTTTCTGCAGGCTGCTTGACAGTAAACAAGGTCTGCGGTTCAGGGCTTATGTCGGTTGCGCTTGCTGCGCAGGCAATAGCCTGTGGGGATGCGGATGCGATTGTTGCCGGCGGAATGGAGTCCATGAGCAATGTTCCGTACCTCCTTGACCGTGCGAGAACAGGATACAGGATGGGAAACAGCGAACTTATTGACTCTATGATAAAGGACGGCCTGCATGATGTTTATAATCAGATTCACATGGGCGAGTGTGCTGAAAAATGCGCGCAAAAATACCATTTTACCCGCGAGGAACAGGATGTTTTTTCGCTGAAGAGTTATGAAAAAGCTCTGAGGGCGCAGCAGGACGGCAGTTTTTCAAAAGAGATTGTTCCTGTGGATATTCCGCAGAAAAAGGGAGAATCAATTAAGATGGCAGATGATGAAGAACCGGGGAAAGCAGATCTTAAAAAGATTGGAACCCTGAGACCCGCCTTTGTAAAAGACGGCACTGTTACCGCAGGCAATGCATCCAAGATTAATGATGGCGCTGCCGCGGTTGTTGTGGCTTCAGAGGAATATGCCCGGAAAAAGGGCGTTAAGCCTCTTACCCGAATTCTTTCTTATGCCACTCACGGTGAGGATCCGGTGTGGTTTACAATTGCGCCTGTTGGCGCTATCAGAAAGGCAGCAGAAAGGGCAGGGATCAGCCTTGATAAAATTGATTTTTTTGAGATAAATGAGGCATTTGCGGTCGTTACCATGGCTGCTATAAAGGAGTTAAGACTGGATCCGGCAAGGGTAAATGTTAATGGGGGGGCGGTTGCAATCGGTCATCCCATCGGAGCGAGCGGAGCAAGGATACTTACAACCCTTCTTTATACAATGAAATCCCGCAATGCCAGATACGGGCTTGCGAGTCTTTGCATCGGCGGCGGTGAAGCAATAGCAATGGTGCTGCAAGGGATGTGAATAAAACCGGCAATACTAATGCATGAAAAATCAATGAGAAAATTTGATAAGTTACGCAGATGCTGTATAATCAGTTTATTAAAATGAAGCGGCATATACTGTATATCTCCGGAAGTTTGCTTTTATTTTTTTCTCATTCTGCCATCGCCAAAGAAATAAAGCTGCTGCCTGTAAGCTCTGAGTCTCAGGCGTGTATCGGGTGCCACGAAGGCATTACGCCGGGAATAGTTGAGGACTGGCGG
>Ga0209321_10002639_pt1 | contig 12070 bp, 15 predicted proteins | sample Rifsed16ft4_FD_184012 | JGI IMG/M metagenome (GOLD analysis project Ga0209321, IMG submission 184012) | Soil microbial communities from Rifle, Colorado, USA - sediment 16ft 4 - CSP-I_5_4 (version 2) | ecosystem: Environmental > Terrestrial > Deep subsurface > Rock core/Sediment | place: Rifle... | reverse complement strand
CAGCGCCGCCATCGTCGCCTTCATCATCTACACCATGACCCTGAACAAGGTGCGCGAAATCGCCGTTCTGAAGCTGATCGGCGCGACCAATCGCACCATCAGCGCGATGATCCTGCAGCAGGCGCTGGGGCTGGGGCTGATCGGTTTCCTGGTGGGCAAGTTGTCCGCGACTTTGTGGGCGCCCCTATTCCCGAAATATGTGCTGTTGCTGCCTGGCGATGCGGTGCAGGGATTCGTGCTGGTCATGCTGATGTGCGCCATCGCCAGCGTATTCGCCATCCGCGCCGCGCTGCGCATTGATCCGGCAACGGCAATCGGAGGTTGAATATGCGCGAACCTGCTATCCATATCGAGAATCTGAAGAAACGCTACGGCGAGGGCGAGACTGCAGTGGACGCGCTCAAGGGGGTGGACATGACCATCTGGCCGGGCGAGGTGGTCGGACTGGTCGGCCCCAGCGGTTCCGGCAAGAGCACGCTGCTCAAATGTCTCGGTGCCGTGATCGAACCCACCGCAGGGCGCATGACGCTGGGCGGGCAAACCATCTTCGACGAGCAATGGCAGATCGAGGATTTGCGCGCGCTGCGTCGCGACCGTATCGGATTCGTGTTCCAGGCGCCGTACCTGATCCCCTTCCTCAATGTCACCGACAACGTCGCGCTGCTGCCGATGCTGGCCGGGGTGTCGAATGCCGATTCGCGCGTCCGCGCACAGGAGTTGCTGGATGCGCTGGATGTGGGGCATAGAGCCAAAGCCAGCGTCTCGCAACTGTCGGGCGGCGAGCAGCAACGCGTCTCCATCGCGCGGGCATTGGCGAACCACCCGCCGGTCATTCTTGCCGATGAGCCGACTGCGCCGCTCGATAGCGAACGGGCATTGACGGTGGTGCGCATCCTTAACCAGATGGCGGAGCAATACCAGACGGCCATCATCGTCGTTACCCACGACGAAAAGATCATCCCGACGTTCAAGCGCATCTATCACATACGCGATGGGCGTACGTACGAAGAGGCAGGCGAGGGCAAGCATGTCTAAAACCTGCTGCGCAATCGGATTGCTGCGTTGTGCGGTGCTCGAAATCCTCATGTGCTGCAATGCACATTCCGGTTTCTGCGCTCCGTACGCCTTGCACTCCAATTGCTCGCGACGGTTTTTCAAGGCAGAAAAATTAGATGAAGGAGAAACAGCATGAATCAGGAACCTGTAAAAAGAAGACTCAGTTCGGAAGAGCGGCAGAGGGAGATCATCCGCGTGTCGATAGAGCTGGCTGCAGAGAAGGGGGTCGACAGCGTCACCACGCAGGACATGGCCGATGCCATGCAGCTTACCCAAGGCGCGATCTTCAGGCACTTCGCCACCAAGGATGACATCTGGGTGGCGGTCATCGAGTGGATACGCGACCGCCTGATGAAGGCGGTGGGCAAGGCCGCCGCCGAGGCGACCGATCCCCTGGATGCCATCGAGCGCATGTTCTTCGCGCACATCGCTTTCATCGGCAAGCATCCGGCCATTCCGCGCCTGCTGTTCTCCGAGTTGCTGCACAAAAAGAACAGCAAATTGCGCCAGCTCATCGAGGGCATCATCTCGGGCTATGAGGCCAGGATCGCCGGTCTGCTGGAAGATGCCAAGTCGCAGTCCCTGGTGCCAGCCGACCTCAACAGCCAGAGCGCGGCTGTGCTCTATATCGGCATGATCCAGGGGCTGGTCATGCAATCCACGATCTTCGGTGGAAAACGCGCCCTGCAACAACAGGCAGAAAAAACCTTCCCGCTATTTTTGTATGGCATCAAAACCCGCAGTCGCTCCGTTTGACTCTTAACCCTCTAAAGGTCTCACCATGAACACACCAATACAACAACGCGGACTAATAGTCTGGGCTATTTCTCTGGTCGCAACCGGTTTCGGTTTGCTGACCCTCAAGGAGGGAGGGACGATTTTGTTTGGCGACGAAGCTGCGCGTACTGCCGCCGGTAATTATGTGCCATTTGTGCTCTGGTTTAACTTCATGTCTGGTTTTGCCTATGTCGTTGACGGCGTCGGACTGTGGCTGCAGCGACGCTGGGCGGCCTGGCTGGCTGTAGGCGTAGCCGCAGCGATCATATTCGCGTTCGCGGCTTTTGGCATACATATCAATTCCGGCGGAGCCTACGAGCAGCGCACGGTGATCGCCATGAGTCTGCGAACTCTGGTCTGGGTAGTGATTGCGGCCTTGGCTACCCAGGCATTGCGGCCCAGATGAAGATGGCAGTTGACCGTGTGGAGCGTGGTGGGCAGGGTTGCGCCATCCGATGACGGACGTTAGGCAGTCTTGCTGAGCAAGGACGACGAGCTCAATGCCTTGCTGCTGGGGGTCCTGGTCGCGGATATGCCGACAGTCCCGCAACTCGTGGGCGGCTTGCTGGTGTTGGGCGGGTGACGTTCGGTGTTGCCTGGACGGCGTCCGGTGGTGGCGTAAAAGCGCACAGGCTCTTGATTGCGGCTCAATCCCTGATTTCCGGCGGTGCGATTTTCTCCGGAAATACGACACCGGGAATATGTTGCTTCCCCCATTCGCGCATGGCGCGCAGTATCGGCCCAAGGGCTGCGCCCCGGCTGGTGAGGAAATATTCCGCGCGGGGTGGATTGTCCTGATAGAACTCTTTCTTGACGAGTCCGGCTGCTTCGAGACGCTTCAGGCGCTCGGCCAGAATGTTGGTCGGAATCGCTTCGGCCGAGGCCTGAAATTCGCCGTAACGGTGCTTACCCAGGAACAGGTCGCGCACCACGATCAGCGTCCATTTGTCTCCCACGATGTCCAGCACGCCCGCGACCGGGCAGGTCGAGCGGTAACTGTCGGGAAAGGAGGGCGTGCGGACTGGCTTCTTCATCGGCGGGCACTTTAGTCTTGATACTTGCAATTGGCAAGTCACGTGAGATAGCATGTCGCTTGCTTTTTGAAAGTGACTCGCAAGCTCAACAACACAGGAGAAATGATGCGTACTCAAGACAATCACTACACACTCGACCAAATCGGGCCGTTGGCGAATCTGGATCAACAAAATTTCAGGGGCATTCCTGGCAAGCACTTCGTCGGCAACGATCTCGGTCTCACCGGCTGCGAGGTGTCGATCAACAAACTGCCCGCAGGCAAAGGCATGCCATTCGTCCATGCGCACAAGAAAAACGAAGAGCTTTATATAGTTCTGCGCGGCAGTGGCACGTTCTATGCGGACGGTGAGGAGTTTCCGCTTACGGAAGGTAGTCTGGTGCGGGTCGCCCCGGAAGGGGCGCGCGCCCTGACGGCAGGGGACGAGGATTTGTACTTTATTTGCATACAAGCCGAAGCAGGCAGTCTGACGCAGGCGACATTGGAGGATGGATATAAACTGCCGGTTCTCGCATCGTGGATGCAAGCTTAAGTCGGCTGAGCAAGATGCTCGACGAGCATCAATGCGCTTGACCCTCACGTAACGTCAGGCCCCAGACTGGCCGCACGTGTGAAGAAAGGAGTATCCGATGTTGCTTAAAGTGGGGGAATTGGCCAAACGTTGCGGACTGACCGTGCGCACGTTGCACCACTACGATGCCATCGGGCTGCTCGCGCCTTCTGCGCGCTCCGACAGCGGCTACCGGCTATACAACCGCAACGACATTGCCCGTCTGCGCCCGAGGTGATGTGTTTCATTCAGGAAGCTTTTGTCGAGGCGAAGTTTGCGATCTACCAAAAATACCTGTCGCCTGATGAATTCCGCTTCTTTCGCGAGAACTATCTAAAGCGCGCCTACGAGTATCCCGAGTTGACTGCTGCGATACACCTGCATATGGAAAACGGCACCGCGCCGGATGATCCGCGGATGCGGCCGCTCGCGCTGCATCGGCTGGAACTGCTCCGCTCCTATGCGGGCGATAATCCCGAGACACACGCCAAAATACGTGAGGCGAATGCCAAGGAGCCGGAGCTGTTGCTGGGTTCCGGGATAGACCAGCGATTGCCAGGGTATGTCATTGAGGCGATGTCGCACCTGAAAACGCATTAGCGCAAAGCGCAGGTGCCCCCGTTCATCCTCTTGCTCTTGGTTGCGGATGTACGCTCTGAGTGGTCGGCTATATCAAGGGCAAGAGCGCAATCACCATAGCGAGAAAGTTACGACCAGATAAAACTGTGCGTGTAGCCGCCATGGGTGGCTCACGGTTTTATCGGCCTCTTTGAGGGACTCACCTGCAATCGAGCACAGGTCAACTATGCGGCACTGGAAATACATCTGCTTCAATGTGGGTGACTGCCACCCGGCGCTCACCGTAAATACACCAGCCAGCTTCGGCCAAATGAGCTAGAATTAAAGCTCATTCGAGCAGGAGGGCGTCATGGATAAGCAAACAGCGGTAACGGTTAAGTCCAAAAAAGTTTCATCTCGTACCGGTACAAGCGCCAAGCCGACGAAGGCTCTCTCTGCTGTTGCTGCGCCGACGGCGGCGGCAAAAAGAGCTCCGGCTAGAGAACGATTAAAGGCAGTTAGACAGACCGGCGTTGGCAAGGCATCGCCCGCACGGTCTAAAGTTTTGACTGCTTCCGGCTTGTATTTCGCTACGGAGCTTGAGCGCGTGACGATCATTCGCCAGGGTGTGCCAGCGAATATCTTGGTGCAGATTAGTAGCGCAATGGATATATCCAACGATCTGTTGTTTTCCACGCTGGCGCTTCCCCGGTCAACTGTGGTGCGCAAGATTCAAAACAATGAGGTGTTATCTGCCGAGCAATCGGAGCGGGTGGTGGGGCTGGAGCGTCTTGTGGGGCAGGTGGAGGCGATGGTGAAGCAATCCGGCAACCCCGAAGGTTTCGATGCCGGGCGCTGGGTGGGCGATTGGCTGCAACGGCCATTGCCTGCGCTGGATGGGAAAAGGCCCGCCGAATTTATGGATACGATGGAAGGCCAGAATCTGGTCGCCCGCTTTCTGGCGCAATCGCAGTCCGGGGCGTATGCCTGATGCGTGTTTGGCGCATCGCAACCGAAGCGCCGGATTACGCTGCTGACGACCTCTCGGGTACGGGCGCGAAGATCACGGGTGGTCGCTGGAATAAGAGGGGAGTGCCTGCCCTGTATTGTTCCGACACGCCTTCGCTTGCTTGCCTTGAGACCTTGGTGCATCTCGATGTTGGCGGCCTGCCGCTGTATCGCTTTCTGGTGACAATCGATATTCCCGACAAGGTGTGGAAAGCCCGGACGATTGCGACGGTGAAGTCGCTTGAGTCGGGATGGGATGCGTTCCCGGCGGAAAACGCCAGCGTGGATTTTGGCAGCCAATGGGCGGCGTCCAATCAGTCGGCGGTGCTGGTTGTGCCATCCGCTATTGTGCCGGAAGACTGCGTGATTCTGCTCAACCCGAAACACGCCGATATTTCCCGCATCACTGCCACCAAGCTGCGCAGGTGGACATATGATGCGCGGCTGGTCAAAGCACGATAAGAAATTGCAGAAATCGCGCGCAGCTCGCCGAACATCCGGTGGCGCGACCGCCCCGATGGACTAAAAAGCCGCCCTCTCCTTCGACCAGTAAAAAACCAATGGCGCCAGAGGCGCCATTGGTTCAGATAAGAACTATCCGGTTATTGCACGTAGCTGGATGCGACGTTCGCCGGCGCATCCAGACTGGCCGTTATTCCTTCTTGCGCATCATGAACAGGATTGCGACGGCAGCGATGACGATGCCGAGCAGCCATGCCCAGTATTTCTGCAGGAAACCCTGTTCCGTCGCGGGCTGGATGGGTGTTTCAATCATCGCGGGCGGGGCAGGTTGAACGGGGGCTGGTTCCACTACCGGGGCGGGAGCAGGCGCTGGCGCCGGTTCGACTACAGGTGCAGGCTCGACGACTTTGGGTGCGGGCTTGGCTTTCTTCCTGGCCTTCTTGACCACCGGCTTGGGGGCAGGCTCTTCAGCCATCACGACCGGGGCTGGTGCGGGCTCGGCTACAACTTCCGGGGCGGGCTCAGGGACAGGCTCGGCTGGCTGTTCGACAGCGACAGGAGCCGGTGCGGGTTCGGCGACGGCTTCCTCTGTTGGCTTGGTTGCGCAGGCCGATAACGCGAGTGCGGCACAGAGCAGGGCAGCAGGTAAGGCGAATCCGTTTGTTCTTGACATGTTGTTCTCCTGAAATACAGTTTTGAGGTGAGGCAAGAACAATCGTCCCATAGTTATTCGTGCCATGCAAACAATCGGTGTCACATTCATGCTGCAATGCAGGCGGTGCCGGCGAACGCATCGCTGCTATCCTGAATATAATGCGAAATCTTGTGCGAATAGCGAAAGAGCGGACCATGTTCAGTTTGTTCGAAGGTAAGCCGGACCACCCCTTGTTCGACCTCGCCGAGGCCAGGCGGCTGATCTCCGAATTGCCCGATGGCGATCAGCGCAAGGCGCTCGAAGACATCACCTTCTGGCTCGATTCGATCAAGACTGCGAAAGGTTTCCATTCCGAGCTGCGCATCGCCGTCATCCTGTTGCTGGATGAGACTGCGCTGCCGATCTACGGCGAATTGCTGCGCCAATTCCTGAGCGTGCCGCACCTGCAGGATTTCAAGGGCGTGCACCAATGGCATGGCATCCATGCCTACGTCAAGGCGCTGGCTGAGGCGTATGCGGCGAGCGTGGAAGAATACCGCGCGGGGGACAAGAAGACTTTCGAGCTCAGGCAGCAAATGCCGCTGGTCTGTGTGCGGTGGGGACGCGCCATCGCCGAGCAGTTGAAGCTGGAGCTGATGCGCTACCTCGATGTCGAGCCTGCGGTGTGGCAGCAGGTCGCAGCGTGCCAGCGCTTCATCGAATCCGAGCAGATCGCCGAGAGCATGGTGCTGGCCTATTCCGGCAACGTCATCCACGTCAGCCCGCAGCGCGAGTTGCTGCGAGCGCTGATGCTGTATGTCGCCGCGCCGGAAGAGCTCGCGCCGGACCAGATCGAGGTGAGCTACCGCATCGGCGGGCGCCTGTGCAGCTTCTTCGACCTCAAGGCGGCAGCGGATGCCGATTGTCCCTATTGTCTCGATATCGCCGCAGGCGCTGCGCCGCGTCGTGCGGACGGCGCGGCTACGCCGGACATGCGCCATTTCGGCGCGGTGCGCGCGTTGGCCGCGGTGGAGAAGATCGAGAAGCAGAACGAGGAAGACCCGGTCTGGCAGGAGCGGCGTTTCGGCAGCGAATTCACCCCCGGCGGCAAGCTCACCGTGCTCAAGCACCTGATGACCTGGTGGGCGGCGCAACCGCCGTTGCGGCAACAGGACCATCGGGGCATCAATACCACCGTCGACGTGGTGCACGGCTTCCGCCTGGTCAGCCAGTTGGTGACGCGTATCGAACTGGACGCGGAAGCCGATCCGGAGGGCAAGACGCGCCAGATCGGCCTGGCGGCGGACGAGAAGATCGAATACACCGCAGAATCCTGGACGGTGACCGACATCAGTCTCGACGAGATCGGCATCAAACTGTCGAGGAGCGCCGGCGCCTGGGTCAAGGTCGGCGACCTGTGCGGCATCAAGACGCAGAACAACCCGCTGTGGTGGGTCGGCGCGATCCGCCGCATCCACACCGACGCCGAGAACTACGTGCATCTGGTCGTCGGCATCGTCGCCAAGAAACCCCTTTCCATCTGGCTGCGCGCGCTGGGCAAGGGGGCGGAGAAGGCCTCCAACTGGGAGACCAGCTCCGGCTCGTTCCAGTACACCTACCTGCCGGCCATCATGTTGCCGGATGCGCAGAACAGCTACCTCAATGCCACCATGCTCATGGAGTCCGGCGCCTTCGTGCCGGGCAACTACTATCAGGCGCTGATGGGCGAGAAGAGCAGCGACCTCAAACTGACGCGCCTCATCGCCGAGGGCGAAGACTACGAGCAGGTCGCTTTCGAGTGGGTGGGGCAGGCCTGATTCGCATGACAGGCTGGAAGCAAACGGAAAAGGCGGCTAACATTCGGCCTTACATAACGAATTCCAGTATTTCCTGGCAGTATTTCGATGCGCATCCTTATCAGTAACGACGACGGCTATTTCGCGCCGGGTCTGGCCTGCCTGGCCCAACATCTTTCCGCAGTCGCCGAAGTGGTGGTGGTCGCCCCGGAACGCGACCGCAGCGGCGCCAGCAACTCGCTCACCCTGAGCCGTCCGCTCAACCTGAAGAAAGCGCCCAGCGGTTTCTATTATGTCGATGGCACGCCCACCGACTGCGTGCATCTGGCGGTCACCGGCATGCTGGATACGCAGCCGGACATGGTGGTGTCCGGCATCAATTCCGGCGCCAACATGGGCGACGACACCATCTACTCCGGCACGGTGGCGGCCGCGACCGAAGGATTCCTGCTCGGCATCCCCGCCATCGCGATCTCGATGGCCAAACACGACCCGATCCATTACGACACTGCGGCCAAGGTCGCGGTGGAACTGGTGCAGCGCTTCAAGGCCGAGACGCATTCCCATCCGTGGCTGCTGAACGTGAACGTGCCGGATGTGCCCTACGAACAACTGCAGGGCATGGAAGTCACGCGCCTGGGCAAGCGCCACAAGGCCGAGCCGGTGATCAAGAGCACCAACCCGCACGGGCAGCCGGTGTACTGGGTCGGGGCGGCAGGAAAGGCGCAGGATGCGGGCGAAGGCACGGATTTCTTCGTGACCTCGCAACGCCGCGTCTCCATCACGCCGTTGCAGATCGACCTGACCCAATACACGCAGATGGATGCGGTGCGCTCGTGGTTGGGGGGGCAGCAGTGAACCTGCGCCTCGCTGGCATCGGCATGACCTCGGCGCGCACGCGCGGACGGCTGATCGAGCGCTTGCGCGCGGAGGGCATCGCCGACGAGACGGTGCTGGCCGCGATCTACGAGATCCCGCGTCATATCTTCATCGACGAAGCATTGGCGACACGCGCCTACGACGACGTGTCCCTGCCCATCGGGCACGGACAGACCATCTCGCAGCCCTACAGCGTGGCGCGCATGACCGAAGTGCTGCGCAACGGCAAGCAGCTCAACCGCGTGCTGGAGATCGGCACCGGCTGCGGTTACCAGGCCGCGGTGCTGTCCAGGGTGGCGAAGGAAGTCTATTCCGTCGAGCGCATCCAGCCGCTGTACGAACGCGCCCGCAAGACGTTGCGCGAACTCAAGATATTCAACGTCAGCCTGCGCTATGCGGACGGCTCGACCGGCATGCCGGATGCCGCGCCGTTCGACGGCATCATCATGACCTGCGCCGCACCCGCACTGTCGGCCGTACTGAAAGAGCAGCTCGCGGTGGGTGGTAGAATGGTGCTGCCGATGGGGACGCAGGAACAGTATCTGTACCTGATCGAGCGCGACGAGAACGGCTTTCGCGAGAGCCGCCTGGAAGCCGTGAAGTTCGTACCGTTGGTGATGGGGAAAGCATGAACAGAACGATCCCGCAGTGGGCGATATTGGCCCTGGCCGCACTGGTGCTGGCCGGTTGCGCCTCCGCGCCCGGCGACCGGCGCGGCCCCGTCATGGGATACGGCGCGGACAGGAAGCCGGTTCCGTCCACGCAAGCGCCGGACGCGAAACGGCCGGTGATGGATTCCGAGTACGAGACCGTCACGCGCATCCACATCGTGCAGAAGGGCGACACGCTGTACAGCATCGCCTTCGTGAACGGCGTGGATTTCCGCGACGTGGCGGACTGGAACGATCTGGACAATCCCGCGGAAATAAAGATCGGTCAGGCCTTGCAACTGCACATCCCGGTGTCTGGTCCGTCGTCGCAGGCGAACGCGCCCAGGCCGGTGATGGATTCGCAGGTGGCGGAGCAGGGCGCGGTGAAGAGCTATCCCAAGGTTGGCAAGCTGGCCTATACAGCGCGAGCGCTGGCGCTGGCGGAGCGCTTGCAGAACGGACCGCCCGGAGCGAGGGCGGCGACGCCCGTGGTCGCAGCGGCAACATCCAGCAGGACTCCGGCGGCGGAACCGAAGGTGGATAACGAGGAACCGCTGGAGTGGGGCATGCCCACCAGCGGCAAGCTGATCGCCGGATTCTCCGAGAGCGACAACCGCAAGGGTGTGGACATCGTCGGCCAGCGCGGACAGGCGGTGATGGCGAGCGCGCCGGGCAAGGTGGTGTATAGCGGCAGCGGCCTGCGCGGCTACGGCAAGCTCGTCATCATCAAGCACAACAAGACCTACCTCAGCGCCTACGCGCACAACGACCAGATCATGGTGAAAGAAGGCCAGAACGTCGGCAAGGGCCAGAAGATCGCCGAGATGGGCAACAGCGATGCCGACCAGGTCAAGCTGCACTTCGAGATCCGCAGGTTCGGCAAGCCGGTCGACCCGGCGAAGTATCTGCCGCTGGTGAAGTCCTGAAGCATACCTGGCCACGGTGCGCCGCGGAATCCGAATAGAGTAGGGGCATAGGGTCAGGTCTTGCCTTTTGCCTCCTGCCGGTCCTTGTGATACCGTTCACCTATGTCGAGGCCATTGCGAATTGAATTTGCCGGAGCGCTCTACCACGTCACTTCACGCGGCGACGGGCAGGAAGACATTTACCTGGACGAGACTGATCGCGAACTCTTCCTTGAAGTGCTAGGCGAAGTCAGCGAACGGTTCAACTGGACACCCCATGCATACTGCCTGATGGGCAACCACTATCACCTGCTCCTGGAAACGCCCGACGGCAACCTCTCCAAAGGCATGCGCCAACTCAACGGCGTCTACACCCAGCGCTTCAACCGCAAACACGAACGGGTCGGGCACGTATTCCAGGGGCGATACAAGGCCATCATCGTACAAAAGCAAACCTACCTGCTCGAACTCGCCCGCTACATCGTACTCAACCCCGTCAGGGCACGCATGGTGCGTAGCGCCAAGGATTGGCCGTGGAGCAGCTACCGAGCTACTGCCGGAATGGCGGATGCTCTGCCATGGCTGGCAACCGACTGGATACTCTCGGCCTTCTCCGACAAACGAAGCGAGGCCGCCGAACGCTACAAAGCATTCATCTCCGAAGGAAAGAACCAGCCCGCCATCTGGGAACAACTCAAAAACCAAATCTACCTTGGCACTGACGCCTTCATCGCAAAAATGCAAGCCAAGAAACCGGACAAGGAAGACCTGAGTGAAATCCCGCTAAGGCAAAGGCGAGCCATGGCAAAGCCATTGGAGCATTACGTTGCGCGCAGCAAGACACGAGACGAAGCCATCGCCAACGCCTACAACAGCGGCGCGTATGGCATGAAAGAGATCGGCGACCACTTCGGATTGCACTATTCCAGGGTAAGCCGAATAATCGCCAACCAGCGCAAGGCAAAAGAAAGCTAACGACATGCAAAGCGAATATCGCCTGCGAAAGGACTGAACATGAAACAGGTGCCGTCACTGTTATTTCTTGCAATTGCAGGGAGTGTTGTGCTAGATACTGTGGCGGGCAAAAGGCAAGACCTGACCCCGTGGTCCGTTTGGGAGTGTTGTGCCAGATACTGTGGCGGGCAAAAGGCAAGACCTGACCCCGTGGTCCGACCCGTGGTCCTGACCCCGTGGTCCTGAAAGGCACAGGATTTGCCGAACCACCTCATGGCTGACATGGCCGGTGCAAATTCTGTTGCCGCCGCTGATAACATCAGTCTGCAACCGCTGCTGGATTACGCATTAACCCTCATCGAAGGAGAAGAGATCATGTTCACCATGGATGTGCCGTATGTACCGGCGCAGGAGACGCCTATTGTGCTGGCGCAAGCTGTTGCACCAGCAGGAACTCCACAACCAGATTACATCCTGAATACATGCAAGGAAACTGAAAGCACAGGCGACCCGAGATCGGCAATGCGTACCGTAGATCCTGCAGGCATGCTCGCTGTTTATCTTCAAAATTATGCTAAACGAACAGTTGATATGGCGATGCTGTCAGCTATTAAAACTACCTTGCTGCAAGGTGCACAGCATGGAAAAATTACTTCGGTGATTGATAACACGGGGCGTCCTTGGTATGCCTACGATGCGGAACCCAACTACACCGGTAACGACCAAGCTGTCTTCCTAGCCGAGTTTGAAGGAAAGGTTTATAAGATTATCGTGAAACTCGTGGTATCCCCGACGGTGGGTGAAAGCC
>Ga0209321_10002632_pt1 | contig 12079 bp, 8 predicted proteins | sample Rifsed16ft4_FD_184012 | JGI IMG/M metagenome (GOLD analysis project Ga0209321, IMG submission 184012) | Soil microbial communities from Rifle, Colorado, USA - sediment 16ft 4 - CSP-I_5_4 (version 2) | ecosystem: Environmental > Terrestrial > Deep subsurface > Rock core/Sediment | place: Rifle... | reverse complement strand
CGAACTCTCGCGCGACGATCACCTTCTGCTGGTTGCCGCCGGACAGCGACCCGACATCGGTCGTGATCGAGGGTGTCCGGATGTCGAAATCGCTGACGGCGGTGGTCGCCGCGGCCGCGATCGCATCCCGATGCAGGCGGATTCCCGAGCTGTACGGCTCGCGGTGATACGCGTCGAGGACGTAGTTCTCGGCGACGGTGAAACCGCGGATAAGGCCGTCACGCAGACGGTCCTCCGGGATGTGCGCAACCCCCAGATCGGCGATCCGCCGCGGGTCGGAGGGAAGCGGCTGGCCGCCGACGGTGACCGTGCCGGCGTCCACGGCGCGCAAGCCGGTGAGCGCCTCGACGAACTCGGTCTGGCCGTTGCCCTGGACGCCCGCGACCGCGACGATCTCGCCGGCATGAACATCCAGATCCACGTGCTTGACCGCGATCTCGCCGCGGTCGTCCCGAACCTGCATCCGCTTGACGGACAGCACGACCTCGCCGCGCTCCATGTCCTTGCGCTCGACCGTGAGCTGGACCTCTCGCCCGACCATCATCTCGGCGAGCCCGGCCTGGTCTGTCTCGGCCGGCGTGACCGTGCCGACGACCTTGCCGTTCCGGAGGACGGTGATCCGGTCCGCGATCTCGAGGACCTCGTTGAGCTTGTGCGAGATGAAGATGACGGCGGTCCCGGCCTTGGCCAGGCTCCGAATGATCACGAACAACTCGTCCGTCTCATTGGGGGTCAGGACCGCGGACGGCTCGTCGAGGACCAGGATGTCCGAGTGCCGGTAGAGGGCCTTGAGGATTTCCACGCGCTGACGGACGCCGACGGGCAGATCCTCGATCATCGCGTCAGGATCCACGTCGAGGCCGTATTTCTCCGACAACTCAACGATCCGGGCACGAGCGGCCGGCCGATCGAGGATGCCGAGTGGGCCCTTGGTGACTTCGGAGCCGAGCGTGACGGAGTCGGTCACGTCGAAGATCGGGACGAGCATGAAGTGCTGGTGGACCATGCCGATCCCGGCCGCGATGGCCTCGGCCGGATCCCGGAACGCGTGTGGCGACTCGTCGACGATGATCTCGCCCCCATCCGGCCGGTACAGCCCGGACAGGATGTTCATCAGGGTCGACTTGCCGGCGCCATTCTCCCCGAGCAGGGCGAGGATCTCGCCGCGATCCACCTCGATGCTGACGTGATCGTTGGCAAGCACACCCGGGAACTGCTTCGTGATGTCGCGAAGTCGCAGGCGCATCTGTCGTGCAAACCCTCGAGCTCGTTGGACGTCGATGGGTGGAGCGGCCTGATTGCGATGCTCCCCCGACGTCGGAGACGTCGGGGGAGCGTGCGATTCGAGTGAGGGCGCGAGCCCTACTTGAGGTAGTCGGCGACCTTGACGCTGCCGTCGATGATCTTCGCCTTGAGGGCCTCGAGGCCCGAGCTCAGATCGGCCGACGCCAACGAGGCGAGGTCGTGGTACGGGGCGAGCCCGACACCACCGTTCTCCAGCGTACCGACGTAGTTGGTACCACCGGCGGTCCCGTCACGAGCGAGGCCGATCGCGCCCGAGACGGCCGCGTCGATGATCTTCATGATCGAGGTCAGGATGACGCTCTCGTAGCCCGGAGCCGTGAGGTACTGGTCCGTGTCCACGCCGATGGCGTAGACCTTCTTGCCCTCACCCTGGGCCTGCTTCGCAGCGGTGAACGAGCCGATGCCCGTGCCGCCCGCGACCGGGACGACGATGTCCGCACCTTCCTGGAAGAAGGCCTGGGCCTGCTGGTTGCCGAAGTCGCTGTTACCCCAGGGGTTGTCGGCCGGGGCCATCACGCCCGACTGCGCGACCGCGTCCCAGCCCAGGAGCTCCACGCTGGTGCCCTTCTCCTGGTTGTAGTACGCGATGCCTGCAGCCAGGCCATCCATGAACACGGTGACCGGCGGGATCGGCAGGCCGCCGTAGGTCCCGATCTTCCCAGTCGCCGAGACGCCCGCGGCGAGATAGCCGGCGAGCATCCCCGCCTGCTCCGTCGCGAAGACGATGCCGGTGACGTTGGCGATGGCCGGGTCATAGGCGTAGTCAACGATCGAGAACTGGACATCCGTGTTCTCGGCGGCCTTGGAGGCCGTGATGTCACCCATGAGGAAGCCGACGGTCGTGATCTGCTGGCAGCCGTCCGTCACGAGCAGGTCGATGTTGCTCGCGTAGTCGGCGTCCTTCTTGGACTCGAGGTTCTTGACCTCGGTCGCGAAGCCGGCAGCAAGGGAGTCCTGAAGACCCTTCAGGGCGTTGTCGTTGAAGCCCTTGTCGCCGAGGCCGCCCGTGTCGGTCACGAGGCAGGCCTTGAACGGAACCATTTCCTCAGTGGGTTCAGCCGTCGGGGCAGGTGTGCTGCCGTCAACCGGCGCGGTTGTCGGGGCGCTCGAGGCGCCGCCTCCGCACGCCGCGAAAACGATGGCTGCCGATGCGGTGAGCGCAAGCAGCCGAATGGAACTGCGCAATGTGGCCTCCTCCTGTGTGACCGGTCCTCGTTAGAGCGTGGTACCGGTCTTGGCGGGCAGAATACGCTACGGACCGTCGACGCGTCGACGGCGTGGCGCCTGTTTCTGCCGCGCTCATGATGCATCCTTGACCGGCGGACTGGCCAGCCCGAATCGCATCCACGCGAGGCTCACCTCGATGCCCGATCGCCGAGACGAAGACAGGCGGGTCGCGGACCTGCTCGACCTCCAGGAGGGACGCCTCGGAATCCCGCTGCTCGACGACGACGGGGTCCGCGCGCTCCTGCTGTCCGGACCGAGAATCGCCCTCATCGGCGCCTCGAATTCCCCGCTCCGCCCGTCGCACGATGTCTTCATCGCGCTCCGCCGGGCCGGCTACGACGTCGTCCCGGTCAACCCGGCCGAGACGGAGGTGGATGGCCGGCCCTGCTACCCGTCACTGGCCGCCGCCGTTGCCGCCACGGGACCGGTGGACATCGTGGACGTGTTCCGTCGTCCGGAGGCGTGTCCCGCACATGCGCGCGAGGCCGTGGACGCGGGCGCGCGCTGTCTCTGGCTCCAGCTTGGGATCGTAAGCCGGGAGGCGGGACAGATCGCGGCAGATGCAGGACTGGCCGTCGTCATGGACCGCTGCACCATCATCGAGCACCGGCGCCTGGTCGGAGACTGATCGGAGGAATCGATGCCCCAGATCCACCTGCACGCGGAGCCCGGCGACTACGCACCGGTCGTGCTCCTCCCGGGAGACCCGAACCGAGCCACCCGAATCGCCGCCCGGTTCGACGGCGGTCTCGAGGCGAGTCGCCTCGTCACGTCGCATCGAGGGCTGCTCGGGTACACGGGAACCGTGGACGGGGTCCCCGTCTCGGTCCAGACCACGATGATGGGCACGCCGACCACGACGATCGTCGTCGAGGAGCTGCTCATGCTCGGGGTAACCACCTTCATTCGGGTCGGGACATGCGGGGGCTTCGGTCGGCTCGGGATCGGCGACGTGGTCGTGGCCCTCGGCGCGGCGTCTGCATCGGGGATCGGGGCGACGCTCGGTGGCGGCGAACCAACGGCGCCAACTGCAGACTTCGAGGTGGTCCTGGCGCTCGTCGAGGCCAGCCGCGCGGCAGGGCTGACGACGCATGTCGGGCCCGTCGTGACGTCGGACGTCTTCTACGACCCGCATCCGGGAGGCGCCGTTCGGTGGGGCCGGCGCGGCTACCTGGCCGCGGAGATGGAGACGGCGGCCGTGTACCTGCTCGCGATGCGCGAGCGCGCGAAGGGCCGGGCGGTGCGAGCGGGCACGATCCTCACGGTTTCCGACGTCATCGTGGATCCCGAGGCCAACCAGGACGTGCGGGCCAACAGTGACGAGACCTGGTTCCGGCCGCCCGAGGAGGAGGTGACCCGGCGGGTTGACCTCACGATCGGAGCGGCCCTGACGGCCGCCGCGGTGCTCGGGCGCGGCTGAGGCCCGACCTCAGGAGGGCAGCGCGAACCCGGCGAAGACCAGGATGAACCCCACAACCGCGATCAGCGCGCCGTTCCGTGCCTGGCGGCGGAGGACCTCCATCGCGATCGACGGCCCGCCCTGGGCGCCATCGCGAAGACCGCCCCGCCAAGCCTCGTAGCGAGCGATGTTGGCGTCTTCCTCGCGCAGGGCCTGGTAGCGGGACCAGGGCCCTCGGGCCCGGGTGAAGCCGGACACGATGAGGACGACACCCCCGACCCACAACGCGAAGTTGAGCGGACCCATCAACTGTCCCCTCCCATGCCGAGGCGAGCTCGAAGCGCGGCCTGCACGACCGCGGCGTTCGCCTGACCTCGGGTCTGCTTCATGACCTGCCCGACGAGGAACCCGATTGCCTGGGCCTTGCCGGCTCGAACGTCGTCCGCCGCGGCCGGGTTGGCCGCGATGACGGCATCGACGATCGCCCCGAGCGCGGCCACGTCGGAGATCTGCTGGAAGCCGCGAGCCGCCACGACCGCCGCGACGCTCTCGCCGCTGGCGAGGTGCGCCTCGAACACTTCCTTGGCGTTTACCCGCGAGAGCGAACCGTCGGTCACGAGGCGCACGAGCGCCGCAAGTTCTCCGGGATCCGAGAACGGGGGCGCGTTGGGCGGTGCAGCGTTTCGGACGCGGAGGTACTCCCCGGTGACCCAGTTCGCAACCGTCTTCGGATCCAGGGCGGTATCCGTGGCGAGCGTCGCCTCGAACAGGCGGCTGGCATCCGGATCGGCGACGAGGACCGCGGCGTCGTAGGGACTCAGGGCAAGCTCGTCTCGGTACCGCGTTCGCCGTGCCACGGGCAACTCCGGCAGTCGCGACCGGATCTCGTCGAGCCAGGCTCGGTCCACCCGCAGTGGCGGGAGGTCCGGCTCCGGGAAGTAGCGGTAGTCGTCCGAGGTCTCCTTGATCCGCATCCTGTACGTCTCGCCACGATCGTCCGACCAACCGCGGGTTTCGAGGACCAGCTCCCCGCCGGCATCGAGGATTGCCGCCTGGCGCTCGATCTCGTAGTTGATCGCCCGCTCCACGGACCGGAACGAGTTCATGTTCTTGACCTCGACCCGCGTCCCGAACGGCTCGGTCCCGCGCAGGCGCAACGACACGTTGGCCTCGACGCGCATCTGGCCGCGCTCCATGTCCGCATCCGACGCGCCGATGGCGCGCAGGAGCAGCTGGAGTTCCTCTGCGTAGCGACGGGCCTGCTCCGCGGTCCGGATATCGGGCTCGGTCACGATTTCCATGAGCGGTGCACCGGACCGGTTGAAGTCCACGAGGCTGAGGCGCTCGCCGTCCGGGCCCGGAGCGTGGACCAGCTTCGCCGTGTCCTCTTCCAGATGTGCCCGCGTGATCGCAATCGTGAACGGGCCCTCGCTCGTGTCGATCGTGAGATGCCCCAGTGCCGCCAGGGGCAGGTCGTACTGGCTGATCTGGTAGCCCTTGGGCAGGTCCGGGTAGAAGTAGTTCTTGCGATCCCAGCGGGTCGCCTCGGGCGTCTGCGCCTCGATCGCGGCGCCGGTCGCAAGGACCAGCTCCGCGGCCCGCCGGTTGATCACGGGCAGGGCTCCCGGCAGGCCCAGGCAGACGGGGCATGTGTGGGTGTTCGGTTCGGCGCCGTCGTATTCCGTTGAGCAGCCGCAGAACATCTTCGAGGCGGTCTTCAGCTGACAGTGAACCTCGATGCCGATCACGGCCTCGAAACGGTCCAGGACGGCGACGAGGGAATCAGCGAGGACGGGCATTCCCTGCAGTGTCGCACAGGCCCCAGCCCGGGCGCTGCCGGACGACCCGGCCGATGCCGCGCCGGCTCAGCGAATCGCCAGGGCGACCGCGTCGGCCGTCGACATCGCCCGCCCGTCGGCCATCGCCGCATCGACGGCTGCCGAGTTGGCCGCCGCGCGCAGGCGCCCGACCCATCCCTCGTGTTCGGCGATCTCCGGCGCGAGCATCGGCATGTGCAAGGCCTCGCGCAGGTGGGCTGCCGTTCCGAGCAGGCTCGCCGCCCGGACGTGATCGCCTTGGGCGATGAGCACGAAGGCGATGCTCTCCAGCTGATGGGCCGCCGCCCCCCGATTGCCGAACCGCATCCAGCCGGCCAGCGTTTCCCGATAGCGATCCATGGCTTCGTCGAGCGGCCCATCGCGGCGCACCGCGTGGGCAAGCTCACTCCGCGTGGCGAGCGTAAAGAGCTCGTCCCCGATCTCGGAGAATCGCGCGATCGCCTCCGCGAACCGCTCGCGGGCTTCCGCGAGCCGCTGTGTCGCACTGAAGACCCGACCTTCGGCCATCGCGGTCATGGCGATGGCATGAGGATTGCCGGTCCTGCGGGCGGCCGCGACGGCCGTCCGCAGGAGCACCTCCGCGCCGGCAGGATCCATGGCCGACATCCCTCCGGCCATCCCGCCGCCCGCCGCGGCGATCGTCCAGTCATCGCCGATCTCGCTCGCCAGCCGGATGATCTCCTCCGTCCATCCCTGAAGGTCGCCGCGCTCGCCGTTGAAGATGCTGGCGATCGAGTGGCCGACCAGGGCGGCGACGAGCGCGCCGGTGTCGTCTCCAGCGCGCGCGATGGACACGGCCTCCTGCGCCCAGGGCAACGCCACCGTGGCCGCGCCCGAGAACGACCAGATCGTGGCCGCGTCGCCGAGAAGTCGGGCGATCAAGGCCCGCAACTCCGATGTCGGTTCCATCGAATCGGCCAGGAGCGCCCGGGCCACGGCGATGGCGGCGACCACCCGCTCCTGGTTGTCCGGCGTCGCGACGCGGTCGCGCCAGTAGACAAGCAGGTGCTGGCACATCCGGACGGCCGCCTCGGGCGAGGCCTCGAGGGCCCACTCGAGGGCGGTCCCGAGGTTCTCGGTATCGGCGTCCATCCGGTCGAGCCAGTCGACCATCAACGGCCCGCGAAGTTCGGAGGCAGCCGCGGCCGCCAGGGCCGCGAAGTACGTCCGGTGGCGATCCGCGATTTCGGAGGCCTCATCGCTCTCGATCAGACGTTCCCGCGCGTACTGGCGAATCGTCTCGAGCATCCTGTAGCGGGTGGTCACGCCGCGATCCACGATGACGAGCGAGCGGTCCACGAGCCGCGCCAGGCCGTCGAGGGTGCCGATGATCCCGGCCTGGGCGGCCGGACCCGAGGCGCCGCGGCCGCGGACATCGCTCCCGGCCTCACCGGCGATCCGGGCCGCGGCTTCGGCGGTCCAGCCGCCGGCAAAGATCGACAGGCGCCGGAGGAGGCGTCGATCGTCCTCGGTGAGGAGATCCCAGCTCCAGTCGATGAGGGCATGGAGCGTCTGCTGGCGCGGGACGGCCGTCCGGCGCCCGCCGGTCAGCAGACGGAACCGGTCGCTGAGGCCGACGGCGATCTCCTCGGGCGACATCGCCGAGACCCGGCCGGCGGCAAGCTCGATGGCGAGCGGGATCCCGTCGAGACGACGGCAGATCTCAGCAACGGCGCCGACGTTCGCCTCGGTCAGCTCGAAGGACGGCAGGACCGCACCGGCTCGTTCAGAAAAGAGCCGGACCGCCTCTGTGCCGGCCGCTTCGGCCAGGTCGAAGGTCCCCGGCGCGACCCCGAACCGTTGCGGTTCATGCGCGCCCGGGCAAGAGAGTGACTGGACCTGGACCACTGCTTCGCCCGGGACGGCGAGCGCCTCTCGGCTCGTAGCCAGGATCCGGATCCCCGGCGCCACTGCGAGGAGCCGCTCGGCGACCTCGGCGACACCGTCGATGAGGTGCTCGGCGTTGTCGAGGACGAGCAGCAGCTCCTTCGAGGCGAGGAAGTCGGAGACAACATCGATGGGCTGACGGCCGGGCACTTCCGGAGCCCCGAGCGCTCGCGCGACCTCCGGCGCGATCTGGCTCGGGTCGCCGAGCGGGGCGAGTTCGGCCAGCCAGGCGCCGTCGGGGAACCGCCCGGCGACGCGGCCGGCGACCTCGATCATGAGTCTCGTCTTGCCGGTGCCGCCGGTGCCGATCAGGGTCACGAGACGGCCGCGGGCAATGAGACGATCGACCTCGGCCAGCTCGCGCTCACGCCCGACGAACGAGGTCATCGGCACCGGCAGGTTCGACCGGCGCGTGCTCAGGGATCGGAGTGGTGGGAAGTCGCGCGGCAGGTCCGGGACGGCAACCTGGAAGACCTGCTCCGGCCGGTCCAGGTCGCGCAGCCGGTGGGACCCGAGGTCGAGCAGGTCGACTTCGGCGGGAAGCTGGTCCCGGGCCAGGACCGCTGCTACAGCCGACAGCAGGATCTGGCCGCCGTGGCCGATCGCGAGGATCCGCGCGTCCCGGTTCAGGGCCGGCCCGAAGAAGTCACCCTCACGGGTCTCCGCCGCGCCAGCATGAATCGCCATCCGTACGCGGAGCTGCCCCGTGGGGCCCCAGGCGCTGTCGCGGAGGGAGCGTTGCGCGCCGAGCCCGGCCTGTACCGCCAAGACCTGGTCATCGAAGACCGCCAGCATGCCGTCGCCCATCGTCTTCACCACGGTGCCGCCGTTTGACTCGATCGCGCCGCGCAGGAGCCGGTCGTGGGCCGCGAGTGCGGCGCCCATCACCTCGCCGTGCGTCTCCCAGAGGCGCGTGCTCCCTTCGATATCGGTCAACAGGAAGGTTGACATCCGCGTTTCGCCGGAGCGAGCACTCGGGGCCGGGACGCTCGTTTCAGTCATCAGGGCGATCAGGTGGGTCCGGTCCGACAGCGCTCGACGAACCGCCCGATCCGCGCGAGCGCCTCTTCGAGCTGTTCGTAGCTCGTCGCGTAGCACGCACGGACGTGGCCCTCGCCCGACGGCCCGAATGCCCCGCCGGGGACCACGGCCACGTGTTCCTCCTGGAGCAGCCGCTCGGCGAAGGTTTCCGAGTCGAGGCCGGTGGACGTGATCCTCGGGAACGCGTAGAAGGCGCCCCGCGGCTCGAACGTCTCGAGGCCGATGGCGTTGAACCCGTCGACGACCAGCCGGCGTCGGCGGTCATACTCCGTGCGCATCCGCTCGACGTCCGGTTCGCCCTCAACGAGGGCGACGAGCGCCGCGTCCTGGGCGACCGTCGGGGCGGACATGATCCCGTACTGGTGGACCTTCACGATGCCCTCGAGGATTCCGGCCGGAGCGGCCAGCCAGCCGACCCGCCAGCCGGTCATGGCGTAGGCCTTCGAGAAGCCGCCCATGAGGATCGTCCGCTCGCGCATGCCCGGCAGGGAGGAGAACGCGCGATGGGTGTACGAGCCGTAGGCCAGCCGGTCATAGATCTCGTCGCTGTAGACGAGAAGATCGTGGCGTTCGGCGATCTCCGCGAGCGCGTCCTGGATGTCAGGGGTGAGCACGGCGCCGGTCGGGTTGCAGGGATAGCCGAGGAAGAGCGCCTTGGTCCGCGGTGTGATGGCCGCTTCCACCGCGGCCGGATCGAGCGCGAAGTCGTCCTCGAAACGGGTCGGCACGCCGACGGCTGTGCCGCCGGCGAAGACGATCGCCGGAACGTAGGCCACGTAGGACGGCTCGTGCAGGATTACCTCGTCGCCGGGGTCGCAGGTCGCGCGGAGGGCGAGATCCACGGCCTCGGACGCGCCGACTGTGATAAGGAGCTCGGTCGCCGGACTGTACCGGACGCCGTACCGCCGCTCAAGGTGCGCCGACAGCGCCCGGCGCAGCTCCACCGTCCCGTAGTTGCTGGTGTAGTGGGTCCGGCCCTCGCGGAGCGACTCAACGCCGGCCTCGATGATGTGGCGCGGGGTGTCGAAGTCCGGCTCCCCCACTCCCAGGCTGATGACGTCGGTCATCGTCGCCAGGATGTCGAAGAACTTCCGGATCCCGGAGGGCGGGACGGCACGCACGCGCTCCGAGAGCGCGCGTTCGGCGATGGGCGGGCGGCCCTCGGGATTCATCATCGGGCCACGGCCGCGAGCGCCGCCGCACGATCGACCGGCGTCGGGCCGGCCGCGTTCTCGGCATCGGCCAAGGCGGTCGGTTCGAGGTCGCGCCAGGGCGCGCCGGCGGTCAGGCCCTCGAAGGCCCGCGCGGCGCGGAACAGCATGAGCTCGCTCCACGCGGGACCGATGAGCTGAAGTCCGACCGGCAGGCCCTCCGACAGCCCGCACGGGATTGAGATTCCCGGGAGGCCGGCCATGTTCACGGGCAGCGTGCAGGCATCGGCCAGGTACATCGACACGGGGTCCGACATCTTGGACCCGAAGCGGAACGCGACCGAGGGCGACGTCGGTGCCACGAGCGCGTCGATCCCCGCTGCAAACACCTGGTCGAAGTCGCGCTTGATCAGCGTGCGGACCTTCTGGGCCTTCACGTAGAACGCGTCGTAGTAGCCCGCGGACAGCGCGTACGTCCCGAGCATGATCCGGCGCTTGACCTCGGCTCCGAAGCCCTCACCGCGTGTGGCGAGGTAGTCGGCAATGAAGTCGGCACCTTCGAGGCGCTTCGAGCGGCCGTAGCGAACGCCGTCGTACCGGGCGAGGTTCGCCGACGCCTCCGCCGGAGCCACGATGTAGTACGTCGCGAGACCGTAGTCCGTATGGGGCAGGCTGACATCCTCGACCGTCGCGCCGGCGTCCTCGAGGAAGGCCACGCTCTCGCGAATGCGGCGCTCGACGTCGGGGTCCATGCCCGTCACGAAGTACTCGCGCGGAAGCCCGAACCGCTTGCCGCTCAACCATGAGACCGCCTCGTCGCCCGAGGTCGGAAGGTGTAGCAGCTCGTCCGGCACGGGCACCGGCGCGGAAGTCGAATCACGGGCGTCGCGGCCCGCGATCGCATGCAGGAGCGCCGCGGCATCGCGCGCATCGCGCGCAAACGGCCCGATCTGGTCCAGGGACGACGCGAAAGCGACGATCCCGTAGCGGCTGACCCGCCCGTAGGTCGGCTTCATGCCCACGATCCCGCACAGCGCCGCCGGCTGGCGGATGGAGCCACCCGTATCCGTCCCGAGCGACAGCGGGACGTGATGGGCGGCGACCGCCGCCGCGGACCCGCCGCTGCTGCCGCCGGGCACCGTGTCCAGGTCCCACGGGTTGCTGACCGGACCGTAGGCGGAGAACTCGTTGGACGAACCCATCGCGAACTCGTCCATGTTCGTCTTGCCGAGGAAGACCGCGCCGACAGCCCGCAGCCGCTCCACGATGTGGGCGTCGTACGGGGCGCGGTAGCCCTCGAGGATCCGCGAACCGGCGGTGCATTGGCCGCCCTCGACGCTGATGAGGTCCTTCAGCCCGACGGGGATGCCATGCAGGGGGTGGATGGCGGTAAGCGCGGCGGAGCCCTCCCGGCGAGCGTTCGCCAGGCGCGCGTCTGCGGCGTCGGCCTGCGTGAGGGCACCCTGACGATCGATGACGAGCCACGCATTCAGGGCGTGGTTCTGGCGCTCGGCGACCGCAAGGTGGGCCTCCGTCAGGGCACGCGAGGAGGTTTCGCCTGCGCGGAGGGCGGCCGCCATCTCGTGGGCGCGGAGGCGGGTCAGATCGGTCGTCATCGGCTTCGCAGGGTCCTGCGGTCAGTCGCCGTCGCCGCCGAGGATCGGCGGCACCACGATGAAGGCGCCTTCGCGCAGCGGGGCGTTGGCGAGGACCGCCGTCTGCGGGAGCGACGGCGTCACGAGGTCGTCGCGCAGGATGTTCTCAAGCTCGATGGTCTGCGCCGTCGGGGGGATGGCGTCCGTGTCCAGCTCCGCCAGCTTCGCGTACTGGTCGAGGATCTGGTTCAGCTGGCCCTGGAGACGGTCGAGCTCCGCCGGCGACATGCCGAGGCGGGCAAGGTAGGCAACGTGCTCGACATCGGAGCGGGAGAGTCCGGCCATCTGCCGATGATAGCCGAGCCGCCTCGCCGCCCCGGTTACGACCGGATGGCCGCGACCAAAGTCCCACGCCGTACCGCCGCTCGGGGGATGGTCGGGACACGTCCGGCGTCGGATGATCAGACGATCGACGAAGTGTCCGTCGGCGGCTCCGAGGTGCGCGTGACGATCCTGACTGCCTGTCTCTCCTGCGGCACGCCCGCCCGATCCGCTGCGAGCACGTTCTGCGCCCGTTGCGGCCTGCCGTTCGGGGCCGCGCCCCCGGCGCACGTGGAGCTGCCGTCCTGCCCCGTG
>Ga0209321_10002615_pt1 | contig 12115 bp, 9 predicted proteins | sample Rifsed16ft4_FD_184012 | JGI IMG/M metagenome (GOLD analysis project Ga0209321, IMG submission 184012) | Soil microbial communities from Rifle, Colorado, USA - sediment 16ft 4 - CSP-I_5_4 (version 2) | ecosystem: Environmental > Terrestrial > Deep subsurface > Rock core/Sediment | place: Rifle... | reverse complement strand
GGGCAGGCTTTTTAGATACCTGGATATCGCCGGTCAGATATTCCGTTGGATATGGTAATTTTAGAGATAGGCCGTTTGACAAGCGGGGGCACCTGGTCCATTTTGAGCCCCGACTGTCTTTGACAGGAGCCAGCGCTGATGAATGGTTCCCAATAAAACCGGAGAGCGAGGGAGTTATTGCTTTGGGCATCGCTCATGCGATTGTAGAAGAAGGCTTGTATCAGCCGGGCCTCATTGGCGAAGAGGCCAGATCCTGGAAGGATGTCTTGAGTGAGTACGATCCCCAGACTGTGGCGAGCAGAACTGGCTTGTCCGCCAAGGAAATTACGAGAATCGCAAAGGAATTTGCTTTGTCTGGCCCTAGTTTGGCAATTGCCGGCGGTTCCGCAGCTGCTCAGGTCAACGGGGTTTTTAATGCAGTAGCCAGTAATGTTCTCAATTACCTCGTTGGCAGCGTTGGAATAGAGGGCGGTCTGAAGTTTTCAGTTCCCTCTTTTTTTGGCGACACCCTTGAGAAGAGTATTTCCTATGGCGGTATGCTGGATTTGACGAAGCGGATGGAAAAGGGTGAAGTAAGCGCGGTGCTAATGCATAATGTAAATCCAGTTTTTACGATGCCGAAAAATACGCGGTTCGAGAAAGCTTTGGAAAATGTTCCTTTCATCGTAAGTTTTTCATCCTTCATAGATGAATCAACAAAGCACGCTGATTTTATTCTTCCCGATCACACTTTCTTGGAGAGTTGGGGTGATTACATTCCTCTTGTAGATACCGGTAGAAGAACCGTTGGTGTTTTACAGCCGGTGGTAAAACCTTACTATGACACTCGAGCGCTCGGAGATGTCGTCCTTTCCTTGGTGAAGATGGTTGGCGAAGATTTGTCTCAAGCTTTTCCTTGGAAAACCTTTAAAGATTACCTAAAGAATTCATGGAAGATCTTTTATGACGAGAGCAGAACCAGGGGAGAGATACAAGAAGATAGTTTTGAAAATTTCTGGGAAAAAGTGCTCGCTAAAGGAGGTTGGTGGGGGGAGGAGAAACAATATCTTCCCTCCCCAGCGACCCCGCGACCGGAAGTTCTTTCCCGGGTGTCAAGGGACGCTGAATCAGAGAGCAAAGGTAAATTTCACTTATATCTTTATCCTTCTCACGCGCACTATGACGGCCGTGGGGCGAATCAGCCATGGCTTCAGCAGTTACCAGAACCGTTGGTCACGGCGACTTGGGGAACTTGGGTGGAGATTAGTCCGGAACTAGCCGCGAAAATGGAAATAGTGGAAGGAGATTTGCTAGAAATAGATGCACCAACTGGTAAAATAGAGGTGCCGGCCTATATTTATCCTGGGATTGGCGATGAAGTTGTGGCGATTGCCATAGGTCAAGGCCATACTTCTTACGGAAGATATGCCGCAGGCACTGGAGTTAATCCTTTAGAAATTGTAAATCCGAAAGCCGAGGCTTTAAGTGGCGCACTAGCTTGGGCCTCAACAAAAGTTAATATTTCAAAAACCGGAACGCATGAAAAAGTTTTGAAAACTGATCCCGATAAGGCACAACCCGGACTCGAAAAGGGACTAAGGGAATTGGACAGAGAAATCGTACAGTGGATTGAGCCCGAAAAGGCAGAAGAAGTAGAAGGAGAGAAGCTAGAAGCGATCAAGGCTTTACCTACTCGAGACTTGAAAAAAGGACCACACTTTCTTTCAGGCCTTGGGTTGGACAAGTACCGCCAGTCAAAATATCACAAATACAAGTATCGTTGGGGCATGGTTATCGATCTAGATAAATGCACCGGTTGCGAGGCCTGTATGGTTGCTTGTTACGCTGAAAATAATCTGCCCATTGTTGAACCACTAGAAATGTCGAGGAGGCGGCATAAGAACTGGATCAGGGTGGACCGATACTGGGAAGGTGAATATCCTGAGATTGTAGCGAAAGTTCAGCCCAGGCCATGTTATCACTGCGGTAACGCTCCCTGCGAGCCAGTTTGTCCAGTGTATGCGGCTTTTCATAGCGTTGATGGGTTAAATGGTCAGGTTTATCAGCGGTGTATCGGCACTAGATTTTGCAATGTCGGTTGTCCGTATCGAGTGAGGTTGTTCAACTGGTTCGCCCCGAAGTGGCCGAAACCTTTGGATGAGCAGCTAAATACGGATATTTCCGTGAGGCCGGTGTCGATTACCGATAAATGTACTTTTTGTGTTCAGAGATTGAGAGCGGCTAAAGATATTGCTAAGGACGAAGGTAGACTGGTGAGAGATGGGGAGGCCCAGCCGGCTTGTGTTCAAACCTGTCCCTCAGGGGCTATGGTTTTCGGTAACCTGATGGACTCGGAAAGCCAGGTCTCAAAACTTACCCGGAACCCGCGTCGGTATCGCGTTTTAGAAGAGCTGAACACGGAGCCCGCTGTGATTTATCTCAAGGCAATAAGAAAGTCACCGGAGCATAAGGAAGAGGAAGAACTTAGTGAAACTCCCGACGCTACGCATGAATAAGCAAAAAAAGTCTTTTAACCAACCCAAGATTACTGGGGTTAGAGATTCGATTTTAAGGATTTGAGGGTGGTGAAAAATGTCAAGCCAAGACGAAGAAAACCACACGGAAGATTATGACAAAGAATTTGAGGGAGTAGAATATTCCAAAGTAACTAAGGATGTTGTCAGGTCTCTTACCCAGACGAGCTGGAAGTATTACTTAGCCCTGGGTATCACCTTTTTGTTCCTTCTCGCTGGTGCCGGTGTTTATTATTATCAGACCCGTTGGGGGCTTGGTGTTTGGGGGACAAACGAGCCCGTTTTCTGGGGTCTTGATATCCCTAACTTTATCTTTTGGATCGGCCTTAGTCACTCCGGAACTCTGTTATCGGCCATTCTTCTTCTAACCCGAAGTAACTGGCGAAAACCGATTTATCGAAGCGCCGAAGCAATGACTTTCTTTGCACTGGTGACGGCGCAGGTTGTTATTCTTACGCACCTCGCGCGCCCCTGGCGTGCCTTCTATGCTATGCCTTATCCCAATATTAGAACGCTTTGGACAAATTTGCGCTCCGCGCTGTCTTGGGATATCGTAGCCATCTCCACCTACATGACGTTAAGTTTTCTCTTTCTATATGTGGGGACGATTCCAGACTTCGCGGCGGCCAGGGATCATACTACAGGTTGGCGGAAGAAATTTTACACCGTCCTTTCCTTAGGGTGGAAGGGTTCCGACCGTGAATGGCGGCACCTACACCGAGCCTATATTTTGCTGGCTGCCTTTGTCGTTCCGCTGGCGGCCTCGGTTCACTCTGTGGTGGGGTGGGACTGGGCCGTAACCATCAATCCCGGCATGCACAGTACCATCTTTGCCCCCTACTTTGTGGCCGGGGCTATTTTTTCCGGTATTGCCGGGGTTGTAATAATCATGATTCTCGTTAGAAAGTTTCTGCGCTTTCAAGAGTATATTAAGATATCTCACATTGAGCGACTAGCTAAGATGCTTTTGGTTTTGAGTTTAGCCTGGAGCTTCATCAACATATTTGAAATTGTCATTCCTTGGCTAAAAGAAGCGAACTTTGAGCTGATGACCGTAGCGTCAAAGTGGCGAGGCAGCTATGCTCCGTTATACTGGACTATGCTTACCGTAAACGGTGTTTTTCCGCTGGCCATGTTTAGTAAACGAGTTAGAACTTCTCTACCTGCCATGTTTTTTATCGCTGCAGGTGTAGAGTTAGGAATGTATTTGGAAAGGGTTCTCATAATCATACCGGGTCAAAATATTGGGCATCTCCCGGCTACTTGGAGTTCTTATATCCCCAGCTGGGTTGAGTTGGCGCTTACCGCCTGGACCTTCAGCGTTTTCACTTTCTTGTTCCTAATCTTTGTAAAACTGGTTCCTTCCCTCTCTATCTACGAGGTAAAAGAGCTTTTGAGAGTGCCACGGCGCTCTAAAATGGTCCTTGCTGCTAATCCGGTTTCCAGCTCGCAGGGTGGTAGCGCTTTAGATCAGAGATCAGATTCCAAGACCCATGGGTCCGGAGGAGACCCTGAGTTAGCTACCGAGGGCAAAGATAAAGCTAAGTCATCCCGGGAGGAAGAAGAATGAAAAAGCAAGCCATTCTGGGATTATTTTCTTATGTCGATGACTGCGTGACCGCAATCGAAGAGTTAAAAAAAGCGGGCTGCGGAGAAATAGAAGTCCATTCCCCCGTTCCTTCTCACGACATTGAGCATGTTTTGAAAGAAGAGAAAAAACTCACTTTCAACGTGAAGGAAATTATTAGAAAGGTTTTCATAGACAGAGACTTTCAGGTAGCTCGTTTTACTGCAGTTGGCGCACTCTTCGGGATAATCCTGGCCTTGGTTTTGGCTGGCGGAACCGCGGTGCTTTGGCCCATTCATACCGGCGGGATGCCTATTCTTTCTCTTCCGCCGATCGGGCTGGTAGCCTATGAGCTAATGTCCCTGGGAGCAGCGCTAGCTACAGTTTTTGGCTTCTTTTTTTTGGCAAAGCTCATTCGCATGAATCTAGGTGTTTACAATCACGAGGTAAGCAATGATAAATTCTCGATTATCGTACACGAAAGCGATGATAAAGTGATAGCTGAGGCGAAAAATATTCTGAAAAAGTGTGGCTGTGAAAAAATTGAGGCAGACGTGGGGAATTAAGGGAAAATTTATGAAATTTAAAGAGTCTTGGGTTTTTAAAGTTATATTAGCTGGCATTGGTCTGGTGATAGCCGTAATTCTTGGGACAGTCGGTTTTGCTATATTTTGGATGTGGTATTGGAACACTGCTTTCAAAGAGATTAATTTCCAATCATTCAAGCCCCAAGAGCGTCCCGGTGCCAAAGCAATACCTATAGAAAGCGTGATGCAAGAAAGAGCGGAACCTCGGTTAGCTTCAAGGCAGGATGCTCAGTCGCTTGAGAATCCTGTCGTGCCAACGGCTGGCTCATTGAGCAAAGGTAAACAGTTTTATGAAAATATTTGCTCTCCCTGTCACGGAATACAGGGCCAGGGCGTGGGCGTGATGGGTACGGTGCCCAATTTAGCACCTATTTCTGATGGAGAGGCGAATAGTTTAAGAAACTACCTTGGAGAATTTAGCAACCTGCCCCCACCCGATCTTTATCTGGACTATGTAACGAGTCTTTCCGATGGGGACATTTTTTATACCATTACCTATGGCGGCTATGCAATCATGCCTAGTTTCAAGGATTCCTTGAGCCCTGAACAGAGGTGGCATCTGATAAACTATTTGAGGGAAGGATTAGGCCAAAATGATCTTGGAGAGTAAGCGGTTGCGGCAAGTTACCGTTGTGGCATCGTTTTTTGCCGTTATCGGAGCCGTAACGTGGCTTTATTTTTTGGGCAGCTCAGATGGTCTGCCTTGGGGATCTTTCGTCACCAATTTCATTTATTTTTTAGGAGTAACTCAGGGTGCACTGGCGATAGTGGTGGTTCTTAGGGTTAGTTCTGCAACATGGGGACCTCCCTTCTTCCGCATAGCCAGCGCACTAGCTTTGGCTTTCTTTCCAATTGCCTTAATAATGCTTTTTATAATTTTTATCGGTGAAAACTCCATCTTCTTCTGGGCCAAAGAGTCTCATCATCCTTACTTTTCGTCATCTTTTTTCGTCAGCCGGAATCTGATAGCCTTCCTTGCCTTTTACGCATTGGCTTTAGTTCTTTTTAATACAAGTATGAGCAATAATTTTAAAAGCACGCACAGCTTGGTTCATCGATCGATAATGGTAGGACTTTTTCTCCTTATCGTTTTTTCCCTGCACCAAACTATTGTTTCCTGGGATTTCGGTATGACTCTCAATCACGATTGGACAAGCACCGTATATGGGATTTACTTCATGGTGGGGTCTCTTTATGCTGGTACAGCGGGGATAGTGGTAATTTCAAGCTTTGTTAAAAGGTTTTTTAAGGTAGATTTTGTACCCGAAAATCTCTTTGTGAACTTCGGGCACCTTCTCCTTGCTCTCAGTGTTCTTTGGATATATCATTGGTGGTCAAATTTCTTTCCTATGTGGTATGGCAATTTGCCTGAGGAGGTGGATGCGCTCTACTTACCAATTTTCTCCGCTTACGGGGCCACGTACGGCTGGATGATGGCTCTCACGGCCGTTGTTCCTTTTTTGTCGCTCCTATTCATGAAAGTAAGAAAATCCGTCACCGCACTTACCACAGTGTCAATCATTATTCTTATTGGCGTCTGGCTTAATCGGTATCTGACCGTCGTCCCATCTCTGGTAAAGGAGGAGACGAGCATCTATACCCCAGTTTTCGGTTTCACAAACCTCGCAATTACCCTAGGCACTTTAGGAGGTTTTCTTCTCTTATTTTTTATGATTCTTAAGCGCTACCCGCGCGTTTTAGCTTCTAAAGAAACTGAGCCTGAGGACATGTTTCTTTCAGAACCCCAAGGATGGTAGGCTTGGATGTGCCTATCTCTATTGAGATTCTCTTGGCTTTTTTGGGCGGTCTAGTGGCCTTTGTAACCCCTTGTATATATCCCACTGTTCTTTCTTATTTTGCTTTCACCGCGGCGACGTCTATTCAGAATCAAGAAAGCAGCGAAGCTGGAAGGTTTGTAAATCTTTTTGTGCCATCGCTTCTTTTTTTTCTGGGACTCGGGTTATTTTTCACTATTAATACCTTTCCAAGCGTACTCCAAGAGTTTCATGTTAAAAACTACTATCTTTTGGTCAAGATGGCAGGGGCCGTCGTTATCTTTTTCGGCATCGGGTTTCTTGGGGTGGCGGTGAAGGTATTGCCACTTTATAGCGGAAAAAAATTTAAGCTCAACGAAGCTTTCTTCGGACTCGCTGGGATTTTCCTCCTGGGCACAGCATTTGGGATTGCGTGGACTCATTGTTTGGGGCCAATTCTATCCTCAATTCTTACTGTGGCTCTAAAAGCGGAGACAGCTTACAAAGGACTGCTACTTATAATTATATACTCCTTAGGCCTAGGCGTTGCCTTTCTCTTAGCGGGGCTAATTTTGGGTAGCCTTCTGACGGCGTTTAAGCGGCTTAAACCTTATTATAAAACGATTAAAGATTTAAGTGGTATCTATCTGATTGCGATTGGGGTTTCTCTTATTGTCACTCCATGGTGGATACGTTTGAGCAAGATTTTTATCAGCTTAAGCTCCAATTCTTTTGGTTGGCGTCTTGAATCTCTAGTTTTGGGCTTCTTTAAATGAGCGTTCGTTTCTGGGTTTGGACTCGCGAGCCCACTCAAATGTTCTTTTCGAATCGAATCAAATTCTGCTGACTATTTTTGGCCCACATGCACGGTTACAATTCCCCCACTTAAATAGTGAAATTTTACCTTTCCGAAGCCGACTTTTTCCATCATTTTTTGGAGTTCCGGGGGGGTGAGGAAATCTCTAATCGAGGCCGGAAGATAGTGATAAACACCAGAGCTATCTTTGGAAATCCAGGTTCCCAAGTAGGGTAAAATTCTAAACGAGTAAAAGTCGTAGACGTTTCGGAATATCTTTCCCGGAGGCACGGAGAACTCTAAACAAACCAATCTTCCGCCCGGCTTTAAAACCCTGTACATTTCGGCCAAGGCCTTTTCGCGATTGACAACGTTTCGAATGCCAAAGCCGATCGTTACCGCCCCAAATTGGTCCGAAGGCAAAGCCAGTTTCTCGACATTTCCCACCTGTGACGTTACTCGCCCGTTTAAGTTGGCCTTAGCCACCTTATACTTTCCGATCTCTATCATTTCTTGGTTGAAGTCAACCGCGAAAACCTGTCCTTTTTTTCCAACTTTTTGCGCCAAAAGAATGGCGATGTCATTCGTGCCCGAACAAAGATCTAAGGCAGAATCACCTTCTGAAAGTCCGGTCTGTTCAACTGTAAAGCGCTTCCACCGTTTGTGCAGGCCGAGGCTTAAAACACTATTGACCAAATCATAGCGGCGGGCGCTCGATGAAAACATGATTTGGACTCGTTTTTCTTTTTGTTCCGTTTTAGGCAAATAATTTTTCACAAGTAGACCTAAAGGATATTTTTGATTTCATCACAAATCAAACTCCACTCTCCTGAAGATTGTGGCTTAAAATAGCGAATTCTTCAAGGCTCAAGGTTTCGGCTCTTCTTATTGGATTAATTCGGCTCATTTTAAGGGCGGTGTCTATCTTTTCCGGTGCGCCCAAGCGGTAAGTTATGAGAGCGTTTTTCAAGGTCTTTCGACGGTGGGAGAAGGCGGCAGCGATTGTTTTAAACAAAAAGCTGGGATCGGTTACTGCTACCGGCGGGACAGTGTGCCTCTGAAGTTTGACAATAACCGAATCAACTTTGGGTTGAGGAATAAAGACCTTCCTCGAGACCGAAGAGATAATTTCGGCGTGGCAGTAGAAACGTATTTTTATGGACACCGCCCCATACTCTTTACCGCCGGGATTAGCTATTACTCGCTTGCCCACTTCCTTTTGGAGCATTACCACGTATGATTTTAGCTCGGGGAAACGCTCAAGATAATTTAAGATTATGGTGGTGGCGATGTTGTAGGGGAGGTTAGCGACCATCTTATTTGGTCGTGGTGTGTCTTTAGGTAAGTCGTTGAGGTCGAGTTTTAAAGCGTCCCGAGCGACCATTATAACGTTTCCCTGTTCGCGTAGGGTTTCTTTAAGGAGCGTCAATAAGACTCGGTCGAATTCAACCGCTAAGACCGTTTTAGCGCGGCTCGCTAAGGCCTGAGTTAGGGTGCCGATCCCAGCTCCGATTTCAAGCACCACATCCCGAGGGGTAAGATTTGCGGCCTCGACAATTTTGTTGAGAATATTTTGGTCAATAAGGAAATTTTGCCCTAAGGCCTTTTTGGACTTAATACGGTATTTCTTAAGAAGTTCCAAAGTTTTTTTGGGGGTAGCCAGACCTTCCATAATCCTAATATACACTATTCTGAAATCCTAAATCCCAAGCACTAAATTCTAAACAATATCAAATAACCAAAATTCAAATGCTCAAACAGGTTTTGAATTTCGGGAATTTGGATTTCGAATTCCTGCCTGCCGGTAGGTGTTTAGGGTTTAAAATTTAGATATTAGGATTTAACTTGGGAATTGGTCTCGGAATTTAGTGCTTAACCGTGAGCTTTGAACTGTGAACGGGGTTTGCGAGGCAAAACTATGGGAGGACCTGAACGCTAACCGGGCGTCTTCCGAAGGCGAAAGCCTCGGATCCGCTATTATACCCTAAATCAATCCTATTTCCTTTAATCGCTCCCCCGGTATCGGCCGCGATAGCATTACCGTAACCCTCAATGTAAAGGCGAGTGCCTAGTGGGATAACTCTCGGATCTACTGCTACCAGTCCATATCCTGCCCGGCGGCCAGTTGCCGTAATTGTTCCGGCCCCATATCCAGGAGCATAAGCAGTAGCGTTCATGGCTAAAGTTCGGCCAGTGCCGCCGCGAGACGGGGGATTAGGGTCATAATTTGTGGGCGCGGCTGGTGAACCGCGGTGCCTGGCGGGAGAACCAGCATTTGCAGCAGCTAATCGTGTCCTGGGTTTTCGCGGCTCCACCTTTGTCCCCAGTTTTACGATCTTATTTTCGGGCTGACTAAGGGTCCTTTCCCAAGACAGTTCTTTTCTCTCTCCAGTAGGAAGGGATAGGACTTCAAAGATTTTAAGAACCACGCCATTTTTGCCAGGGGACACAATTTGCTCGGTCCCGGCTGCCAGAGAAGGGTCCTTTTCCTGAACGGTCTGGAAAGCTACTTCGGACCGGACCATCTCGAACTTTTGTGATCGCATATTGACTTTTACGTGCGAGTTTTTTACTAGAGGAGTCTTCTTGTTGGGGATGATTTTGTCTTGCGCTCTTAATTTTATCCCCAGCTCATCCAAGGCTTCGCCTGCAGTTTGAGCCGATGTTACGAATATTATTTTTTCTTCATTAATCTCTATCACTATTGGTTTAGCTTTTTGAATTTCGATTGTAAGGTCTGATTTTATTTTAGCTGCTAAACCTGGTCTGACTTTATCTTCTTTTTTTAGTTTGATGTTGCTAGCTCGTAAGAAGTCTCCCACCGACTGGGCCCGGGTTCTGTGCTGGGTAACTTTTCCTTCTGTTTTTAAGACGACAGCCTTCTGAAAGTAAAAATAGGAAAAGATTATTGAAAGCAGCCCCAAACATAGAAACCCTGCTGAAAGTGTTTTGAGGCTTAACCCCGGTCCCGACTGGCGAGATAGAAACCTCATCCAATCAGTCCCTTCGCTTAAGCTATATTCAGTTTTGTCGTTAAAAGCAACACACAAGGTTTTCATTATAACAGGTATTTCGGAAAAATCAAGTTTTAATTAAATTTCTGCTCTTAAAATAGGGGATAATCATAAAATTTGCAGTTCAATCGGGTATACGGGGGAAGAGGGCCTCTTTTCGTTTCACTGCGGTGCCAACCGGAATTTTCCCCCAGATCAGTTGAGATCGGAGGCTTTGCCCCTCTAAAGGCTCACCGATTCCTAGCTGGCTCCAGATTTTAGTCGCGGTGTCAGGAATAAATGGTGAAGCTATAACGGCAATGACTCTAAGAGACTCAGCAATAGTGACCATAACCGTGTTTAACCGATCTATTTGGGATTCTTTGGCTAGAGCCCATGGTGCGGCCTCATCGATATATTTGTTGGCCGCCCGGACTATCTCCCAAATTTTTGTCAAAGAACCTCTAAGGTTCAGATCATCAATCAAACGTACCACTTCGCGGGCGGAATTAAGGGAAACGTCTTTAAGTTTTTCATGGAAACCGGAGGTATCCTTGGCTTCTGGGATTTTGCCCTGACAGTATTTTTCAATCATAGGAATCGTTCGGTGAAGCAGGTTTCCTAGGTCGTTAGCCAAGTCGAAGTTGTAACTTTCTTCCAATCTCTTGATGGAAAAATCACCATCGGTTCCAAAGGGAAACTCCGCCAGAATAAAATAGCGGATGACATCGGGACCATATTTGCCCACCAAAACATTGGGATCGATCACGTTACCCAAAGACTTGCTCATTTTTTGACCGTTAACGGTAAAGTATCCGTGAACATAAATTCTTTTAGGAAGTTCCAGCTTTAAGGCCAATAGAATCGAAGGCCAGATAGTAGCGTGAACTCTCAAGATGTCCTTGGCCATTAACTGAACGTCAGGTGGCCAGTAACGTTTAAAATTCTTTTTATCTTCCGGCCATCCGAGGCCGGTTAGGTAATTTAAAAAGGCGTCGACCCAAACGTAGGTCGTGTGAGAGGGGTCAAAGGGGAGAGGAATTCCCCAGGAAACCTTTTCTTTAGGGCGCGAAATGGCTAAATCCTTGAGCTTTTCTTTCTCGAGAAAAGAAACCATCTCGTTTTTGCGCTGAAGAGGCTCGATTTTTAGTTTGTCCGTTTCAATTAAGGTTAAAAGTTCATCTTGAAAGGAAGAAAGTTTAAAAAGGTAACACTCCTCCATCCGTTCTTCAGGTTTTATGTTATGGTCAGGGCACTTCCCTTTTACGAGTTCACTTTTGGTTTTATACTGTTCGCAACCTACGCAATATAAAGCCGTATAGTTACCCTTATAAATGTATCCCTCGTCGTACAAAGTTTTCAGGACCCAACTCACGGCTCTTTCGTGATGAGGATCGGTAGTCCGAATAAAGTTATCATTGCTTATGTTCAAATTTAGCCAGGCGATCTTGAACTGTTCGGCAATTTCGTCACAAAAGGAGCGGGGGGATTTTTGAGCTTGTTTTGCTGATTCCTCGACCTTCGTTCCGTGCTCGTCGGTTCCGGTCAAGAAGAAAGTATCGTCGCCTAATAGCCGGTGAAACCGGGCCAAAACGTCCGCCGCGATGGTCGTATAGGCCGTACCAACATGAGGCGATTGATTAACATAGTAAATTGGCGTTGTTACGTAAAATTTGGCCATAATTTTCCATTCGACAAAACGCCACTTTGGGCGTGGTTACTCTTATTATAAGTGAGCATTGGCATAATTATAAATTATTTTATCGGTAGGAACCCCCAAAATTTCCTGCATTTAGAAGAGCCTCAAGAGCGGATTTGTCCTCTCTCGACCTCCTACCAAGTGCCAAAAAGATGCCGCTTTCAACGAGCTAAACCTGAGCAACTTGAGATGAAAGAGCACCGAAG
>Ga0209321_10002614_pt1 | contig 12115 bp, 10 predicted proteins | sample Rifsed16ft4_FD_184012 | JGI IMG/M metagenome (GOLD analysis project Ga0209321, IMG submission 184012) | Soil microbial communities from Rifle, Colorado, USA - sediment 16ft 4 - CSP-I_5_4 (version 2) | ecosystem: Environmental > Terrestrial > Deep subsurface > Rock core/Sediment | place: Rifle... | reverse complement strand
GCCCGTCGCGCTGTTCTCCACCCGCGAGATTCCGAATCATCGTGTAATGCGCGGCAAGCCACCAATATAGATACCGTGCGACCACACGGCGGTCTGGTATAATTGCGGCCATCGACTGGTTACATGTAGTGTCAATGGCCAGATGAGCGACTATACCTTTCGTCTTGCCTTGTCCCGCGAGAGCCATAACCAGGCCTCCCTTTGGAACCCACTTTGCGCTGCTATTTCGATAGCCCTCTTCGGTAATGTACGTGGACGGTTCAGTAATTAACCCCTGATTCACCGCACCGGAATTAATCCAGGGGACAGTTCCGTCTTCCCAGTACGTGTCATTCGTTCTGTCGGGTGTTCCTCCTGCGTATCGGCGAGACGCCCAACTCAGCGACACGGAGTCCCAATGCTCCGGAATGTCGCCGAGCCACGCAATACAGCTTGGTTTGTAACTCGGATACGCCGGGTATTTCACGCAGCCACCTCTTTGAGCAAAGCGAGGATGTCGTTTTCGAGTGCTTTGATATCCGCTTCGATATCTTCCAGTGGGCGCGGCGGTTCGTAGCGGTAGAAGTGGCGGTTAAGCGGGATTTCATAGCCAATCTTGGTTTTACTCGCGTCGATCCAGGCGTCCGGCACATGAGGCAGTACTTCGCGCTTGAAATACTCCTCGATGCTCTCTTTGAGCGGCACGTTCTCTGTGTCACGCAGTTCGGGGTCCGGCTCCGGATTCCCGTCACGGTCGCGGCAGATTTCAGCCGTCTCATCTCTCTTGCCCAGCGCCGACAGCACGGCCTTCAATTCCGGGGCGCTCAGGTTCACCTTTCGTTCTCGGTCGAGATGCTTAAGGTCAGTGAGGAAAGCTTTGCGGTCCTTGTAGAGTTTTTCACTACTGGCTTTGGCAAAGGCACGAAGTAAATCACGGATTTCTTCCTGCCGCTCCTTCCCAGCTTCGATTTCCTGGAGCCGGACTTTTTCGTTTTTCTTGTTGCTGGCGGCGAGGTTCTTGAAGCCGCTCTCCTCCTCAAGCCGCGCGATGCATTCGTCCGTGGCCTGAAAGTTCAACCGCAGCGGGCGCTCGACGGTAATCTTCTGAAAACCAAAATCGGCATTGTCGAATATCTTACTGACGACAAGCGTTTTTTCTTGACCGTCTATGGTGACGCTACGGGTCTCACTGTCGCGGAAGTTGCCGAAGATTCGGGTGATCTCACTAATCTGATCGGGTTCGCTCTCGTCCTTGCCGCCGATTTTGTTGCGCTTGTTGCCGAGGCTTTTGCCCATCTTCACGTAGAACTGGCGGGCGTCGATGAGTTGAATCTTCCCTTTCCGCTCCGATTCCTTATGGTTGGTGAGTATCCAGATGTAGGTGAAGATGCCGGTGTTGTAGAAGAGCTGGTCGGGCAGCGCGACGACGGCCTCCAGCCAGTCATTTTCGATAATCCACTGGCGGATGTTGCTCTCGCCGCTGCCAGCATCGCCGGTGAAGAGCGGGGAGCCGTTGAAGACGATGCCGATGCGGCTGCCGCCATGCTTGGGTGCCCGCATCTTCGAGAGCATGTGCTGGAGAAAAAGGAGCGAGCCGTCATTGATGCGAGGCAGCCCTGCGCCGAATCGCCCCTGATAGCCCAGAGTGCTGTGCTCTTTCTCGATGAAGGTGGCCTGCTGTTTCCATTCAACGCCGAAAGGCGGGTTGGCCAGCATATAGTCGAAGGTGATCTTCTTACCTTCCTTGTCGCGATCGAAGCCATCATGGGCGAAGCTATCGCCCGCCACGATGTTGTCGGCCTCCGCGCCCTTGATGAGCATATCGGACTTACAAACGGCCCAGGCCTCGTCGTTCCAGTCCTGACCAAAGAGAATCGGCTTGGCTTCGGCGTTCAGGTCGCGGATGTACTGCTCAGCTACAGAGAGCATGCCACCCGTGCCGCAGGCGGGATCGTAGATGGTTTTCACCACGTGACTGCGGCGGAGGTCCTTCTCCGGGGAGAGGAGGAGGTTGACCATCAGCTTGATGACCTCGCGGGGAGTGAAGTGTTCCCCGGCCTCTTCGTTGGATTGCTCCGCGCCGATCCGGATGAGTTCCTCGAAAACATAGCCCATCTGCGTGTTGTCCACGCGTTCAGGAGAAAGATCGACCCTGGCGAAAGCCTTAATGACTTCGTAGAGCAAGTTTTTCTCGGCCATCCGAGTGACCTGCTGGTCGAACGCGAAACGATCCATAATTTCACGAACATTCGGTGAAAACGTGGTCATGTATTTTATGAGATTTGGCGCGAGCTGATTTGGATCGTCGAGCAGCTTAGCGAGATCGAGTTTGGAGAGGTTATAGAACGGCCGCCCCGTGATCTTCTGAAGCAGGCTGCGAACGACGTTCTCCGGTTTGGTCTTGATGGCAGCGTGCTCCTTCAGAACCTTGGCCTTAGTGGGTGCCAGTAGGCAGTCAAAACGGCGAAACACAGTAAGCGGGAGAATTACCTTGCGATATTCGTTCCGCTTGTACGGCCCGCGGAGCAGGTTGCAGATGCTCCAGATGAAATTGGCAAGCTGGGAATGGGTTTCGGGGGTCATTGGGTATTCACTTGGTTTGCAGGGGGTTTGCTAGTGGTCGTAATACGCCACCACCCCGGTCTTCTATGTCCCCTAAATTTCTAGCGATCTTATGCGATACCGTCCTGGCCTGACAAGCCCTCTTTGTGGGGAGGCTGTCAACGGATCATTAACAAGCAAAGGCCAGTTGCTTTTTCTCCCCCAGGAGTCTAGACTTTTACCGTGACCGGGAACAAGCGACCCTTCTTCACGCGCTACAGCACCAGCCTTTGGATCCGCTTTTTGCGTTTCAATCTCATTTCTAACAAGAAATTGCAGGATGATCTGGAAAAGCTGGATCTCACCCTGCCCCAGTTCTATGTCCTGGCCACCATCGGTTACGCCGGCGGGCTCCCTTTCGGCGAGATCGGCGAAAAGATGATGGTCACGGTCAGCAACCTCACCGGCATTGTGGACCGGCTGGAGGAAAAAGGATTGGTCGCCCGTGAAAGAGATGTTCATGACCGGCGGGTAATCCGCGTCCGGCTGACCGAAAAGGGTTCCAAGTTGTATAAGAATACTATCCCCCTTTTTGAAAAAAGCATTTCGCAATTTTTCTCGCCGCTGGACAAATCACAACAGAAAGAGCTTTCCTCCCTTTTGCGCAAATTGATCCGGGTCTCCTGGGCGCACTGAAGTGTTCGTGTCCGTCAGGAGCACGAGTCACGGTATTAGCGTTGACAAGCGATATTTAACAAATATAAAGTTTATATGTTAACGGTATAACCATGGAAGAAGAAAAGAAAAAGCAGAGGCCCATGGGGCTGGAGCGCGTAAAGAAATGGCTATATGCCAAAGGGCTGGAAGAACGTAGCGCCGGTTGCGTTCTTTGCGGCTCTTGCTACGGTCACGGACCGGTCAATCCGATGGAGGACCATCCCGGCTTTAAAACCAAATGCCCCCCCTACGAGTTCTATCGCTTCCAGCGCTTCACCCCCAAATCGCGCTGGCTGATGTCGCAGCGCGTCTTTCACGGCCTCGACTCCATCACCCCCGAACTCAAAGAGGTCATCTACACCTGCACGACCTGTCTTATGTGTCAGGAGATCTGCGGCGTGCGTAATGACGGCTACGGCCCCTGGGACATCAGTGTGGCCATGCGCGAGGAGATAACCGAGAAAGAAGGGCCGCTCGCGGCCCATCGCCCGCTCCTGGAAGGGCTGCAACTCCACAACAACCCCTGGTCTCTCCCCAAGGAGGAGCGCGGGCAGTGGGCCAAGGGGTTGGGATTAAAAAAATTAGGGGTGAAAAAAAGTTCCACCCTTCTCTTCGCCGGCTGCTCGGCGGACCGGCCCAGCGGAAGGCCGGGAGCCATTGCGCTCGCCAAGCTCATGAAACAGGCGGAAGAGGATTTTGCCATTTTGGCAGAGGAAGAGAGCTGCTGCGGCCTCTATGCGAATGATCTTGGCTTGCGCAAAGAATATCACCGCCTGCAGGAGGAGAACCTTCAGGTGGTGCAACAAGCCGGGATCAAAAGGATCGTGATTGCCTGCGGGAGCTGCCGCCGAATTTGGCAGGACTACCCCAAGGAGGAGATGCGGGGGATCGAAGTGCTTCATGGCGTCGAGTACGTAGATAGGCTCGTGCGGGAAGGGAAGCTAAAATTCAGCAAGACCATGAAAACAAAGGTCACCTATCATGATCCCTGCCATCTCGGAAGGGGCTGCGGCGTCTATGAGGCGCCGAGAAATATCCTGCGCTCCATTCCCGGCGTTGAGCTGGTGGAGATGGCGCGCAACCAACGCTGGTCCTGGTGCTGTGGCGGCGGAGGCGGGGTGCCCGAGGCCTTTCCCGATCTCGCTCAATGGAACGCCGAGGACCGCCTGCGCGAGGCAGAGCAAACCGGAGCGGACCTGCTGCTTACTACCAGCGCGCTCTGTCTCCGGAGCTTTGCCGGATGCCAGAACTCCCGCCTGCAAAGCCAAGAGCTACTGGAATTCATCTGCCAGGCCGTTTAACGGATGCTAAAAGAAGCCCACTTCACGCCGGCGAAAATGCTTTCCCTTCTGGGTCTCAAGGCCGGATCTCTGGCGCCCTTCGCCCTGATCCCCGGGCCCAAGGAGCGCAGCCAGAAGATCCTTGCGGCCCTAGACGACCCGAGGAAGAATTTCTCCTTCCTGGATTATGAGATGTACACCGGGACGCACAACGGGAAAAAGGTCACGGTGGGCAACGGCGGACGCTATGCGCCCGATACGGCGATCACGACGGAGATTTTGTGCGCCGGCGGGGTCGAGTCTCTCATCCGAATCGGCAGCTGCGGCTCCTTGCAAGGAGACGTAAAGATCGGCGATCTTGTGATCGTGACAGGAGCGCGGCGCGGCGAGGGGACGACGAGTTATTACGTGCCAAGAAACTTCTCCACGCTTTCTCACCCCGAGATCATCCGCGCCCTGGAGGAAGCGGCAAAAAGTCTGAAGGTCCGGTATCACCTCGGCTGGGTCTACACCACGGACGCCCTGTTTCAGGAAACGCCGGAGCTCATCGCGGAGCTCGAACAACAGCGGGTTTCAGGGATCGACATGGTCACGTCGACTTTTCTCACCATCGCCCAGGTACGCCATAAGAAGGCCGGAGCGGTCCTGGCCGTATCGGACGAATGCCTCAAGGGCAAGATGGGTTTCCGCGATCCTATTTTTCTCGAAGCCGAAGAAAAGATGGTCGAGGTCGGGCTCAAAGCGATTCACCTCCTGGGCTGAAAAACGATGAAAGCCGAACAGAGCCCTCTTTTTATCCCGGCGCTGTGGGAAGAAGATCACTTCAGAATCATTGATGAGACCCTGCTCCCCTGGAAGGTCGAATATATCACGGTCAAAGAGGTCTCCGAGGCGCTTCGGGCGGTGAAAGAAATGAAGACGCGGGCCTTCGGCCAGGTGCTAACTTTTCTTTACGCCGCGGCGCTGGTAGCGCGAGGCGCCAAGACACAAAACTCTGAACCTCTTAGAGAGCGGCTTGCCCGATTAGCGGAGGAATTCACCGAAGCGCGGCCGACCTTCGATTTTGAAGGTATCGCCAAATATTTCGACCCCTGGTTCCAAGGGCTTTCACCAGGCGAAGAAACGGGGAGCTGGCTCGAAGGAAAAATTCACGAGCTGGTCGCAATCATTCAGAGAACGAGAATGGAAAGGGCCCGGCGCGCGGCCGATCTCCTGCCAGACCCGTGCCGGCTTCTCACCCATTGCAACATCAGCGGAGAGCTCGTTGCCGTGGCTGAGTGGTGCCGAGAGATGGGGAAGGAGATCCGGATCATGGCCACGGAAACGCGCCCCTACCTGCAGGGCTCCCGTCTTACGGCGTGGGAGCTATCCCAGGCGGGCTTTCGTGTCGCTTTGATCCCCGATTGCGCGGTCGCGCAGGTCATGGCCAAGGGGGAAGTTAATGCCGTGGTGGTAGGAGCGGATCGATGCGCCCAAAATGGCGATGTCATCAACAAAGTGGGAACCTATCCGATAGCCCTCATGGCCAAAGAACATGGCATCCCTTTCTATGCCTTGGTGCAGGACCCGGGCTCCCTGGCAAGCGGAAAGGATGTTCTCATTGAAGAGCGGCCGGTAGCCGAGCTTTTCAGTTTCCAAGGTCGGTCCCATATCCCCGAAGGCCTCCAGGGACGCTATCCGGCCTTCGATGTCACGCCCGCCTCTTTGATCTCCTCCCTGATCGGCTTCGATGGCACCTTCACGCCTGAGAGTTTCAGGCAAAGATTTCAAAATACCCCCGCTGCCGCTAGCAATGGGAAGAAGGAGAAGGAGCCATATATTCTGCTTTATGGCATTCCAAAGAGCGGCAGTTATTCCCATCTCTCAAGCGCCCTCAAGGCGCAACGGGCTCAAACCGTCCTGGTTCCGGAGATGCGCCCTGAACTATGGGGCGCGCATGTGATTGCCCGCGAGCTTCTTGAGAGAAACATCCCGACGACACTCATCTCCGACAACATGATGGGCGCGTTTTTCGCCCAGGGACAGATCAAGCGCCTTTATCTTTTCTACTCGGAACTCAGCGAAAAAGGGCCCGTCGGGATCTGCGGCTCTCTGCTCGCCGCGCTCCTGGCAGCCGCTCACGGGGTTTCCGTCGAGCTATTGGCATCCGAAGAAGCGCGGCAATCCCCCTTGGACCGAGACGTCTCCACCTTTCTGGGCGAGAAGGTCTGCCCTGACAGGGTCACGATTTATCCCATCGAAAGGGAAGTAATCCCCTGGTCTCTATTCAAGGAGACCAAGGAAGGCGCCTCATGAGAAGGATTGAACGCGAGATCATCCATTTCGGGAAACTGCTATTTGAACGCCGTCTGATCAGCGGCTGGGGAGGAAACATCAGTTGCCGCCTCGCCAAGGACCGTTTCCTTATTACCGGGCAGCATACCTCCCTGGCCTTTCTCAGTCCCAAGGACCTGGTGGAGATCGATCGGCAAGGGAAACCCATCAAGAAGAAACAACAGCCCTCCAGCGAAACCCCGCTCCATCTGGCAGCTTACAACGGGACGGAGGCAAAGGCCGTGATTCACGTGCACCCTCCCATGGTCCTGGCCTTCTCGCTCACCCACCAAAGCTTTGTCCCGCTGAGCTTCGAGGAGAAATACACCGTTGGAGAAGTCCCCATACTTCCCCAGGAAACTCCCACGGTAACGGAAACCGAAAGAGTGGTAAAAGAGCTAAGGCTCCGTCCGATCGTTATCCTCCAAGGCCACGGCACAGTCGCGGTGGGAAAAAATTTGCGCGAGGCCTTTCTTCTAACCGACCTCCTGGAAGAGGCGGTCCATTGCCAGTTCTTCAAGCACGAAACCGGAGTCCGGGCCGAACCGGGGCAAAGTTCGACCACCCCGAAAGGAGAAAGCCCGGCTCAAAAAGAGGGGCACGCGCTTTTCTCCCGAGAGCATCTGACCGCTCTCATAGAGAGCGCCAATAGCGATCCCGAGTTTCAAAGCCAGGCTAGCCAGTCCGACCTCACGACCACACTGACACTCCATCTGGAAGAGACCGATACTCCTTGGACGGTCCACTTCGAAGGGGGCAAGATCACCAAACTAGAGGCCGGAGCGGAGGGGGAATTTGTCATCAGCGGAAAGAGAGAGTGGTGGGAGGCGGTTTTTCAACGGCGCATCGATCCCTTCCTCGCGACTCAGCAGGGAAAGCTAAAGCTTGAACGCGGCGAGCTGTGGAAACTCTCTCAATGGTTTAAACCTTTTCAGCGGGCCTTTACACTATGGCAAAACATACCGATCAAGTAGCCTTTTTTGCTGGCGAGGTCTTAGAAAAGACCGCTGAGAGCTATCCCAACAAGACCGCCCTGATCGCTAGGGAAGGAAAGCTCACCTTTTCGGAGATCAACGAAAAGGTTAACTGCCTGGGCGGGAATCTCCGCAAGGAAGGGGTGAAACAAGGGGACCGGGTCGGGCTTTTGTTGCCCAACTCTTTTGCCTTTGCGCTTGGCTACTTCGCCACCCAAAGAGTGGGGGCGGTTACAGTCATCCTGGATGCCCGGCTTAAGGGAAAAGAGTTGGCCGGGGTCTTACAGGATGCTGACTTGAGTCTTCTAATCACTCACCAGCGTCTGATACCTGAAATTGACGAAGCACTTCAGAGCTTTAGCCGGCTCGCTCTGTGGATCGTTGAAGGAGAGGGAGAGCAGAGTTTTGACAAAAGACTCTCCCCGGCGCCGGGCTCTTTTGACCCGCCGAAACTTCACCCAGAGAACGACGCCTTGATCCTCTACACCTCGGGAACTACGGGAGAGCCTAAAGGTGTAGTCCTCAATCACATTAACTTGGCCCAATTCCCCCGTTGCACGACCGAGGTATGGAAAACCAATTCTGATTCTGTATGGGGTTGCATCCTACCCATGTCTCACATCTCCGGTCCGATCTATTTAAATGAGATCGCCGACAAGGGAAGTTCCATGGTGATCTTCGACCAGTTTAACCCTATCACATGGCTCGAGGGGATTCAGAAACACCAGATCACAATCTTTCACGGCGTGCCCATTGTCTTTCAGCTTCTTTTGTCAGTCCCAAACCTCAAAGAATATGACACCAGCAGTGTCCAACTCGCCGCTATGATGGGTACCACGGTTCCCTTGGCGCTCATGCGCGCTTTCAAGACAGCTCAGCCCCATGTCAAAGTCATTCAGGGATACGGTCTGACAGAGACCTCACCTCTGATTACCATTACCGAGCCCCAACAAGCCGACGCCAAGATGGCAAGCATCGGCAGGGCTGTTCCCGATGTGGAGGTAAAAATCGCCGACGAGAGAGGCCGCGAGGTTCCCGAAGGGAAGGCGGGGGAGATCATCACGCGCGGGCCGCATGTGATGACGGGCTATTTCCGCAGACCCGAAGCAACGGCCGAGCGTATTCGTGACGGGTGGCTTTACACCGGAGATATCGGTCGGCGCGACAGCGACGGCTACTATTACCACCTGGGAAGAAAAGACGACATGATCATCACCGGCGGGCTCAACGTCTACCCGGCCGAGGTGGAGAATATGCTATGCGAGCATCCCAGGGTCCAGGAGGCCGTGGTCTTCCCGATCCCTGATCCCAAGAGAGGCAACGTTATCGGCGCCGCCGTGGTCCTGCGTCCGGGGGAAAAGATCGCCGAAAAAGAATTGTTTACCTTTCTCCGCTCGAACCTGGCAAATTTCAAGGTGCCGCAGAAAGTAAAGATCCGTGATTCCCTGCCGCGAACATCAAGCGGCAAGGCCGTTAGAGACGCCTCCGTGCTACTTTCGGATTAATTGCGTAACTCTGTGAAAAAGCCTTCTGAAAATAATGAAGAGTTGCTGGACAGGGTAAGACAGGTAGGCGGACTTATCTTGGGGGTTTCTGACAACCGGAACTGGATCGCGCTCTTCAACGAAGGAGACCTTATCCACACCAAGACGGTTCATCTCCCTGCTGATACGCTATTCGATGTCTTCGTCGAGGAGATCCCTCACAAGACGACTGTCTACGAACACCCGCGCACGATGATTTATTTTGCTAGCCCCTGTGACGTAGAAATCTGCCGCGACGGCAACAAGATCATTGTCAGAGGATGCCAGCCGGAGGAAGGGTAAAGGGATCAAGGGTTAAAGGGTAGGAGCCGAATCTACTTCTGTAAACTTCGAAAAAGCGGGTGTAAAATCAAAAGCTATCGTGCCTTTCTCCCCTCCCCGGTTTTTTACAATGTGAAGCTGGACGGCCCGGTTGGGCTCGGTCAGCTTTTTGGTTCGCTCCAGATCCTCCTCCATCACCAACACCGCCGCCGCGCCGGCAACTCTTTCAGCCCATTCCTGAGGCGCCGCGCCATGAGATGTCCCTGCTCTCCGCAAGTCCGGCCAGGTAGCCAGAATCGGCACTTGCAGATGAGCGGCCACCCCTTGGAGCATCTCCGTAACTAAAGGAAGCCGCTCATCGAATGGCCGGTCCGAAGATCCCAGACGCTGGCTGTCATCGATAACGACCATGACTTGCTCAGATCTCTTTATCTCCTTAACTCTTCGGACCTGCTCTTCTATTTCCCTGAGATTTGTTTTCTCACCGCCCTCAAAGAGATAAATGAGATCCAGCCAATCCTTTGCTTCCTCCGCCGCCCGTTTGACTTTTTCCCAGCTCGGAGGCATCTGCTCGGGGTCCGCACCACGCCTCTTGGGCGCCCCATACCAATGGAGAAGAAAACTGCTCCCTCTGCGGATCTCCCTGCCCTCGACACCGCTCAGGCGCGCCAGGGTTCTAATTCGCAACTCTTTTTTATTCTCCGTGAAACTAAAAAATATTGCCGGCACGAAATTGTGTGATGCCACCTGGTCGCAGAGCTGTCTAGCGAAGGCGGTCTTGCCGCACGAGGGCGGTCCGATCAGCAGGTAGAGACCCGGGAGAAGACCGTTTAGGGCGCGGCTCAGACTGGAAAAGCCCGACTCTAGCCCAGCTATCTCCCTAACCGCACCGCCGGTCTCAAGCTCCGCAAGAACGGTCTCCATCTCCTCCGCTTCAGAAAATAATGGCTGTTTTTCGCCCATAAGTATTCAAGGAGATTACCTACTTTGACCGGCGCGGGCAAGGCAAAATTTATATTGACAAGGGGGGCGATTTCTACTAACCCTTTAGCCGCTCCTACCTTAAGGCGGGGCAAAGGAAGGGAGGCAAAGAACCATGGAAGAAGAAGCCAAAGGAAAAGGCGTTTCCCGACGCGACTTCTTGAAAGGTCTTGGCGGTGGCGCCATCGGCACCGCCGTCATTTCCACAGGACTGTTAGACCCGGGAAAGGTCGAGGCCTATCCAACAGAGTCCATAGGCACTAGCCGTGGCAAATCAGCGGTTAACCTCAAGGTCAACGGCAAGGCGTACCGCCTGGAGGTGGAACACCGCGAAACGCTGGCCGAGGCTTTGCGCGATCAACTCGGATTCACTGGAACGAAAATCGGCTGCGACCGCGGCGAGTGCGGCGCCTGCACCGTGGTCATCAACGGACGCAATATCTACTCCTGCAGCCAGCTCGCTGTCTGGATGCAGGGGAAGGAAATCCTCACCATCGAGGGGCTGGCGAAAGGGGACAAGCTCGATCCGCTCCAGGAAGCCTTCATCGAACATGACGGGCCGCAGTGCGGCTTCTGCACCTCGGGACAGATCATGTCCGGCAAGGCGCTGCTGCTGCGGAATGCCAGACCCACTGAAGAACAGGTCAGAAGAGCGCTTTCCGGAAATCTCTGTCGCTGCGGCAATTACAACCGCGAGGTAGCGGCGGTCCTGGCCGCCGCCTCGAAGGTTCGCTAGAGGGAGGTCGTCATGGCACAAAAAGAATTTTCTGTTGTCGGCAAGAAAATTCCGCGCATCGACGGTTACGAGCGCGTGACGGGTCAAGCCCAGTACACCGGAGACTACCAGCTCCCGGGGATGCTCTACGCGCGCGTCCTGCGCAGCCCTTACCCGCATGCAAAAATCATCAGCATCGACACTTCCAAGGCTGAAAAGTTACCCGGCGTCAAGGCCGTTATCCATCACCAGAACGCGCAGGTGCCGTGGGCCAGCGGAGGACACACTCACAAGCGATACATCTTCAATAATCCGGTCCGCTACGTGGGCGACTCGGTCGCGGCCGTCGCCGCCACTGACCGTCACATCGCCGAGGATGCCCTGGCGCTGATCGAGGTAAAGTACGAAAAGATTTCCCATGTCCTCGATGCCAAGGAGGCGCTCAAGCCGGATGCCCCTAAGATCTCGCCCGACGGGAATCTGTCAGTTGGCAAGGGCAGCTTTAGCGCTCCGATCACCGAGGAGTGGGGCGATCTGGAGAAGGGATTCAAGGAGGCGGACAGGATCTTCGAGGACACCTACATCAGCAAGCATGTGAACAACGCGCAGCTGGAGCCGCGGGCGAGCGTGGCCAAGTGGGAGGGGGGAAAGCTGACGGTCTGGGCCTCCACCCAGGGCGTTTCCAATGCCCGCACCGACATCGCCAAGGACCTGGGTCTGCCGCTCAGCAAAGTTCGGGTCATCTGCAAGTACATGGGCGGGGGATTCGGCAATAAGAACCAGGCCCAGGATTACGATCTCATGGCGGCG
>Ga0209321_10002607_pt1 | contig 12133 bp, 17 predicted proteins | sample Rifsed16ft4_FD_184012 | JGI IMG/M metagenome (GOLD analysis project Ga0209321, IMG submission 184012) | Soil microbial communities from Rifle, Colorado, USA - sediment 16ft 4 - CSP-I_5_4 (version 2) | ecosystem: Environmental > Terrestrial > Deep subsurface > Rock core/Sediment | place: Rifle... | reverse complement strand
AAGGCCATCAATCCTTCGACGATGAGCTCGACACCAGCCTTTTGCATTACTTGCCGCCCTTCTTGGCGTTCCTCTTGGCGGACTTGATCTCCGCGTCCGCCTGAAGGTTATCCACGGCAATCCGGATGCGCCTGTTTGCAATAACCAGTGCTTTTTCTTCCAGTTCCATTTTGCTCCAGTCGTCCAGTGTGATGCCGCGCTCCAATCGCGCGGTGTGCTCCTCGTGCAAGGGGACCATATCGTTCCCGAGTGCGCGTAACTGGACTCCGGAGCTTACCCCGTTGTCTAGTTCGATCTGCGAGACCAGTACGTCCTGCTCACCGATCCGCTTTGTCGCTCCCAGGAAACTCCTCGGCCGAGCGGACCGCGCTGTCAGGCACACCGCTCAGCCGACCAACCACCTTCTGAATCAAGTCCAGGTCTTCCTTGCTCAACACGGCTTTGAACGTCACCCAGGTGATGTATCTCCATGAGGGGCTGTCCGGCTTGGCATCCATCCCGATCTCGCTCCACTCTTCCAGCCAGGAGTTATCCTCCGGCTTCGGGAACTTCTTCGGCACTTCCACCAGTTCCGTCCCCAAAAGAATAAGCGCATTCAACATGGCATTCGAGCTCTGCGTCTGCTGGTCCTGCACGCGCGCCACGTAATCCGGGTCATCCGGGTTCTCCACCTCGCGGCCCATGGTCTTATTGAAATACATGGGTACGGGCGGGCGGGGGAAGCGCGCCATCACCTTGATCAGAGTCAAGGGCGGCGCCGACTTCCCCCGCAAAACCACGCCGGATGAAAGTGTGATCAGGTCGGACACATGCCCGTTCCCGTCGATCACATCCGCAACGATCTCAACCGTTTCTTGTTTCTTGTCCATTGCTTCCTCTTCTATCTCCCCTCCCTGAATTCGAAGAATTTGGGGAGGGGCAGGGGGGGGGCTAGGCCGCCATCTTCACGATGATCCCGGCTGTCCCGTTATCTCCCAGTCCGGCTGCAAAGGCTGTATTCGCATACTTCGAACATACAGCCAGATCCACCAGATAGGAATTCTCGACAGCCACCGCGCTCTTGCCCTGGGGCAGAGTCACCCATTCGTTCCCGCCAGTTATCGTGCGCAGGATTATGGACAGACCGCCCGTGCGCGCGCTGATGTATCCTTCCGCTTCCGAGACGAAAACGATCTTATCGATTCGCAGGTAAGTGGATGGGAGTCCAACCTGACTCCAGGTCTTCCCGGAGTTCGTGGTCAGCCAAAGTTTCCCGGTCCCGCCGGCGCCCTCGCCAACGAACCAGGTCGTGGCATCCCACATCCAGCAGGCGCCCAGGTTCACACCCACGGCCGGCCCGGTGATTGATTTCCAGGTTACCCCACCGTTGGTCGTGTACACCACGGCATTCGAGTTGCCGACTGCAAGGACGCTCTGCGTGTTATACGCACTCACATCCTGAAGGTGCTGCGTCGTCGCCACGCCAGCATCCTGCACTTCCACCTTGACCTTGTGATTCTTGACAAAGTAGATGTATCCGCCGTCACCGACGATCCAGGTGTGGCGTGCATCCACTGAACTCATGGCGCGCGGTCCCTTGCTTGCCACGAACCCGCTAACCACTTCCGCCCAGGTGTTCGTACCCTCATACAGGAGTTCGATGTTCGTATAGTGGATCGAGTTGGACGTGTTGGAGATGTAGACGATATCCCCGCCGATCACCGCGCCATCCACAATGTCTTCGTTCGAGAATAACGTGGAGATGCTCTGCTGGCTCCAGGTCTCGCCCGTGTCACCCGAGTAGAGCAGGATGGGCTGCGTGCCTGGTGTAGCCGCTGCTCCTGCCATGGTCGCAAGCAATCTGTCGCACGGTTCCGGGCAATTCTCACATTCGTTCCCGGTGTACACGTCGATTGTGTATATCTCGCGCGTGGTCACTGAGGAGCCGATCTGTTCCTGCTTCGCGTACAGGAACTCCCAGTATTCCTCCGAACTCATGTCAACCATGGAGTTGGTCGGGTTGTTCTCATCCGCGCCGAAGGCGCCGAAGTTCTCGAAGCCGTGGTTCGAGATTCTCCCGTCCGGGAAGTACACCATCTTCTCCCCGCCGGCCGTGAAGTCCTGCGGGTTGGCGCATTTGCCCATCAGCGCATAGATGTCCACCCGGCATCTCTTATTCTTCCAGCCAACCAGGATATCTGCTTGAGGCGTGGATCTGATCGAGAGCGATAGGGTTGCCCGCTCCTCCGCGCCGCGCACCGTCCCGACCTGTATATCCCTGTCGAACGAGTTCGGGTCAGGCGCCGTGATGCGCGTATCCTCCCCGATGGCCTGGGATGGGTCGGTGCTCACCTTGCCCAGGCTCAACAGTTCCGGCGAACGGGTGGGATTTACTCCACCTTCCACGTACCATACCCGGATGTTGAGTGCCGAAAATGCTTTAAGGTTTGTGGTCATGTCAGGACCTCCTCTTTCTCATATTTGAAAAATGCCTCTGTTAATAGTTGCGCGTCCAGGTTCAAAGCCTCCTGAAGCGCACCGATCAAACTGTTATAGCCTTTTGAAATGTCTTTGTAGCTCAATAAACCGCGCCGGTATAGGATGTTGTGCAGGTTCGTCGCGAACGGCTCCGGCAGTTCCAGGCTATCCACAAGCCCTTCCGGGGGTCCCAGGATGATCACTTGGTCGCCGTCCTGCATGGCTTCGTACAGCCTGCCTTTATGATCCTTGTGCTCTATTTTTTCCATTACTTGATGATCCTAACTCCTGGCTGGTGGATCCGCTTCCACGCATAGATCCCGCCCACGCTCGTCCCCAGCCGGTTTGCGAGCATCTCGGGGGTGGTGACGTAGCTCCCGGCATTATCCGAGAATGCAATATCCACACGCCACTTCTCTATGAATTGATTCACATTGGAACATCCGCACACCGGCCGGTCGATCTTGCTGGCCGCATAATACGCAACCGCATACTCCCAATAGTTAGCCAGGTTCGCGTATGGCCTGTCTATGTTCTGGTCAACGAATCCAGAGTAGTACCAAAATCTCGTTTGATCTGGTTCCCGGCACGCGCTCCACTCAGTAAAGTCGAACTCCTGGTCAGTTGAGTCCCATGTCCCCGGAGTCGGCACCGCCAGTCCCAGCCGCGCCTCACGCAGGTGGAAGCATCCCGCCTGTGTCCCGAACTGGCACGCCACACAGCTCCCGCAGCAATCCCCGTCCGAACAGTTCTCCCACATGAACTGCACCTGTGTGGAAGGGTCATTGTAGACGCGGTAAATGTCCACCGTCGTCTCGTAGCTGGCCGCGTCGTGTGCATCCAGCACCGGTGAATCCATGGCATCCATCTGATTGGCCGCGGCGATCTGCCATATTTTAAATTGTATAACGGCGTTCCCGCCGGAAATGGATACTGTGATAGGTCTGAGTTCCCACCCGTCCGCCCCGCTCTTCGCAGGGTAAAAGGCCCGTATCTCGTTCGTGTCTGTCAGGGCCGTGGCCACGGTCACCGTACAGGTTTCCTGAAATGAGTCCGCGTCTGCGTCGCTCCTCACCACTGCCGCCCCCGCCTGTATCAGGGTCTTTGTCCTCACCCCGCCCGAGATGACATGCCCCTTGCGCAGCTCCACGCTCTTGAACATCCAGCGCGGGTTCATGGCGTCCCCATACATCCCAGGCACCGCCGGTTGCGGATAGGTAAGCCGCTCCTGGATGGTCCAGTCCGGCATCAGGTTATACCCGGCCTCCGCTGCAATCTCCTGCTCCGCCGCCTGGATTGCCATGGCAATGGTATCTCTCCCAATCCGGTCGGAGTGCATCCAGTCGTATTGGAAGAACACATCTCCGCATACGTTGTTTGGGAATAGGGAGGTGGATGCCAACCCATTAAAGTTCAACGGGTTGAGTCCGATGATCTCAGCCCATCTATCCAGGGAAAGCCACGTCTTTATGTTTGAGCGCGCCATGCAGTTCTCCGCGCGCATTGAGCCCTTCGGCCTTCCGTACCAGTTTCTGAAATTGCCATTGGAACTGGGGGGAGCCGGGCCGGTGCCGGGTCAATTTGCGCTCCGCCTCCGATAAAGAGGCGGTTCGGTGTGCAATGGCTTCCCGCATTCCACAGTTTTCACAGGTAAATCCCTGGGCGGTCACCAACCTGTCCAATGGCCACTCGGACAAGTTATCCATGTCGATCATATTCTCGTAACCGCACGCTTGACAGTTCCAGGGCATTTCCATCGTCGAGTTAATTATACTTCAACTTCTACACGAAAACTCAGGGGAGCAATTTCAAAACTACACGCAAAAAGGTATTGACATCGTAATACGACAATGATAAGATGATGCAAAAAGGAACCACATGAACATCTATCTTTTCACTCTCTTCTGTGCCTGCCTGTTGTTCGCCGGTTTCAATATCTTCCTGAATTTGAAATCCCCGCACAACTTGGTACTCAGAATTGTATCCCTGCTTTTCATTCTCATCGGCCTGGCGGGAGCATTCTCCACCCTGGCACTCTCATTCATCCGCCTGTTTGGGCGGGTTCCGGTATTAACTCATTTCCTGGAACTCTAATGCCTCTCAAGCCTGGCCCCAAACCCCTCCCCGAGGGGGAACGCAAGGAAGTCGTATCCATCCGGCTCCCGCAAAATGTCATCGTTCTGATCACTGCTCTCTCCAAGAATCGCAACAAATGGATCGAAGACGCGATATATGACAAGCTCCTCAAAGATGGGAATAGGCTGAATAAACCATGGAAGAACTAATCCTCTCAGCCCTGTCTGGTCACAATATCATTGAGTTCACCTACGATGGGCATGTCCGCGTCTGTGAAGTTCATGTCCTCGGCATGGCCAACAGCGTCAAGCAAATCCTGTGCTACCAGCTCTCGGGCGGGTCCAAACGCGGCAAGATACCCAACTGGCGCCGCTTCGATCTGGACTCCATCCACGATCTCGAAGTCAGGGAACAGACCCACGACGGAAAGCGCCCAATCCCATCCGGCGCGCACTCCCTATGGAATAAAGTATTGGTGGTGGTGTCATGAAGCGAATTGTTGTGGATGTAAACGGAAACAAATATATCAGGTCATGGAAGCCTGGGCCAAAGCCCCGCAGGTAACGCAAGCCGTTAGGCTTCTTGTTGATGGATCAAATCAGAATTGCTACCCCGCTTTTTTTCAAGGACGATGACGGCGAATTGCCAGTGTCCGCAAAGCAACTAGAGATAGTTGAAATAAATCGCTATCTTGCCCGTGATCTAAATGCTCTTTGGCATAGCCGACTTCCAATTTATGATACTGGTTTTTGTTTGAACTCAATCGTTTCGTTTGGAGCTCTGTACAAGAATGTGTATTATGCAATTGCAATTTGGACAAATCCCGTCGCCGCCAACCTTCCTCAACATGAATGGCTCGAACTTCGCAGAATGGCAATTGCTCCAGATGCCCCAAAATATACAGCCACGCGGATGCTGTCTAAGATGGCAAAACATATCATGGTAAATCTAAAGCAGGTTTCAACACTGGTTTCTTATCAAGATATGGAAGTTCACCAGGGAACCATTTATAAAGCAGCAAACTGGACCGCATCTGGAATTCATAAAGGCGGCTCCTGGGATAGACCTAATGCCAAGAATTTGAATGGAAAGCCTAGAACTCGCCCTGATAAGAATAATGCTACGGGTCCAAAACAACGATGGACATACGAACTCCGCAGACCAATGACGAAGCCTAACACACGCTTGCACCCGACCGCTGGCGGGCTCCGCCAAAATGATATGTTCTCACCTGAAAGCGATCCCGCTTTAGAAGGCTTTACTCCCAGCAGCGGGTAAAGCGAACCGTTAGAAGGCTATTATGCAACCATATTTCCAAAAATTACCTGATGGGTCAATCTTAATCGAATGGGTTTCGCCTGATGCTCGTTTCTGCATAAATATTGAGCCGAAGGTAGAAGAGTCTGGCTGGTGCTACGTTACGAAGGATTACAGTCATTTAGATAGCGGGTTACTTCCGCCTGAATTTCTGCGCCTTCTAACAAAGCGTGCAGCGGACTTATGCCCAGCTTGTCGCCACGAAAACACTCTTGACTGGGATATAAGACTTAAAGAACGGTTTTGTTCTAACTGCGGCATAAGCCGCTAACGCAAGCCGTTAGGTGCTTACATGCGTATCCTTGATTTGTTCGCTGGCAAAGGTGGTGAAATGCGACGTGCTGAAATTGAAAAGCGCGGGCATGAATACATCACGCTTGATAATGAGCCTAAGTTTACCTGTAATATAACGGCTGATATTTTCGATATGACTGCCGAGAAGTTAGGGTATTTCGATTTTGTATGGGCGTCCGTTCCGTGCGAAGCCTTTAGCGTTTTGGTAATGGGTCATCACTGGGGCGGTGGTAAAGAAGCGTATTTGCCAAAGACAGATCATGCTAAATTATCAATTCGCCTTGTGAATCACACTTTGAAAATTATCTCGGACATGAAACCGCAAGCATACATCATCGAAAACCCTCGCGGAGTATTACGCAAAATGCCATTTATGAAAGGCTTGCCACGAACAACGGTTACTTATTGCCAGTATGGTGATAGTCGCATGAAGCCAACCGATCTATGGGGAGTTGTCCCGAATTGGACGCCTCGCCTGATATGCAAGAATGGGCGCAAATGTCACGAAGCCGCCCCGCGTGGTTCCAATACTGGAAATCAGGGGCTATCAAACGCCGCTGATCGATCAGTAGTCCCGCTAGAATTATGGTGTGAAATCCTTGACGCGCTTGAAGGCAATACCGCACCTAACACAGCGTGCACCCGACAGGGGGGATTCACCCGCCAATTATCATTATCTACTCTCGGAGTTTTATCTACCTTCGAGAATGTGCCTACTCCCGCCCCCTGCGGGTAACGCAAACCGTTGGGCGGCAAATATGCAAACATTCAACGTAACAATCGCTCGTATCCTAACCAACTATCCCGCTAAGATTTTTACGGTCAAAGCAACTGATATTGTATCGGCGCAAATAAGGGTGTGGCGCAAGGTGAAAACATGGCATCATGTGATTGCCGCCGAACAATGCGTGCACCCGACCGCCGCTGGCGTAGAGTCTGCGGACGAAAATTCAGAAAGCGGCGGCGCCTAACGCTCACCGTTAGCCTGCTTAGGAGAAACAATGTCTTTTATAAAATGGCTCAAAGAAAATGTTTTTGATTGGTCTGCTGAGTCTCCGTCACGTTTTACCCGCCCGCCAGAACATGATCCGGGTTGGTGCAACCGCCAGCAAGCAAAGCAGGCTAACAATGCGTCCACCCGACGCGGGGGTACGGTGGCGAAAAAGCGGACGGGTAAGCAACCCCCACGCGGGTGACGCTCGCCGTTAGCCCGCTCAGGGCACAAGAAAGGAGCTTGAAATGTTAGACTACGAATCAACTGGAAACGAATTGGCAGATAGAATCCTTGTACTAATTCTGTCTCACCCCGAAATTTTGGAAATGGACGATGCGTGGGGCTTATTCAAAATTGATGGTTTCAAGTGCGATGATCTTGCGCCGTCTTTGGCTCAGGCACAATGGGCGCTCTCTAATGCAAAGAAGCGGGCTAACAAACGCTTGCAGTCGGACGCTTCGCCTGTTGGCTCGGCTGATAAATAATTCGGTTTAGGCTCGCGCCGCTAACGCAAACCGTTCTACCGCCCCGTGCGTAAAGGTGATTTATGAAAATTGATGAAGAAGCCCTGAAAGTAGCATCTGCCAAGTTGCGAAAGTTGCGCCTCACAGACGAGATAGCAATCAAAGATACTCCGCCTCCTGCAAAGACTGTGAAATCCGTTTTCAAAGATGCTTTAGGTGGCTTGTATGACGACGACGCAATAACTTATGCCCTTCGTTTTGGCGTTCGCTACTACCTTGAAGCGGTAGAACAAATGCGTGCAACGGACAGCGGGTACGTGCCGCCAAATTTTGATGCAGAAGTAAAAGAGTTAGTTGCGAAAACGATGGAACGGGTCAACCGTCCCCGCCGCCGCTAACGCAAACCGTTAGAAAGCCTCTTGGCAGAAAGGTCTCAAAATGTATACAAAAGAAAAAATTACCCTCGCGGGAATAGCCCTCGTACTTTTGATTGTTGTTGGTTTCTTTGGGCGTGCTTATCTCACTGGCTATCAGGTTGTCGATGGTCGTGTGATCGCCACAAACTATAAACCTGGTGGCGTGAGTGTTGGGGTTGGCAATGTCAATGGTCAGCCAGCCAGTGTTACCAGTGTTCAAGCAGAAGAATATATCCTAATCATTGATGTAAACGGTCGAGTTGATTCCTACATCGTGAGCGCCGAAACCTACGCAAAAGCACTAGGCGGTCAAGAGATATTCAAGATGAATTGCAATAGCTCGGTTTGTGGTGTTGTAGAGTGATAGGCTTTCTAACACAGCTTGCACCCGACTTGGGGCGGGTTGTGGCGAATTCAAGTAATTATCTAGGCTTTGCCCCAAGCGGGTAAAGCGAACCGTTAGGTTGCCCCAATGCCAGAAACATTTGAGCGCGGTAAGAAATATCAGGTTATCAAAAAGTGGTCTACGGATGTTGACCCTAGATTACGCTCACAACAAGTGCGCTACTCCATCAATGTCGGTGAGCAACTTCGCTTTCGTGGTCCCAATTTCACGGGAGCCGAGTTCCTCGATGCCGAGGGCAAGCTAGTCATTTTGCCTATAAAGGTCGCTTTCCGAATTATGGGGCAACTTAACACAGGCGTGGAGCCGACTCAATCAAGGCGTCGGCAAAATTCAAAAGGAGCAAACAGTGAAAATTTCAGGTGATACTATCGTGTGTAAGATCATGTACTCTCAATCCTGTTTTTCGTGTGGCCGCCATTTGGCAACTGCCGAAACACAAAAAGCCGCCGAGAAAATCGTTATCAAAAACGGCGGCGCAATTCGCAAAGATGATTTTTGTCGTGCGTACTGCGCGTCCCATGTGCCGCCCAACAGCAGCGGATTGGCGGATGAATTATTGCCCGGTATTGCGTTGCCCGAATGGCTTTTGAGAAATCCCGCCAACCGCTAACGCAAACCGTTGGGCAGCGCGCATGAGTTCACATGCCGACCGTAATAGAGCCGAGGGATCGCCGCGAATTCCAGAATTGGCTACCCGTCAAAATCCCCTGCCCAACTCTACTTCTTCTTCCCTCTCTTCTTAGGTTCTTCCTTCACTGTCTCAGGGATCAGATCCTTCCACCCTCCCGCCTCATATCGAATAATCGCCGCGCGCAGTTCCTCCACGCGTACATCCAATATCCCGGCAATCTCCGCCATCGTGTAATCCCTGGTCAAGTACAGGGCTGTTTTTATCAAGTCTTCAGTTATAGTTTTCATGATTCAACGAACCTTTGCACAATCACTGCCACCGTACTGAAGGCAAGCGCAGCCGCCAGCCAGATGGAGAAGGGGAGAAGCCGGTCCAGGGCCATCCAGCCCAGCCCCACCCACACACTGCAGCACCAGATACAGGACAGGATGCTCGCAAAAAACCCATCCGGGATGATCACGGCCTGCCTGTTCTTGTCATGCCCGATCCCGGCCAGCGCGCGCAGACGCACAAAAACATCCCAGGGTCCCGCCTCATTCACCAGTATCGACGAGATCCGCCAGGTTGCCAGGCCGTAGATTAAAAGGGATGTTAATGTCATTTCCATGTGGTCGTGATTCCTTCCCGCATATACATTTTTCTTTTTCAGACAGGAAATAATGAATGGCTTCATTCTCTTGGAGAGAATATGCAGGATCACTCATTGGCCCAATAATACACCATTCCGGGGTGAATTTATCAGTGTAATACTGTTTTAGTATTTTCTTATTTGAATATTTCACTACCCTAAGCATATTAAACTCCTATCGCCACACCCAGCACCGCGGCCGGGTCCCTGCGCTCCATGCTTGCCCCGCGCGTCAGTACCCTCCATTGCGGACTCTCCCCATTCAATAGTGACAGCAGGTACTCCGCATCCCCCAGGAACACGGTCTGCTCCTTGTGGTGGGGGTTATTTCCGAACCGGTAGACCTTATCCGGCATCACGCGCGAACGGATGGAAAACGTCTCTGCGCGCGGACCAACATACTCCATCTGCACCATCTGGGTAGCCAGTTCCCCGTCCAGCTTATCCTTGCTTAAGTCAAAATTTCCAGATGAACTCAGAAGACTCGCCGGGGAATTATTCGATAGTTTTGTTCCTCCACAACTGCACATAAATTGCTTACCTCCAATCCTGTAATCGTGCCACTTCGTATTCAGATACTCCCCAATTATACTTATCTTTTGGAAATCCTTCTCCCTTTTGGTACTCGAGTACATCCTGTACAAAAACAACGGCTCCGGAACCCGGTAGGCACAAAAGCCCATCGAATGGACTGCGATCTGCCAGTCATGATCCTCCTTGCCCGGTATTTCGGTATCCCAACCTCCCTGCTTGTCGAAGACTGCCTGGACAATATGCCTGGGAATCAGAACGCTCGTCCCCGCATATCTCATATTGGCAGCCAGGGCATCCACGCTAAAATCTGAAAACCGGTGGAGAGTCATGGATCCCGTCCCCTTATCCAGCAGGCAATCCGAGAAAATGATCCCGTCGTTCCTCTCCGCGTGCGAGACCATCACATCCAGGTACCACGGCAGCCAGATGTCGTCCGCATCCATCCAGACCACGTACTTTCCGCGCGTGTGCGGATAGCCGGCGTTACGTGCTGCTGCGGCCCCTTGGTTCCCGTCCATGTTCACCACCTTCGCCCACGGCGCGCCCATGATATCCGGTCCCCATACGCGCCCAGTATCATTCACCACCACGCACTCCCAATCCGGATAACTCTGCGCCTGGATGGAGTCCAGCGCATCGATCATATAACTCTCATGCCCAGGTCCAACGGTCATAATGATCGAGACCACAGGGTAGGCGTAGTCATGCACCCACCAGAACTTCCGCCCAGATGCCTGTCCCTGCGCGCCGAACGGGACCAGGTGGGGGGCAGGGTGGTCCCCTGAATGTTTCCTCAGAATATTCGTAGCCTCTCGAACGTCCCCCGCGCCGACTCTCCATGGGAACCAGGCCGTCCAATCCGGCTCCTTGCCTTCCTTCTGCCACTCGAGCGCGCCCTTGGAGTCGTCCCGCATCCTGTGGAACATTGTCACAGCCTGCGTAACCTTCCTCGCGCGGAAACCCAGGCTGGTTACCCTGCACCAGAACTCGGCATCCTCGTTCCGCTTCATCCGCTCCCTGTACCCCCCCGATCGTTCGAACACCTCCCGCCGCGCCATCACGCAGCTCGGCAGTTGGTTCATGTGCGCCATCTGCTGGGTCCAGTCGAACTGGTTGGGCGGCCAGCCCCCGCGCACCGGCTCGCCTGTCTTGCCAAGGTTACGCGTACCATCCTCGGTCACGGTCTCCAGGTGGCCATAGACAATGTGCATCCCCGGCTGGGAGTCCAGTGTCCCGGCCTTGATTGCCAGGGCGGTCTCCGCCAGCCAATCATCGGCGTCCAGGTGCTGGATGTACCTCCCGCGCGCATGGACGAATCCAAAGTTGCGCGCGCCAGGCAATCCAAAGTTATTGGGTGTGGGAAGGTAGGTGATCCTCTTATCCACATTCGCATAGTTTTCCACAATCCGGCGCGTGTTTGGGCTGTTGGCGTCGTCGATCACCAGACATTCCCAATCCCCAAGAGTCTGTCCCAGCACCGACTCCAGGCACTGAGGCAGGTACTTATCCAGGTTGTACGTCGTGATGATCACACTCACCGCCGGACAGGGGATGGAGTATTTATCATGCACCCGTTTAAACAGGTCCGCATACTGCTTTATCCTGGGTTCCCATCCCCAACGACTCTCCACATCCGCCCGCGCGTTGGCACTCAGACGGTCCCGCTCGGTAAAACAGCGCGAGATCGCTTCTACAAGCCCAGCATAATCACCAGGCTGGGCAAGGTAGCCTGTTTCGCCCTGTTTGATTATCTCAGCCTGCCCGCCCCAGTTCCAGCCCGCCACAGGGACTCCTGACGCCAAAGCCTCCAGCGTACCAATTCCGAAGGTCTCCCGCGCTGTACACAAATACACTCCTGCGCGCGCTACCAACTGTTTCATCTGCTCGTAGGGGACGGCACCGATGATCTTCACGTT
>Ga0209321_10002606_pt1 | contig 12141 bp, 10 predicted proteins | sample Rifsed16ft4_FD_184012 | JGI IMG/M metagenome (GOLD analysis project Ga0209321, IMG submission 184012) | Soil microbial communities from Rifle, Colorado, USA - sediment 16ft 4 - CSP-I_5_4 (version 2) | ecosystem: Environmental > Terrestrial > Deep subsurface > Rock core/Sediment | place: Rifle... | reverse complement strand
CGGAGCCCCGTCCGATTGGCGGCTTCGAAGTTCTGATGAACCTCGCGCAACGCCCGCACCTGCCATCCTGGAGGATCCTGGGAGAAAACGACCAGGGCGGCCGTGTGGCGGCCGGGGATCAGCAACAACGTCGTCCCATCTTCCAACTGAGTCGCCAGCATGCGTCCGGGGGCAGCCTCGCCCCCGCCCGATCCAAATGTCCCCAGGAGCGACATGGCCTCTTCGGCCGACGCCGGCATTTCGCCCTGTAAGTGCAAACGGCTTTTTGTGTTGATATCGTATAGACCAACACCCAGGCAGCTGGCCTCGTTCAATTGGAGGAGGAACGAAGTCTTGCCTTCTTCGAGGATGACTTTCCAGCGGTCGCTCTCGGGATGGGACTTGTGAAGCCGCAAAGCGACTTCCTGCTGTTCGACATAGTGACGGTGGATCGCCCGATACTGTGAGGCGTTTATCCGGCCATGCTGGAAGTCCTGCTCGAGCCGGGCAGTCTTCTGATCGAGCGCGGCAAGACGATTGCGAAATTCGGGAGCGTCGTCGGAATCCGGAAGCTCATCCGTCATGTGTTCTTCGGCAAGAGGCCCGGCTCTGACCACTCCCGGATGAGAAATCGCGCTCGGCTGAGTGATCTCTTCGACGAAAGGCTGCGGCTGCCGGCCCTGGAACTGCGAGGTGCGTTGCTCAGCTTCGCGCATGAGTTCACGCACGGCGCGAAGCTGGCCGGCACTTATGGTCCCATCGCAAAACGCCATCGCAGCTGAGAACAAGCGCGTACGCGCTTGCTCGAGTCGCTCCAGCGCGGCCTCGACCTCTTCATGCGGGTTGGATGACTTCCCGCGCTGCATCTCTCTTGCCGAGTAGTGCACCTCAGCCCGATGAACGCTGGTCTCAGTTGAACCCAACCTGTGACCGTCCATACCAACCATGATACACGCTCAGGTGGGATGGCCGGAGAGGACAAGGGTACCAGATCGGTGGGGAGCGGCCTCCCGGCGGGGGGAGGGCGCGGCGCGAGGCCTTTGCCTGGGGTGGGTTATACTGGGTAGGCAAGTAGATCTCTGTCCACCCTGATGGACCCCAGCCGGGGTTCGGAGGCTCGTCGTTATGTTAGGAAACACCCGCCTTGGGTTGTTGCTCATCCTGGCGCTCGTCCTGGCGGCATGCAGGCCGGCCGAGGGAACCGCCGCTACCCCGACGATTACCAGTGAGGATGTTCTCATGACCGCCGAGGCGATCGCCGAAGCCACGCGCAACGCGGTCCCCCCGACGGCTTCCCCCACGCCGGTCACGCCGACGGCGACCGCTGTCCTTGAGACCGCGACTCCGGCAGCGACTTCTACGCCTCTTTCGCCGATCGTGGCGGCGGACTATAACGCCAACGTGCGGAGCGGCCCGGATGAGGTGTTCCCGGCGATCGACATTCTGCTCCAAGGCAATACGGCCAACGTCGTTGGCCGCTATACCAACCCGACTAACGGGATCTGGTGGTCCATCCGGCGAGTCGGACCGGGGCTCAACGGCTGGGTCTGGGGTGGGGCGGTGACCTTGTCCGGCGACGCCAACCTGGTGCCATTCCTCGTCTCACCACCGACGCCCGAGATCGAGCCGACTGAAAAACCGAAGAAGACGAAAACGCCCGAACCGAGTGTCACCCCGACAACCTGATAGGGGGTCCCAGACGATCTCCCTTTCGTGCTAGCGCGCGACCCATCCGGTATCGCAGCTGGGATCGATCGCGGATCCGAACATCTGATTCTGAAGCAATGAACATCGGGCGTGGAGCTCTCCACGCCCGATGCATATGATCAGCTTTTCGGGTTCTGACCTGCGAAACAACCCCATCCGGGGCTGGCACCTAGCCTCCGAACTTGATCCCCTGGGCCAACGGAAGTCCTGTCGACCAGTTGATCGTGTTGGTCTGCCTGCGCATGTAGGCTTTCCACGCGTCTGACCCCGACTCGCGCCCTCCTCCGGTCTCCTTCTCACCCCCGAACGCGCCGCCGATCTCCGCACCCGAGGTGCCGATGTTGACATTGGCGATGCCGCAATCTGAACCCCGGGTAGAGAGGAACGTCTCCATGGCGCGCATGCTCCCGGTGAAGATGGCGCTCGATAGCCCTTGGGGAACGTCATTGTGAATCCGGATGCCCTCTTCGAGATCCCGGCACTCGAGCAGCCACAGGATCGGCGCAAACGTCTCCTGCTTCACGATGTCGGTCTGGGCGGGCATCCTCACGATCGTCGGCTCGGCGAAGTTCTTTCCAAGATCGGGCCGCATCTTCCCTCCGGCAACGATCTCCCCGCCTTCAGTCCTCGCCTGCTCGAGCGCTTCAAACATCTCCTCGACCGCTGTACCGGCGACGAGCGGGCCCATCAGTGTGTCATCGTCGAGCGGGTCGCCGAGGCGGACCTGGGAGTAGGCGTTGACCAGCCGTTCTGTCAGATCGCCGGCAATCGATCGCTGGACGATGATCCGGCGGGTCGTCGTACAACGCTGCCCTGCGGTTCCGACCGCGCCGAAGACGATCGCCCGAGTGGCCATGTCCAGGTCGGCGTCCTCGGCGACGATGATGGCGTTGTTGCCGCCCAGCTCGAGGATCGTCCGTCCGAATCGCCGGGCAACGCTCTCAGACACCGTTCGGCCGATCTTGGTCGAGCCGGTGAAAGAAATCAGACCGACTCGGTTGTCGTTCAACAGCAGCTCTCCGACATCGCGGCCGGTCCCGATGACGAGATTGAAGATCCCCTGCAACCCGTGGTCTGCCATGACCTGATTGCAGATGTGTTGGACGGCGACCGCGGCCAAAGGGGTAAGGCTCGAGGGCTTCCAGATCAGTGTGTCCCCGCAAACCGCTGCGATCGTCGCGTTCCACGACCATACTGCGACAGGGAAGTTGAAGGCGGTGATGACACCCACGATCCCGAGCGGGTGCCATTGCTCGTACATGCGATGGCCCGGTCTTTCAGAGTGCATCGTCAGGCCGTAAAGCTGGCGGGACAGACCCTGGGCGAAGCCGCAGATGTCGATCATCTCCTGGACCTCGCCTTGTCCTTCGGCCCGGATCTTTCCCATCTCAAGGGTCACCAGGTCCCCCAACGCCTCCTGGTTCTCACGAAGGGCCTGGCCCAGGTCCCGCACGAGCAGCCCGCGCTTCGGGGCCGGGGTCTCGCGCCAGCTCAGGAAGGATTGCTGGGCGATCCCCGCCACCCGGTGGTAGCTCGCAGGGGTGGCCTGGATGACTTTGGCGATCGCTCCGCCGGTCGTCGGGTTGTATGAGACCAGTTCTGGCCCTTCGGGATCTTCGATCCAGCCATCCGGCCCTGTGCAGGCGCCAGGGTTCACGGGTTTGATATGCAGTCGATCGAGTATGCCCTTCATTCGAGTCTCCCGGATCCATGTAGAACAATCATGATTGCAGATTGATAATCGCCCACCGGCCCCTTCGGCAATCGAAGTCTATCACGGCGAGGTGGAGATAGGCTCCCGGAGCCTAGGGGGTTCTGAGGTTCGGGAGCCCTAAGTTCGGGTTATTCTCGGTTCACTCGCCGGGGGATTGGAGAAGCCTTAGAAGCGAACGCCTTGCCAGCAAGTCGGAACACACCATCCCCATCACGCATCCGCGTTCGACCACCGGCATTGCGGAGATTTCGTGGTATTCCAACTTGCGAACCACCTCCAGGATCGTCTCCTCCGGCGCCGACGAAATCACGTGAGGGGACATGATGCCTGCAAGGCGCGAATCACTTCCGGCGGCGGTGGCCGTCGCCTGGGTGATGTCCCATTCCGTGACTACGCCGGCCAGTGCGCCCTCCGCGTTTAGGACCGCGACGATGGGGCTCCCGGCCTCGACCAAGAGCGCCGCGGCCTGTTGAATCGTGTCGTCGACTCTGGCAGTGGGGATCGGCTCCATGATCTCCGATACGGTCCGATCGCGCTCGCTGGAGGCGATGCGGCGGATGCTTATCCGCTCAGCGGCCTCGCACGGAAGCATATCGGCATCGCTCAGCAGGAGGTCGACGAGTTCACGCATGTTGCGCCGGATGACTTCGTCGCGGTAGGCGATGGCGGCGATCCGCCTTCTCTCGGCCAGGGCCTCCAATCCGGAGGCGTGTTCAGCCAACCAGCGCTCAACGGCCTGAGGGTCGCCCAGGCTCCCCTGGGGAATTCGAAGCTCTTCCGGAGTCTTGATCAGGTGTTCCTGAGCGGCGAAAATCACTCCGCCCGAATTCACGAGATAGTCAGTGGCGATCAACACCCCGCGCTCGCGATAGACGGCGCGCTCCAGCCGGGCGCGGGCCTGTTTTCGGGCGGGAGCCGGAGAGTACGTGTTTGCCCCCTCCACGATTACATCCCACTGGCCCATCTGCTCGACCGTCATGCTCGCCTCGAGGTCGCCCTCGAGCCCGAGGTAGTTGGCAATCGGGGCGGCCGGAAGGAAGCAAAACGCGGATTCCCGCAGCAGGTCATTCGGCTGAGATGAGTACTTGAGGGAAGGGAGCTTGTCGCGACGGCCACCGAGGAGTTGCTCAAACAAGCTCAGCGTGACCAGCCGCTGTGACTGCCACATCTCGAAGAGCTCATCCACGGGAAGGCCCTTCTGATCGAAGAGGTATCCTTGCTCGTCGCTGATCCCGATTACGCGAATCCCAGGAATTCGTTCGCATGCGATCTTGGCAGCATGAGCCCCGACCGCGCCGAAGCCCTGGATTAGCAGGGTGATGTCCTTTGGAGTTGTCGCCTCGCGCCTCGAAAACTGCGGCAGCGAGCGCAGGCGAAGCATGTGCTCGATCAACGCCTCGAGGGCGATGACCGTCCCTCCGGCGGCTGCCCCGAGTTGATCAATCCGATTGCCACCCATCTCGATCGGCTTCGAGAGCGCATTGTCGAGCCCGTTTTCAATGGCGATCGTCCGCATGTCAGCATCGTCGGTTCCGACATCCGGACCGGGCAGGTAGATATCCCGATAGCGATAGATGAGCCGAGCGAAGCCGCGCATGACTCGGGTGTGGTCTTCGGGCGAGAGATCTCGCTCAGCCACGATCCCGGCCTTCCCGCCGCCGTAGGGGAGAACGGCGGCGGCGTTCTTCAAAGTCATCCCACGCGCCAGATTGTGGATCGTGCCCGGGGAGACATCCGGGAGCATCCGGATCCCGCCCATCGATGGCCTGCCCATGGCCATGTTGTCAACGACCAGGTAGCCTCCGATTTCCAGATCGGAGGTCTCGTCCCAGGCACAGACAACGAGCGTCGGCCCGAGGTTATCGACCTGGATCCCGAGCGCGGCCAGGCGTTCGACGTCCAACGGGCCGAATTCGATGAAGGCAAAGCCATCTTCCCGGATCAGTCGACTGAGCAAGGTCTTCGTGGGTAGATGGCCCTGAAGGAAAGCGTGCATTTTCTTGGGGATCATTTTCGCTCGACGCTCCAGGAGTACTTCACCTGGGTTGAATGTCTCACTCGTGCTTCCATGTGGTTCAAAGGCGCGCCGGGGACGCAGACGAAACCTAGAGCTATCTCCGGATCCTGGCCTCAGACGCCGACCGGTTCACGCGCGTGATGCAGGTTCCTGGCTGCGATGAATGACAGACCGCGTTCGGTGAGGGCGCGCGCCGTCGCGTTGGTCGCTTCGAATTTGTCGATGAAGTTCTGGGTCACGCTCTCCCAGTCTCCACTAGCGATGATCTCCGACCGGTCTCTGAAGTAGTCCAGGATGTCCGAAGGGTGTTCCCGCAGCGGCTCGACCTCCGGATCCCCCCCTTCGTGTTTGGCGGAGATGTTTGCCACATGGTCGGCGACATCCACCAGCTCTGCCCGGCGGTTGTACGGCTGCCGCACGATGCTCTTCCACGTCTCGGTGATGTGGTGCTCGAAGCGCACGACGTTTTCAAAGCCGAGGCGGTCGCGGAATTCTGCGCTGATCTCCATGGTCCGATTGTCGATGGAGTTGCTCCAGTTGAACCCGATCAGCGGCGACGAGCCGTCCTCTCGGGCGAACAGCCGGGCTCCGATGAGGGTCCACAACGCGGCATAGGGGTTGTCATTGCCCATAAAGACCGAGATCTTGAACTCGATGTCCACGCCAAGCCGATGGAGCAGGTACCCAAGAATGACCGTCCCGGGATTGATGTTAAGAACCTGGCGGACACCGTAGTGGGTATAGTAGTAGAGATACTCATCTAGCCATTGGAGGGCATACCCATTCGGCTCCCCGATCCCGCCGAAATAGCCCGTGATCGTCGCCGGCCCGCCGAGGTGGACGTTCGAGCCGTCGGTCCCCTTGGTGTCGAGGGTCTCGACATAGCTGGCTCCGATGATCTGCATCGCCGCCGCGAAAGCCGGAAGATCACCATCCGCCTCTTGCTCCTTCATCTTGCGAACCCGGATGTAGCGTCCTGGCATCAGCGACCGGTGAGTGATCGCCCGTTGGGCGGCTTCGATCACCCACTCGAAGTACTGGCATGCGCTCACCTCCAGCGTCACGGCGAAATCATCCTGGAAGTCCATTCGAGCGGCCCGCTCGCCCAGGACTTGCCGCCGGTACTCGTCGATGGTGATGAATGCCTTCCGGTCTCGTTGTTCGGTCAACCAATCGAGATGCTCCAAGTTCTTCGGTTGAGTTTGCTTCACCCTCTCGAGCAGCCGGCTCATCTGTCGGGCGTCGGCGGCTTTGCGATTGATCTCCTCTGGGGTCCCGTATTTTCCGACGACCTCCAGGAAATCGTGCATGACCTCGAGCGAGGGGTCGAGCAGGAGCGCATTGATCTCCTCGACATGGGCCGGCGAAATTCGCAGCCTCTCTAGAAGCGCGCTGTCCATAGCCTTCTCCTCATCCGGGCAGGGTTCCGCCCTTGTTGGCCGTTCGATCGGTCGATGGCCGTTTGAGGCCATCTAGTCAAGAAGGGTCAGGAGTTCCTCGTAAGCTTCGTCCGGCATCCCAAACCAGTTCTCTTCGGCGGGGAATTTCCTCTCCGACACCTCCGAGGCGTACTGCCGAAGTCCATTCAGAATCAGGGAGCCGGCCTCCCCAAATACCTTTGCCATGCGCGGTCTGAAGCGCGGGTAAAGCCCGAACATGTCGTGGTAGATCAGAAGCTGACCGTGAGCCTGGAGGCCCGATCCAAGGCTGATGATGAAACAATCCCGGGCTCGCTGAGTGATCAGTTCACACAAACGATCCGGGACCATCTCGAGCAGAACCGAGAACGCCCCGGCCTGCTCGAGGACCTTCGCATCGTCGACGATCTTCTTGGCTCGGAGCGCATCCTTGCCTTGAACTCGAAAGCCTCCGAGTGCGCTGACGCTCTGTGGCGTCAGTCCCAGGTGCCCCATTGCCGGGATGCCGGCGGCGACGATCCCCGCCATCCGGTCGGCCATCTCGGCGCCGCCTTCAAGTTTGACGGCGTCGCATCCCGTCTCGGCCATGAACCTCCCGGCGTTGCGGATTGCAGTCTCGACGCTGGGCTGGTAGCTCATGTAGGGCATGTCGCCGATCAACCAGGCATTCGGTGTCCCCCTGCGCACGGCCTGTGTGTGGCGGATCATGTCATCCATGGTCACGGGAAGGGTGCTCTCGTATCCGAGCACGGTCATCCCCAGACTATCGCCCACGAGGATCATGTCGATCCCGGCCTGCTCCTGCAGGTGGGCCGTAGGGTAGTCATAGCAGGTCAGCATGGTGATGGGTTCACCCGCGGCCACCTTCTTGAAAAGCATCGGTAGGCTCGTTTTCTTGCGATCGGTCATGCCTGGACCTCCATAAGATCAGCCACATGAACCGCGTCGAGCGTCTTACGCACGCGGGTCGGCTCGTTGGTCTCGAACAGGTAGAGCTCCAACCCGCCCGCCTTGAGCGGTCGACCGGAAGACGAAAACGGACCGGATCCGTGGGGTTGAACGCTTGCGACCGCCGCGTGATCTGGACCGTCGTCCATGCACCCTTCATTGTCCCTCGACGGGTACTCTCTCAGTCTAGGAACCTCCCAGGTAGCTCACAAGTAACGTCCGTCCCATTTGAGGGTGAGTTTTGCCGGCGGGGGCGCAGGAGGCCGGGCGTGGAGCAGGGGCAAGTGCGTCTGCCTCCGCCGGCCATCCTGCGTGTCGTCTCGAGAGGACACGCGCCCTCGCCCTGAAGCGTGACGGGACTCCGCTCGGCCGGACCTTCGGCCCGGGCTACGCGAGGGACCCGGCTGGCCGGCGCGCAGAACGCGCCTATCGGCCAGCACGGGAGTGCATCACACCCGAGGCGCCCGGGTGCGCGGCGAGCCACGATCTGTCGCCGAGTTGTCAGGAAAGCAGCCGGGACGGATGGATCACCGGATCTCATCGGAGGCAATCATCGCTTCGAAGAGCGGCTGGAACGAATCCCACACGGAGACCGCGGTTTACCAGGGTTCAGCGGCTCACGTTCCAGCCATTGTGCCGTAGCCGGACCGGCCGGCCTTGTGCGGGACCTGCAGGAAGTTGGGGAGGTGTCAAGTCAGGCGGATCAAGGTGCCCACGGGAGCTCCGGCCAGGGCCTCGCGGACCGCGCCCGATTCCATGCCCGAGAAGATGCGAACCTGAACGCCGGGGACTGCCTTGGCCAGTGCGAAGGCCTGGTTGACTTTGTCCGCCATGCCGCCGGTAACGTCGGTGGATCGAGCCCCTCCTAGCGGGACGTTCGCCAGCATCTCGGGCGTGATTTCCGGGAGAAGTTGCCGGTTCTGTGGGAAATCCGCAAAGACCCCCGGCTCGACGCCGGCCAGGAGAACGAGGGACGGCCTGAGGATGGGCGCCAAGAAGGTCATGACCTTCTCCGTCGAGATGATCGAAGAGCCTCGCTCACGATCGAAGGCCACATCGCCACGGACCACAGGGAGCAGATCGGCGACCAGTGCGCGTTCCACTGGCTCTGAGGCGAGGGCGATGAGCTCCCCATCCTGGCAGACGGCAGATGCCGACGGCGGAAAGGCGACGGCCGGGAGGCCGGCGGCGACCAGAGAGTCGATCACGAGACGGGTAAGTCGGCTGGCTGCCGACCAGACTGAAGCAAACCCCCGCCATTCTTCCATTGTCTTCGCGCCGGCGTGGGTGCCGAAGCGGGCGGCAACCTGATGGCCGTAGGAGCCCGAGCCATGACCCAGGAGCAGACTGGGGTGTTGACTTTCGCGCATTGCCGCGGCGACTTCGGCCGAAAGACGCTGAAGAACCTCTTCGCGGGCCGTCTCAACCCGGTCCTTGTCGGTGATGAGCGAGCCCCCCAACTTCAAGAAGATCGTCAATTCCGAACCTGGGTGTGCATCGTCATGATCGCCCCGGCCGATTCGTAAGCACGGAGCACGCGTTCCCGCGTCTCGGGGGTTACCAGTGCGATCACATTCCCGCCCAGCCCCGCTCCGGACAACTTGGCACCCAGGGCTCCGGAGGCGCGAGCCGCAAGGATCAACTCGCGTAGGGCAGAACTCGACACGCCCAATTCTTCGAGCAGGTCCTGATTCTCGTCCATCAGTGGGCCAAGCGCCTCCGGCTGGCCGGAGTGTATGACCCGGCGGGCTTGTTCGCTGATGTGCCCAATGGCGTCGAAAAGATCGTCGTAACGCTCGGGATCGGTGAGCCAGCCTTGCCTGACCGTGGAGACCGCCACCGCGGTCGGCGCAGGCATGTCGCTCACTCCAATTGCCAACTCGAACCGCCGGCCTATCTTGAATGATTCCGGTGGCGTGCCCCGGACAAAGTAGACAGGTTGGCTGAAGGTGATGACGGTATTGTCGACGCCCGAGGGTGTTCCATGATGAAGTCTTTCGACTTCGAAGGCAATACTCGATTGGCGCTCCAGGGGCAGCGGCGAGCCCAAGTGTTCGGACAGGGCGCGGATGACGGCCACCGAGACCGCCGCGCCCGATCCCAGGCCGCTGGCGATAGGGATCTGAGATGTGACCCGGACGCTCAAGGCTGGTGGATCGACTGCCCGCACTTCGGCGAGCGTGAGGCGCACTACCTTAGCCAGTGGATTGTGCGTCGGACATTCGTGTAGCCAACAAGAGAGATCGACGGCTGAGGCTTGGAGCCACACGTTGCCACGAGGCGAGTCGCTCAGGTCCGTGACTTCCCCGGTAGCTTGAAGCTGAAGTAGGGGGACAGCGATCGCCGGTCGGCCGTAGACGACGGCGTGCTCGCCAAACAGGATGATCTTCCCCGGCGCGTGGGCGGTGGTCATCCTCCGGAGCCGACATACAAGATGCCGACCGCGGCCAGGCCCCAGAGCGCGATCGTCACGAGGAGCGGCCTATCGGAGAGGAAGAGTTCTTCCGGAGCGCCCCCTGCGTCCTCGACATGGATCAGATACAAGTAGCGGAAGACGCCGTAGATCACGAACGGGATGGTGAGCATCATCAAGTGGTTGCGAGGTAAGTTCTCGGCCGAGAAAGTGTAGAGCGAGTAAGCGATAATCGTTATGGCGGAGACAATGACCAGCAATTGATCCAGGTAGGGAATCGTATACCCGTCCAGGACTCGGCGGTGGCTGTTGGCCTCGTCTTGGAGCATGACCATTTCCGCTCGGCGTTTGCCGAATCCGATGAACAACGCCCCCAAGGTGGTTACCACGTATAGCCAGGGGGAGAACCGCACGACATGGATCAAAGAAACGCCGCCGCCGACGCGTAGGACGAAGCCTGCGGCGACGATGAGGACGTCGATGATCGGGATATGCTTTAGACGGAACGAATACAGCACGTTGATCACGATGTACGCCAGGACGATGAGTCCGAAACTGGCGTTGAGGGCAAAGCTGGCAAGGAGCGTCGCCGTAGCCATACCGATCGAGGCGACCGTCGCCGTGCGGATCGAGAGCTTGCCGGCAGCAATCGGTCGCAGTCTCTTGGTTGGATGTCGACGATCCTGCTCGACATCCGCCAAATCGTTGACCAGGTAAATCGTGCTCGAGGCCAGGCAAAGCAGGACGAAGCCGGCTAGCGTCCTTATGAGAGGAGCGACCTGGAGCAATTTCAGGTCGAAGACCAGAGCGGCAAAGATGAAAACATTCTTTGCCCATTGGCGCGGCCGCATCGTTCGGATCAAAGCCAGGATCATGGGTTGGATGATACTCGCATCGCTTTGCGGCGGCAAGCACGCTTGTCATCTGGAGGGGGCGTCTGCCGCGGATCATGTACAATGCGCTTCTGACTGTCGATGTGGACATGGCCTGACTCCTTCTAGCGACAATCCGATTGCCCGGAGGCGGCGCTGGCGAAAAAGCAGCGGATCGATGTCTTGATGGTGGATCGCGGGCTGGCGGAGAGCCGGGCCGCTGCCCAGCGACTTGTCATGGCTGGCCGAGTCCGAGTAGACGAGGAACCGGTCACCAAACCCTCTCAGCGGGTGGGTCCCGGAGAGGAGATCCGCCTCGAGCCGGGACCACGCTATGTCTCCCGCGGAGGCGAGAAGCTCGCCCATGCCCTGGAGGCCTTCCCGATCGAGGTGGAGGGCAAGATCTGTGCCGACGTGGGGGCCTCAACCGGGGGTTTCACCGACTGTCTGCTGCAGCACCGTGCCGCCAGGGTTTACGCGCTGGACGTCGGGCGGGGGCTCCTGCACTGGCGCCTTCGAGAGGACCCTCGCGTGATAGTCATGGAAGGTGTCAATGCGCGCTACCAGCCACAGATGCCGGAGGGGATCCAGATCGCCACGATTGACGCGGCATTCATCTCGCTCGAGCTCCTGATGCCGGTCGTACGCGGATGGCTGGTCGCGGGGGGCCAGCTGGTGGCCCTGATCAAGCCCCAATTCGAAGCCGGGCGGGAATCCGTCGGCAAGCAAGGGGTTGTCCGGGATCCGGCCGTTCACCGGCGAGTCGTCGAGAAGATCCTCTCGGCGGCTTCCTCTACAGGCCTGACGCCGCAAGGCGTGCTGCGCTCCCCTCTGATCGGTCCCAAAGGAAACGCTGAGTTTCTGCTCTGGTGCGTCATGGATGGGCCGGTTTTCCCCTTGGAGGAGCAGTTGCTCGCACTGTTCGCCGCAGCGGCAGGCTGAGAACTATCGCGCAGATGACGTGTCGGGTATACTGTCCTCCGCGGGAGGAGAGCCTCCCGCCCGTGAGCGAGCGCCCGGGTGGGCGGACGTGGAGCCGCCTCGACGTCTTCGCCCTTCTGACACTCGGAGCG